>ULWG01013861.1_pt1 | contig 38279 bp, 22 predicted proteins | sample 1960141 | NCBI WGS metagenome assembly ULWG01 (sample SAMEA4835806, study PRJEB28245) | human gut metagenome | biome: gut microbiome; material: fecal sample | place: Denmark | collected 2008
AAAAGAAACACTATGATATGGTTTACTTCAGATTTACATTTCTTTCATGATCGTATCTTAGAATTCCATCCAAAACGTAAAGAATTGTTTGGAAATACTGTTGAAAAAGCCAAAGAAGCTATGATACAATTGTGGAATTCTAGAGTAAATAAGAAAGATACAGTATATATTCTCGGTGATTTAGCCTTTGGTGAAGTAGAAGATAAAAGAAAACTATTTCAAAGACTAAATGGTAATAAAATATTAATACTGGGTAATCATGATAAAATACCAGATCATTTAAAATGTTATTTTAATCATATTACTCAAATCAAGAATATTAAGTTTAAGAAATCTGTATATAATTTCTTGTATCGAGATCTAGAAATTATTATGTGTCATTTTCCAATGTTAAGTTGGGAACATAAAGATAAAGGATCTGTTATGATACACGGACATTGTCATGGAAAAGTAGATCAAATAAATATAGATTCTAAAGAATTAAGAGTAGATGTAGGTATAGATGGAAATCTAGCTAACTATGATTTAATATCTTTAGAAAAACTTTCTAAACATCTAGAAAAATAGGAAACTAAAGAAGCTAAAAAAGTATAAAAATATTATAATAACTAGTATATATCTTTTTATTTATACTCTTTTTATAATAGTATTTGTAGCAAATACAATAGCAGGAATTAAAGTTCAAGATATGGATATTGCAAGTCTATTGTGTACTATAGTATGTGGAACTATATTAAGTTTAGAAATATTTTTTAACTTAAAAAGATGATTATTCATTGTTAAAATAATTAAAAAAGAAAATGACAATAACAACATTTGAATTAGCACTAATTGTATTTATTTCTAATCTTGGTGCTACATTGGTCTGTGAAGGAATCGAAGCTATATTAGAAGCGTATGAAAGCTATAAGAAGAAAAAGAAAGACCTCACAGAACAAAAAGGTTAAAAATGCTACACCTAATGTATATGATGGAATACAATTTAAATCACAATTAGAAACTTATGTTTATAAACAATTAAAGGCTCATAATCTTAAAGCAGAATATGAGCCTATTAAGTTTGAATTAATTCCATCATTTACATTTTGTGGCAAAAAGATTCGTGCTATGACTTATACTCCAGATTTCGTTGGAGATAATTTTATTATCGAAGCTAAAGGAAGACCTAATGATGTATGGCCTTATAAATGGAAATGGTTTATGTGGTCATTATTGAATAAAGGTTTAGCTGATAAGTATAAGTTATTTGTAGTACATAATCATAAAGAAACAGATGAATGTATTAGACGAATTCAAGAACTATAAAAGGAAATTCATACAAATATCTCATAGAACTGCAATTTTAATGCATATATTTGAAAAAGCTGATGATAATTTTGAAGATATGATTCTAAGTGATCATAAAGAATATTGTAAACAAAATCATGGTATAGATATATACAAAGAAGCTGCAGATCAATTCTTTAAACAATTTGAAGGAAATGAATGTCTTGTTTTTGTAGAATGTTTAAGAGATAAATGTAATGAAATGTTAACTGAACATGAACGAGAAGTTAAAAAACTTAAAAGTAGAAGAGATTAAATTTATTTCTACTAACACTTTCTTTAATGATAGATTTAACGAATATCTATTTATTAGAGATAAAACCAAAAAATCTAAGAAAATAGAATATGAAAATAACTGCGATTAGTGATTTACATGGTAATCTTATTGATATAGAACCATGTGACACACTGTTAATTTGTGGAGACATTTCACCATTAGAAATTCAAAGAGACTATATACAAATGACTAAATGGTTCTTTAATGAGTTTCAAGAGTGGATTATGAATCTACCTTGTGATAGAGTAATACTTACTCCAGGTAATCATGATTTTTGGTTTGAAAAAATGATTACTCAACCCCAAACATATCTATTTGATAAATTAACCATCTTAATTAATGGAGAAGTAAATATTTATTCTGATGTAGATCATAAATACTACAAAATATTTGGTACGCCGTATTGTAAAGATTTTGGTTGTTGGGCATATATGCCTGGTAATGCTATATTACCAAGTGTTTATAGTACTATACCAAAAAATGTAGATATATTGATGTGTCATGATTCTCCCCAAGTAGGATATGTAGCAAATATTATGGAACAGAAAAGCGAAACATATCCCAATGGTATACCAGCAGGTAATATCTATTTATTTGATGAAATTGTAGAAAAGAAACCTAAGTATGTATTATCTGGACACATTCATTCCGGAGATCACACATTACAAGAGTACGCAGGTACAAAATATGCTAATGTAAGTATATTAGATGAATCTTATTCGATTAATTATAAACCACTAACATTTGAACTATGAAAAATTACGAAAAGATTAACGTTAAGTTAGACGAACAGAATATGGTTGAAGGATTCAATCAGATAGAATTAGATATTATGTTATCTTGCGATGAGTATAACGATATGATGACTTACGCTAGTATAAATGCATATGAAAATCTAATTTTATTTGAAGAGTAATGGATATATCTATACCGTATTATGAAGATCTCACTCGTATAAGTAATTCTAATATCGGATGGTTCTTAAAGAAAGGACCAAAATATCTTAAAGAAATGCTTGATGGGAAAGAAGGTCTAAAAGCTAGTTTTTTGGATAAAGGCACTATGATACATGAATATATTCTTCAACCAGAAGAATTTTGGAAAGATTATATTATATTAGATTTTGCAGTGCCCAAAGTAAAGCAACAAAAAGATTTACTTGAATTCTATTCTACTGCAAGACTAGTTGATCCTTTTGCATCTGAAGATGATATATTAATTATGAGTTATGAAGCAGCTTATAATAATAATAAATCTAAAGAGAAAAAGATTCAAGAAGCAAAAGAATTAGTAGAATTATATCAAAATTACATAGAATACTTTAAAAATAAAGATTCTAAAAAAGTAATATCATTTGCAGATCTTAATATGTTAAAAGCAATTAAAAAAAATATGGAAGATCATAAGAAAGCAAATGAATTATTATTTAACTATCCAGAAACATTTGAAGTTCATAATGAATTTCATATTAATTGGGAGTATCCTAATGCTTCTTCATTAGGAGATCTACCATGTAAATCATTACTAGATAGAGTAATGATAGATCATACAAATAAAAAAATAATATTAGTGGATATAAAGACGACAGCTGATGTTTATAATTTTAAACACTCAGTAGAAGAATTTGATTATTGTCGTCAATTAGCTTACTATTGGTTAGCTATCCATTGGTATTTTAAAAACGAACTAAAACTTAATATTGAAGAATATGAATACGAAACTTATATTATTGCAGTACAATCTCATGATGGGTATGAAGTTAGAGTCTTTAAATTCAATCCTAAAACAGTTGAGGAAAGGCTTGTAGCCATAGATTATGCCATAAAACGAATTGCCTGGCATAAAGATAATAATCTATGGGATCATATGAAAGAATATTATGATGAAGACGGTGCTGAAATGATATGCTGATAGATAAATATACTAAACATAGTATATTTTCACTTCCTCAGATTTTCGGTGATATTTTAAGTAAACGTGACTTGGATGATAGTGAATTTGTTAACATGTATATGAATGATGTTAATAATCCACTTCTTTCAAGTCACGTTTTTTTAGTATTTCACAATATAAAACCATATTTGTTAAATACTTTAAAACAACATCATTTATTTCATTGTAGTTATACTATAACTATGAATAAGATCAAATATACAGTTCTAGCTTTTAATAGAGCTTACTGTATACACGTCATAACTAGAAAGATTGAGTATGGATTATACAAATCACTTGGTTATGAAACAAAAATCAAAATATTGAATTTTTGGAATGCTGGAGTAAATGGTAAATTACATAAGTATTTGTTTGATGAAAATACTAAGACTATAAAACCACTAAGTGAAAATATTACACTACAAGACACAATAAAGCCCCAATAGCATAATACTAAAGGGGCTTCTTATTGTTGCCTTTAAAAAATTTAGGGCCGTAGACTAAAAGATTGAAATCAAATTATCATAATATTCTAACTTAGATCTTGGATCTCTTGCTTCATATATACTTCTTAAAGGAGTTGCCTTAATTAAGGATCGTTGTAATCGATTTAAACCACGATATGGTCCTTTATTTATTTCTTCTGTAGGATCTTGCAACGCAACAGTAGTCAAGTCTCCCCAATACTGTAACGTAGACCAAGCTGCTGTAGGACTATTAAGCATATTAAATACTTCAATAGGTAACACATTACCACGAGTTTCCAAAGAGGCTCTTAAAGTAAGATATGCTGCTTCTTGCTTCCACCAATTATCCCTGTCATCATCTGCCATAGCACGTATTATGGAAGAAATCAACCAAAAACCTAAAGTAGAAAATAAAAATTCATATGTAACTCTTTTTAAGCAACCCTTTTCATAATCATCTAATTCATCATAATGATCTTTGTATAATTCTCTTAATTGATCTATTTTACTTTTGTCAAAGTAATGTCTTTTTATATATTCATAAGCTGCCGGTATTTGTGCTTCACTCCACATACCAGTAGAATAATTGAACTGTCTCTTAGTTAAGAATTTAGTTTGTAAGTTAACTAAGATAAAATTACGATAAATAAGTAATAACTGACCAATCAAAGTAGAATGTAATTTTGATTTATCTAAATCAGTTAACTGAGTATCGATTCTAGTAGCAATTTGTTTAGTAGTGTTCTTGATTCTATTTAAGGTTTTCTCATCCACTATCTTAGCATACTCTGGTCTTACTACTAATTGATTATCTTTAACTTCAAAAGCATCAAAGAATGTAATATTTAACGCATTCCAGGCAGCTTTACCTTTCTTCTTATCTTTGAATTTTCTTAAGAACTGATTCTTATTTACAAATTTACCAGTTTCAGGATCATATTTATTAAAGAAAGCTACAGATAAAGCTAATTTACCTTTAGTAATAATATCACCTATTTCATGACCAAAATACCAGTAATGTTGATTCAAAGCCCTGAGTAATCGAGACTGATTTAGTTTGCTAAATGTCTGTTCATTATCTCTAACTACACCTAAAAATTCAAGATAACACAATACCTTGTTTTTATTGTTAGCTTTACCTATATTTTTAATAGCATCTACATAAGCTGGTAACAAGGTTTTAGTTGCTTTAGCAAGTTCCTCATTTCCAAAGTAAATACCAGACATTGCTTCCAATCTGTTTTGAATCTTGTTTGTAATCAAACCGGTTAAAATAACATTAAGATTCTGGGATATACCTTGTATTCTTGTATATGCCGCTAAGTTATCTACTAATTTATCAATACTTAATTTAACGTGTTTGCCTTTTGGTAGTTTTACATCAACTTCTTTAGCATCTTTTTCCATCCCATAAACAAAACGATCCATTAAGTCTTTCATTTTGTCATAAGTTTTACTTTCTACTCCAGATATTTTACCACCTTTTTTATCTTTAAAATCCATTCTACTAACGAAATCTAAAGCTAATTCTAATTCAGGAGCAGCTTCACTCATCTTTTCGTAGTTTACAGCCATTTTGTAGTAATGAATGATAGAACCTACTACATCGTTTGTAATTGCATCAGGATTATCCAGCATTTTAATATATCTGGTAGGTATTAATTTAACTAAAGATCCATCAGATCTTTTAGCGTTTTCTATCATATATCTGTCATCATCGTCTTTTACTGTATATAAATCCTGTGCAGCGTAAGCTATACCTTTTAAGAAGTTATCTTTACTACGGATTTGAGTCCATGAACCACCTTCAATCTGAGGTAATTTGTATTTATTAGCGTATCTCAGGAATCCAATTTTAGAATTAGATAAATCCATAACATCTACTAGAGCATCATATAATGCTTTTAATTTAGGATCACTTGTAATCTTTTTGTAAGCAGCACTATTATCAAAGTATTTAGGATTTGGTATTACAGTTTCACCACGATCTTCGTACTTAGTAAATCTAGGATCATAGAATGGAGATTCTCTATCGATTTCTGCCCAAGATCTATTAGGTATTCTTTCTACGTATTTTGATTTAAATTCATCCTTTGGAACTAATTTACGCCAGAAAGAAGCTGGTACAACGTCACCTCTAGAAGTGTATCTAGCATTTACAGAGAACCATGCGTTAAATGCAGCTTCACCCTGTTTTTCCATACGTTCGTATTCTTCATAGAATTTAGGGTTGATATCCCACTTAGCTATTTCCATTACTCTAGATTTTTTTGATTTATCTCTGTTAGCAATAGCTTCATCGGATATCATTACGTCATATGTATTTATCATAGACTTAACATTCTCAGGCATGGCATCAGTATTAAATGTACCGTCTTCTCTAGCATACAATTTCAAGAGATTCTTTCTAGCGTTTTCATACAATACTTGATTGTCAGATTTAGTTGGATTAGAGGATAGCATCTTAATGTCTTCCCAGAATTCTTCTTTAATTCTTTCAACAGAATTTCTCTCCTCCCATTTCTTGAATAATTCTGGAGAAAGATTCTTCTTAGCAGCTGCTTTAGCTTTGTTGTACTTTTCCATATTAGGTTTATAGTTCAACTTAGCTCTAAGCTTTTCATTATATTGCTGCATTTCTCTAGCTATTTCTAAATCTAAACCAGCTTTTGTAGTACCGTCTGCATAGAATGGGTTTGCTAAATTACGTCTACTATTCTCTAATTCCTGTAATTTACCATAGTCTTCATTAGATAATAATTCTCTATGTATATCACCATTTGTATCCCTAGTACTGTTAAGAAGTAGATTGATTTCCATATTAATTGTATCTCTTCTTGTTCTAGCTTCTTCACTAAGACTATTTGTTAGTTCATAATACTCTGGTACAAATCTACGAATACTATATTTAGCGTGCCATTTATTGTTCTCAGTGTTCCAAGTTTTTAACTGTTCTTTATTTAGTAGACCTGGTACTTCTGATATATCTTTATCTCCAAAACCTAATTTATCTGCTAAATCTCTTTGATATTTGAAAAGCTTCTGATAATGTTCACCGTAATTCAAATCTCTAGTCATAAACCCTGTTTTATGACCATCTTTTGTTTTCTCATGAAAATAAGCCAATTTAGCTTTATCTACTTGGTCTAACAAAGTTAACAGTTCTTTACCTTTAATTCTTTCTTCATCTGCTACAGCATTCTTAACAGCGATTATCTTATTCATCATTATTCTAACTAATTCACTATTAGAGTACTGTGTACTACCAACCCATTGATCCCACAAGTTAATATCTAAATCACCTTCTTCTAGAATGTTTTTCAATTGATCTACAGTATAAGAACCGGCTTTGGTAGCTTCTTTTATGAAATTATCTTTGGCGATTATGTCAACTACATTATTGAAATTTCTAACAAGTTCTGCATAATTACCCATGATTCTCTTTAATGCTACTTTTGTATCGTTTATCAATTGTTCATTATTGAAATAATCAAAAGTAGTATCATCATCTAGCATATTCTGCAAATTAGTAGCAATATTGTTATAGAATCCAATATAACCTTTTTTAATCAGATCCAATTCAGCATTAGAGATTTCATGATCATTACCATATTTAGCAGCTTCTTTTACTTTGGATAATATTCTTAAGGTTTCATCTAATGCAGAATTGATATCTTGATCCATGTAATCTATGAATTCTAATGTGGCTTTATCGTTTTCTAACTGATTTAATCTAAATTCTAAAGCTCTCAGTTCATCTAGTTTATTTGGATCTGCATATTTAGAATACTGGATATCTTTCATTCTACGATGAATAGAAGACATCAATTTGTCATATATATTATTTATAGCTTCTGGAACCTCAACGACTTTTTGATTGTGTGTTTCTTTACCAAAGAAGTAAGAATTATCTAATCTACGACCAGATAAAAACGCTTTTGTAATCTCGTTTAGATTATCTTGTTTTTCATTAAATAATCCTTTCAACCAGTTGAAGAATCTATTATACCATTTTAATGCTTTAACAGAATTCTCACCTATTGCTTGTACTAAAACTTCTTCGCTACCAAATTGTTTTGTACCTCTTTGTACAAGAGGAGTATTTCTAAACCAAGCAACATAATGATGAGCATACTCATGAGGTAAGGTGTCTTGATTTTCTAATGCAGCATTTAGTAACACTCTACCAGCCATATATCCTTCTACTTGAGCCTGTCCTCTAAGATTGGGATCTGTTAATGCACTTACTTCAATATTTGGATATATTTCTTGCAGTAATAAAGCTAATTCTTTATTTCTACCAGTAGCGTTTTGAGTAGCAGCTTCTTGATTATAGATATTATTATCCTGAGTAGAGAATGTACCTTGATTATCTATTGATTTAATTTGATTTGGGTTTTTAGCAGCAAAAACATTGTGAGGGTCTGTTTTTTGGAACACAGTAGTACCACCTCCATAATCTTTTATATTTTTGAAAATTATTCCATCGTATTTTGATTTTCTGTATTTTTCTTCTATGGATCTAGTACTTTCTAATTCAAAAGGACCGTTTGGAAATTCTATTTCAAGCTCATTGTCAATTCTAGAATTTAATTCAGAGATTTCGTCTGGAATTGCTACGTCTTCAAAATCTAAAATTGCGAACATTTCTTTGCGTTGCTCATCCGATCTTTCTATAATTTCGTTACGGATTCTAGCTTCTGTACTAGATTTAAAAGCATTATAACTATCGTTATACGCCACTTTTGCCAAAATGTCATCTTTGTCATTAACGGACAATTCGTTCCAATTTTGACCTTTTCCATAAACGATTAGTGGATTTTTTAAAGAAACATAGTTGGATTTAACATATTCTATTTTCTTTGGATTTTTTATTATGCTTTCTAATTCGATTTGCTCAGATACAAGCTGTTCTATAATCCGGTTTGCCTCATTTTGTATATATTCCACGTGTGCCAACCATTGAGGGTCCTTTGACGAGGTATAACCCAACTCGTTTGTTATGTATTCTTCACTATAGCCGCTTAGACTTTCTCGATATTTTTTTGCATTTTCTATTTCTTTTGGAATTTTAGACAGTCTTTGCTTTACACTATCTATAGTTTTAAACTTTTTATGATTTTTACCATATGTAAAAGACATCTCTTTATCATCCGTATGATAGATCATTGTTTCCTTTCCTTCTGGAAACGTATCAAACACTTCAAAAGATGCGTCTCTGTTAGGGTTTACAGTGTGGTACACTACTAAAGGTTCACCATTCTTGTCTACTACTTTGGATATACCAAGATGTTTATTTAAATAATCCTCAAAATATTGATTTTCATTTAAATATTCTACAGGTATCCCTGTAGTATTTGAAATTGTTTCATTTATTCCTTCTTTCCATAATTTAGATTCTCTTTCTTTCCCACCTCTTTCAATATTTCTTTTTACAAAATCTTCGTCTTTTAAATTTATAATTCTGTCGAAGTCCTGTGAAAACATTTTAAGTAAATTGTGTGGAGAAGCAAATAATATTTTACCTTCTTTTTTAGTTTTACTTTTCACTCTTTCCCATTCTTCTGTAAGAAACTCTACATAATCTGGATGGTTTTCTGGATAAATCAAATACTCATTTCTAGCTTTTTTATATTCTGGAGTTCCTTTAACAGTATTTGAATGGTCTTCAATCCATTTGTCTCGTTTTTCATTGAACTCTACATCCCAATCGATGATTTTATCCTTATATTTACCAGATTCCAATGAGTATGTTTTACCAATTGCGGGATGACCAAAAATGATATCACCAGGTTTTAATGGATTAACCCAATCACCAAACCACTCTTTAAAGCTCTTAGAATAAGTTCTAGCTTTAGCTTGAATAGCAGCTACCCTGTCACCATTATAATGCTCTAAAAGGTCTGAAAATAGCTTAGATGGCTCCCCATTGGGAGCCTTATCTAAACCATATCCATTGTTTTCTGAAAGAACATAATATGCAGCATTCTCACTACCTAATATTTCTGTATACTCTTTAAGTAAAGCTGCAACTTCTGGATTTTTAATATTTAAACACTGCATAATTATTCACATTCTTTTTTACGTTGTTTACCCATTTTATCTAATTCTTCTGTAGCAGAATCATTAGCTGCTTGTTTCAAATCAGCTGCAGTAGCAGATACAAATTCTTCATCTAAATCATAATCCTCTACTACTTGTTGTTTTGCTTTTTCTAAAGTCTGGACCATTACATAATTCTTTGCTCTAGATACTGCTACATACTTCAATTCTTGTCTTACTTCTTGACCATTTTTATCATTAAACCCAAAAGTATTTATACTACTGTCGTTAATTAAAACTTTACTATAAGTACCACCTTGAGATTTATGAATGGTGTGAGCATATCCGTAATCAAAAGATTTTCTAAGCTTTAATCTACCATTAGCGTCTTTGATATCTCGCATAGTGTGAATTCTATTTTGTATATTATTAATTTTTTCAATAACAGATCTAGCTGCAGTCGGATTTCCCTCAGCTAACAATTGATTACGCATACTCCACAAGGTCTGTATATATTCTTGAACTTTTATGATATTTTCATCTGTTTCAAAATTAGATACTACATCAATAGTAAACGAAGAAGCAGAAGTATCTATTGCATCTTTGAGAGTAACTTTATATCCTTCCATACTTATACTTTCTTTTCTGTCAGGATATGTTAAATCAATTTGAATAGTAGTGGGTTTAACACTTTGCACTACGTAGTCTCCACTATTCATTAATTTATACTTCTTTCTTAAAGAATCGTATTCTCTATTAGAATAACCCATTACAAGTTCTCCTTCATACAGTTGCGCTGGTCTCCTACCATATAGAATTTGTCTTATTGCAGAGTTATAAGCTTCTACAGAAGCATTTGTTGCAGCCAAGACTCTAAAATATAGAGGATCTTGTGAATCTTTCATTTCTTTCAATGAAGTTTTAACAAATTCTCTAATTCTAGTTTTATCTGATGAGTACTCAACTCCTTGACCATTAGGAGCAATGTCTGTTTCATAGCTAAAGCCCTCCCCATTTCTTACTCTAGTAGATTCTTTCAATATAGGATTATCCCCAGTTCTTTCTACTTTGGTTAACTGTAATTGTGCACCATCATTTCTAAATACTTTAGATATATTATTTGCTTTTACTGGTCTTAATTGACCTTTATCCCCCACAAATATAATCTGAGCTCCTTTTGCTGCAATTTGTTCAAGTAAGAAATCATATAAACTGTCTTGAATCATTGAGGCTTCGTCAACGATAACTATTGAATCAGATTCTATTTTAACATCACCAACCTGTTCAAATTTTAACTTGTGCAAATCAAACACATCTTCAGTAATGTCAAAATCAGGGCGTAATCCCAATAAACTTTGAAGTGTAACCACTTTTGCATTTGGGGTTTTCTGTCTAGTTACAGCGTTCGCTCTATGGGTTGGAGCTGAGAAAATAATATCTGCATGTATTCTACGCTTCAAATACTCATTAAATATACCCATAATAGTAGTCTTACCTGTACCAGCATAACCAGACAAAGTAATAGATGTATCATCTCCATTAACAAATGCTTCTAACTCTTTCAAAGCAGATTTCTGTTGGTCATTCAATTCAAAATCTAGTTTAACTTCTAAACCATCATCAAAAGTATATACATATTTATCTTGTATTTGCTTAGTTTCTTCAACAGCTTGTTTTACTTCTTCTACTTTGGGTAAAGCTTCTGTTAAACCTATTTGGCTAGCATAATCTTCTAATTCTCTTATTCTTTGTTCGGTTGATTTGTCAAGTTTAGTTAAGTCTGTCAAAGCATTAATGTAATCAGCGTAATCAGATTTAAAACTATCCATTTCAGAGTCATACTCATTTCCATAAACATACTTAGCTGCTTCAGATAATGTAGATGCTGCAAATTTATTGATTTCTGATGGATTGTTTTTTAAATATTCTTCAAGTAAATAATTCAAACCAATTATTGCTTTGATATCTTTATTTTTGACTACTCCGTTAAGATCTTGATAACCGGATTTTGGAGCCATTTGTATTCGGGCTCCAGTAGTAGTAACAATGGTTACTTCGCTAAATAGATAATCATCCATATCTTGATCAGTAGGAGTTTCTATATGATCTATTGTAATTTCGGCATCTTTAGCAAATAATTGTCTTTTATCTTCAGATACATCAGTAATGTTAAAAGGATTTTTTTTAGGAACAGTTGGTGTTTCATTAAATTGAGTAGGAGTTTCTGAAGGTTTTACCTCCTCTTGTGCAAATAGATCCTGTTGAGTAGGAGATTTAAAAGCATTTCTAATAGTTTCTCTTACTTGGGAATCAAATTCAGGAGACACTTTAGAACCACGGTTACCTGCTACATTCAATGCACCAATGTTATTATCTACAAGCCACTGTGCTAGTTCTTGACTAGTTGGATTTAATAGAAATGGTTTGTTATGAGCCTTAGCAAATCTTTGTGTTGCAATTCTACCAGCGCTATCTTCATCTGTGCTAAAGTACACTGTTCCATCAGAATTAATAACATTTTGTTCAGTTCTTGGCAAATAGAATTCTTTGCCTTTTCTACCAGCTTGCAATTCGGGAGCTATTTCAGTTACACCAAAATCTTGTAAACTAGTATCTGGTCCATTCTCAGTGTAGTAACCTGGAGTAGTAGTACCACCTGTTTCTAATCCTAACTCTCTACCTATTTCCAAACCTAAGCGATCTATACCTGTTTGACCACCAGATATTATCTTTGTAGTAGGAACTGTATTAGGTTTTTTTGCCACAGTAGATACTTGATTGGTAAGAATTAATTCATTAAAACTTTGTTCAAATACTATGTTATCAGGAATAGGTTCACTGCTAAACATGTTCGCCATTTCTTGATTTGAATATGCATTCAAATTTTGTCCAGTACCAGAGTAAGCTACTAAAAATTCTTTATCTGGATTTTCTCTAGCGTACTCATACAAATTGTGAATTTGTTCTTTTATCTGTTCAGGAGTTCTTGAAGGATGTGTTCGTTTAGTTAAATCCTTAGTAATAATAGCATAAGACTGACCTTGAGGACCTTCTGGATTGCCATATTCAGCACCAAATTTATTCTTAGCAATTAATGCTGCTCCTTTGCCGTGTCTACCCTGAGTATTACTGCCAAATACAAATATTTGATTTGGCTCTAGTGAATTTATCATCCCAGTGTAAGTTTTTCTAGATTTGGTAGATATCTGTCTTTTTGCACCGTATTCAAAATTATCAAGATACTGCTGATAAGCTTCTTGAGATGCAGCTTCACCATTTCTTGATTGATGAGTCTTAGACCATTCTTGATAAGCTAAAGGTTCAGTATTCTGTAAGTCAACGTTTTCAGTAGCTACAGTCTGTAAAGCATTTTCATTGAATTCTCCAGCTTGATTGAATATCTTAGTCTGTAAACTAGCTTTAACAGGAGTTAAATCTTGTACATAAGTTATAGCTTTAGATGGAGTAAAGTCTAAACCTGTAAGTACTATATTATTATAGCCTATAGAAGATTTCTTAAAACCAAATTCAACAAGTACATTACCCTTATAACTTAAACCTTTTTTATTAATTAATTGATATACTGGTACTTTATTTTCATCTATACCGATGTATTTGTATAAGAAAGTAGTTCTAGGATCATTATTCTTATCTAATTTAACTTTCTTGTAAAGATAATGTATAGGGTTACCAGCTTCATTATAACCTACAATACCTCTAAATTTACTAGATTCATCATAAATTATAGATGGTATTTCAACTTGTTCTCCTTTCTTATTGGTTACAAATAATCCACTATCATCATGAGCAACAGGTCTGTATACTGCTCTACCTTCTTCTTCAATAGTTTCATAGCTAGAATCCAATTTATAGTATTCAATAGCAGGAACTACATGATCATTCCACCACAGATTTCTAATTACCTCTTGTAAATCTATTTGGGATATAACGTTTTCAGGATGTTTTTCCAATTCTCTAATATAATCAAAATACCCTATTTCTTCTCTTATGGAGTTAGGAACATATCTAAATATATTATTTTTACCAAAAGCATCTCCAGAAGTATAGAAAGAATATATTGCAAGATCTTTAGCAAATTCTCTTACTTCTTTATAATCACTTTCGTAGAGTTCTTCCCAAGCACGAATTATTTCATTTTCTAAATTATTATCACCACTCTTATTGGGTTTATATGCAATGAAGTCAGGTCCTTGTAATTCTGCATCATCTTCTTTAGGTCTGCTAAAGATATTGTTAATCAACACATTTGAAAAACTACCATCACTCCCGAGTAATGAAGGGTATTTGCCTTGTAATATATCGGATTTAAGTCTATCTAATCTTCTAGAAATACTATCCTTACCAAACAGCATACCACGAAATCCCATTTGATTATCTTTAACATACTGATTAAAGAATTTAGTCTTATAGGATACTTCCATTGCTCTAGTGATGTTGTTAATATATGTATCATCACTTATTGCATAGCCTTTGGTATAGTATTCAATTAATGATCGTAAGGTTTCAAATTCTGGAGTAAGTCTAATCATGACATTCTGGAATGCATTTCTAGGAAATACTAATCCATCGATCATTTTCTTACCCAAGAATGTATTAGTAAACACTTTCAAAGGATTGTCGAAAACAGCCTGTTCAGTCATATACTGTTTCCATTTATCCAAGAATGCGCTTTGTAAACCAAAGTTATTACCAAATCTCTTAGTATCAATTTGAGATAAGTTAGTTAATTCTGACAAACTCTTAGAAAATGGAGTTAATTCTTCATAAGCCTTAAGAATTAATAATTGATTATAGTACCAATCAAAAGTTTCAGTTTTCTGCAATTGTTTTCTAAGATGTGGTACAGTAAACATAGTTTTTCTTTGATTAGTACCTACACCTTTATCCTTAAGATAGTTCAGAAGATTCTCTTTCTTACCACCGGATAACTCTTTTGCTTTCTTATAGTAATCGTTCCAAATTTTAGTAAATGCTAATCTTTCAGGATTTTTACCAGCAGGTATTTCAACACCATAGAAACCAGAATACTTATCATACTCTGTTGCATAGTCTTTCAATATCTGTTGAGGTAAGAAATAGAATGTACTTTCACCTTTACCACTTCTAATTAAGAAGTTAGTCATGTTAAAAGTTAATTTACGTACATTCAAACGAATAATATATGGGTCTTTAGCTACGTCTACGTGAGCATTAATCAAAGCAGATAACCAGTCTAAAACATTGATCTTATTTGTATCTTCACTTTGAATATGATGCAAATCACGTATACCATAATCGTTCAATACTTTATTTGGTTTGAAATTCAATTTAACTAATTGAGTTAACACTTGATGAGCATTAGCTAATGCAAACGGACCAATGCCAAACTTACCGCCATTCAACTCAGCTTTAGTCCTACTCTGGAATGCTGGAGTAGAGAAATACAATTGAGATTTACTAGTTCTCTTACCTTGACCAGTTAATTTATCAACATCCTTAAGAATCTTATCTTTCAGATAATCTGTCACAGTATCAAGAGGCTGTCTAGCTTCTGCAAAGTTCATAGGATTGCTAATTACTGACAAATACATATCAAGAAGCATGTTTTCATTTGCTTCTCTACTATTTGCTTCAAAATCAGTTTTACCATTGTATCTCTCATAAGCTTTTCTTACTACAGTTTCATCATCTAAACCAGTAGCTTTCAATCTCTGAACATACTGATCTTTTGTTTCGAACTTGATTCTATTACCATTATTGTCATAGTTATATCTTGCTATAAATAATTTATCAATCGCTTGTACCCACTGTTTCCAGTGGGGCTAGACTATATCTTCACTTTGATAGTGCTCCCCATTTCGCCTTTCGGCTACTCTACTTGCTTCTTCGATCATTTTTTGATCTATGCGTTCGATAGTCGTTGAACTTTCCCCTATACGGGGCTTAGCTGCTGATTGTCCAATCTCATTGTTTTTCAAACATTCGCACATATCTTTTCAGATTATGCTGTAGTAAATGAGCTCTAAGGGGTTTCCAGCAATTAAAGGAGTTTTACTTCAACTATGTTGTTAATCGAAGTCTGACCCAGTAAGGGCTGTAAATTCATCAGGAAGAGTAATAGTATCACCAATCTGTTCAGGATAAACGTCCACCACTTTTAAAGCTGCTGTAGAAGCTTGACCCTGTGCAGGGATACGATAACCCATAGCTATTGCCTTTGTATCTGGACCAATTATATCGTGGTTTATTAACCACGCTTTAGCTTGACTGAAAGTCATTTTATCATAATTAGGTATGATGTGTTTCAATAAGTTAATTGATATAACACAATCCATACTACCATCATTGTTAACAAAATTAAGCTTTCTTACATTGTTGGCATCAGATGTTACAGCTAATCTGTTATATAAAATAGAAGACATCTGAATGAACATACCACCAGGTAGATTGGTATCTACTATGGCTTTGTTCAACATTGATATAAGACCACTTTCAATCCAAGAGTTATCAGACAAACCTGAAATAGGAGCATTAGTATTGCCATCTTCTACAGTAAGACCATTCAAAACATTATCGTTCATGTTTGAATTTTCTGCTTTTCTCTTAAGAATATTGGCAAACTTAACAATACTAGCTTGTGGATTATTGGCATCAATACCGAAGTCTTTTTCTATACTCTTTCTACCAAATTCAGTAATAGCGTTATGAGCTCCATTGAAGTTATCAATAACTTCTTGTCCTGAGTAAGATACACCGTTGGGAGTAGTATATGTCCAAGCTGTTCTAATGTTACCCATAGCTGCTTTTTGAGCCTGAGATACAAACATCTGTCTATCTGCATGGTGTGGATCAGTTACTAGCTGACGTCTAAAATTAACTAAAGACTGTTTGTGAGTAGGCATGTTCATTAAACCTTCTACGTCTACCTTGGTATTTGATTTATCTGTGTAAATCTTAGATTTAACTTCTTCAACTCTTTGACCAACTTTAACTGCAGATTCAAACGCAAGCATGTGTATGTTTCTGGCTTGCATTACTTTTAATACTTCTCCCATATCCCCTGTAGAGAATATTCTATGAACTGGGAACATAGCCATTTTGTCAAATACGGGTATGTCTCTCTTTGCATTTACATCATAATGATCACCGAAATACATCAATTTCAAAGGTTTTAATGTAACGGCTAACGCTTCATTATAAGTGTCCGGATCAGCTTCATAGTCTGTTTTAGGGTTATTCAAGATGTCAAAAGCTTTAGCTACTTCTGGAGTCCATCCATCAATTCTTCTCACTAATTCTTTATAGAATTCTGGAGATATAAGCACTGTAGCATCTGTTTGGTTTACTTTGGTATAACCACCGAATTTACTATCAACTACAAGATTAGCAGCGTCCTCAACGTCTTGAGGTAATGCTTCACCACTTTCATACATCGCAAGAGCTTCTTCTTGAGTCATGTCATGCATTTCCTGTAACAGTCTTACTGCAGCTGACTTTTTAGCAAATTCATTGATTCTATCAAGCTGTCTACTAGGTATCACATTATCTGATAAAGTACCTACATTAACTTCAGTTAAGTTTGATAATTCATTACCTTCTCCATAATCTATTCTGGGAGTAACACCAGTTGACAATACCTCACGAAGACGTTTGATTTTATCTACAGGATCTTTATAATATGCAGGATCTTTAATAAATAACTTCTCAAACTCTATTACTGAGGATATAGTGTTAGCAAAATAGTTTGCCATCAATTCAGTAGCAGCTAATTCTTTGCTGTATTTTGATACTTCTTGACGTTTCTTATAGTGATTTTCTGCATCATCTAATGCTTTTTGGGGAAGTGCTAAACTCTTTACACTAGTAAAATCCTTACCATTCCAATCAATAATACCTATTTCTTTCGCATAATCTAATTCATCTTTAAAAGCATCTATTAAATATTCATTCATTAATAAAGCTTTATCAGAATTACTCATCTTAGCCCAAGCTGCTTTTATTTGGTTTACTACAGATAATGCTAAATCATTACCGCCAACGTCTTCAGCAAGTTTGAGAGCTTCATTGAAGTCAGAGAAATCATCTACAAATTCAATACCACCTAAGGTTGGTTGTTCTTTAAGTTTAAAGAATCCATTAAAATATCTAAATCTGTAACCATTTCTGTTACCAGTATCATAGTTCTTTACTTTTTGTTCCTTTGTCAGATTACCTTCATTCTTATAGTTGAATTCAATAGTATCTAATTCGGTTTCAAAGTAATTAATAAATCTGGTCAATACCTTGGCATTAAATTTAACTTGATTGTTAGTAGTATCTAAAGGTTGATTGAAATTGTTGATAGCTGTGCCATATAAAGTATTATATGTCTGAGAGTCACCCATAGTAGGTAAAACAATTCTACCTTTCTGAGTAAGTGTCATTTTAGCAATATAATCTTCCAATGGTGAGATTTCTGTGTACTTACGTCCTTTATCACCACCACCTTGCTCTTTAAAATAAACCAAAGTTTCAACACCTATTTTACCAGAGGTAGTAGGATTATTATAAAGATTTGTAAGTAAATAAGAACCTTTAAAGTAATTAGGATTAGCATTATTACCAGTATTATACAATACTTTAGTAAGAGCCTCTACCGTAGCTGGATCATTATCAAGATTCTGAACCATATCTGTCAAGTAGTTATGATCAGATATAGGATATAACAATTTACCATCAGTGGCTAATACAGCCAACTCATCTAAATTAGGATGTGTCATACCATAAGTTTCAGACAATCTACCTAAGAATTTAGAATCGTCATAGTATCTGCTAATATGTCTATTGAATGTACCAGGTACATTACCAGATGGTTCAATTTTCAGTACATCTTTTAACTTGTTGCTGAATAAGAATGATAAACCAGCATTACTACCATCAGTAAACAGGTTTACTAATTGTTCTGCAGTATTTGAATCATAGTATTCTTTAATCAAGAATGAGTTTAATGTAGCCATATCCACAGATATACCTGCTCTACCCAAAAGTGATAATATATGTTCCTTTATTTTGATGACGTTAGCTTCTACGTACTCTTTATAAGTCTGACCATTCTTAAGCTTAGCCTTTGGTTTATTCTTATAATTCTTGAGTAGATTATTAATCCTGTGGTAATCATCTAATAATAATTCTACATTGGTTTTATTATCAGTAGTTTTTAATGTGTAATTATTACCATCAAAATTTATTAACTCAGTCATCCTAAGTAAACCATAATTCCAACCTTCAATGATGTTCTTAGAGATTTTATTTGCATTCTCATCCTTTACATACAAGTTAGTTTGATCATTACCACTAGTATTTTCAATCTTTTCAGACAAGATACCAATAAGTTTATGTTTAGCTTTTCTAAAGGTATTTCTAAATTGAGTCTGTAAATTCTCTCTAGCTATTACTTGGGCTTCTGATTCTCCAGGAACAGTCTTTGATATCTTATACAATTCTCTGTATAATGTGTCAAAGATAGGCAATGATTTTGCACATTTAGCACACTTATTCATCATACCTTCAAATGTATTCTCTGAATGTAGTTCATTGATTATAGTGTTCCATGTAGAATCAAAATCAACCATAAGAGGTAATCCTGTAACAGGACTCAATACAGTTCTAGTTTTCTGTACTTTTGTAATGGTACCATCTTCTTTCTTAACTTCTGCCTCATAGAATTCTCTTTTAGGCATAGTAGCAATGAAGATTTTAATAGATGCTAAAGCATTATCTTTTACTGAGGTCTCTAATGACTCACGGATATATGTAGCCATTTGATCTCCTACAGCAGAACCTTCGGCCTTTTCATCTATTTCTTGGTCGATATTTTCCTGTTTGTCTACAGCTCTGATTTGATATTCATTCAGTTTTCTTATAATTGCTGGTAAGAATACACTGTCAAAGGTTTCATATATTTCTTTTCTAGCCTCTCCTTGTTCTTTGGTGATCTTTCCGTTTTCTACAAGTTTATCTGTTAATGAAGGTTCTAAGGCACTCTTTAACAAACTATAATTTAAACCTGTTAAATCATCTCGCATCTTTATGTTATTCAAAGTAAACAAAGAAGCAACTAATGAATTAACACTTTCTTTAAACTGTGTGTTTGTAATGTTTTTGAAATTATGACCACCTAACTTAAATGGAGCTCCTGCACCTTTGTATGCATTTAAGAACTCCTGCACAGCTGCAGAATTCTGTTTAGATCTACTATAATACCCTGTATTGATTCTATCAAAGATGTTATCAATAGTGGTATCAGTTCTCCAAACCCATTTACTAATAAAGTTTTTAATTGCTTTCCAAGCTCTTTTGATGATGTTTAAATCTGGTTCAACTTTATTCAGCATATACTGCCTAAAGTCTTCTGCAAGAGCTTCTTCAATGTCTTTATCAGTACCGATTAAACCAGTTCTATTTCTATAAGCTTCGTATATCTTACGACGTTCTTTGGGTGAAATAGTTAACAATGATATTCTATGATATGCTTCATGATATAAAGTACCTATTTCTGCGCCTTTCCACAGTAATGTAGAATCCTGCCTAACAAGACCCATAGCATACACATTGTTACCTAGTGATATAGCATCATCTACTATTGTAAGAGAATCGCTTTGGAAACCTAATTTCTTTTTGAACCATTCTATTTCCTCGTTAGACACCTCTTTAGTTACTTTACCAGTAAGACGTCTCATAGGAATATCAATGTCATCGTCTTCTATAGCAAACGGGTCAATTGTGCCATTCTTGGTAATTTCATTAATCTTTTTTGATTCTTCTGTTAATTCTTCTGGCTCTACTGCAGAAGTACCTGTAGGGATATTGGCTATATTTTCAACCTTATTTTTAGTTTCTTCAACTGCCTTATCACTTTCTACTTTCTTAGATATAGTTTGAATATCGTCCGCATAAGCAAAAGAATCTTTGAACAATTGATCTTGTAAATCACTCTGGATTAAATCGTTTGTAACAAACAAACCCATTGTATACAAAGGGGTATGTTTTGTATTACCTAAGAAATCCTCTCTACGTAATATTACGCCAGGAATAGCGTCTTCCCATATATAAGAACTGTTTTTTGTAAACGCTTCTTTTAAGGAAGGTAAAGCATCACCTATAGGACTAAAGAAATTCTCTCTATTAGCTCTCCAGTGAAATCCCATTAAATCATTAATAAGATCTTCTTTGTCTTGAGAAGACATATTACCTACATGATAAGATTTTTCTCCTACTACCAGATCACCTTTATCATTTACATAAAGCTGTTTCTTCTTCATCCAATTGAAGGTAGGAATATCAGATGTAACTTTGGTTTTATCACCGAAACGAACCATAAAGTCAATCAATTCCCCAGCTACAATTTCTGTATTCTTATAATAAGACTCAGGAGAAGCTCCATAATTCAAAAGTAAATCTGCAAGAAATTCAGCTTGTTTTCTGTCAAATCTTTGTAAATTAACTTGTACAGGTATCTCTGAATTATTAAGTGTACTAGATTTGGGGGGATAGATAAATAACTGACCACTACCACCAGTACCATTCAATATTTCACCACCAGCGCCAAGAATCAAACTGTCAGAAATAATACCATTACTGATACCAAAGGTTACATTTTCTGGAGTAATGTCATACACATTGGATGGAATTGCAAAACCTTTTACTTCTTGTACAGGTCTGAATACTGCCTTTTGACCATTTCTATTTACATTATATCTACCTCTAGTTCTACTGATAGTACTTGGTACAATAACTTCATTCTCTGTCTTATTTTCAATGGCAGTAATGATTGCGTTTCTAAAAGATTTTAAGTCATTTATAGAAACTTCATTAGCTTGTTCAATTGTATTAAGCTCTTCTGCTGTAGCACTATTACGAATGCCTGCAATATCTGCATCAAATTTAATTCTAGCTCCTTTAGGAGTCTTAAGTGCTAAAGCATACTTACCTGTAGGATGTTCTACACTTAATATGATAGAGGCACTATCGTATGTAGTCTTATCACCTTTTTTGTATGGCTTGCTACCTTTTTCAGTGTAAGATTCATTGATAATAAATTCACAGAAACTGTCTGTAAAGAAATTAGGATCTTTGATTCTCTCTGCTAATTCTTTACCAGATTTATAACCCGGTAATATAGGAGTAGTAGAATCTGGTGAGAAGAACAGTGTATGTGATACGGTATCTTTAGCTAATTCTTCTACTTCTAAAGAATCTTCATATTCTCTAGATTCAGAATCCATATCTGTTTTACTGTCATGTTTCTGTTCAGTAGCTAATTTCTTTTTAGCCTGTTCAACTTTCTGTTCTACAGTAATATCTGGAGTAATAGTATCTACTGTTTGCGATACCTTTTTATCTTCATCTGTAGCAGCAGCTAAAGGATCTGCATCAGCATTAGCAGCTGCTCTCAAATCTTTATCTGTAGCAAAAGCAAACTCTTCATCCTCTTCTTCAACATCTTCTACTACTGGAACTTTTGTCTTACTTTCTTCTGCAATCCTTTTACGTTCTGCTTCAAATTCTGCAGCTAATTCTTCCAAACTCTTTGTAGGAAATTCTTCATCATGTTTAGTTGCTGGTTCTGTTTTTTCTTCAGGCTGCGTTTTAGGTGTTGCTTCAGGAACAGTAGGTTCTGGTGCAGGTATTTCTGTGTTTACTTTGGATTTTGCCCTAGAATCCATTACAGGGGATTGTGGTTTTTCAACTTCTTCTCTTTGTACTTCTGGAGCAATTTTACTTGCTGCTACAGTTTCCTTGTTGTCTGTACCATTATCAGCTACTTCTTTTTCTGTAGAAGCAATATCTTGTTCAACAATCTGCTTGGCGTTATCTTCTGCAATTCTACTAGATTCATCTGAATTATTCAGGTAGTTCTCAATTCTCTTTTTGATATTGTTTAATACCTTTTTCTTTGATTTATCTGTAGCTTTGTCAAAACTAGTAAGTTTGCCATCTTCCAGAGTATTACCGAATATCTCATTCATTTTATGCTCTGATACTAAAGCGTCATGTTGAGCTAACATTAAGTTTGCATAGCTATCTACTCCTGTTTGCATAATATGAGGAGCTGCTACGAAATCTGTATTAAACTTTGTATCAGCAGCTACTTGAGCTAACTGGCTATCGATGTTTTTAATGGCTTTAGGTATAGTTTTTAAAATAGATTTAGCTACAGAATTATCACCATTAGTAATACCAAATTTAGATTTACCATCTTCTGCTGGAGCTTCAATTGCATTTTTTAATTCCTGCAGAGCTTCTTTCTGTACATTCAGTTTAGTTAAAGTAATAGCTGCCAATTTTTCTTCTGGAGTATAATTACTTAATAGAGCATCTTCAGAAAGATCTGCATACAATTTATTATCAGCCTCTTGGGCTGATTTTGCATTGTTTACAGCCTCTTGTAAATCTAATTGAGCCATGTGCTGTAAACCAATTAAAGTATTGTATTCTGTAGTACCTGCAGAATAACCTAATTGTTTACCAATGCTTTTAGTAGTTTTAGATTTAGCTAAATTAAATATATTGTTTGCAGTTTTGATTTCAGCATTTATGTCTTCCTCAGTAAGACCATCAGGCATATGATATTTAAAGTTCTCTAATACTTCAAGTACACTATCTTTGTAATTGAGCATAGATTTTGATGCTTTATCAGCATATGTTACTGCTTTATTCATAGCATCTTTCTTAGCTATATTATCTGCTACCATATCTCTAACAAAAGTATTGGCAACAAAGTCTTTACGCATATCAATACCAGTATGATACGCAGTAGTAGGACCACCTAAGTACATACCTAATGCGAAACCACCCTTTACATCATTCCAGAATTGAGGATCATTGGCTAATTCTGATTCAGTATCTATTCCTGATAAAATTTTTGCAGTACGGTAATTAGCTTCGGCTAACCCAAGTAATGATGAAAATACACCAGAAGAATCTTTATCGTACTGATTGTGAATATAATCGTAATCAAATATATCCTGATTACCTTCTTCAAAAGCTTCACCAGTAGCAGCAAAACCCATACGAGCTAGAGCTTTAGCACCCTTGCTCAACATATTCATTTTGGGACTATTGTAAGCTAATCTAGCATTAAATCCGGTGTAAGCATCAATAAGCTTATTATAATTCTTAGTAGCAGTATCAGATAATTTAACTAAAGGCTTTAATGCGCTAGCTATAGGTTTAGTTATAATTTTACCCATAGCTTTACCTAATGGGGCAAATATCAAAGCTGATTGTGCAGCATCCATTGCAGACAAAGCCATGTTATTATTGTAAACGTTTTCTAAGCCATTATCTGCTGAATCTTTTAAAGAGTTTAGAACTTCATCGGAGATTTTAATCTCTCCAGATAAAGTTCTATCTATAATTTCATCATCTGAAATTTTTGTAACATCTATATTAGGATTCTGTTGTTTCAATTGATCTCTACCCATTTGAACATAATCCTGGATAGATACACCTTTACTTTCAAGATCCTTTTCAATTTTAGAACGATAAGCTCCATATACTTGTGCCAATGATTCTCTATGTCTACTATAGATATTACCTGCTAAACTTAATGCTGTAGCAGCAATAGCTGAGCTCCAACCAATAAGATTAGATGCTGCACCAATGCCAGGAACTGCATTCAAAGCGCCAGTAGTGGCATAATGTCTGCCAAGATATAAAGCACCTGTCGCTAATGCATCAGCTATATAAGATTCAACAGTAGACATTGATGAGCCTGTTAAACCAGGACCAGCGTACAATATATAATCAGAATCATAGAAAGGCTTATCTTGAGCTTTTTGTTCTTTTATTTGAAATCTGGCAGAAGGTTTATACTTTTCAGATCTAGATGTAATAGAATCATAATAATCCTGAATATTCTTGTTTACTTCGGACTGTTCATTTACCCACCAGTCTCTTACCCCATTTAAGTATTCAATTCTCTTATCAACATCTGTACCTTCTGAATCATTGTACTTTGCTAATATTGCATTATACTTTTCAGAATTGGCTTCTAAATTGTTTTTAAGAATTTCATATTGCTGTAAGGTGTTTTGATACTCTTGAGAATTCTTATCCATAGTAGGTAAGACATTTTCAAGATTCAAAAGCATTTTCTTATCATTTAAATATTGTAATTCATAATCAATATCTTCAATGACAGGATTAATATCTTTTACTAATTTAGCTCTTTCAGACATCAAATTGATCTGATCTCTATTGTTAGCAAAAGTAGTCCAAGCATCTCTTAAATAACTCTTATCCTTTAAGGTTTCCTCTGGAGTTTCCTTATTTAACAGATATGCGTATTCATAATCATCTAATGGAGTTGTTTCTAAGTTCCTATCATAACCTGTTTTAATATTAGTGATAGGAGAATACTGAGCATTGACCGTATCCATAGCCTTACCTAATAAGGCTGCTTTGCTAGGTGTATTGTCAGTAGGATATTGACCTAATATAGATTTTTCCATATATTATTGTAATAAACTGTTTATTAAACTATCATAAGCATCAGTAAATGATTGCTCATAATTATCATTCTGTAATTTTGAACCACCATGAATATCATTAACTTCTTGATCAAATGTCATTCTAGTCATACCATGTGGATCAATCGGCTCCATTGTATCAAATGTAAAATATTCACCAGTTAATGGTACATTCCCACCATAAGCATCATTGTAATCTTTTTTATCAATAGGCTTGACATTTAAACCTGTTTCTGCAGATATACCCATTGAATTACTAACCATAGATTTAAAACTATCTACATCATATCCAGCATTCTTAATAGCTTGTAAAGGTATTCTTACACTTACTCTCTGCATTAATTGAGGAATGCCATCTACCACTGATGACATGATTCTACCTCTAGGAGTTTTGATAACGTCTTTGAATACTCCAGATTTTAAATCTTCTGCAAAGTTTCTTTCTAATCCATTTGTAGTTTCTACATTGTATTTAATAGAAGGAACCTTCATGATTTTATTTACAAAATCAGTAGCTAATATTAAACCACCTGTGTCTGGTGTAACATATCCTTTAGTTACTGAACCGCCTAAATTAATATCAATTTCATTAGAACTCTTAACTTTATTGTAACTATTAAGAATCATACCAGAAGAAGGGTATGTAATATCGTTCAGTACTCTAGTAGCTGCATCGTAATACTGAGGTAATTTATCAGCTCTTACTCCAGTTTTAGGAAATATTTCTCCAGCTTTAGTTGCAAACAGGTTAGCAATATCATTAGCAGTTGCATCTGACATTTCTTTTCCATAATCCTTTACTAAGGAATTATATTCTTCTGGAGTAATATTACCAGACATTAAGGCTGATGCGGCTTCTTGGAACTTGTTAGTTACAAATCTAGTTTGTGAGTATACTGGACTATTTTCTAACTGACGTTTTTCAAATACTACTGCATCATTATATAGTTTTTTATAAGCGTCAGGGTAATCTATAGATTCTTTTTCTGTACCTTTCTTTTTCAATTTAGCGGTTTCTAATGCTTGCTTATATTTCAACGCTTGCATAGCATAAGGATCTACGGTGGGGTTTTTACGAATGTATTCTTGATTATCTGTATAAGCTTTTTGCATGAAAGCATTAGCTGCATCCTCTTCTGTTGATCCAGGATGATTTCTCATCCATGTTTGCATATGCATTTGTGCTTGTGGTGTAGATAATATTCCACTTCTATTAGCATCCAGTATGTCTTTAATTTGCTGTCCTGTAACACCAGTCCAAATAAATCCACCTTCTCTACCAAGATAGCTATCCTTCAAATTATTTACATATTCGTTAGTTAAATCTTTTATAGAAGAATAAGCTAAAGGAACTTCGTTGAATAAACCCGAAGTAGTAGTATCCCAGTTAGTAAAATCTCTATCATGCCATAGTGGATTATATTTGTCGTGCAACATTAAAGTTTGAACTTGCTTTGCATATTCATCAAAATTGGCAGCATTCTGTTTTAATGCAGAAAGTTTAGCTCTATCTACATTATTTATTGCAGATTGTAGAGCCATTTGCCATTCCATACTCTTTATTGCTTCTGGATTCTTAGCAGCTTGATCAATAATCGGAAGTACTTTACCTCTAGTTTCTGCATCCCACGTTTGCATATCTTTCATAGACCTAGAACGAAATTCAGCCCATGAGTTTGCAGCAGTTCTATAATCTGCTAAAGCTTTGTCAACTCTTTCATTTGCCTGCTTACCCAATGTGTATAATTGTTCAAAAGGAATTGGAACATAGGTGTCTATAAATTGAGCTTGTGCAGGATTGTCATATCTATTTACTGCCATAATTATACTGTTAAACTATCAACTAAACTATTTACTGTACCGTATCTTAAGAAATTCTGTAAATAAGGTAATATCTGACGATCTCTACGTGCCTGATTACGCATCTTTTCTTTAGTCTGAGACCATTGACCTAACTGACCAGCAGCAGTAGCACCAAAATTTCTTGCAGCAGCTCTATTACGAGCGTTTAAGTCATTAGTAAGTACAGTATTCTGTACATATTGTTGACCTAAATTGTTCATCATATTTGCGTATTCGCCTAAATATTGATTATTAGCATTATCTCTATTAGCGTATACTGAAGCATTCTGAGCATATTCCCCAGTAGCTAATTGATTTCCATATGCTAAATTCATACCCGTGTTAGGATTGAGTTTAGCCATGTTATTACGAGCGATTGCTCTAGATCTTCTATTAGCTGCAAGAGTGGGTTCTATATTAACTCTACGACTAGCCATAGCTCTATTAATAGCCCCAGTATAAGGATTAAGGACTTGATCTTCTGTTTCAGGTCTACGTCTACTTTGAATCCAATTATACAGTATAGGAGATAAACCAGACAGACTGCCAAAGTTAGATGAAGACTTACCAGGTGTTTTAATCTCATCTGGTGTTAATGTAGGGTTAAATTCTTCAATATTTAACAATGGAGCATAAATAGGATCAGATGTTAAAGACGGATTAAAATCTTCAATATCCAGTAAAGGAGCTTGATTAAGAGAGTTAGTGGCTTTAGCAGACTTACTTGCTGGGGTAGGTTTCCTAACAGATTTAACTTTTGTTATGGGTGCTGCACCAGGTAATGATACTTCAGGGAGATCGTATAAAGGTTCATTTACACCTACAGGTATTGTCTCCCCAGTAATAGGGTTTACGCCTTGTGTAGGTACAGCTTCTCCATAAGGGGCTGCAGTCATACTAGAATTAGTAGAATTCCAATACTTTCTACTACCTAAACCACCTCGTTGATTTAAACCATTTATGTCGAATGCTTCATTCATTGCACTATTGGCAGTTGTAGCTTTTGTTGGTTCTGTAAAGAACTTTTTTAAAGCATCAGCATAAATACCAAAAGCTTCACCACTCAATAAAGGTATTTCTTTACCCAGTTTTCTAGATTTACCATCTGCATATGCCGGTATTCCTTTTACTTTGGGTTTAATACCCTTCTTAGCTTTAACTGCTTCTTGCTCTGTAAGCAATTGTTCATACATTGCATTTGCATTTATCTGATTTAATTTATCAGCATTGCGAGCAAATCTATCTTTTCCTTTACTTCTTTTAGTCATGTTAACTAATTTTTTACCTTCTTGTGCAAATGTTTTATTTGTACCAGGTCTTTTGATTCTATCAGATAGAACAGATTCAATATTAGAAGCATCTATTAAATGATTGTCTGTACCTGGTTTACTATTAGGTACTTGTATAATATTACCAGAATCATCTCTTATTACTTCATTATTATCTACATAAGCTAAATCTGGTAATATACCACCATTTTCAAAAGTATAAGCTAAAGAATTATCATCCCAATATTTTTGTTCAAGTGTAGCTGCATTACCTTTCCCCATTGCTATTTCTTTAGCATTTGCTTTAATACGTTTTTGCTTATTAATTGCATTCTTTCTAAAGATACCTGATACAAGGTTTCCAATACCACCTACAGCTCCACCTACAGCTGTACCAATACCAGGAAGGATAGCAGAGCCTACAGAAGCACCTTTGGCAGCACCCCCTAGAGTACTGCCAACAATATCTGCACCAGATCCTTCTTCTGTAAAGCCTTGTAAACCAGCTCCCAATATAGAAGCAATTTCTAAACCTTGATCTATACCAAAAGCGTAAGCTGGAACTTTCTTTTTATTTATTTTCTTTTTCATATTATATCAATGAATATCTGTATGCTGTACTAATATAAGGAACTTTAAATGTATTACCACCATTGCAATCATATTTGTAATGACAGATTAAATATTTCCCTTTCATTCTATCTCTATAAGATTTGTTTACTAACTCTTCAGCCTCATTTAATTCTCTACTACTACGAGGAATACAGAATTTATAAGTATCCTCTCTATAATCTATATCATCCTGAGTAAGAGTAAAACTAGTTTGTCTTTTAGTTTCAAAGTAGATGTTATCAAAGTTAGTATCGTAAGTAAAGTCACCACCATATTCAACATTATCAAATGTTTTAGTTTGAGGGTACTTATCATTTACTATAAATCTAACATAAGATATCTTATCTTTACCAGTAAACATATCTAATTCATTACCTGAGTTATACTTATATACAGCTAAATTCTTATATATCATTAGTTTATCTGTAAATTCAGCATACCAATCAGGTCTATAAGTATAGAATGAAGTAAAAGCTCCAACTTGTTCATTAAATACCAAAGTCTTATCTTCTAGAGTAAGAAGAACTTCATTGTATTTCTTATCATATACAGATATAGGATCATTTGTAATTATATCCTTATTATCGTGTAAATAAGATTGTACACCTTTTAATTTAGATACCGTACGTAATTGATTATCAAAACCACATATTTCATTTCTATCGGCATCATACCAATATACTGTACTATCTGATTGTGTTGCAGTTCTTAATTGATTCTCTTTAGAACCATTCTTAGTAGTAAAGTAATCAAACCTAGTTAATACACCTCCTGTACCTAACGTAAGCGCACCTGCATTATTATCTTGGATAAGAGAACGTTCATTTACAGCAAGTGTGCCAAAAGCGTCAGTTTGCCAGAACAACAAGTTATTCTTAAATAACTTTAAATTGTTTATAGAACCAAATCTGGTATCAACATCTAAGTAATTAGCAACTCTAAATTTAGTCCACGAATCAGTTACTTCCAAGTTAGTCTTAGGTTCTGAGTTCATTACTCTAGTATCTGTATGTAAATTATCTATACTATAGATTGATTTACTAACATAGTTTTTAGCTCTAGGTTGAGCAGAATAAGCATCATTATAAGCATATAATGGCGTATTCTGAACATATATAGAACCTACTTGTACAATATCATTCTCTACAAAATGGTTTGCATAGCCTGTACCAGATTCATAAGTCTTAGCTGTACCTACAGTATCCGTTCTCAATGAAAGATTAATAGAAGATTCTAACGGTATATAAGCACCATTATATGCTCTAATTCTTTCATTATCTGGTTGTTCATAATTATCACTAGCATTATGATATGCAAACATACAATTAGCATAATCTAATACACCAACGTATGTATCACCACCAAATACGTTTACTTTAGTATTACTATTGTCTTTTGCATTAACATAAGACCCAGTACTTATATATACAGAGTTCTGTCTTGTAGCATAACTATTGCCACCATAAGGTGTTACAGATTGTCTTAAATTAGCAATGAGAATTGCATTAGCACTTTCTGGTCCGGCAGCTAATTCTGGTACTTCACCAACCATAGTATTACGAGAAGTCATATCTGTACTCTGGAATATTGCACATACCCCATGAGGTCCAACCTTCCTAACATTATTATCATCATAATCACTAGCCTTAGATGTATCTCCGTATACCCAGTTATAGTATACCATGTTACCTACATTGGTAGCTTTAGTTCTCCATGCATCGTCATCTAAGTCAAAGGGATCTGTATTAGTAGCAATTGTAATGTCTTGAATTGATGCTGAATTATATCCCCCTGTAGTAACTTTATTGTAATACTTAGCTAAAGTGGCATCATACCATGATTCTGCACCCATATAAATTGCATTATTTGCAGTAGATTGTTTTATAGAATCACCTATAGCTGTAACTGAAGTATAAGCCCAACCACTATTCTTAGCCCAACTAGTACCAGTATTCGAGGTTATATTCTTTAAATCATGTTTTGAAGCTTTTGCTCCAACTAATACTTTAACTTTGTTACCATTAGGTATAACCTTATCGTTTGCAGGAGTACCATTACCCATAGATTCATCAGGAGATATTGAAGATCTTAGTCTATATATACCTTTAATCTCTGTAGCTCTACCTGTTACTTCAGATGCATTTGTCCTATTAACACATATTTCTGGTGATATAAATAAGAAATATTCATTAGCATTCTGACTACTAAAGTCAAAAGCATGTGCATATTTATTATTTTGTGATACCATCCCATGAGAAGTAGAATAAGTAAGATATGGAAAAGCAGTTAATTGATTTGTATTATCATAATTACAAACACAACTAACAGCTCCTTGCATCAATATTGTTCTATCTGAAATAGTTCTTTCACATCTTACAATCTCATAACCAGTAATCTTCTTACTTTGGATTAAATCGCTTGGTATATTAACCGTGAATTGCACACCTAACGGGTGTGTAACTACTTCTAGGCTATTAGTGGTATTACCACCAATGTCTACTCGCATACCTGAAGTAAAGATGTTATAACCGGGTGCACTAGCTTTAGGCATTCTTATATCTGCGATCCAGTGTGCAGAAGATACTACATTTTCTTCATTGTGGAATACAATAGCAAAACGATATATTTCATCTCTCATATAACTCCTTGCCATTGATTCTACTTCACTATTACTATAGTTTAACACTTTAGCAGTAGCATCAGCAAAAGATAAAGACCCTGCATCTGACCAGGAACCATCTTCCTCAATGTTATATAAATCTAGAGTAGATGTAGAGCGTGCTTTAGAGTTTAATGAGAAAGAATCTTCAGCATAACCTGTCCTAGATGTAGGAGCGTCGCTTTCAATTAGATTGGTTTTTATAAACCTATATGAAATATTTTTACCTATACCACCATATACATACTTACCTGTAGCATCTGGAGCATATAAATACTGACTATTATCATCATAGTTTGCAGGACAAATACAGTCGTGATTAGTTGGTATATCTTTAGTACTTATTTCTGAAGTAGAAAATGTTATAGAATCCTGTCCAGATGTAGAAGTTAATAATATTTGACCATTCTTATTGCATCTGTATGCTCTAGCATCAAATTCATCATCACTAATATCCCAAGTCTGTTCAGTGATATTAGCAGCAAATAACATATTGTCTTTAGATTCTATTACTTTGGGAGTAAATATATAAGTACTTAAACCATTGAATTCTTCTAGAGTAAGCTCATCGATAACTGAACCACCTTTATCTTCATAGACTAAAGTATTATTTGAAATACTTATTTCATCTATCACTGTGATAACCGGTTCTGCAGTATTACTAGAGTAATATATAGAAATTATTCTAGCTCTACTAAAAGAGTTAGTATCAACAGTAGTCTGTAGTTTAATGGACCTATTAGTAGTTTCTTCTTTAGAACTACCATAGATATCTTGGCTGTTAGTATTTTCTAAACTTCTAGATACTGTAATAATTGGAGATAAAACAGATATAGACGTTTCAGATGTTCTGGGATTAAATAGTTGATAACAATATTGATACTTACCGGCTTTCAATCCACCTGTACCTAAACCTTTAAAAAATAAAGGTGGTAATTGACTCTTTGGTGATATATTTAAAGAGTCTACATTAAGATTAGGATGAGTTGTGGCTACATTTAATACTCTAATCTGATGTACCCCATCACACCAGTATATCTTAACTAAATCGTCAGATTCCCATTTACAAACACTACTAACGGCATAATGACCATCTATAATAGGAATATCCAATGCTACATTGGATACTACTGTAGTCACCATAGGTTCAGTTTCAGATGCACCAAAATCGTATCTATAGATATTGAAGTTACTACCTTTCTTAGTAAACACAATTGCCCAATCCCTAATTGTATTTGTATGGACTATTGTTTCACCATTCAATGTCAATGTAGGATTGAGCTTACGAACGCCTTCAATATTCTGCATTACTCCAGTAGAACTATTATCATTGGCAATAATACGTATATTTTCTGCCCATTGATACTGGTCTGAACTTATGACTGAATAATCTAAGTCACAGTTCATACCTTTTGTCCACGTATTTGTTTGTCTTTGTGCATTCATTATGTAGTAGCATTATAAATTATTTGACGTTCCCCAGTATGACTATAAAAAGAATTATGGTCTCTAAATTCAGGTACAATTTTATTCCAATTGTTTTTTATAGATTCTAGACCATCTTCATTAGGCATCAATGCTTCAGCATACGCTTGATTCCTATAGAAGTTCCAAGATCTACGAATATCATAATACACTTCCCTATTCATTCTGCCATTAAGATATTCCGAATACTTTAATTTCATTGTGACGTACCAGTATATTGCTTCCTTATATGACATTAAATCTGGTATCAACGGATAACTTTCTTCATCAGTAGGTATAGCGCTGTATGATAATTTTAAGTAACCACTAGGTACATTAGTCATTATGAAACCAGGTTTTATAGTATATTGAAAACCCAAACTAGGATTTGCAGAATTTGCAGAACTTAAACTGTGTATATCATATGTATGTAAGTTGATTAAATTAGATAAGATAGTTCTAAGATTTTGATTACTATTAATCATTTCAATAGCTTCAGTCTTATCAATATTACCATACATATCAACTACTAGGTTTACTAGGGTATCATTCTGAATGATCATTTCCGGAGTAAGACATTCGCAGTTTTTATTTTCACAGCAATTGTCACCACATCCCCAAACAGCAAATGATCCTGTTGCTTTCCTCATGGGAAACCAAGGGCCATTGCAATTAAATGAGTATGCCACTTGATGCAATTGATGTAGATCACAAGGCAGTGGAGCTTGATGACAATTGATCTTTACTGCGGGAACTCCCTCAACACCGGTAACTTTAGGTATAAATTGAGTAATAGCACCTATTTGTTCAATAGCTTCTCCACACCATTCTGTGATATCACTAATCTTAGTGTCATCTTCTTTGATATCTAGGTCTGCTATGATCTTTGCTATTACAGTCTTTACAGATGTTAATTTTGTAATCATATTGTATAATTATAATTCGATGTAATCTCTTACATGCTGCTTTAATATTTGTGCCAGACGTCTCTTATTATCCCTAGTCATAACTAACTGATATTTAGTTTTATTCTTAGTAAGCATATTCTGTTTATTGTGATAAAATCTATATTTAAAACCCCCAGTATGTTCGTTAAGATGGTAAATTACTTTGTTGTATTTTTTACTTTCAGCGTAATCTATCCTTAAACTCTTACCAGTATATTCTTTAGGTTTATGCTTTACTATGGATAATGTACCCATTCTACAAGGTAATCTGACTTCTTTTCCGTTTTCAATTATCTCGTCTCTTAAGTATCTAAAGTAATCTGAAACAATTTGTCTAAATACTTTATAAGAAACCTGATATAGTGGATTGTCTTCTACGTAATTACAATAACTATCATAGAAGTCAGCAATCGTATAAGCTTTTCTATTGTATTTAGTTTCTTGCATTCAGTTCGTTGTTAACGTCGTTTGTACTATTGTTCGTAGTGTCACTAGGGACTCGTAACATGATATTCAATTCTCTTTCAAATATCATTTGTTTAATCGTAGGTATCATATTTGCTGGCACTGGATATGGAGTATCATCTCTATCAAAACACTCACCAGCTTGGGTAGGGTCTTCTAATATACCTTCTATTTTAACATATTCTAAGTGTTCAGGACCAAGTATATACAGATGATTGCCTTTTATATAAGCAATGTAATCATTGCAAGTATATTTTCTACTTACTTGATATTTAGCTTTTGTTTCTGTACCTAATTGAATTAAATCACCATTCATATCTTTTACAGCAACTAAACCTAAACCAAAATGTAAGTCAATAAAATTAGGTATCTCTTCATCTGATTTGTAGTTATAACCACCAGTACAATTACTTACTTTGGATATATGTAAAGGTCCAATAGTTTGTACATACTCTGGATTTATATCTCTACCCTTATCTAGATCCTGTTTAATTAAATATGCTCTATATTGATGTATCCATTGCTCTATCTGTACACGTGATAAGTTCTCAGATTCACTGATATTATTATCACGTACAATGAGCAAAATATCATCAATTATTGTATTTAACGAATTAAATGTCATAGTCTTTAGTATTTGTACTCCATTCATCAGAAGTGATTAAACTATTGAATTCTGTTGATGTTGCATCGTATGTTGGAAACGGATAAACGATATCGCTATTATCATCTTCTTCCAAAGTCATCATAGGCGGAAATAAAACATCATAATGCTCAATATGAAGTAATACTTCGGTTTCATCTATGTTCATCCTTGGATTATCTATTCCTAGTTGTTTTTTTGCTTCTTCTGGAATAGAATCAAATAATTCTTTTGGTATTATTATAAACTTCATATTATTTTGCTTTTAAAGTTTGTAAATAGTTATATGCTTTGATACATTCGTCTTTGGATAAAGTACTACTATAAATTCCAGCTAATTTAGTTGCCGACTCAGCAAATTGAATACTTCCATCAAAGCCTAAATTTACCATTGTATAATTTGATGATATATTGTCAGGCACAATATTGTATTCATTCCAATTTTCATCATATACTTTACCCTCTGAAGTTACGGCTCTCACTACATTTGATGGTATCAAGGTTTTATTTCCCTTTAATACGACATACACACCACTATCTTGAAGATTTTGGATTCTAACCTTTGCTGATAAGTCAAAACCACAATAAGATATCTTTTTAACGGGGAATTTAAAATCTAATATAACAGTAAAATTTTCGCCAAATTTAAACTGTTTACTAACCACTTTATCATCCACCCCATCAGTAACTAGATAGCCAGCATATTCACCTTCTTCATTGTAGCCACTCCCTTCAATAAACCCAAAATTAGGACAGTACAAGATCATTACCATTGCCCGTAATGTTGGCAATAGTAGCACGATCTTCTTCCTCGTTGGTTTTGCCTACCACTGTCCATGCTTGGTCGGGGAAGAGCCAGGGATAGGTTTTGACGAAGTAGTCTTTGATCTTGGTCAGTTCTTCTTCGGTGGCATCGTGATCGAGAAATACAAGTTCCCAGATAGCGACATTAGAATAGAATTGATCTCCACCACAACCTACAGTAAAAAAGTTACCTCCAACATTACTACCAACCTTTAAAACAGAACCGTTATAAGAATTGGAAATTTGATATGATAAGAGATAGTTGTTGTTTAATGTAACATAAGTTCCAATACCAAAACTATTTACTTTAGCTGTTTTTGAAATATTATACCTATTCTCAAATTGGAAAGCACCGAAATTAGCACCTTCCCACACCGCATTATTCCTGAAATTTCCTAACAGAACCTCACTAAGAGTTTTAGTTTCTGGTGACAACCACTGTCTCAACGCTACAACTGTATATCCCTTTTCTTTAGTCAGCACAGGGAAGTTATCACAGATACCGTAATCGTCTACCCCATCAAAGACGAGTGCGCCGAGATAAACATCACTAATACCTGAACCCTCCTTCCAAGCGAAATTCTTCATCTGTAAATCATGCCCATTACCCGTAAGGTCTTTCCATACAGGATTGGTAGCCATCTGCTCATTAGTAAGACCTAATGCTGAGTATCTTGCAGTTATACCAGGAATAGATGGGAAATCATCATCGTCGCCTTCTGAAGTAGGGGTATAAAGACCGTATTTACGTTGAGCTTGTTCTTCCATTAATTTCCTGTATTGTTCATACCAAGACTTATAATCTAATACAGGACCTGCTACACTTATAAGCTTATCTGTATCTTCTACATGTGTTTCATAATGTTTCTTCATACTTATAAGTTATTTATTGTTATTGTTATTTGTTCTTTATTATCCATCGCCTTCTGAAGTAGGGGTATAAGCTTATTATAAGCTACAGTAGAATTAGATATCCAATCTTCTTTCATCCCATCCCAAGTACCTACCAGTATACATCCTTCAGTATCGGCTGTTTTATTGCCTTTGTGGATACGTATACCTAAGAAGTGAGGTACATTAAGTATCTCAGGTATAATACGCTTAAAACGGTTAGAATAGCTTAATTTCACCTCATACGTACCAGCAGGTACAGCAGTATCCCCATACACCTTTTCCTTGCATTTACATGCAATTCCTTTAGGTGTATTAGGACATACTTCAGGTAATGGTCTTACTGGATCTTCAAGTGTATCCGATATATACGCACCATCTACATATAACTCCCCAATAGTATATTCATTAGTACGAAATATTCTATCTAATCTGAGTTCCATTAGATTATACTTTTAGTTACACTTGTTTTAAGTTTAGATCTAAAATCTAAGAAGTTTTCATATCTTGTTTTACACATTTCATCTTTGTTTAAACCTAACTTATATGCAAAGTAATCATTAACCATTTTCAATTGCTGATTAACATCCCAATTATTAAGTAATACATCACGAATAATGGAATCATCATTGATATTAGATTCATTAATAATTACTTGTTCACATTCATAATATGTATTATCGTCCTTCTTTACTTCTTCAATGTTATAATTAAAAGCGTAAGAATTATTATCTAACTTTTGAATCATTTCAGGACGTTCACTATAGCAAGATTTCATATGCATTATATCTTTTATGAAATATTATAATTATATAAGTATTTATAATATCCCTTATTAATAAACTTAATAATAATTTACTTTTAGATGTAACACTAATTAGTTTGTTAGTAATTACATATAATTTAAAATATTTATTATAGATTTTATAACCTATAAACTTTAATCTCCTATTTAAGACATTTGATATAATATCTTTCTTAGGTACAAATATTTCAGGTGTTGTTAGATTATATTTCTTACAAACCCTTAATACTAACTTTTTACAAAAATTGATAGAATTACAATAACTGAGACTGGCATTAGTGCTGTTATTAGCATTACTGCTGTTTTTTACTTGACATCAACCT
>ULWG01005639.1_pt1 | contig 38192 bp, 22 predicted proteins | sample 1960141 | NCBI WGS metagenome assembly ULWG01 (sample SAMEA4835806, study PRJEB28245) | human gut metagenome | biome: gut microbiome; material: fecal sample | place: Denmark | collected 2008
CAACACGAAAGAGTTTCAAAATATCAAAAACGGCAAATATAGGGCGAAAATCTGCAAGAAATCGGCGTTTTGATAGAAAATGGCTATTTTTTGTAAGAAATATCCTACTCTTTTTGCAGAATTTTAGCTTACTTTGCAGCAGAAACTTAACACAATATTGTTCTGGTGCTACACATATATTATATGTATGCGCAGAGCGGTGGAGTGTTAGCCTGTTAAACCTAAAAGAGTATTCACGCTAAAAGAGAATGGATATGACAACAAACGACGGTAGCTCAACCAAAGATACAAACATAACCAACACAACAGGACTAACTCAGACTGGCACCAATGTCCGTCCTTCAACCAACACTTTTAAAACTAAGACAGCGAACAACGAAACTAAGACAGCGAACAACAAGACAAAGACAGCGAACATCAAGACAACGACAGAACGAAACATCGAAACCAAGACAGAACCAACAACTGAAACCTCAACCGACCGAAACGCGACGACTAAGACCAAACACGACACGAAAGCTACCCAGTCGTACATAACGATGGACTTCGATCCGCCCACCACGATGAAGGAGGAGCAGGATCTGCTCTCGGCTATGTACGCCAGTGCCTGCGTACCCAACACCATGCGTATGTCGTACGACATGGTGGAGGATATGCTGACCGACCACATCGACCTCATGGAGGGCGACGACCTCGAAATATGCAATAAGGACACCGAGCTGATTAGCATATAGCCGCAAAAACTGAACCTGCATATCGCGCAAAAACCAGATTAGTATATAACAAGAAACAATATATAACAATGAAAAGAGTAAAGAAGAAGTATCAAACCCCTGTGATCCACTCTATTGAGTTGGGTCCGATCAGTCCCGTCACCGCTTCGCCGGGTGGTGATGTTACTATCCCCGGTGGCGGCAATGCCAGCGGCGGCGGAAAACCTCCAATGCAGAGTCCATCGCGCGACCTTTGGGAGAGCGGCTTGCAGACCGATGACGACGACGAGACGGCGTACGAATACGGTTGGTAAGCGCCGCTCTTCACCGTCGGGCAACTCCAACCGACACCGTCGGGCAACAACCAACAGTAGAACTAAACCCAAACCCATTAGCAAATCAAAAAACAGAACAGAATATGAAGAAAAGAATTTTCATGCTTGCGGTCTTGATATTGTCAGGGCTGCAGTTTGCCGTGGCTGCCATAGACGAACAGCTGCGAGCGCTCATCACCACCTCTGATGGTATCGAGGTGACGGAAGTGACTAACGACGAGGCGCACCCGTGGACCGTCGCAGACGGAATGGCGTCGAGTACAATAGGTAAGATATATGGTAATCTATCTTCCTCCATTACAATTAAGTTTAGAGCTAAGGGACGTACAACTATAAAGTACGATTTCACATTCGACCCTTATGGAGGCGACGACTATCGTAAAGTGTATATGGATGGTGTTGAATTGGTGAATAATTATACTGCCTATAAAACCAAAACAGTTCAAAATCATTTTTTTGACTTGGATGAAGGCGAGCATGTGTTTACATATACCCATTATCATTATTATTACTCTTCCGATAGCTATACTCAAGTTCTTACTATAGGCAACATCCGCTTTGAGAGCGTAGAAAGCCAGTATATGAATATCCACCTCTCTGCTCCAGGCACGCTTGGCAATGAGGCGTTGGCTCATGTCAGCACTTTGCCCGAGATGCATTATCTGCGTCTTTCCGGCAAGATGAACGCTTCCGACTGGAATGATATCAGCAAGATGACTGGTCTTTATGCTATTGATATGACAAATGTCGACATTGAAACAATACCAGTTAAAGCGTTTACTAATACTTCGATACGCTTTGTCGACTTACCGACCAAGCTCAAGACCATTGGCGACAATGCATTCGATGATCGTCTTCTTACTGGTCCGCTTGTGTTGCCCGAAGGATTGGACAGCATTGGTAAGGAGGCGTTTCAGAAAAACTTTATAACAGAGGTGACTATACCGGAGAGCGTTAGAGCTATCGGACGGTCTGCTTTCTATTATAACCAATCTCTTAAGAGCGTTACTTTGAATAATAGTATGGAAACGATAAACCGGTCGTTATTCAATAGCTGTAATAAACTTGCTGTTGTGTGTGGCGGCAGGAATATTAAGATTGTTGATCAATCTGCTTTTGCGGGATGCGATTCATTGAGAAGTATCAGCGATATAACCCCCGTCACTATCAATAGTAGTGCATTTTATAATTGTAGGAAATTGGAGAGTTTGAACTTCTCACGTATCAAATCTATCGGTTATGAAAGTTTCTACTACTGCTTTGGTCTGAAAGAAGCCGACCTGACAACTCTTACTTCAATTAACAATAGAAGTTTTGTTGCTTGTACGGGTCTTAAGAAAGTGACGCTTGGAAACGACATTACGACTATAAAATCTGAAGCTTTCAATGGTTGCGATGCTCTTGAGGAGGTGGTTCTTGGTTCTTCTATCAACAGTTTGGAGTCAAATTGTTTCTATAGCACTAAAAATGCCTTGAAGCGTGTGTATATCACTGCGCCCGCTCCTCCTGCTGTAGGTAGCGCTCCGTTCTATTCTCCTTCAAGCGTAACGCTGTACGTTCCCGAATATGCAATGGTGAGCTACAAGCTCGACAACTACTGGAGCAAGTTCACCAAGGTGGAGCCGAATCCGAACACACCCGACAAGGTGAATCTCTACAAGAAGCTGGAGCTTACCAGCAATGCACGCATCCCGAACTCGCCGGATATCTATCTTGGTAGTGGTTCTTCGCTCATCGTAAACGGCAACAATGCGCAGGCTTTTGGCAACTATAAGCAGCGTATGGATAAGGACGACACATACACTTCGTCGCTTATCAGCCGTTGTAACGCTATGACTTCCGCAGCTTCAACCATAGAGTATTATTTTGATGCAACCTCTGGCTCTGGCTATTGGCACTACGTATGTATGCCGTTCGATGTGAAGCGCAGCGAAATCACTCCGTTGAATGAAGGCAGAGCTATCGCCGTGCGCTATTACGACTCAGAGTCGCGTGCTACAAACGGAGCAAGCGGCAACTGGACAGACGTGCCTGCCGACTCTTTGTTGCACATGGGCAAGGGTTATATCTTCCGCATAAACAGTTCGGGCTTTGTAGAACTCCCTGCTACCGAGGAGACACACAATGCCATCTTCCGCAGCGACGCTATAAGCACACCGCTCAAGGAGTATGCTGCCGTAGAGAGCGCCAACGCAGGATGGAACTTTGTGGGCAACCCATATCCTTGCTACTACGACATCTACTATATGGATTTTGCAGCACCTATCACGGTGTGGAGCATCAGCAACCGCACTTACAGCGCTTATAGCGCTGCCGATGACGAATTCGTGCTCATGCCGTCGCAGGCATTCTTCGTTCAGAAGCCCGAGCTGGTAGACGCCATCACGTTCCAGCCGGCAGGCAGACAGATCAACAAGACCATCGACCATTCGGCTTTGGCTATGCGCCGCGCAGCACGCAGCAAGCAGGTGCAGCGCAAGCTGGTAGACGTGGCTCTGACATGCGCCGACCGCACCGACCGCACACGCGTCGTAGTGAACGCCAACGCTTCTGACGACTTCTGCGCAGACAACGACGCTGTGAAGATGATGGCTTACGAGGGCACTCCGCAGATATACACCATCGCCGGTGCTGACCAGCTGGCTGTGAACGAGGGCGCTCATCTTGGCGGTAGCGTGGCATTAGGCATGTATCTGCCTGCAGACGACGTGTACACCATCGCCGTAGACCGCGACGAGCTGGGAGCCAAGTTGCTCGACTACGGCGTGGAGGTAGAGATGCCGTACACCTTCAGCGCCGCTGAGGGATACCTGGACGACCGCTTCACACTCACCTTCGAGGCACCCACTACGGGCATCAACTCCGTAGCTACTGACGCCGACGCCGACAACGCCATCTACACTGTCGACGGACGACGCGTGAACAGCACCGCTCAGAAGGGCATCTATATTCAGAATCATAAGAAAATAGTAAAGTAAAGCTACTATGATCAAGTCAAGATATATACTGACTCTCCTCGCCATGCTGCTAAGCATGGTGGCGAGAGGACAGGACTTCAACCCCGACAGTCCTCCCGAACCGGGAGCACGCTACAAGCTGACGGTGAAAGCCCAGCCTGCAGAGGCTGCCACCGTCAGCGGAGGCGGACTGTATGCTGTGAACGCCAATGTGAGCGTGAAGGCTGTAGCCCGAAGCGCCAACTGGCGCTTCAAGAACTGGACCGACGCTGAGGGCAAGGTGGTGAGCACGAGCAGCTCGTTCACTCACCGTAAGCTGAACAGCGCTGAGACACTCACCGCCAACTACGAGTATCAGAAGACAAGCCGCCTCACCATAGCCTACGACCCGTCGTCGATAAGGACGAGCGAGGTGAAGGAGTATGTCGTGGGCATAACCTACTCTTTCACGGCGTCTACGTACAGCGACTATACGTTCGTCAACTGGACAACAAGCGACGGAACGGTTATCTCTACCGAACGCACGGTAAGCTATACCGTTACGGAGAACGACGAGACCATCACTGCCCACTACCGCTTCACGCCGGGCAGTCCGGCTGAGCCTAACGAGACGAAGCCGAAGCATAAGGTCTACTTCAGGTGCGACCCCGCAGGTTTGGCAGGGTTCAATAAGACAAGCGGTTTCTCGGTGTCTGAGGGTAGCCCATACAGCGTGACGGTATACAGCGTAAGCGACTATGAGTTCAAGGGCTGGACATGGGAAGGCGAAACCAAAATTCTCGAAACTTCGCGCACGTGGAATGTCAATATGGGCACAAGAGATGCTCATCTCGTGGCTCACTTCGAGTTCAAGCCGTCGTCGCCCAGCGAGCCGTCTACCGACAGCAAGCAGCGACACAGCATCTACGCCACAACTACGTCGATGTATCGCGGCGAGACAACGCTCCTGCCTATATACATGCAGAACACGGGCAACGTGAAGACGCTCAGCTTCAAGCTGCATCTGCCTAAGAATCTGACGGTGGATGTCGCCAATATACAGAAGACGCTGCGCACCGACGCTTACACCGTTCAGGCGGCGCAGGAGGACAGCGTGCTGAGCGTGAGTCTTGAGGGAGGAACGCAGATTGTGGAGCACGATGGAGTAGTGGTGCGCATACCGGTGAGCGCGCAGGAAGCGCTGAAGGACAGTGTGTACACGGTGAAGTTCAGCGACATCGCAGGCACAACCACTGCCGACGCTGCCATCAGCTTCACCAGTCGTTCGGGACGTCTCGTGGTGAGCACACCAGAGGAAGGCGACCTGCAGGCGAAGTTCTCTGTAGAGACATACATGAACCGCGCCCAGTTCACCAATCTCAGTAGCGAAAACGCAAAGACATTCGAATGGAACTTCGGCGATGGCGCTACAAGCACCGAGCGCAACCCTATGCACAGCTACGCCGAAGCCGGCACTTACACCGTGCGTCTCACGGCGCGTGGCATTGTGAAGACCGTTACAGCCGAACAGCAGATAATCATCAACCCTGCCAACACATGGTCGGCGAGCGGCGACTACCGACTCGACCCCACAGCGAACAGCGCACGTGCGTTCAAGTCGATGCACGAGATGCTCTCTCTGCTGTCGCAGTGTACGCCCGACGGCACCATCAACGTAAAGACCGGCGGTAAGGAGGCGTTCGACGCCAATCTTCAGACTGCCGACTCACTGGCGCTGCTCAGCACGCTGACAGAGAAGCTGGGCAAGGCGGGCGTCGTGATGGCGTTCAAGAACGAAGCGCAGAACCCCGTTACGCTGCGCTTCAACGTGGCAGCCAACAGCACCGACATGCAGAAGACTACCGACTTCTTCCGCCATATCTCGCTCGACAACGTGGTGGTAACGCTCAACGGTGCCGCAATAAACATCGGCGAGATAGACCGCTTCTCGGCACAGACCATCTGTTCGGGCGCAAGTACGCAGCCCGAAGCGTTCACCGCTATAAGCAGCAGCGAGAAAGTGAAGGTGAAGTGGACGGCAAGTGTGACTGAGGGCTGCACCGTACGCGGCTATCAGCTCACCGGCACCGGCAATCTGCCTGCCATGACGCTCACGAACGAAGGCAGCAAGACCGATCTCGTTACGTATCATGTAAGCGTAGAGCTTGATGGCGTTGCCATGTACACATATATATATAAGGTGTATGTGAAGCCGTTGCTGAAGAGTCTCGCGCTCAGTTCGCCGTCTGACAACGCAACGCTCGAATACGGACAGGTTACGCTCAGCTGTAGCAATCTCGGACAGGCTGCTGTAGGCTATACGTTCCACTATCGCCGCACCGATGTTGAGGCAGAGAACGCAGAAGAGTGGAAGGAAGTGAAGACGACATCGCCCTCAACAGCGTTCGTGCCCGTAGAAGGCGCCTCGTACGAGTGGTATGCTACGGCGCATGGCGAGTGCAACGAGACTGTCGAAAGCGCACACCGCACGTTCAGCATACGCAAGCGCTCAGACCTTACGGTGGTGTCGGTCACGGCGCCGGCGGAGGTGAAGGCAAACACTACGTTCCAAATCACGGCTGTTGTGCGCAACATAGGTAAGGGTGCTACACGTAACAGCGCTTGGACTGACGTGCTCTATGAAAATAGACCCAATGGAGCGGTTCAGGTTGGACAGCAAGCTCATTACGGCGTGTTGCAGCCAGGAGAGGAGTACACCGTAACGTTCAATGTCACGAGTCCCGACGCATTTACAGACGGAATAAGCTATTTCGTGAAGACAGATATTTGGAACGAGGAGACTGAGTCTGACGAGAGCAACAACATAAAGGTTTCAGACCCAGTCTCTATCATCAAACGCTACATTGATGCCGCCGACTACGAGGCTCTGAAAGTGCTTTATCAGGCAACCAACGGCGGCGCATGGACCAGCAAGACATGGCGCATTGGCAGCAATGCCGTAACGTCTACCGGTTGGCCCGGCGTCACATTCGACGAAGAGGGTCACGTACTGGCTATAGATCTTCAGAACAACAACCTCCGAGGCACGCTGCCTACAGAGGGAATGGAGATGAAGAGTCTGCGTACGCTCAATCTGAGCGGAAACAGTTTGAGTGGCGATGTGGCTGCGTTCTGCAAGCTCCTGCCAGCGCTTGAGACGCTCAATCTTGGCTACAATCTGTTTACAGAACTTAGCGGCGTTCTGCCTGCCCACATCACCTCGCTCAATCTGCAAAGCCAGCGCGAAGGCTACAGCCTGTCTACCTTCACACTGCAGGAGTGGGCTATGGGCGACAAGCAGGCTGACATACAGCTCGGAACACTCATCGCTTACGACCATAAGAACCAGAACTTCGAGGCTCACCCGACGCTCCGCATCTATACTACCGCCAACAACAGTTATGTAGGCGAGATGAGATACACAGACGGAGCCTACCGCTACTATCTCAGCGGCACGTACAACTACGCAAGCGGCACGGAGTTTTGCATCCGATCGTATGAAGGCGTGGCACAGAACAACCGCCTGCGTGCTAAGCTGACGTGGACAAAGGGCGACGTGAACGCCGACGCATCGGTAGACGTGCTCGACGCGCAGCAGACGCTCAACTACATCATGGGCACGCAGAACGGCAACTTCAACTATCCGGCAGTCGACACTTATGAGGGCGGCGGCATCAATGTGCAGGACGTCGTGGCAACCATAAACATCTTCATCGGCAGCAACGACAACGCCGACCAGAAGAGTCTTATGGCTGCGCAAAGACGCTGGACGGAGAGCATGGGTGAAGAAGCCTCTACGGCTAACGTGCTCAGCGTGGAAGACGGCGCATTGTGGCTCGACGCAACCGACCAGGTGGCTGCGCTCGACATCACACTCGCTGGCGTTAGGGCGAACGACGTGAAGCTCGCTATGAGCAAGCAGCGCTATCAGCTCGTGACACACAACACCGCAAACGGTGTTCGAGTAGTGATAATAAGCACTACGGGCGACATCATCAGCGGACGCACCAAGCTGTTGCGACTCGCTAAGCAGGCAAGAGTGGAGCAGGCGATGGCTGCAGACATAGACGCACAGCCGGTAGGCGTGGCGTTTGAGGGTCAGACCACAGACATCGACACCGTAACCACAGACGTCGACAGTCGCGGAGCTGTATACAGCCTCGACGGACGCAAACTGAACGGCGTTGCACGCGAAGGCGTCTATATTGTGAACGGAAAGAAAAAGGCTATTAACAGACATCAATAGACATGAAGATCAGAAGATACATAACCATGATGCTGTTCTTGCTGATGTACATCACGGCAACGGCTCAGAACAACCTGTCGGTAGGAAAGCTGACAGGCGGTCAGGGCAAGGACGTGCTGATACCTATCAGCCTTGAGAACACAGATGAGGTGGTGGCGCTGCAGTTCGACCTGCAGCTGCCATTCGACCGCTCGTCAAGAACAGCGCCGACGCTGAGCCAATCGCGTATAAACGAACACACGGTGTCGGTAAGAAATCTCGGCAACCATAAATATAGAGTGGTTGTCGTGAATATGAGCAATCGTCCTCTGTCGGGCAATGCCGGCACAATCATCAACTTCCCGATGGCTGTGCCTACAGGTTTGGACCCCGGCACGGAGTACGCCGTAAGCTTGTCGGATGTTATCATCACAAACCGCAAAGGCGACAACATCCAGAGCGATTCTAACGTGAACGGCAGCTACACGGTGCAGCGAGAAAATGCGCCCGACCTTGCTACTACCGATGTTAACATCAGCGAGAGCACGCTTGTGCCCGGCAAATCGGTCACTGTAACTTGGAAAGTGAGCAACATCGGCAACGCCGATACGCGCAGCGGCTGGACCGAACGTGTCTATCTCGTGAGCAACGAGACCGAAGAAGCGGTGCATGTAGGCAATACATACTTCAGTAATACGCTGCTCAAGGGCGGCTACATCGCACGCAGCGCCACCTTCAACCTCTCGCAGACCGTCGGTCTCGAAGGCGAAGTGACGGCGAAAGTGGTGGTTGAGCCCAACAGCGGTTGCGGCGAGTACAACGCCGACCGCGTCAACAACACCGCAAGCGGCGGAACTGCCCAGCTTGAGAAGCACTTGTTCCTTACCGCTCCCGACAACAGCGTGAAGGAATGCGAGTCGATGCGCCTCACATTGAAGCGCAGCGGCGACCGTGGTATTGACGAGACATTCAGCATTGCTTCGTCTTTGCCCGAACACGCTAAGGTTCCGGCTACTGTGACCATCAGCAAAGGTCAGTCGGCAGCGTCGTTCGACGTGGTTTGTCCCGACAACAACGTGGTGAACACCTACTCTAAGGTCACCATAACCGTGAACAAAGCCAACGGATACCTGCAGGATGTAGCTACATCCTTTAATATAAAGGACGACGAGCTGCTGCCTCTCACCGTGAAGCTCGACAAAACCGAGTATAACGAGGGCGAAACGATGAAGCAACCGTCAGCGTGCCTTACCGCATCGGCAACGATACGCTCACGGTCTACTTCAGCGTGGAGAAACCGAAGCGTTTCCGCCTGCCAAAGAGCTATACCTTCGAGCCTGGAGCGACAGAAGCTGTGATTGATATTCCGATCATTGACGATAACATCGCAGCCAACGACGAGACATTGCAGCTCAGCGTGTCTGCAGACCATCATCTGACGGGCACAGCGCTCTTTGTGCTGAAGGACAACGACGTGCCGGCTATCAGCATGACTCTGCTGCCCACAACCGTGAGCGAGGCGGCAGGCTACAACGCCATTCACGCCACCATCAAGCGCACCGAGGCGAAGAACAGCAAGATTACGCTGAAGCTGAGCGACGACAGCAATGGCGAACTATACTACACAACGCCGATAACCATGCCCGAAGGCACAGAGGAAGTGACGTTCCCCATCGGCGTGAAGGACAACCAGAAGGTGGACGGCACACGCAAGGTGAAGTTCAGCGCAGCTATATACATCACCGATTGCGGCTGCTCTGCGATAGGCGACAAGCAGACCGTGGTGAGCGACACCATTACCATCCTCGACAACGACGGACCGACGCTCAGCGTCACTTCGAACAAGACAACTATCCTTGAAGGCGACGCGACAGGCGCTACGCTCACCATCAGTCGCAACGACGCAACGACCAATCCGCTCACGGTTACGCTGAGCGCGAAGGGCGACGACCTGCAGTTTGCAAAGACCGTGACTATCCCTGCCGGAAAGGAGAGCGTTACAACGCCGTTCGTTGCGTTGAGCAACGAGGTCAGCGAGGGCAACCGCACTATTTCTGTCATCGCAAGCAGCGACGGCTATAGTCCAGGTACGGTGTGGATGCTCATCTCCGACCAGACTCTGCCCGACGCAGAGATGCAGACTCCTGCATGCGACGCAGAGATTGAGGCTGGAAGCAAGGCGAGAGTGACGGTAACGGTGAAGAACATCGGTGCCATCAAGATGCCGAAGGGCACACAGATACGCACAAGCATCGGCACAAGCTCTACTATGACGCAGACAGATGCCGACATTGCGGTGGGCGCTACCTACACATCTGTTGTGGAGCTGGACGCACCGAGTGTGCCCGGCAACTACAGAGTGACGGCAGAAATCAACCCGAACGGCACCATTACCGAGTTGCAGACCATCAACAACAGCGCCTATACCGAGACAACCGTAACGACAGCATACACTTACGACGTCAAAGCCGAGAAGAATACGTATAACATTGGCGAGAAGGTTGTGCTGAGCGGCACGGTGAAGACACGCGGCGGCGCTACGGCAGCCAACGTTGAGGTAGAACCATATATCATCTATGCCGGTTCGCGTATAGCTCTGAAAGCCACCACCGACGCCGAGGGCAAATACTCTGCAGAGTACACCATCCAGGCTGGTATGGGCGGCGAGTATGGCTACGGTGTCTGCACACCTGGCGAGAACATCAGCGCTCAGCAGGGCACTTTCGCCGTGTACGGCATCTCACGCACAACAACCGAGTATATCAAGCACGAGATGTATGAAGGCGATGTGGCTCGCGGCACTATCAAGGTGAAGAACATGAGCAGTCTGCCGCAGCACAGTCTGACAGCAACCTGCGAACCGAACGAGCAGTATGAGGTTACGTTAGGCGACGACACAGAGCTTGCGGGCGGCGGAACAGCCGAGATAAGCTACACCATCAAGCCGCTTTCGCTCTCTAAAACTAAGGAGTGGGACCGCCTGACGTTCAACATTACAACAGCCGAGGGCGCATCGCTCAGCGTAGTGACCTACAACTACACACGCAAGCATACGCCGAATCTCGTGGTGTCTACCAACAGCATCAACACCACCGTGACCAAGGGCAAGGTGCGCACATATCCTATCGTGCTCACCAATACCGGCATAGCAGAGACAGGCAAGATAACCGTATCGCTGCCTGCTGCGCTTTCCGACTTCATCAGTCTGGCTACGCCTGCCACAATGCCGTCGTTGGCAACGGGCGACAGTGCTACGGTGATGCTTAAGTTCAACGCTGCCAACTACGACGTGAATGTCTACCAGAAAGGTAGCATCGCCATCAACTGCAGCGAGGGCAACGGCAAGCAGATTGGCTTCAACGTGAAGGTGGTGAGTGAGGAGAAGGGCAACCTTCGCATCCGCGTTCGCGACGAGAACACCATATATGGCAACAAGGACGGCGAGCATCCGTACGTGAGCAACGCCAGCGTGCGACTCACCGACTACAACACCGGCGCACTCGTGATGCAGGATGTGACGGGCGCGGACGGCAGCATTACGTTCAACGATCTGAACGAAGGCTACTATCATCTGCACGTTACGGCAGACCGCCACGACACTTACGACCAGAACGTGCTGGTGAGTCCGGGCGAAACAACCGAGCATCTTGCCACTATCAGCTACCAGGCAATCAGAGTAGACTGGACTGTGGAGGAGACAGAGATAGAAGACGAGTACGACATCACCACCAAGCTGACGTACGAGACGCAGGTGCCTGTGCCGGTAGTGGAGATGAATGCTCCCGATGCAATCATTCTTGCAGACATCAACCGCGGCAAGAGCGCACTCTTCAACGTAGTGCTGCGCAACCGCGGACTCATTGCCGCACAGAACGTGCAGTACACACCGCCAACGGCAGACGGCTTCGTGTTCATGCCGATGGTCGAATACACGGGCTTCACGCTCGCTCCAGAGCAGAGCTACGTCATACCGGTGCTCGTGATGCACGAGGAGGACTTCAACAGCGACGACTTTGCACGCAACGTGAAGCGCAAGATGGTGCAGAGCGTAGAGGGCAGAGCCAAGAAGAAGTGCTTCGGCGATATGGGCACCAAGTTCGAGTGGCCCTGCGGCGACAACGCAAAGTACGCATGGATAGGTTCTATCATCAGATTCGTGCAGGACAACGCCGAATGTTCTGACCCACCACCAGCAGGTGGCGGACACGCTGTAATCTATCCTCAGACACAACCCGGACTGGGCGGTGGACCTTATGGCGATTTCGGCGACTATGCAACGGCGAGCGGCGGCAGAACAGACGCCAAGGCTCTGCTTAAGCTGTTCTGTACAGCAATAGAGTGTGTGCCGCTTCCCGACCTGCCAACTTGCGTGGCGCCAGCCATAACCAACGCTCTTGAAGGATCGGCACTGCAATTTGCAGGCGACTGCGCTATGGACTATCTCAGCGGAAAGGTAGCCGACAAGATTCCGTTGTTCAGCTGTCTGAAGGGAATAGCTTCCAACTACGGACCGGACATGGTAGAGTGTCTCGGCAACTGGGGCAAGGAGATGGCTGATAAGTTCAGCAAGGCGCCGATGCGCAAGGCTGCTGCTGCCGAAGACAAGCCGATACCGGCTCTTATGGAGTCGTCGGGCTACAAGCAGTTCCTGTTCTTCAGCTACTTCGACACATACATGGAGTACAACCGACAGCTCACCAAGGCTCCTGAGGCGCTCGGCATGAAGGACTTTGGCGTAGAGCTGATGTCGGCAATACACAAAGCCGACCTCGAGCTGCAGAAGATGCGCGTGGACGGCACGCTCTGGACGTTCGACCTGAACACCATTCCGGACAACACCACAGTGGACGACAAGAGTCAGGGCGTAGGTCCGTACCTCACATCGCTCATGCCTAACAAGAGCGCCAACATAGCCGACTTCTCGCTGCGCAACTATGTGGAGCGTCTGCGCAACACATGGAGCAAGGAGGACGGACGCGGCTATATCAGCGCTAACCACATGGACGAGGCGGTGGTAGCAGACATTCTGCAGACACGCCAGAAATGTGTGACGAAGCTCGTCAATCTGGGCATACCTACATGGACCGACCTCATGGGCAGCGCACGCAAGGACATGCTGCAGTATATGGAGACGCAGTCGGAGAACACCTGCGCACAAGTGAAGCTCGAGATAAAGCAGAAGCTGGTGCTCACGCGTCAGGCGTTCCGCGGCACGCTCACCATTGAGAACGGATCGAGCAACGCCATCGAGGACATCCTCGTCGACGTGAACGCTACGAACATGGAGACCGGCTTCATGGCTACATCGCGCGAGATGCAGATAGCCATAGAGAAGATAGAAGGCTTCGAGGGCGAGAAGGACGGCGCATGGCGACTGGGCGCAGGCAAGAAGGGCGTGGCTACCATACTCTTCATTCCTACCAAGTATGCAGCGCCAGAGAACCTCACTACCTACAGCTTCGGCGGAACGCTGAGCTTCAAGGACGGTAGCACGACGCAGAACCGCTCGCTCTTCCCCGTGAGCCTGCAGGTGAAGCCGTCACCAGAGCTCGACCTCACTTACTTCATGCAGCGCGACGTATACGGCGACAACCCGCTCACGCCCGACGTCGTTGAGCCGGTGATACCTGCCGAGTTCTCGGTGCTCATACACAACAAGGGCAAGGGCGACGCCAACAACGTGCGCATGATTACGAAGAAGCCTGAGATTGTGGAGAACGAGAAGGGACTGCTCATCGACTTCGACATCATCAGTTCGAGCCTTAACGGAGGCGAGAAGACGATGGCGCTCGACGACGACATCGCTACGCAGTTTGGCACTATAGCCGCCGGCACTGCCTCGTACGCCACATGGGACCTCACAGCGTCGCTCATGGGCCACTTCACCGAGTACGACGTGAGCGTTACGCACGTGACCGACTACGGCAACCCCGACCTCTCGCTGCTCGACCGCGTCACCATACACGAGCTGATACACAGCCTGAACGCCACAATCGGCGACAAGGTGTACCGCGCATGGATCACTAACGACGAGTCTGACGCGGAGGATGCGCCCGACCATATCTACTTCGCCAACGGCACCGACGAGGAACTCGTGACGCTGAGCGAGCAGACCAGGATGGAGCGCATAGACAATACGCACTACCGCGTAACGGTGCCCACCGACGTGCCGCGCAACTGGTTCTACACGGCTGTAGCTAACCCGGCGGGCAAGTACGCGAAGATACTCAGCATAACCGACGAGACGAACAACCGACCGCTCGACCCGGCTAACTTCTGGACAACCGACTACACGATGAAGGACGGCATCGACCCGCAGCTCGACTATCGTCTGCATATTGCCGACATCGTTTCGGGCAAGGGCACGAACAAGTACATCGTGGAGTTTGAACCGATACCTGAGCTGCGACTCGACGTGAAGAGCATCACGACGGTGCCTGCCGACGACCAGATTGCGGAGAAGCCGATAGAGGAGCTTACCGTGGAGTTCAACAAGGACATCAAGCCCGAGACCTTCACACGCGAGGACATCGTGGTGCGCCACGAGGGCAAGCTCTACAGCGGCGACATCGCCATCGCGCCGAAGGACGAAGCCACGAAGCGCATGTTCAAGCTCAACACAAGCGGTCTGAGTGAGAACGGCTACTACGTGCTGCAGGTGAAGACCGACAACATCACCGACGCCGAGAACTATCCGGGCGCTGAGGGCAAGATGGTGAGATGGATGCTCTTCAAGGACGGACTGGTTCACTACAACGTGCATGTTCTGCCGCTTGCAGAATGGGGAAGTGTGGAGTGCGTGAAGGACGCTCCTACAGAAACGCCTGCCACTTTTGCAAAGCGCGCCATGGTGAAGGCAGAAGCCAACAGTGGACAGCTTGCTTACGGCGGCGGAATGACCTTCAAGGCTACGCCGAGCAAGGGCTACAAGTTCGTTTGCTGGAAGGACAACGCCACTGACGAGGTGCTCTCAAACAACGTCGAATACCACGTGGAGGCACGCAACACGCTCGACATATCGGCTGTGTTCGAGGCTGAGACGTATAAGGTGACGGTGAAGTGCGACGCCGACGGCGGAACGATGGACGTGGCATCCGGACTCTACGAGTACGGCACGAAGCTCACGCTCGACGCCAAGCCCAACGAGGGCTACCGTCTGGACGGTTACAAGCTCAACGGCGTGCAGACCGAGACTGCCGCTCCGTATGAACTGACAGTTGAAGGACCGACAGAAGTGGAGGTGCTCTTCCACGACCTCTCGCCCGTAGACGTGATTCTCGACGAGCGCAAGGACTATCAGCGCCCCGTTGAATACGTGAGCGCAGCGAGTCTGGAGAACGGCACGAACGTGAAGCTCTACCGCTCGTTCCTCAAGGAAGCATGGAACACTATCTGTCTGCCGTGCGCCGTAGAGAACCCCGAAGAGGTGTTCGGTGCTGGCACGCAGGTGGCAAAGCTCGCAGGCATGACGCCGACGTCGCTCACCTTCGAGTATGTAGAGAAGATGGAGGCTAACACGCCGTACATCATCAAGCCTACAGCCGTGAACAACGCTGCCTACGCTAACGTGGCTTCGCCAACGGTGCTCTACGACCTCGGAATGTGCACGCTCGAAGACCTGCCGGAGGGCAAGGACCGACCGACGTACGAAACCGAGAGCGGAGTGTCGTTCATCGGAGCGTACCGTGTGGAGAACCTGCCGGCTAACGAGGGCTACTACTACATCAGCGGCAACAAGTTCTACTACATCGACGTGCCCGTGCCCACAACACGCTACCGCGGATTCTTCCATTCCGACGTACACAACGGCGCGATGCTCAGTCTGGCTTTCGGCGGCGGAACGACAACCATAGAGGATGTCTACTTCCTGCCTGCCGGTGCCGGCGACATCTACGACCTCACCGGCAAGAAGGTGCGCTCGAGTGGCGAGTCGCTCGACGGACTGAAGCCCGGCGTGTACATCACGAAGAACAAGAAGTTCGTGGTGAAGTGATGATAGGTGGTGAGATGTTGATGTGTTGAGATGTTGACATTTGATGTTTTTCGATGTTGACATTTGAGATGTTTCGATATTGACATCTCCCACTACTTTCAATGAAAAATCCCTCTAAGAGGGACAAATCTGCTGAATATTTCCCTCAATGAGGGATTTTTCGTATCTTCTTATTCACGAATAGGCTTCTTTTTATTCACGAATAGGCATCGTGTAGCGTTCGCTGCCCGATCGGATTCCGTCCGCCGTCCGATCGGATTCCGTCCGCCATCCGATCAGATTGCGTTCGCCGTCCGATCAGATTCCGTCCGCCGTCCGATTGGATTCCGTCCGCCGTCCGATTGGATTCCGTTCGGGTGAAGATGCAAATAGCAGGAAGAGGAAGTCAAAAACTTGGTAGCAGTTGATTATCCGTAGCGGAGGTCTCCGGCCTCCGCCACAATCAATAAAACTAATTATATATTATAAATAAGGTAACTATATACCTTTCTGGAGCTAAAGGTATATAGTTGCCTATAATAAAGCCTGTTTTGTGTTCTATAACATTTTGGGGAAGAAATCGTCATAGAACATTTCTTCTTTATTTACTTTATGTTTTGCCGGAATTTGTTTATATTTGCAGAAAAAGTTCAAAAAACTATTACCCAAGATGTTGTTATCTGATAAATTGAAAGAACTTCGTAATCAAATGAAACAACCACAACGGAAAATGTAGAAGGATTTATGTTGAGTGAAAGTCAGAACATAGAATACAAAGAGTCATGGGATGACATACCAGTCTTCGGGGCAACCATTGATGACATCGACCGTAACGCTGTTGATTATTTCCTGCAATGCAGTATTAAGGCAGGACGTATGGATGAGGAAGAAGCCAACGCCTCTACAGGGAATGTGTTGCGTAATCTTGGACTGCTTACCACTAATGGCGAGGTGAAAAATGCCGCCATCCTGCTCTTCGGAAAGCATGTGGGGCAGTTCTTTCCATCCGCCATATTCAAAATAGGACGTTTCCATACAGATGAGAGTGACTTGATAGTACAGGATGTGATAGAGGGCAACATCATTCAGATGGCAAGTCGTGTGGTTGATACCCTCCGCACAAAGTATCTGCTTTCGCCGATCCATTATGAAGGACTGCAACGAGTGGAACAATTGGAAGTACCGGAAAAGGCGTTACGAGAGCTGGTATATAACGCCATCGCTCATAAGGACTATGCTGGTCCTGCTATCCAAATGCGTATCTATGACCGCAGCATTGAACTTTGGAATTACGGCTTACTGCCTGAAGAATTGACTCCTGCCGATCTCTTGAAGAAACACTCGTCCTATCCTCGCAACCACAACATAGCCAACGTGTTCTACAAGGCAGGCTTTGTTGAGTCGTGGGGACGTGGGTATAAAAAGATTGCCGAAGAGTTTGATCGTGCAAAGATGCCACTACCCATCATAGAGGAAACAGGCGGTGGCGTGATGGCTATCATTCAGCGCAAAACGATGGATGAAGTTATAGCAGAACGTGGCAGTAATGTCGGAGACATGTCGGAGACCAATGTCGGAAACCAGTCTGAGACCAAACTTACTGCTCGCCAACGTGTTATCATTTCTATAATCCGGTCAAACCCTGCCGTTTCTGCCAAACAAATGTCGGTGACTTTGTCGGTGACTTCAAGAACGATAGAAAGGGATTTGTCGGTAATGCAAAAAGCTGGCATTATAAGGCATGAAGGCAAGGATAATGCAGGTGTGTGGGTGGTGTTAGAAAAATAACCATGCCATATGCTAGTATCAAATAAGTGTTTCTGCTGTTACAGCAAAGTATTGTTTAACCGAACTTACACTAACGTTTAACCGAATTTACACTAACCCGTATATGACAGGAAAAGACTTAGCTTGCTCTCTGGCAACGTGCATTGCGTCGCTGACCGCAAGCGCTTATGAAAAACCGCAGGTTTGCACGCTACATACCAACTGGACCTTCTGCCAGGTGGGCGACACGCTTTGGAGCGACGCCAAGGTGCCCGGAACCGTTCATCAGGACCTGCTAAACCATAACCGAATACCGAATCCGTTCTACGGCATGAACGAGGAAGCCGTGCAATGGGTGGAGAACGAAGACTGGATGTATCGCACATCGTTCGTGGTGGACGAACATCAGCTTAGCCGCGACGCCGCCGTTCTGGAGATGGACGGACTCGACACGTATGCCGACGTGTTTCTCAACGGAGCCTTGATATTGCGGTCGGACAATATGTTCGTAGGACACAAGGTGCAGGTGAAGCCGGTGCTTCGCAAGGGAGTGAACCGGCTGCTCGTGCGCTTCCGTTCGCCAGTGAAGGAGGTGCTGCCGCAGTTGCAGACCAACGGCTTCGACTATCCTGCAAGCAACGACCATTCGCCTTGGCGCACGAGTGTCTACACGCGCAAGGCGCCTTACTCATACGGATGGGACTGGGGCATACGCCTGGCTACGTGTGGAATATGGCGCCCCGTGCGTCTGGTGTTTTCCGACGTGGCAAGGATTGAGGACTACTATGTCTGTCAGGATGCGGTGACGCAGGCTAAGGCGGATGTAGACAACCGACTGGAGATAAACAATGTCACGTCCAGCACAGTCTCGGCTTTGCTGAAGGTGGATTATCACTACTCTGACAGCGACACGAAAGAAATAAGAAAACAGATAGAGTTGCGCCCGGGAGCCAATACGGTGAGTCTGCCCGTGAGCATCGAGAAGCCGCATCTGTGGATGCCCAACGGTTGGGGCGAGCCGTCGCTGTATAAGTTTACGGCATCGCTGTCGGTAGACGGGGTGGAGATAGCGAAGCAAGAGCGGAATGTAGGGCTGCGCACGGTGAGAGTGGTGATGGACGACGACGAGCACGGCAAGTCGTTCTACTTCGTAGTGAACGGCAAGCCTATGTTTGCAAAGGGTGCCAACTTCATTCCCGACGACGCCCTGCTGCCAAACGTGACGCAAGAGCGATACAAACGCATATTTGAGGACGTGAAGGCTGCCAACATGAATATGCTGCGTGTGTGGGGTGGAGGCATCTACGAGGACGACGAGTTCTACGACGAGGCAGATCGCAACGGCATATTGATATGGCAGGACTTCATGTTCGCCTGCAGTTCGTATCCTCACGACCCGCTGTTCGTCGGACGGGTGGAGAGCGAGGCAGAATACAACATAAAGCGTCTGCGCGGACATGCGTCGCTTGCCATGTGGTGCGGCAACAACGAGATATATGAGGCTATGCGCTATTGGGGATGGCAGAGAAAATACTCTGCCGAGGCTTTTGCCGAGATGGAGCGTGGCTACGACGTGCTGTTCCGTGAGCTGCTGCCGAAGATGGTGGAGAGGCTCGACAACGGCCGATTCTATATGCACAGCTCGCCATACGAAGCCAACTGGGGACGCCCCGACAGTTGGAAGACCGCCGACAGCCACAACTGGGGCACATGGCACGGACGCAAGCCGTTCGAGAGCTTCGATACGGACGTACCGCGCTTTATGAGCGAATACGGTTTCCAGGCGTTCCCCGAGATGAAGACGATACGCACGTTCGCCGAAGAGAAGGACTTTGAGTTGGAGTCGCCAGTAATGAATGCGCATCAGAAAGCCGACATCGGCAATGCGCTTATCAAGCAGACTATGGGACTGTACTACAGGGTGCCTGAGAAGTTTGAAGACCTGGTCTACGTGGGGCTGGTGCTGCAGGGGCAGGGCATACGCCACGGCATCGAGGCTCACCGCCGCAACCGACCTTACTGCATGGGCAGTCTCTTCTGGCAGCTGAACGACAGTTGGCCCGTGGTGTCGTGGTCGGGCATCGACTACTACGGCAACTGGAAGGCTTTGATGTATCAGTCGAAGCGGGCGTTTGCTCCTATCCTGATTAATGCCATTAAGGAGGGCGACGACCTCTGCGTGTATCTTGTTTCGGACGAACTGCAAGACCATGACGGCGTAAGGCTGGACGTTGAGCTGATGGATTTCGACGGGAAGGCTCATGGCAAATGGACGCAGAGCGGCATGCTTGCAGCCAACTCCTCCGTGCTCTTCATGAAGAAGCGTGCAGGCGAGTTGCAGGGCAAGCTAAGCGCTGCCACCTCATTGCTGCATTTCACTCTGAAGGCAAAGAATGGAGTTACGCTCGCCGATGACGTCTTTTACTTCGCTTATCCGAAAGACCAGAAGTTGCCCGAGGCAAATATAGAGACAAGCGTGAGACGGCGAGGCGATGCGATAGAGATGACGCTGAAGACCGACAAGCTGGCTCGCGACATTTTCGTAGAAGTGCCCGTACAGGGCGTTCGCTTCACGGACAACTTCTTCGACCTGCTGCCCGGACAGCGTAAGAAGATAACAATAACATCGCCCGAAGGACATTCGCTGAACGACTTCACGTTCAGACTGCATCAGTTGGGCGGCGTGAGATAAATTGTTGCTGGTTTATCTTGAATACAAAGTTATTTAAGCATAAACCTAAAAGTAGCGGAGGTCTCCGGCCTCCGCAGCACCAAGTCGAATACAAATCATCTTTAATAATAATAGATGGTGTGCATCATTGGTTGCTGCGGAGGCCGGAGACCTCCGCTACTATATTGTATTGATATGGATTAGAGGTCGTCGAAGTTGACGGCTTCCTCCTTGGGACGCTTGTGTGTGCTGGGCTGTTCTGACGAACCTTCCTTTGCAGGCTCGGTAGCTTTGTGGTGTTCTATTGGTGCGCCATTCTCGTCGAGCACTATCTCCTCCTCAACATGTATGCTGTCGGAGCGTGAAGAGTCTGTCTTCTCGCGAGTGTAGTAGCTCTGGCAGTTGTACATCGACGAGGTGATGTCGGCATCCTTCGGCTTGCCGAACTTCACGCGATACTTGGCGAACGCAGGGTCGTTGAGCACAGACTCGAGGAAGAGCCCGCAGATAGGCAGAGCGGTGCGCGAGCCCTGTCCGAGAGCGCCGGTGCGGAAGTGGATGCAGCGGTATTCGCCGCCTACCCATGCGCCTACGACGAGCTTCGGGCTGACGCCCATGAACCATGCGTCGGAGTGGTTGTTGGATGTACCGGTCTTGCCGCCCCAGTCGGTGTCGCGGAATTTGCCCACGTATCCGTTGAGGCTCATTGATGTGCCGCCCGGTTCGCTTGTGCCGCCCATGAGGAGCTGCTGCATGAGGAACGCACTCTTATAAGGTATCACCTGCTCCTCGTTCATCGGCGCACGGTATACCTCCTTGCCGTTGCGGTCGACGATGCGCGTAACGAGAACGCGCTTCACGTACTTGCCGTCGTTGGCTACGGTGCTATAGGCGTTGGCAAGCTCGAGCAGGTTGATGTCGCTCGAACCGAGGGCGAGCGCCGGAGTCTCGTCGAGCGGACTCTCGATGCCCATCTTATGCGCCGTCTCGGCGATGCGCGTGATGCCCATCTCCTGTCCGAGGCGCACGGCGATAGAGTTGATGCTTCGTGCGAAGGCTGCCTTCAGCGGTATAGAGTCGCCGGTGAAGTAGCCGTTGGCGTTGGTAGGCGCCCAGGTCACCTCCTCGTTATGCTTCTTGTCGAACACCTGCATAGAGAAGTATTCGTCGCGACGCTTGTCGCACGGCGTGAGTCCCTGATTCATAGCCTCGGTGTAGACGAAGAGCTTGAACGTAGAGCCCGGCTGGCGCATTGCCGTCACCTTGTCGTACTTCCACGACTTGAAGTCGATGTCGCCCACCCATGCCTTCACGGCGCCTGTCTGCGGCTCCATAGCCACGAACGAGCAGTGCATGAAGTGAACCATGTAGCGGATAGAGTCCATTGTAGACATCTCCTTCTCTATTGTGCCGTGCTCGTAGTCGAAGAGCTTCACCTTGTGCGGGCGGTTGAGGTAGTACTCGATGGAGTCGGGGTTGTTCGGGAAGCGTGTAAGCAGATACTTGTATACAGGCTGGCGCTTGGCTATGCCCTCGATGAAGCCCGGGATGACGTTGTGATTCTCGTCCTGCCACGGGTCTTGATTGCCCCAGTGGTTGTTGAAGTTGCGCTGCACCTGCTTCATCTGCTTTATGGCAGCCTCCTCGGCGTACTTCTGCATACGCGAGTCGATGGTGGTGTATATCTTCAGACCGGAGGTGTAGAGGTCGTAGTCGTTGTCGCGGCACCATGTGCGCAGCTCGTCGGCAACAGCCTCGCGGAAGTAGAGCGCCGTGCCGTCGTAGTTGCTCTCAACGCTGTAGTTGAGCTTGATGTCTATCTTGGAGATAGAGTCGTAGTCGGCGCGTGTCATGTCGCCGTGGCGTACCATGTTGCTGAGCACAACGTTGCGGCGGCGCAGCGAGTTCTCGGGGTTGGTAAGCGGGTTGTAGTAGGTGGTGGCCTTCAGCATACCCACGAGCACAGCCGCCTGCTCGACGGTGAGATCCTTCGGCGAGCAGTTGAAGTAGGTCTTCGCTGCGGTCTTGATGCCGAAGGCGTTGCTACCGAAGTCGACGGTGTTGGCGTACATGGTGAGAATCTCGTTCTTGTTGTGCGTCATCTCGAGCTTGGTGGCTATGATCCACTCCTTCGATTTGACGATGAGCATGCGCACGCCTGGAATCATGCCGAGCAGACCGGTAGAGTAGTTGGTGCGCATGCGGAACATGTTCTTGGCAAGCTGCTGCGTGATGGTAGAGGCGCCGCGTGCATCGTGATGCACCACAGCGTCCTTCACAGCGCTGGCAAGACCTTTGTAGTCGATGCCGTGATGGCTGTAGAAACGCTCGTCCTCGGTAGCGATGAGAGCCTTCCAGAAGACGGGGTTCACGTCCTCGAACTTCACCGGTGTGCGGTTCTCGTTGAAGTATTTGCCGATGAGCACACCGTCGTCGCTGTATATCTCCGATGCCTCACTGGTTACGGCATCCTTGATGGCGATGAAGCCCGGCGACTTGCCGAAGAGCCACAGGAGGTTGATGTCGACAGCTCCGAGGTAGAGGAAGAAGGCAACGATGCACGAAGCTATGCCTATGAGTGTCTTGGCGTACCATTTGCGGCCTCGGTAGAGGTTGCGGTACCAATGGCAGAAAGTGCGCGCCTTCTGCAGACACCAGGTGAGAATCAGCTTTACTTTTTTCATCTTATTGTTATTTTTCAAGTTGCCGCATGCCGATGACATGCCGCCGGTTTATTAATTGATTTATAGTTATGAATATGCAAAAGTACATATTTTGCTTAACCTACGAGACTTGTATCAATGAAATTTATGATTTCTTTAATGTTATCGGGGCAGAACCAGTGGATAGAAGCGTCGCGCTTGAACCATGTCTGCTGCTTGCGGCAGTAGCGACGACTGTTGCTCTGTATCTTGAAGATGCACTCGTCGATGGTGGTGAGTCCGTCGAGATACTCGAACATCTCCTTGTAGCCCACGGTGTTCAGGGCGTTCTCCGAGCGTTGCGGGTATACGGCAAGCGCCTCCTGCTCGAGTCCGGCGTCAATCATGTCGAGAACGCGCGCGTTGATGCGGTCGTAGAGCACGTCGCGCGGGCGGGTCAAGCCAATCTTTATGATGTTGAACGGGCGTTCCTTGCGTTCGCTCTTGCGAAACGAGGTGTAGGTCTGGCCGGTGCAGTGGCATATCTCGAGTGCATGCACTACACGGCGTGGGTTGTTGCGGTCGACAATCGCCCAGTGCTCGGGGTCGAGCAGCTTCAGTTCGGCAACGAGTCGCTCAAGTCCCTCGTCGGCAAGTCGCTGCTTCATCCATTCGCGCGTCTCGTCGTCGACGGTGGGTATGTCGTCGATGCCGTTGCACACGGCGTCGATGTACATCATCGAGCCGCCCGTGAGCAGCGCCGTGTCGTAGCGCTCGAAGAGGTCGGCGGTGAGCAGCTGCATCACATCGCTCTCGTACATCGACGCACTATAGTAGTCGCCGATGTGGTGGGTGCCAACGAAGTAGTGAGGCACTCGGGCGCGCTGTGCGGCGGTGGGTGCGGCGGTGCCTATGGGTATCTCCTCGAATATCTGTCGGGAGTCGGCGTTGATGATCGGTATGTTGAGGTGCTCGGCCACTTGCAGGCACAGTTCTGTCTTGCCTACGCCCGTCGGACCGAGTATTACTATCAGTGTTTTTGCCATATAATATACGGAAACAAAAAAAGAGACAATAGCGGCAACGCAGTATCTCGAAAGCTGCATTGTCTCTATTGTCTCTATTATCTCTATTTCTTGAAAACAGTAGTGTTTTTTGATGATGTCTATCGGATGATTCCGCGCTGTGAAGTCTCTACGAAGTTGAGGATGTATTCCACTTCCTTTGTCATAGGCAATGTCTTGCGTACCTCCTCGATGCCTTCCTTCAGTGTGCCAGTGTTGTAGAGCAGGCGGTAGGTGTTGTGGATGAGGTCGATCTGCTCCTTGCTAAATCCGCGGCGGCGCAGACCTACGATGTTCAGACCGCAATACTTCAGCGGGTCGCGACCGGCGATGATGTACGGCGGAATGTCCATCGGAGAGCGCGAACCGCCCTGCACCATTACGTAGCCGCCGATGTGGCAGAACTGGTGAACGAGAACGCAACCAGAGAGTATGGCGTTGTCGTCGATGACTACCTCGCCGGCAAGCTTTGTAGAGTTGCCGATAATCAGTCCGCTACCGAGCACGCAATCGTGTCCTACGTGCATGTTCTCCATCAGAAGGTTGTTGGAGCCGACAACGGTCTTGCCTTTCGACGCTGTACCGCGCGAGATAGTTACGTTCTCGCGGATAGAGTTGTTGTCGCCGACAACGCAGGTCGTCTCCTCGCCACGGAACTTGAGGTCTTGCGGCTTTGTAGAGATGCTTGCGCCGGGGAAGAACTCGTTGTTGCTGCCGATGCGTGCACCTACATGGATGGTTACACTGTTCTGCATTACGTTGTTGTCGCCGATTTCTACATCACGGTCGATGTAGCAGAACGGGCCGATGATGTTGTTATCGCCAAGCTTTGCTTCGGGATGTACGTATGCTAAAGGACTGATTTGATTCATCTTGATTATATTTTATGGAGATGTGCCAAAATGAAGTTACACGTGGCAGACTCCCTTTTGACACATCTTCTTTACTGTTTACTTGTTCTTTACAATCTGTGCTGTGAATGTAGCCTCCGAAACGACGTGGTCGCCTACGAACACGTAGCCCTTCATCGACGAGATGCCATGGCGCAACGGCGCAAGCAGGTCGACCTTGAAGAGAAGTGTGTCGCCCGGAACAACCTTCTGACGGAACTTCACGTCATCTATCTTCATGAAGTAAGTAGACCAGCGCTCAGGCTCTTCGAGAGTGTTGAGCACCAGCAGACCGCCGCACTGAGCCATCGCCTCAATCTGAAGCACGCCCGGCATGACAGGCTCCTGCGGGAAGTGGCCTACGAAGAACGGCTCGTTGGCTGTGATGTTCTTCACGCCTACGATGCTTGTGGCGCCGAGGCTTATCACCTTATCGACAAGCTGCATAGGATAGCGATGGGGGAGAAGCTCGCGGATGCGGATGTTGTCCATCAGCGGTGCCTCGTTCGGATCGTATATCGGTGCCTGAATCTCGTGCTTGCGAATCTCGCGGCGCATGAGGCGTGCAAACTTGTTGTTAATGGTGTGACCGGGGCGTGTGGCGATGATGCGGCCCTTGATAGGCTTGCCGATGAGAGCCATGTCGCCGATTACGTCGAGCAACTTGTGGCGTGTGCACTCGTTGTCCCAAACAAGCGGCTTGTGCTGTATGTAGCCAAGCTCAGTAGCGTCGCGACGCTCTACGTGAATCATGTCTGCAAGCGAGTCGAGACGCTCCTGTGTGGTCTGCATCTCGTAGATGACGATGGCGTTGTCGAGGTCGCCGCCCTTGATGAGGTTGGCCTTCAACAGCGGCTCGATGTCGCGTACGAATACGAATGTACGTGCCGGAGCGATGTCGGTGCCGAACTTGTCGATGCGGTCGAGTGTGGCAAACTGTGAGCTGACGAACTTGGAGTTGAACGAGCACATTGCTGTGAGCGAGAACTCCTCGTCGGGGAGGATGGTGATGCAAGAACCGGTCTCCTCGTCCTTCACCTCAATCTTGTGGCGGATGATATACCAGTCCTTAGGAGCGTTCTGCTCCTCAATGCCCACCTCGTTGATCTTGTCAACGTACAGAGCTGCACTACCGTCGAGGATAGGGAACTCGGGGCCGTTCACCTGGATGAGACAGTTGTCGATGCCCATAGCGTAGAGGGCAGCCATACCGTGCTCAATGGTAGACACGCGCATATCGCCTTTACCCAAAACGGTGCCACGCTGTGTGTCTATAACGTTCTCAGCGATTGCCTGGATTGTAGGCATACCGTCGAGGTCGATGCGCTGTATTTTATAGCCAGTGTTCTCAGGGGCAGGGTTGAATGTCACGGTGAGACTCAAACCGGTGTGCAGGCCTTTGCCGCACAAAGAGAAACTGCCTTTAAGTGTCTTTTGTTTTGACATTATTATATTGTTTGTTGTTTATTTATCGTTGTTCTTGAGCGACTCCATCTCTTTTTTCAGGTCGTTCAAGTCCTTGTACATATCAGGCAGACGACGGAAGATAGCCTGCGACTTGAAGTACTGGCGCAGTGGCATCGGCGGTGTGCCGATGAGTTCTTCGTTGCCTTTCAAGTTGCCCGGTACGCCCGACTGTGCTCCGAGAAGGGTGCGGTCGCCGATGTTGATGTGTCCTGCCAAACCAACCTGGCCGCCGAACATACACCATGAACCTACCTTTGTGCTGCCTGCAATGCCTACCTGAGCCGACATCACGGTGTTCTCGCCAATCTCCACGTTGTGGGCAACCTGCACGAGGTTGTCGAGCTTAACGCCCTTGCGGATGAAGGTAGAACCCATTGTCGAACGGTCTACACAGGTGTTAGCGCCGATCTCAACATTGTCCTCGATGGTCACGATGCCAATCTGCGGTATCTTGTCGTAGCCTTCTGCGTTAGGAGCAAAGCCGAATCCGTCAGAACCGATTACGCAGCCGGCGTGAAGAGTTACGTTGTTGCCGAGCTTACAGCCCTGATAGATGGTCGTGTTAGGGTAGATGAGGCAGTTGTCGCCCATCTTCACGTTGTCGCCGATTACGGCGTGAGGATAGATCTGGCAGTTGTCGCCTACAACGGTGTTGTCACCGATGCATGCGAACGGACCCACATAGCAGTCCTTGCCGAGCTTTGCAGTCGGCGATACGTATGCCTGCGGAGCAACGCCAGTCTTCTTCGGCTTGCTTGCTTCATAGATTTGGAGCAGCTTGGCAATACACTCGTATGCGTTGTCAACACGTATGAGTGTGGCCTGAACGGGGTGCTCAAGCTCTACATCGTTGTTGACAATCACTACCGACGACTTGGTGTCGTAGATGTAGTGGGTGTATTTCGGGTTTGAAAGGAATGAGATGGCGCCTTCTACACCTTCTTCTATCTTTGCGAAGGTGTTGATTTTCGCATCTTTGTTGCCTTCTACGCGACCGCCAATCACGCTCGCTATCTGTTCTGCTGTAAATTCCATTTCTGTTTTTTCTATGTTATTCTTGCAAATATATAGATGATAGTTGTCTATAGATGTTGCAAATGTAAGAAAATTAATTTACATTATGCTTTTTAACAATACATATTTATCAATTTTGTCTGAAAATACGTCAGTTTTTACGAAAAAAGCCCGGTGTGAGGCTTTAAATGCCGTATTTTTTCAGCTCAGCATCCATCTGCATCTGTAGTTCCTTTGCCTTCTCTGCAGCAACGGTTGCGAAGTCTTCGCCGTTAGAAGCGTAGATGATTCCGCGAGAGCTGTTGACGAGAAGTCCGCAGTCGGCGTTCATGCCGTACTTGCATACTTCCTCAAGCGAACCGCCCTGAGCACCAACGCCAGGAACGAGCAGGAAGTGGTCGGGAACTATCTTGCGGATATCCTCGAACATGCGGCCCTGTGTAGCTCCGACAACGTACATCATGTTCTCCTTGTCGCCCCACTGCTGAGATGTGCGCAGCACTTTCTCGAACAGACGCTCACCGTTCTTGTCTTCTGTGAGCTGGAAGTCGTGACTTCCCTTGTTGCTGGTGAGAGCGAGCAGGATAACCCACTTGTCCTTGTAGCCGAGGAACGGTGTAACGCTGTCTTCGCCCATGTACGGAGCTACGGTGAGCGAGTCTACGTCGTACTCGTCGAAGAATGTGCGAGCGTACATTGCACTTGTGTTGCCGATGTCGCCGCGTTTTGCGTCAGCCACGATGAAGTGGTTGGGGTAGTTCTCCTTCAGATACTTGATTGTCTTCTCGAAAGAGATGAGACCCTTCACGCCGAATGCCTCATAGAAAGCGAGGTTTGGCTTGTAAGAAACGCAGTAGGGGGCTGTTGCGTCGATGATTGCCTTGTTGAAGGCGAAGATCGGGTCTTCCTCGTTGAGGATATGCTGCGGCACCTTCTTCAAGTCGGTGTCAAGACCTACACAGAGGAACGAGCGCTTTGTCTTTATCTGGCTTACTAATTCTGATCTGTTCATAACGATTGGTTTTACAAATTGATTATACAATAAGTTTTATAAACTGATGCTAAAAAATAGATATAATTGCTGTTGGTTGCAACCTATTACAATTCGTTCTCCTTCATCTTCTCCGCATTCTCTGCTACTGTGAGTGCGTCGATCATCTGCTGGATGTTGCCGCCCATGAAGCCGGGGAGGTCGTATACGGTCATGCCGATGCGATGGTCGGTTACACGGCCCTGCGGGAAATTGTATGTACGAATCTTTGCCGAGCGGTCGCCGGTAGAGACGAGAGTCTTGCGGCGGTTTGCGATGTCGTCGACATACTTCTGGTGCTCCTTATCATAGATATATGTACGCAGACGTGCAAGAGCTCTTTCCTTGTTCTTAGGCTGGTCGCGGGTCTCGGTACACTCGATGAGGATTTCCTCAACCTCTCCGGTGTTCGGGTTCTTCCACATATAGCGGGCACGCACACCCGACTCCACCTTGTTCACGTTCTGTCCGCCAGCACCTGACGAACGGAATGTATCCCACTTGATTTCGCCCTCGTTGATATTAACCTCGAACGGGTCAGCCTCAGGAAGAACGGCTACGGTAGCAGCAGAAGTCTGCATGCGTCCGTTTGATTCGGTAACAGGCACACGCTGTACGCGGTGAACACCCGACTCATACTTCAATGTGCCGTATACGTTGTCGCCGCTTACTGCGAAGCATATTTCCTTGAAGCCGCCGACAGCGCCTTCGCTCTCGCTTGTTACAGACACTGTCCAGCCCTTCGACTCGCAGTATTTCTTGTACATCATGAATATCTCGCCTGCAAAGAGACAAGCCTCGTCGCCACCAGTACCGGCGCGAATCTCCATCTGTACGTTCTTTGCGTCCTCGGGGTCCTTTGGCACAAGAGCAATCTTTATTTCTTCCTCAAGTTTTGGCTGGAGTTCTTCGTTTGCAGCGAGTTCCTCACGCGCCATCTCTTTCATCTCCGCATCCTGCTCGTTCATGATGATATCCTTTGCCTCAGCGATGCCGTTAAGACAATTGATATACTTCTGACGGAGTTTCATAATGTCTTCAAGATCCTTGTACTCCTTTGTCAGTTTCACGTAGCGCTGTTGGTCGGCGATTACAGAAGGGTCGGTGATGAGGGTTGATACTTCCTCATAGCGTGCCTCAAGTCCGTCGAGTTTTTCTAATATGTTATTGTTTTCTGCCATTTGTCAAATTTAATGTTGTTATGGTGTGGGGTGTGGGGTGAGATGTTGTGATGTTGAGGTGGTGAGGTTTGTAATGTTGAGGTGTTGTGATGTTGAGATATGTCACCATCTCACCACCTCACCATCTTATTAATACTCGAACTCTCCGTATTCAGACTTAATGAGGAGTGAGCGTTTGCCCTCTTCGATGCGTCCTACGATCTGTGCGTCGATGTTGAAGCTCTTGCTGATAGCGATAACCTTCTCTGCAACCTCCGGACGTACGTAAATCTCCATGCGGTGACCCATGTTGAATACCTTGTACATCTCCTTCCAGTCGGTGTGGCTCTGCTCCTGAATGAGGCGGAACAACGGCGGAATTGGGAACATGTTATCCTTGATTACGCGGCAGTTCTCGCCAACGAAGTGCAGCACCTTTGTCTGTGCGCCGCCGGTGCAGTGAACCATACCGTGTATTTCTGGACGCAGCTCGTCGAGCAGGCGCTTGATAACCGGAGCGTATGTACGTGTCGGTGAGAGAACAAGCTGTCCGGCTGTTACAGGTGCGCCTTCCACCTTGTCGTCCAGACGGCAGCCACCGCTGTATACGAGTTCTTCAGGCACAGCGTGGTCGTAGCTTTCCGGATACTTCTCTGCGAGGTACTTTGAGAACACGTCGTGGCGAGCGCTGGTGAGTCCGTTAGAACCCATACCGCCGTTGTACTGCTTCTCGTATGTAGCCTGACCGAATGAAGCCAGACCTACGATAACGTCGCCCGGACGGATGTTAGCGTTGTCGATTACGTCGCTGCGCTTCATGCGGCAGGTAACGGTAGAGTCGACGATGATAGTGCGCACGAGGTCGCCAACGTCGGCTGTCTCACCGCCGGTAGCGTAAACGCCTACGCCCATTTTGCGCAGATCCTCGAGCAGTTCGTCTGTGCCGTTGATAACAGCCGAGATAACCTCACCCGGGATAACCATTTTGTTGCGTCCGATAGTGCTCGAAACGAGGATGTTATCAACGGCGCCCACGCAGAGCAGGTCGTCGGTGTTCATCACGATAGCGTCCTGAGCCACGCCTTTCCATACGCTGAGGTCGCCGGTTTCCTTCCAGTACATGTAGGCGAGCGACGACTTGGTGCCAGCACCGTCGGCGTGCATGATGTTGCAGTATTCGGGGTCACCGCCGAGGATATCGGGGATTATTTTGCAGAAAGCCTGCGGATAGAGACCCTTGTCGATGTTCTTGATGGCGTTGTGTACGTCTTCTTTAGCTGCGCTTACGCCGCGCATCATGTATCTGTTAGATGTGTCCATATTATGAGTTTTTATTTTTGATTTCTGAGTTTTGAGTTGTTGCCTGCGGCAATATATAATATAATCCGATGGCAATATATAATATAATCCTGTGGCAATACAATATAATAATGTAGGGTGTCTTTATTTGTCGCTGTGCCAGAAGTCCCAGCTTGCGAAAGCCTGCAACAGCAGCATCTCCAGTCCGTTCTTGGTGCTTGCGCCATAGCGTGCGCCCTTCTTCATGAACAGCGTCTCGTCCGGATTGTAGATGAGGTCGTAGAGTATGGTGTGGCAGTCCATTGCCTCGTATGGCAGGTCGGGGCAGGTGTCAGCCTTTGGGTACATGCCCAGCGGAGTGCAGTTGACGACGACGTTGTACTCTTTTATCAGTTCCGGCGTCACCTCCTGGTATGTTATGCATCCAGGCTTCTTCGTGCGGCTCACGAACAGCGTCTCGAGTCCGAGCGACTTGAGTCCGTAGTTGATGGCGAGCGATGCGCCACCCGTGCCGAGTATGAGCGCCTTCTTATGGCAAGGCTCGAGCATTGTCTCGATGCTTCGTGTGAAACCGATTACGTCGCTGTTGAATCCCTTCAGAATCACGTTCTTGTTCTTGTGCGTCACGCGTATCACGTTGACAGCACCTATGGCGCGTGCTTCCGGACTAAGCTCGTCGAGGTAGGGTATCACCTGCTGCTTGTATGGGATAGTCACGTTGAGTCCGCGCAGCTCTGGGTTTGAAGCGAGTATCTCCTTCAAGTCTTCTATCTGCGGAATCTCATAGTTTATGTAGCGCGCTTTGATGCCTTCGTTTGCGAACTTCTCGTTGAAGTAGCTGATGGAGAAGGAATGTCCCAGTGGGAAACCGATTAAACCGTACTTGTCCATAGTGTGAATGTTGATGTTGAGATGTTGAGGTGTTGGTGGGGTGATGGGGTGTTGATGGGTTGAGGTGTTGATGGGTTGAGGTGGTGAGGTGTTGAGATATCTCTATTTTGTAGCGAGATATAGCGTGCAGATGCCGAGCGTCATTCGCTTGAATGTAGCTTTGGCGAAGCCCGCTGCCTTCAGTATCTCCACCATTCGTTCGCCTTGCGGGAACGCCTCGATAGTAGCCGTAAGGTACGAGTAAGCCACTCTGTCGCCCGAGATGAGACGTCCGTATATGGGCAGCACCGTGTGCGAGTAGATCTTGAACAGTTGCTTCATCGGGAACATCACAGGCGATGTCAGTTCTACGATGCAGAGATGTCCGCCCGGTTTCAGCACGCGGCACATCTCGCGCAGTCCCTGGTCGAGGTTCTGGAAGTTGCGAATGCCGAACGCCGCAGTTACGGCGTCGAACGTGTTGTCTTCGAACGAGAGCGCCATGCAGTCTTCCTTGGCGAACGATATCACGCTGTCGAGCTTCAGCGCCTTCACCTTCTGTCTGCCCACATTCATCATTCCCTCGCTGATGTCGGTGCCGGTCACTTGCTTTGGCTGCAGCGTCTGTGCCGCCTGTATAGCGAAGTCGCCCGTGCCCGTAGCGATGTCGAGAATGCATTGCGGCTTGTAAGGCTTCAGTCGGTTGAGAGCTCTCTTTCGCCACAGCTTGTCAATGTTCCACGACAGGCGGTGGTTGAGCTTGTCATACGAGTGTGCGATGTTGTCGAACATCTGTTCCACCTGCGCGCCCTTCTCCTCTTTGTCGTTGTAGGGCTTTATCTTTTCCTGTCTGTAAACCATTGTCTTTATTTGTTTTCTTTGTTCTTTCCGTGACCCTATTAGGTGCGGTTTCTCATATATGTATATATAATAATGTAGGGTGTAGAATATCAGATGTCGCAGGAATTTGTTTCCAGACATCAGATATTCTGCACCCGTTATGCGTTGCTACTTGCGTGTAGCGAGGTAGTCAGCCACGTTCTTCTCGATGCGTGCTGCGATGTCGCCCTCTTCAACGTTCTTGTCGAACTTCTCGCCTGTGATATGCTCGTAGAGTTCGATGTAGCGCTCGCTCACGCTCTCTGCATATTCGTCGGTGATTTCGGGCATTGTCTGTCCGGGTTCGTTCATGAAGTTGTGTTCGATGAGCCACTGGCGTACGAACTCTTTAGAGAGCTGCTTCTGCGGCAGACCCTTCTCGAACTTCTCCTCGTATCCGTCAGCGTAGAAGTAGCGTGAAGAGTCGGGAGTGTGAATCTCGTCGATGAGATATACCTTGCCGTCGCGCTTGCCGAACTCGTACTTTGTGTCAACGAGGATCAAGCCGCGCTGAGCAGCCATCTCCTGGCCGCGCTGGAAGATGCGGCGTGTGTAGTCCTCCATGACAGCATAGTCCTCAGCACTTACGATGCCCTGAGCGATGATTTCCTCCTTAGAGATGTTGAGGTCATGTCCCTCGTCTGCCTTAGTTGTCGGAGTGATGATAGGCTCCGGGAAACGCTGGTTCTCCTTCATACCCTCCGGCAGCTTCACGCCGCAGAGTTCGCGGCATCCGTCTTTGTATGCGCGCCATGCCGAGCCAGTAAGGATAGAGCGGATGATCATTTCAACGCGGAAACCCTCGCATTTCAAACCTACGGTTACCATCGGGTCTGGTGTGGCGAGCTTCCAGTTGGGGCAGATGTCTGTAGTGGCATCAAGGAACTTGGCTGCAATCTGGTTCAGAACCTGTCCCTTGAACGGAATACCCTTCGGCAGGATAACGTCAAACGCAGAGATTCTGTCTGTTGCTACCATTACAATCACGTCGTCGTTGATGTCATACACGTCGCGAACTTTTCCGTGATACACGTTTTTCTGACCTTCGAAATGAAAATCGGTCTTTGTAAGTGCTTTCATAACTGTTTTTTAATTTTGAGTTTTTTCGTGAGCGTCGTGAGCGTCGTAAGCATTCACGATACGCGTCACAAGCTTATGTCTTACGATGTCTTTCTGTCCGAGTTTTACGAAGCCGATGCCCTCCACGTCCTTCAGTATGTCGAGCGCCTCGGTGAGTCCGCTCTTCTGTCCGCGCGGCAGGTCTATCTGCGTCATGTCGCCGGTGATAATCATCTTCGTGTTCCATCCCATTCGTGTGAGGAACATTCGTATCTGTGCCGGTGTAGTGTTCTGCGCCTCGTCGAGTATCACCACAGCGTCGCTGAGTGTGCGTCCTCGCATGAAGGCGAGCGGAGCAATCTGTATTACGTTCTTCTCCATCATGTCCTGCAGCTTCACGGCGGGCAGCATGTCTTCGAGCGCGTCGTAGAGCGGCTGCAGGTACGGGTCAATCTTGTCCTTCATGTCGCCTGGCAGGAAGCCGAGCTTCTCGCCAGCCTCCACAGCCGGACGCGAGAGTATTATCTTGCGTATGGTCTTCTCCTTCAGTGCGCGCACTGCCAGAGCTATGCTGAGGTATGTCTTTCCCGTTCCGGCGGGGCCGGTGGCGAATATCATGTCGTTCTTCTCGTATGCGTCCACCAGCTGCTGCTGGTTCTCGCTTTTGCACTTTATCGGCTTTCCCGAAATGTTGTACACGATGACGCCCTTCACGCTGTCGGCCTTTGTCTGCTTGCCCTTGATGATGTCGAGAATGTCCTCGTCGTTGATGTTGTTGAACTTCAGCACATGTCGGCGCATCTTCTCCACGTTCTCCTCGAAGGCAGCCATCTCTTCTTCGTCGCCAAGCACGCGTATCACGTTGTCGCGTGCCACTATGCGCAGCTTCGGGTAGAGCGACTTTATTATCTGCAGATGCCCGTTGCCCACACCGTAGAATACTACGGGGTCGATATCCTCTAATATGATATGTCTTTCTATCAAAATATTCAGTCTACTATTTTGGATGCAAAGTTAATGAAAATACAAGACAATACAAAACAAACAACAATAAAAACAAGAGCACATGTTTTGTATTGTCCTCGATTTTGTCTAAATTTGCATCCATTATGATGAAAATTTCTCCTAAAAGATATACGCAGGCGTTCGGCGTGGCTGTTGTTTTGCTCGCCATGTTGCGCTGCACCCATCCCGAACTGGCGTTTGCGCCAGCAGAAAAGTCTGTAAGTCAGGCCGACAGCGCAGTCGTTGCCGACAGCTTGGCTGCCTCCGACTCGCTCCGAACAGAACTGGCTGCACAGTCGGCTGCCATCTCCCGAAAGGAGGTGGCGAGCGTGCCCGTCGCAGCGCCCAAGCCATTGGGTCGCCCGTCGCGCTTCTTCGCTGCCGACGGCACTCCCGTGAAGAACCGCATATACAGCGTGCCCCACTTCGGCAACACGTTCCCCGATCAGAACGATGTGCAGCTCGTGGCTGCCGCGCGCTACGGCGTGAAGGCGGTTGTTGACCGTGCCGATGCCGAGCACCGCAAGTCGGAACTGGTGTACGTGGGCAGCAATCCGTTCTACCACATCGACAGTCGTATGCGCAGCAGCATACCTTATCTCGTGCCGCGTGCCGCCATATTGCTTCAGGATATAGGCCGTAGCTTCTTCGACAGCCTGCAGACCAAGCAGATTCCGCTGCATAAGGTGATCGTTACGTCGGTGCTGCGCAGCAAAGCGGACGTGGAGAAGTTGCGTCGCCGCAACTCTAACGCCACCGAGAACTCGTGCCATCTCTACGGCACTACGTTCGACATCTGCTACAACCGCTACCACACCGTGGAGGACCCCGACGGACCGCGCCGCCGACAGGTGCGCAACGACTCGCTGAAGTGGGTGCTCTCTGAGGTGTTGCGCGATATGCGCGAGCAGAAGCGATGCCTCGTGAAGTACGAGGTGAAGCAGGGATGCTTCCACATCACGGTGAATTGAGATGGTGAGGTGTTGTGGTGTTGAGATGTTGAGGTGTTGAGATGTTGATGTGTTGACATTTGTGTAGGAGGGTATGGTATCCTGCCATACCCACGCAGCCTCAAGGTTGTAATGATATCGCAGCCACAAGGTGCATTGCCCTTCCTTCCATGCTATTATAAAAAAAACGGAAACAATGGAAATAGAACCGATAGCTTTTTTTCGTTCGCCATTTGCCACTAAGTTCGGCATACCCAAGCAGAGCGGACTTGCCGACACGCTACGCGGAACGATAGAGTTCGTGCCGAAGTATCGCAACGCCGACGCTCTGCGCGGCATGGAGGACTTCGACTATCTGTGGCTCGTGTGGGAGTTCTCTGCCAATAGGCACGAGGCTACAAGCCCCGTCGTGCGTCCGCCGCGTCTTGGCGGCAATACTAAGGTGGGTGTCTTTGCTACGCGTTCGCCCTTCCGTCCCAATCGCTTGGGGCTTTCTTCCGTGCGCATCGACCGTATCGACTACGATGCAGCCGATGGACCGCTCATTCATGTTCTCGGTGCCGACCTCATGAACGGCACACCTATCTACGACATAAAGCCTTACGTCACTTATGCCGACTCGCATCCCGACGCCCGCAGCGGCTTCGTCGATGCCACAGCCGCGCGCCGTCTGCACGTTGTCTTCCCCGACAGCTTGGCTTCAGAGTTCACAGCCGAAGAGCTTGCGTCGCTCAAGAAAGTGCTCGCGCTCGACCCCCGTCCGCAGTATCACGACAACCCCACAAAGGTGTACGGCATGGAGTTCGCGTGCCGCGATGTGCGCTTTCGTGTCGAGGACGATAGGCTTGAGGTTGTGGAGATTGGGTAGTAAATATAAAAAATGTTTATATAGTTATGTTTTATTTTATGAAAAGGAATCTGTTATTTTTAATGCTTGGATTAAGTAGTTTTTTGTTCTTTTCCTGTTCTTCAAATGATGATGAATGGGGTGGAAATGGAAAGGATAAGTATTATATTAAATATTCTATGAAAGGGAGCGCTTCCTATAGAGGTCCATTTGCTCATTCTAACCAAGTACGTTCTGAATCAAGCACAATTGAATTTCAAGATAAAAATGGTTTGTCAGTAGAAGGTGAATATGGAACATTTACCTTTACAAAGGTGGTAGGTCCTGTTGGTAGAAGCTTTAAACCATCATTGTCTGCATCTGGACGCGATGGTGGTGGATATTCTGCATATTATGAAGGTTCAATAGAAATTCTTAAGAATGGTAATGTGTTAGTAGGAGGTGCGTCCAGGTCGGGGTCTGGTCGTGTTTACATTACGTGTCCTATTAATGAATAATACGCTTATTCGGAGAAAGTAGTAAAAGAATTATTGCTGTCCGGTAAACAATTATTAACCCTTATATTGCTTTGCTGTTCAGTGTTTTATTGCATTATTTACTAAAGGTGGAAGCCTATATACTATGCGGGCTGAAAGCCCAATAATCACATAGCCCATGGCAACGCCATGGGTATTGGGTGTATATATTGAGTAGTGCGCCCTGCAGGGGCAACACCTTAATAATTAGGCTTTTGCCCTTACAGGGCGGATGGAGATGTGGGGATATAATGCTTACCCAGGGCGCTGCCCTGGGCTATGTGATTATTGGGCTTTCAGCCCGTCTTTGACCACATTTTATGTTTTACCGGACAGCAATATAAAAGAATGTTTTTGCAGAATTAGTTGTTGTGGTGTGTAAACAGAACCATGCCATGGTTTTGTTTACACTATTTTTATAAAAAACAAGCTACGAGTTATATCAAGGCAATCGTGGCTCCAGAATCCTTCTAATAATAGACAAGCATTGTAAATATGCTATGTTCGTTTGTAATTGCAAGTATTTGTTCTTGTTTTTTATTTTAATAAATATTTTGTTCGCTGTGTTCTGTTTACGCTACCCAAAAGTATGGTTTTATAGCTGTTGAACGTTCATAAAAGTGTAGTTTTATAGCTGTTGAACGTTCACAAAAGTGTAGTTTTATAGCTGTTGAACGTTCATAAAAATGTAGTTTTATAGCTGTTGAACGTTCATAAAAGTGTGATTTTGTTCTGTATGTTGTTGGCTTTCATGAAGTTGCAGATTACTGTGATTCTACCCAATTTTCCCGTTCTTTATTTCGTAGTCTAAGAACGAGAACTGGCGAATAGGGGCTTGATGTAAGCGTATCCGCGATGCAGCCTTGTCCATATTTTTTTATC
>ULWG01018917.1_pt1 | contig 36355 bp, 26 predicted proteins | sample 1960141 | NCBI WGS metagenome assembly ULWG01 (sample SAMEA4835806, study PRJEB28245) | human gut metagenome | biome: gut microbiome; material: fecal sample | place: Denmark | collected 2008
CCCCCCATTATCAGCGAAAAAATAATCAGAAATACGCAATCCAATAGCAGCCCTATCTATGTCTATCACATCATTCGGAGTCTGACTTTTCCCGTTGACAGCCATATCTGCATTCAACGATGAACGAATATTCATTGATGGAATTTTTTCAAACCCATGTGTTTCTAATTCGCAAATCAATTTCTGAGCTAATCTTTTATCAAGTCTTTTATCACATAGTAGTTTTAATAACCAATCCACTTTGTTAGGAATATTTATTTTACCACATTGCACACCTCGAACATTAACCACTCCTTTTCGGCATAGCTCTTTAAGACCTTCTATATATGCTCTGGTCTGTATTTTACATAGATAATCCAATGCTAAAGATTTATCTGGTTTGCTAAGTTCTTGACCAGCTTTTTTCATGTCTTCTCTTAACCCATTTACATCTTTGAACAGTTCTTGGTTATAAAAATGATTATCTTTGTTGAACTTATGACCATTTGCATAAATGTCAAGTATTTCAATGTCTGCATAGTATGCTTTATGAAAATACATGGATTGTATTGGTTTAACGTTACCCTGTCTTAGCAACATCATTATTTCCGCTGCTGCGATTTCTTCATATCCATAAAATGTAGTTCCTTTTGCAATCTCGCTGAGGAAACGATGTTGTTGCGCTATTTGTTTTGAATACTCTATACTTTCGTTGCCGTCTTCGCCCATATTGGAACGTCCTAGTGTTTCGTATAGGTGTTCAAGTGGCATAGGACAAGAAAGGATTCTATTGTTTACTTTTTCTATGATAATACTACGTAGCTGTCCCCACAAAGATGTAGGGACTGCATTATACATATTACTTACAGCAAATTGGTCAAGATATAATATTTTCTTTCTTTTCATTGTCTATCTCTGTTTATGTAAGAGAAACTTCTCCATCTTTAACCTTGTCTATTATAGCTTTTCTATGGTAACCATTCTTTGTGAATTCGTTAATCCATATCAGTCTCCTTGTGCCATCACCATAAGGTTGCAGTCTGAAATGACCACTTACCTTGAAAGATTCATCATTACATATTTCAGTGTACCACTTGCTATCAAAGCGATAGTAATCAAGCCCTGGTTCTATGACATTCTGGGTTTTCTTGTTTTTCTTAACTTCTTTTCTTACGGTGGTTGAAACTTTACCTAATTGCACCTCTGCCCATTGTCTTAAACACAAATAATCTAAGACCATATCTATGTAATCTCTGGTATTTGCTTCCATACAACCATCAATAAGAGGTAGAACCATGCAGTCTAACTGATGTCCATTTCCCTTAATTTTATCCTTTGGTGATACACAAATGTAAAATGTAGGTATTGACAAATACTTGTCAATGCTGTCTTGGAATATCCATAAAGTAAGACATCCATTCTTTATCCTATATACGACATAACACCCTTCTATAAAGTATGGACTACGAACAATACCATTCTCATTATCCAGCTCTTGGAGAATATCAATATGAAATTGTGTAAATTTCAAATAGGATTTGTCCATCGTATCAACAAATGTCTTAGAGAAAACGACCAAATTACGGCAGTTACCTTTTACTGCAGATAATTCTCTTATCGCATTCTCTCTATCAGAATCAATTGCACTACCGATATTATTACACCAATTAAGAATGCTTTGTGGCAATTCTCTTTTATCAAGACAAAACAAGTACCTAAACAATGTAATGTCATTTATGTTTTTGATTTTCATAACAAATACAATTTATCAATTAACCCTTTTAATCCATCTATAGTCAGGACCTTCAGTAGTCCACTGAAATTGCCACATTGCACCGGATTTGTTGCTTATCAAATAATATTGGAACATACTTGTCATCGGTTGTATTGAAAAAATGCTTCTATCTCCAGATTCAAGAACTTCTTCATTAATTGAAACGCAAAGGAGGTTGTCTAATGACTTAGTGTCGTATTGCACTTGCCAAAGCCTTCCAGTATAACTATCGAGCATAATAAATGTCCACATATTCTGAGTAGCAAACATTTGGAATCTTCCTACCCATTTATCAGAAGAAGAAGGAAATGCTTTTGACCAGTAATTAATTGGTGTAGCAAACATATAATCAGTACCTTCTGTACTAAATTGAACCTGCCAATTTTTTCCGGTAAAAGTATCAAGCATAAGAAAAGTCCACATATTCTGTGTTTCATAAAGACAGAAGCGGTTATCAACTTTACCGCATTCTTCCCTCGCATCACAAATTTTCCATGATTGACCATCATCTTGCACTTGTAACACTTCTCCTGTAGCGGTATTTAATCGTAACTGGTTATGGTAGTTACGTGTTTGATACATTTTATACGTTTGTGCAAATAGGCAGATAGGCATAAAGCACAAAATCAGTAAAGTAGCAATTTTTCTCATATCATTTCTGTTTTACGAAAAAACTAAAAGGAATTTGGATTATGCAATATTACCATCATTCCTTCATTTATTCTTTTACGACAAAGATTATGTCGGCAAGACTTTTGTACATTTTTTTATTAAATGTAAATTCAATTATCTTTAGAGAATTTTCACTGAAGCTATCAAGGTATGTATTTACCTTAGGCTCAATTAATGAGAATGCTCTCTTCATCTTCCACGACTGATTCATGTCCGTAGAATCGACAAGAACAACAAACAGACGGTTTTCAGCACCGAACAAACGAGGACTTTGATTCTCATAAAGCCATTTCATTAGGTTTTCTGGATTATTACGAGCCTCATTTACTATCTGTTTTCTTGTAGCAGTAAGTTGAGATATAACTTCTTGATGTCCTAGATTTTCGATTTCCTCTTTTAAGAAATTATACTGTTCGGAATCAGAAAGATTTTTATCTGGTGTAATACCATATTTCTTAGCCTGACGCTTCAACCAAGTTAACTCAGTGTTGCCTAATGCTTCTTTTAACTTACCTTGCATATAAGCTCCAGGAAAATAGGTAACTTTCAAATCGATAGGGTTATTCTCTATAAAAAAGTCAACACTTTTGATTTCACCAACCGCAGACAACACACGTCTATGCTTCTTAAAAATTGATTCAATAAGATAGGATGTCCAGTTGTTATACCAACTTGTTTGAACGAAATTCCAAGCATTTGTTGCAATAGCATCAGCCTTGCTGCGTAGTTCATCATAATCGCTGATTACTTTGATATATCTACGGACAAGATATTGGTCAAGAGAGTTTTCTTGATCTCCTCCCCATTCGTAGTTGTTTATCTGACGTAAACCACTTTTCAATTTTTCTTCATCCACACCCATCGTGTGATACCATTCGTTGTTTCTGTCGCACAGATAAGTATCAAGCATAGCCTTGCCATTAGTTGTATTCTCCATTATAGAATACAATTCGGCAAACTGCTCGTTAATCTTTGTAGAAGTAAGTTCAATGCCATTTTTCTCAACAAATTGTTTAATCTGTTTTCCACGACATACGGCTCTAACCTTCAAGTACAACAAAGCACTTTCATTGTTGTTGAAAGCGTAAAGATTTTGTGCACGGAACTCTTTGTCCCATTTCTCAAAGTTTGTCATATTGAATATTTTTATATTTTACTTTTGTTTTATACTCCAATTTCCTTCCTTGTCCAGTTGAAAACAATTATTCAGAATTGTAAACACATCGACATTGCCTATTATAATCATATTTCGCAAAATCCATTCCATTATAGCCATCATTATAGCATTTGTGTCGGTAGTCCCCTTCTTGATCGTTTCAGTTATGAACTCCGTTATAATTCTTATAAATTGACTATCATCACAAACACGTAAGTGTACAGGTGCTGGATTCTTCCGAAAAGTCACAAGGACATCACCTTTAATCGATTTAACACGATTAAGTTGTCGTGGTGGGTAGGTCTTTTGTTCTAACCATTCATAATCAACAACATTGAAATTGTTGAAAACACACGCATTGCTTACGGCTTTCCATTCTAACCCAGAAAGAGAGTGAAATGTAAGTGAAAAATATTTATTATCTTTTAATACTCTTCGAATTTCTGAAAAAGCCGAATTTATATCATGTTCAAAAGCCTCAATATCTTTGTGACGTTGATTACTATCGGATATTACAATTTCTTGCTGATAATCAGGAACAAACTGTAGCCATGAGTTCCAAATTACACTTTGCTCAAAATATGGTACACTATCCCCATAAGGAGGATCTGTAAAAACATAGTCCACAGAGTTGTCTGGGAGTTGTAACCTCTTTGCATCAAAATTGGTGATTTTGAAAGTAGATCGGATAGGCTCTTTCATTAAATCACCTAATAGCGCATTCAAGAAATCTTCTTTTCCCTTTATTGCCTTCCTTATGCGATTTTCGTAATAATGTAATACATTATTCTCTATATATGTCTCACCAATATAAAAACCGGTCATCCAAGCTCCTTGAGCAAGTGCTCCTCTGCTTTTGATAGGTGGAACAAGTTTGGAACAGTTGGCTAAATTTGCTGTAAATGCAATTAAAAACAAGTCTTTATCAGATCCTGTTGCATATTTATTTATCAATGACAACAATTTTGCATGACAAGCAAGTGTCCTTTTGGTAAAAAGATCTTTTATTGTCATGTTCGGGCGAGCTGATATTCTGGAATTTTCAATAATCGAAACCATAGGATACCAATCCGTTATTTTGTAATTGTTTTCTTTCTCACAGAACTCTTTTGCTAGCTCTTCTGGAATATCTTTAATAGACGTCTTTCTTCCATCCTTAAAAGTAAATTGCAGCGGTAAACCATCCTTATTTCTTAAAACAGATATAGGCAGATATGTTTTCTCGCCAATGATAATATTATACCATTCGTTTATGAAAGTAGACATTTCTGCTTTGATCTTTTCCCATACCCTTTTTACTCTTGAAATATTAACATCGTTTGAGAACAAATTATGTGCTATAAAATTGGCAATCGGATTGAGATCATTTACTATAACGTTTCTATTTTTAAGATATGCTTCACAACAGAAAACTCCATACCCTGAAAATGGATCAATAATAGTATCTCCAGGGTTTGTATATTTTTCTACCAAAGGACTTATGCCAGCGGCTGGTTTTTTCCCCCAATATTTATGCATAAAATATCTAGGAGCATTTTTTTCACAAATCATTTTTTCTATTGTTTAATTTTAAAAGTTTTCATGCAAGTCTGTTGGAACAAGAAGTTCTCTTGTATCTATTTTTAACAACTTAGCAATCTTACTTAGTGTTTGTAAATCTGGCTGAGCAGAATTAGAGCACCAACGACTAGTTGTTGTAACACTAACTCCAAGTTGCCCTGCTAACCATTTACCTGTTTTCTTTTGTTCTACAAGAACTACTTTTATTCTATTAAGCTCATTCATTGTAATTTTATTTAAGTTCAATGCAAAGATATATACATTTTTTGTAAAAAACGAGAATCTTTAGAAAATATTGTATAGTGGCATAAAAAAATATGTTTTATTACTTTAATTTGCTACTATTTTACGCACAAAAAAGAAACTTTTATGTTTAACATACAACATTAGGGCTTTACTCCCGAAATGAAAGAAAAGGAAATTTATCGTTGTTTTCTATGTTAATTTTTGTTTTCTCATACTTTCATTTTGGGGTTTCTTGATTTTATTGTTCCTAATTTGTTTCTTTCGTCATTTAGTTACCTCATTTGGTATTGGTTATCAGTACGTTACGAGCAATCAGTAAGATTTCAAGAACAAGGTAATGCTGAATGTGTATGGGTTGTACTACGCATATCCAGCGGTTAACGAGAATCATCAGCGTCTTTGTGTAAGTCTTCTGCTTTTACGGTTAATTATCTGTAAATAAACAATCCAATAGAGTCGTAATCAAATAAAAATATGTACTTTTGTAGGCGAATAACGTATTTAAAAAGAGATCCGATGGCTTGCTGAATCGGAGAACAGATAGAAAGAGTAATATTCAGAATAGCTTATGAATAAAGGAAAAGACGATTTCTTCCTCCATTCCAACGAGGTGAATCATATCAACAGAGAAGATTACGATAAGATTGAATTATTGGTGAATGCGGCAAAGGCCTTTGCCCGCAGCACCTACCAGTGCATCTATATCATCGACTATTTTCATCAGGACTTCATCTATGCATCAGACAACCTCGCTTATCTCTGCGGATTGGAACCGGAGCAGTTGATGGAGGCTGGTTATCAGATGTATATCGACCATGTTCCGGATGCTGACCTGCAGATGCTGCTCGAAGTGAACAAGAAAGGTTTTGATCTTTTCAATGAATTGCCTGTGGGCGACCGTCTGGACTATACCATCTCGTACGACTTTCATCTTACCAATGGCAGACATAGCCGATTGATTCATCATCACCTCACTCCGATACTTCTTTCTGATGATGGAAGAATCTGGCTTGCCCTCTGCACCGTATCATTGGCAGCAACCGATGAACCGGGACATATCATCATGCAGAAGAATGGTGAGCGTAGCTATTTTGAATATTCCACGTTACGTCACAAGTGGGAAAAGAAAGAAGGCATAACCTTGAGCGAGACAGAGAGAGATGTTTTGAGATTGTCTGCCCAAGGTTACACGATGAATGATATTGCCGACCGACTATGCAAGTCGGTGGATACGATAAAGGCTTGCAAGCGCAACCTTTTCGCCAAGATAGGCGTGAAGAACATTGCCGAAGCGCTGTTTCATGCCACGAACTATCAGATGATATAATCGCAATCATATCTCTTCCAACAATGGCGAGAGATAGAACTTGGGGAAGTATTTTACCTCCTTGCCTTCCGCAAGGTTTGCGAGAATGTTGGCACAATAGCCGGCGGCAATATATGCCCCGATGCCCAGTTGCGGGAAAGACTCATTGGAATAATGCCTGATGGCTTTATCTATCCAAGGCAAGGGCATCTGCCAGAACATACCGTACTGCGAGATATACTTGCCCAGTGAGCAACGGAAATCATCCGTTCCTTTTTTCACTACTTCGCTGAATGGATAGCCTTTCGGTTTCTCTACAGCGAGAAAGGCTGCCTTGCCAAGATTGACGGCATGGATAACGGGGATGCCCTGCTCCTTGCATTTCTCATCGAAAGCAAAAGAGGCTTCGTTGTCATGTAAGGTTGCATTCACCGCATACCGGATGCCCGACAAGTCGCATGCATCTACATCTTCCATCGTCAGCGTATCCTTTTCTATGCGATAGATTTGAAATCTATCTTCCTGCCGAGAGCTTTTATGGAAGTCATGGTGCAAGGCACAGAAAGCTATCAAACTTCCCATGTCTGCGCCACTAATCAACAATTTTATTGGGTTGTTCATTTATAGAGAGATTTATTGTCATTACACCATTACCGAATGCTGCAGACAGATTACATTCTGTTCTTCTGGCTTTCTCCAGCACCCGTACCCTTATATTTGCTTCTTGTAGTGTTGAACTTATACCGTATAGTAAGCGAAACTTTGCTTGTTGACAGTCCATCATACACCATTTCCTTTATTTTGCCAAAATGAGCAATCATGTGGCTATCGTTTGTCCCGAACAAATCATAGATGAAGAGCTGAAACGACAAATGGTCTTTCAAGAAAGCCTTATATGCGGAAACATTCGTGCAAAACATTGGCTTGTACAGATACTGGTTCTCCTCATGGCCTTTTGTAATATACGACATCATCAACGTAAACATTCCTAATTTTGTGTTGAGGGTGTTGTCTAAACGGAATGAAGCCATTGGCTTATTGAGCGATTTCCCATCGTGCGTCTCCATATCAAACCATTGTTTGTCAACGGATGCGGTAAACGAAGGATACCAGATGCCAAACGAAGGGCGCAAGTTGATGGATGCCTCTACGTCATTATACGAATTCCCATTCACAGGCTTCATCAAGCCTATTGCTGGATTATCCTTATAAGTCTCCACTGTTGACATAATTGGATGTGAAGTATGACTGTAGGTCATGTCGAATGTCAACCATTTGTAAGCTAACTCGTAGTTGAGATTTCTACTTATCTGAGATACCAGAAATGGATTTCCCGTTTCATACGTGTATCGGTTATCATACTGAATGCCGCTGCGCAAATTATGATAGGAAGGACGATTAATGTCGGCTGCATAGCTTAATTGCATCTGTACCTTGCCTACAGGCATCGATAAGCTAAGCGATGGGAACCAATTGCCGTACGACTTGCTTTGCCCAGGCACATACTTGCCATATTCATAGTAATAGAAGTCGATGTACTCGTATCTCATACCTGCCTCCAAACTCAGATTACCGAAATCTCTTGAATAGGTCAAGAATGAAGATGTCATACTTTCTGTAATACGGCTGTTGTCATCTGATACCAAGTTAGTTGGCACCACTTGATACTTTGAGGTACGATGGGTATTGGAATATTCACCACCCAAAGACAAATTACCTCCTAATAATGGGTAAGAAAGCACCAGTTTGGAAGCGAGCAGATGATAGTCCTTGTTAGTCAAGCTATGAGCCGTTTGGCTTTGTGCATTCATCCCCACTTCCTGGTATTGCTCTTTGGTAACATCGTTCTGGTATTCCTTCGACCATAGCCAATCTGTATTGAAATCGATGCTGAGCTTACCAATCTTTCCTACATAGTAAATATTGCTTGAAAGATTATTCTTCTGCCAAAAGAAATCAGCATGACTATCAGAACTTTCAGACAAATCTCCGTCTAGCAATATAGAAGAACTCATATCGCCGTTCCATGTTTGTTTTGGATTTCTAAGAAAACCAAAGTTGGCACCTATAGAGTTGTTGGCATCCAACTGGTAGCTGGCATCCAGGCGAAAGTTCATGGCTTCGATAATACCTACTTGTCTTATCTCACTTTTCTGGTTCCAAGTCTTGTCAAGATAAGTCTTCTGCTGTAAGTCTTTATTGTCTGGCTGGTATTGTCTTGCTCCAAAGGCGTATGCGCCCAGCTCCAAGCCATTCTTGCGATAGCTCATATTCAATTGGCTAAAACCGCCGAAGTTTTTCTTTTCATCATATTCACCAGTAGTCTTCGCATCGAATCCGAATCCTTCACCCTGTATCTTTTTTGTTGTGATACGGATGACCGCCTTGGTGCTGGCAGCGTAACGGGCACCAGGGTTAGTGATGACTTCCACCGACTTGATGTTGTCGGAATGCAAACGGTCCAGCTCGCTCTTGTCTCTCATCTGTCGTCCATTGATATAGATAACAGGCTCACCGCGTCCGAATACCTTGATGCTGCCATTCTGGGCAGAAACGTTAGGGATGCGGTCGAGCAGGTGCTCCATGGTTCCTGCCTTCTCAAGTACGGATCCGACGACGGTTGTCGTCATTCCGCCATTCTTCAGGATAGTCTTAGGCAGGGATGACTTCACGACCACTTCGCCGAGCATCTTGCTGTCTTCTTCCATCTTGATAATGCCCACATTTTCACCAGTGCAATTCTTGCAGATTGTCTTATAGCCTACGGATGTCACCTTGATGATTCCACTGTTGCAGGAAGAGTCGATGACAAAGCTGCCATCTTCTCCACTCACTGCGCCCTTGACGAAAGCCGAGTCTGTTCTATTCAATAATACTATATTGGCAAACGCCAAAGGTTCTCCCTTGGTGTTCATCACCTTGCCGGTGATATTCTGCGCCATCATCGGAGTCATAGCCGAGAGGCACAACACTGTGGTAAAAATTACTTTTTCCTTCATATTGCTACAGTTTTGCTTGATTCTTTTATTTTTCTGCTGCAAAAGTATAGCTTTATAGGAAAAAGCCTTTGACACAAAAGTGTATTTCTCAAGAGTGTGGCTTAAGAATTACACTTTTGTGTATAAAAAGAAAGGATAAATAGCGTTTGGTGATAGATTTTTAATGAATTTACCTTATTTTTCCATCACCAAATCAGCGAGCACGATGGCAGATTCCTTCTCATCCCTCGGTGCATCCTTTGACTTCCATGCCACGATGAAGCGGATTCGGGCAGCGGTTACCTTGTAACCTTTCAACTCCCATTTGCCTAGTTCCTCCTTCATCTTGATGGAGAGCTGGGCTATGTCTCTGCCTGTTGATGGGAGACAGAGGCAATAGTCGTGATAGGTTAGCGGCATACCACTTCTCAGGCAAAGGATAGTGTCTTTGTGAGGCTTGGAGAAGCCCAGGTTTACATCCTTGTGTGACAGCTGAAGCACTATTTCGTTGGGCTCATCGTAGGCTTGGGCATCATAGAGATGCTGGGCACTTTTCAGACTGTCGAAGAGATTGCCGTTGGTGTGGATGGTTAGTGTACGCTTGGCACGGGTCATGCCCACATAGTATCGGCGCAGTATGTCATCTGTAGGATGTTCGGGATGGGTAATGAGCATTAGTACATGGTCGAACTCATGGCCTTTTGCCTTGTGGATGGTGCTGACCACGATGTCTGATTTCGAGATGTCACAGAAGTCTTCTACTGATGATTCGAACACGAACTCCCTCAGGTCGCTGTAGTACTTGGCACGATTGGTCTGCTCAAATATCTGGAGACTGCGGCGCAGATATGGCAATGCCTGGCTGGTGGCATACTTTTGGAATGTCAGCTGCTTGGTTGTTTCCCAAATATCATCAGGGATGATAGGGGATTTCGTCTCCTTGAGGCCTTGGTCTATCTTCTTCAAAAAGTATCTTACCTCTGCCAGATTCCAGAAGCGCAAGCCGTCCATTGATTGCACCAGCTTGGCCTTGATGCCATGACAGTGAAGAAGAGCCAGCATGATGACAGCCTCCTCATTGGTCTGCGTAAGGATACTGATGGTTTCGTTTTTCTTGCGGGTAGATGCATCGGCTTCTTTTGAAGCGTTACTTCCTAGTAATCGCGTAACATCTTCTAGGATAGGCTGATACATATAAACCTTTTTCTCCTGAATCTCGTATGGATGCTTCACGATTCTTACTTCTCCATCTTCTTGACTCATGGAGATGATAGGGGTAGATTTGATTCGTTGGCGGATGTTGCGGGCAAAGTCGTTGGCAGTATCCACGATATGGCGAAGGCTGCGGTAATTCTCGGTCATCTCGATGAAACGACTGTGCTCTGTCTGGGTCAGTTCATAGAGATACCGCGAGTTGGAACCTCTAAACTCATAGATGTTCTGGTCATCATCGCCTACGGCAATCACCCTCATCTCTTCGTTGGCTTTCATCAGAGCAGAGACAAGGGCATAGTCATCCTTGCTCATGTCTTGCGCTTCGTCGATAACGAGCACGGTCTTGCTGATGCGATTGGGCTCCACTTCTCCATTGTTAATCATTTCGGCGGCTTGCTTAACCACATCTCCAGCCTCATCCAGATTGCCAACTCTGCCCAACAGGTCGAAGCAGTAGGAATGGAAGGTCTTGATTTCTACGAAATGGGCGGCATTGCCGATGAGTTGCATCAGGCGCTGCTTGAATTCGGTAGCGGCTGCACGAGAGAAAGTGAGCATCAGAAGTTGCTCGTGCTTTACATCTTCCAGCAGCAGGAGAGAGGCAAGTTTATGTACGAGCACACGTGTCTTGCCGCTGCCAGGACCGGCAGCGACTACGATGCAGCGAGACTCGTGGTCGTCGATGATTTCCTTCTGTCGCTTGGAGAGTATTCCGAAGAGTTTCTTATACTTCGAAGGTGTTACGTTGCGCTCTATCTCAGTCTCCCGGTTGCCCTTGAAGTATTTTGAGATGAAGCGTTGGTAGTCCATCTGGAAGTAATCCTGCACATATTGCAGGGCGGCATCGTAATCCCTTACCATCAGGTTGGCATATTCGCCCACGATGTGAATCTGTTGAATCTTCTGCTTGTAGAATTCATTGAGCATGCGGTAATCCTCCTGCTTATAGTGGAGGCGAGGTTCCTTGATGCGTTTAATTGCCATCGCATTGTAAAGCACCAGGAATCCTCCTTCCAGCTTCATGGCTCCTATCTTGGAGAGATAGAGCAAGGCTTCCTCCACGTCTTCCAACTGTAGGGAAGAGAAGTCGGAGAAGAGTGACTGGTTGCTGGATTTCAGATCGTTCAGAAGTTCGACTACCGAGAATTGAAGAGGCTTCTCTTTTGAATCTACAGAAGAGCTATTGTTGCTCTCTTCTGTTATAGTTTTACTGTTTTCTTCAGCCAGGCTGTATAGTCTTTCGATGATGAATCGGCAAACTTCAATTCGTCTTTCGAATCGCTTGATGATGGTCTCTATGTCCTTGTCTCTTGTTACGATGAGATTGCGGACGCCGTCTTCCTTCTTGTGCGCATATCCCTTCACTGCCAGGAAGTATAGCAGTGTGCGGATTTTCTTTTCTGTTGAAGTGTTGATGCCGTCGTGTACGGCATTGTCATTGAGTTGCTTGTATGTGATGTGCAGCGATTCATCCGGGATATGTTCCAGGATGTATCTTTCCAGTTTGGCGAAGTTTTCCAGCATCTGCTGAGGTTTGCGTTGCTTGTCGCTGATGTCCTGCAGATAGGCTGAGATGTCACGGGTATCGGCAAGGATGCCTTCCTGTCGCATTCTGTCAACGGAAGAGATGACGTCTCGCTTGCTGAGTCCTAGGATGTCGGCGAGGTAATCGATGCGAGATTCTGCCTCGCTATCCTGTGCCTTGGCTATATGTTTCTGGGTGATGAGCGACTTGATGATGCGGATGGCATTCTTCATCTCATCTTCCGAGAACAGGGGTGATTCGGTGAGGCGAAGTCTTGCCTCGTCCATGTTCTTGACGGTGATACCTGTGGCATAGACGTGCGGAATATTGTTGCCACGCTCTATGTATCCGCTCTGTTCTAGAGCAGAAAGGGCGGTGCGAACACGGGTTTCTATGTCGGATACCGAGTCATCCCAACCGGCTTGGCGGGCTATCTCCAGTGCCGAACAACTTACGTGTGGACGCTGCTTGGTAAAATCCTTAACGGCTTTCCATACCTGTTGTATCTCGCTGATGCTCAGTTTGGTTTGGTTAAGCAGAATGAAGTGCTTATCCAAGTCCTCATCGCTATAGAGTACATAGCATTTGGCATTGAGGTGTGGGTCTCTTCCTGCACGTCCTGCCTCTTGTACATAGTTCTCCAGAGAGTCGGAGATGTCGTAGTGGATAACCAGCCCCACATCGCTCTTATCTACTCCCATGCCGAAGGCGGAGGTGGCAACGATGATTCTAACCTTATCGCTCATGAAGGCATCCTGATTGTGTATCTTCTCATCAGCATCCATCTTGCCATTATAGGGCAGGGCGGATATGCCGTCACGTGTCAGCTTTTGGGCGAGTTCCCGGGTTCGCTTGGTGCGGGATACGTAGATGATGGTAGGGCAATCTGCCTGCTCTACCAGTGAACGCAGGAGATTGTATTTGTTGCCGTCACTATCTACGTGGATAACGGAATAGTGCAGGTTGGTACGTGAGGCTGATGAGGCGAAGAGCTGGAGGTCGGTGCCCAGCCAATGCTTGAAATAGTCGCAGATGTCCTGCACCACCTTCTGTTTTGCAGTGGCGGTGAAGCAAGATACGGGTATCTGGGTTTGACCATGATTGCGGGCCATAGCATCTTTGCCAAACTTACGTTCCTGGTATTCCTTGATAAACTTGCCAATATATAGGTAATCCACCCGGAAGTCTTGTCCCCATGCAGAGAAGCAGTGAGCTTCGTCAATGACGAATCTTACCACATGCCGTGCCATCAGGATGCGCTCGATGGTTTTGGAGCGCAACATCTCTGGTGCTATATATAATAAGGTGGCATCTCCGCTCTGTACTCGTTCGATGGCTAGGGAGCGGGAGATAGGGTCGAGGAGACCGTTGATGGTTACGGCATCGGTGAAACCGCGGTCTGCGAGGTTATCTACCTGGTCTTTCATCAATGATTGCAGAGGCGAGATAACCACGGTGAGTCCATGTATGGTTCTGCCATCCATCAGGGCTGGCAACTGGAAGGTGAGCGACTTGCCGCCACCCGTAGGAAATATAGCCAATAATGACTTGCCATCTACTGCTGCCTGCGATGCCTGTTCCTGCAGCGGTTCGCCGTCATAGGTACGGAAGGCATCATAGCCGAAGAGTTGTTTCAGGTTGTGATGAATGTCGAGCATGCGGTTGCAATACTCGCAGCCATCGGTGCATTGAGTATGGCAGAGCATATAGATGATATGTTCTACTTCGGGATAATGGAAGAGTACCCAACCTGGGGTTACAGATTGGTAATCGTCTGTGCCTATGAGGGCCAAGGCGTATGCCAAGCCGCAAGGAGACTGGGCTGCAAGAGCCGGAATGTCGGCATGGGCGCAAATATGATTCTTGTATTCAGAAAGAATGAATTCTGAAACTTCTATGATTGCATCATCCTTTTCGATGGCTCCCACATACATCAGAAATCCTCTGAATTCCTCTTCATGCTGTAGCAGCAAGGTGAAGATTTTCCTCTTTCTTTCTGATAATTGATTCCATGCAGCGATTTCATCCATCAAAAGCTCCTTGGCTTTCTCGCAGTCGTTGACAGGATTGTTCATCTGCTCGCTCATCAGTTTGTCGTCCTTTACCAGATGGTGGTAAGGGCGCTTGGGAAAGAGGAGTGGGGAGAGATAGAGGGTATCTATCAGTATGCCGTTGAGTTGGAGATAGCGGGCATCGTGATGAATGAGGTTATGCCCGCAGATATAGTTAACCTTTCTTTCCTGCAGGAACTTGTTCAGTGCTGTCTGTGATGCTTGGTGAAAGGTGGCTCCGTCATAACTTAATGCCCCGATATCATGTATTTTATGGTCTTTCAGTCCCACTTCGGTATCCACGAAGGCAATGTTCCTGCTTCTGGCATCTTTCTTCTTGATGTCAGAGTTTACGGTGAGATTGTTATTCCTTCCAAAGAGGTGACTGAATATTGACATAATCTTCGATGTTTATATTTCCACCGCAAATTTACAATTATTATTTGATATATGCAAATAATCAAGCGCTTTTATCTTCTTTGAAAGCTGTTTTTATACAATCCCAAGAGGCTCGTGAGGATATCTTCAAGGCTGATTAATATGCACCTAAAACTCTCCAGTCGTCTATGAGCTTGAACAGTCGGGGCATGGCTGGCTTGTAGCTGTCGGGATAGGTGAGGGAATAGACGAAGAGTATTCTGCCACTTTTGATGAATTTATCGTAATGACTGTAGCCATCTACTCTTACTCCGTTTTCATAGACAGGACCGGAGAGTATGAATGCTTTATTCGATGCCTGCATCGTCCGCTCCGAATGAAGCTTCTGGGCAAGAGAATCGGCACAAGCCTGGAGGGTGTTGCTATAGTTGGGGGTAACGTAACTCTCCAGGATGATGTTGGCATGATTGGTGAATGAGAAGCGGGCATAGCCCTGGTATCCCGATACCGAAGTATCCTCCTGTTGGAAGAAGCAAGGATATTTGATAACGTAGCCGAAGTCCGGGTCATTGTATTCCTTCATGGATGCCATCTCTACCTTGGTTTTGAAATCCGCCATCGGTGTATGTTCCTCTTTCGTAACCTCATGATGATAGTTGATGATGAAGTTTATCATCATCAGCAAGACAACTGCTATCAAAAAAATCTTCTTCATATCTTTGCCACTTTTATATTTTAGCTGCAAAGGTATGAAGAAGATGGGATACAGCCAAATAATAAGTATGACATTTGGCTGACATTTCTGAACTTATCTGATAATCAGTCGGTAAGACTTGCCTCTTTCCGATTCAATCATGAGATTGCTATTCTGCTCAATCACCGGTTTGATACGGCGAATCAAGGTATAGAGCGTTTCACTGGCATCAGGTTTCTTGGGCCAAAGAGCATCACAAATCTCCTGTTTGGAGAGTTGATGATGCGTATTGTTGAAGAAGAGTTGCATCAGCTGGTGCTGCATCGGAGTAAACTTGATGGCTTGTCCGTTTTCCTGATTGTAGAAGGAATCCTCGTCTTGAGTATAGCACATGGTGCCGAACATATCAGCCTCATGATTCCAGGGTTGTTTTCTGCGATGATAGTATAGCGATGCAATTGCCCAAATCATAGCCATGAGGGTAAGCGTCAAAGATGTCCGCTGGTTGCTCATACTCAAAACATCTGCCATCGAACAGTTAGCATAGCTTTGGATAGAATGCTCGTTGAGGAGCATCTCTTTGCTGCTGAGCAGGTTGGCGCTATTTACCAGCTGGGAATTGTTCTTCCCTCTTCTTCTGTCTTCCATCACATAGCAGAGATTACTGGTCGACTTCAGCAGGTCGATGCTGAGATGTGACCGGTAGCTCTGGATGGTATCAGGCGTAATCCATTGATATTTATTTTCCTGAAGAGTCAGAGCCAAAGCTTTGTTCATATCTTGTATAATGGCATACTGTGCCTTGCGGTAGTTACTCACGCTGGAGAATGCCGCAGACATCACAAGGATGGCGAAAATGAGGATGGAATGATATGCTTTCAGTTTCATATTATCTATTCTGTTTAAATGATATACTGTTTAAAGATTCAAATGCAAAAGTACAGAAATTCTATGAAAGATGGTATAAAACTAGATATAATATTCGTTAATTGATAAATGTCAGACTCATGTCAGCCATATTTTTCGCTTCGGTCTTCTCTTTTTGATACCTTTGCAGCAGAAAACAAGTTTTAGAAAAAGTATATGATGACAATGAAGAAAAGTAAATTGTTAACAGCTATGGTGATGCTGTGGGCATTGATCTCTTGTGCAGAAATAAGTGCCCAGGAGATCCAGAAGGTATCGAATGATTCTATAGCCTTGCAAGAGGTTGTTGTGAAGGCGGCACGAGTAGTCAACAAGGAAGATGGCAAGTTGATATTCCCAAGCGATATTCAGAAGCAGCGTTCTTTTTCTGGTTTTTCGCTTTTGGGAAAGTTGGCTTTGCCTCATATTAGGGTTGATGAGGCAGGCCGTTCCATTTCTGCTACCGATCATAAAGGAGAAGTGCAGATTCGTATCAATGGCATTCTCGCCAATATGCATGACGTGCAGATGCTGGATGTAGCTTCTATTATGAGTGTAGATTATATCGATAGCCCTGGCGTAAGATATGGAAAGAATATTGCATACGTGATAGATATTCATACCCGCAGGGATTCATCGGGTGGCAGTTTGGGCTTCAACCTGACTAATTCGCTAACTACCAAGCTCGGTTCGAACGATGTCTATGCATCTGTCAATAGGGGCAAGAGCCAATTGAATATTTTATATGAGCAGACTTATGTGGATAATAAGGCATCCGAATATAATGAGGATGCTCAGTATCTTCTACATGATGGTTCTGAGTATCAGATATCTCGAAAAATCATGAATGGGGCAACTCGAAATTATGATAATACATTGCAATTGAAGTATAATCTGGCTGATTCTGCCTTATATGTATTCCAGACAACGCTTACCACGGATTTCAGCAATCAGCCTTATACATCGAATGAGATGTGGTTTTCTGAATCTGGAAAGCCTGCGTATCCTGTTTACAGAACCAGCAAGAGTAGGGATTTTACTCCTGCTCTCGATCTGTATTTCTATCATCAGTTGGGCAAGCATCAGTCTTTATCGGCAGATGTTTTGGGTACTTATATCCACACCAAAGGAGCCTATTATGAAGGTGAGGGCGAACCCTATCAATATCAGGTAGCTGGAAAGACCTATTCGCTCATAGCCGAGGCTATCTATGAAAACCGGTTGAAACCCTTTACTTTTTCTGCAGGAACCAATTTGAACTGGAAATATATGGATAATCAGTATTTGGGTGATGTGGTTAGCGAGAATGGTATCCGTTCATTGGGTATTTATGGTTTTGCACAGATCAAGGGAAGTTTGGGACAATACAAGGAAGGAACATCCCGTTTAACTTATGTGGCTGGCTTCGGGTTGAGTAATCAGTCTTATCGACAGGGAGATGAGGAATTTAGTTTTTGGCTTTGTCGTCCGAAACTCACATTGGCTTATTCCCTTTCTTCTTTGTTCCAGATTCGCTTGGGAAGTGAATTATCACAGCATATTTCGCAGATAGCTATGATTTCGGATACCCGTATTCGAAAGAACAGTATGGAATGGACTGTGGGTAATCCTTCGCTTAAGCCTAACAGTAGATATGAGAACTGGGTGGTATTCTCTTTCAGTAAACCAAGGATAAATACTGATTTTACCTTGAATTATCGCATCAATCGTCATTGTGATTTGGCGAAATACACCCGCACGGAAAATGATCAGTTTCTTTATTCCCAGGCGAATCAGCCCCATTGTAATATGTTGTATCTTACGAATGATACCCGGTTTGACATTATCCCCGACCACCTTATATTATCTGTGAACGCAGGTATTTACCGTTTTTTCAATAAGGGCGATGAGTACAGTCATTGTTATACCGCTTATAATTATAATGGAACATTACAGGGATATTGGGGAAAATGGACAGTGATGCTGTATGCTGATAGCGGTTGGAACTTTATGGAGGGAGAGAACATCGGGCATAATCCTCCTTCATTGGCAGCCTCAGCCAGTTATCATATAGGTGATTTCGATTTTACGCTCTATATGCATAATCCGTTTATGGCTCATCCGAAATCCTATTCAGCAGAAATCGTCAACGCCTTGCTCCGTAAGCAGGTTCGTGGTTATGACAATTCGGAAGGTAATTTGTTTCGTATCGGTGTTGCCTGGAATATCAATCGGGGAAAGGAATACCGTAAGATACAGCGGAATATCAATAATGAGGAGCGCGAAACGGGTATCTTGAAATAGTTGGCTTTGCTTTCTATATGGGTTGCATGGGCAACAGCCGGAATTTATTTCTTCCCTTTATTGATGATATAAATTCCGGCAGTAGCCAATGCGCCTGCTATCAGATACTTCCAGTAGAAGGTTTCGCCAAGACAGAGGCAGGAGGTGATGGCTCCTACTACGGGGATGAGCGAATTGTATATCGCTACTTTTCCTACGGGATTGCAGCTCAATAGTTTGTTGTAGAGAGCGAAACTGATGGTTGAGATGGCGATGAGTAGCAGAAGGATAGTGATGCCCCAGAGGCTGATGACTGGCAGATAACCACCCATTAACAATGCAGGAATCACCAGCAAGGCTCCACCGATGCTCAGCGAATAACCGGTTCCTACGAAAACATCCACCCTCTTGCTCAAGCCTCGGGTCAGCAGGGAAGCACTGGCTCCACACAGGGCATTGAGGATAATCATACCATCGCCCAGGAATGTGAAACTTCCGCTTTCCTTTCCGCCAAGGTTCAAGGCAAGGATGCCCAGGAAGCCGATGATGCAGCCTAAAGCCTTTCGCCACGTCATCCTGTCGCTCTTGAAGAAGATGCAGGCAAAGATAACCACCGTGAAGACGCTCATCGAATTGAGTATCGCCGAACGTGCTCCTGCATTATGCGAGAGTCCGAAATAGAAAAAGGCATAATGAAGGGTGGTGTTGAGGAGTGCATAGAGGAGAAGGAACCAGACATTCTCTTGAACAGCTTTCTTCTTGAATCCGAATTCACGGTGTGAACTTCTGGCGATGGCAAGGATGATGATGCCGGAGATGAAGAAGCGGATGCCTGCAAAAAGCATCTTGCTTCCGGTCATGTCTGCTGTAATCTGATATTCCTCCATTCCCATTTTTATCAATGGGTAAGCCCATCCCCACGAGATAGCAGCCGTAAGGGCGAATAGGCTTACCCATACCGGGCGCTGAAATATACTGAGTGTATTTGTTTCTTTCTTTTCCATTATAATTTAATTGGTATTCCCTTGCTTCTGTGTTTGCAAAGTGGCAATCTACAAGTCCCCCAGATGCCTTTCTATAGGAATTCCTCGGTTCTTGTCCTTGTCATCCTTGTTGATGTCTATCCAGTTGCGCAGGGTATCCATAGCGATGCGGGTGGCATGGCGAAGATGATCGCCATCCTTCAGTCTGCCCACGATGATGCTGGAGAAGATGTCGCCGGTGCCCGGGAACTGAACTGGGATTTCTTCGTAGGGCAGGAGGAAATACTCTTCTGTAAGATGATTGAAACCTACTACGGCATGCTGACCCTCTACGATGCACGAGGTGATGAGCACGGAGTGGGAACCGATGGCTCTCAGTTTATCTATCAGTTCATAGGCTTCCTTCTCCGAGATTCCCTCTTCCTTGTATTCCGAATCCGTCAGCAGACAAGCCTCGGTATAGTTGGGAAAACAAAGATGCGATACGCTCAGCATCTCCTTCATGCATCTTACGGTACTCTCACTGGCTCCACCATAGAGCTTGCCGTAATCGCCCATCACGGGATCCACATAGATGTCGGTGCCCAGTGCTGCCTGTTCTCTGCAATAGCGTGCCACCAGCTTCGCCTGACGCTCCGAAGCCATGAAACCCGTGGTGATGGCATCGAAGTGAATGCCCAGTTCGTTCCACTTTTGCAAGGCTTCCTCGATATACGAAGTGCATTCCAGAATGGCGTACTTGCCGTATGGAAAGGTGTTGCTGATGAGCATGGTGGGCAGATTGAACACGTCGAGTCCCATATAAGAGAGGATTGGCATCTGAACTGCGGCAGATACCTTTCCGTAGCCACACATGTCGCTGATAATAAGGATATTACTTTTCGCTTTCATTCTTTCTTTTTTCTACTTGCTTTTCTTTCTTATCCTGATTATCTCTTAATAGCTGGCTGTACACTTGATGCCCAATGCCTCTACACGGTCCTTGATGGCATCGAGAACTTCCTTTGGTGCCTTTTCCAGCAACTTGTCTGGTGTTTCGCGGGCGATGGTATAAACCATTACCTGCTGAGGCTGGATGTCTTTCACTGCCTCCAGCCAAGGAGCTACGAAATGCCCGCTGGTATTGTCCAAACCGTCACCTCTCAGGAACATGGTCTGGATGATGACGTGCCCCTTGAACATCATCAGATATTTGATTACATCCTTCACGTCGTAGTTAGGCTGCTGAGGGCGGTCCAGCTTCTTGATGTAATCCATATCCACGGTATCCAGTTTCAGGATGTTGTTATCCACGAGCATCAGCGCCTCTCTCACTTCCTCCTTATATATATAGGTGGCGTTGCTGAGTACGGATACTTGTGCTTCGGGGAAATATTTCTTGCAGAGTTCCATCGTATCTTCCACGATTCCCTTGAAGTCTGGGTGCCCCGTAGGTTCACCATTTCCTGCGAAGGTAATGTCGTCCAGAGGCTGGTTGTTGTCGTGGCGCTCTTTCAGAACCTTCTCCAATCCTTCTCTTACCTCCTCGCGGGTAGGGCGCTTCTTCTTAGGACGGAAGTCGGCATTGAATCCGCATTCGCAATAAACGCAGTCGAATGAACAGACCTTGCCATCAGATGGCATGAGGTTGATGCCCAGTGAAACTCCCAGACGGCGAGAGTTTACCGGACCGAATATCGGTGATGGATAAATAATCGTTGACATAATCTTATTCTTCTTTATCTAATCTATTCTTTATTTTATCTTGGTAATACCTATCTTATACCAATCTTATTTACTTGTTTGTAATTTGGTGGGCAAAAGTACTAAAAAATGTTGGAATGAACAAATAAATCAACAGAAAATCGATTTATCCTTACCATTTGTCTTCTATCTCCGATAGATTGTGTACTTTTGCATTCAAATCCGGGGAGAATCTTGGTGATTTCGATTCGGATTTAAAGAAAAAAACAAAAAAGTTGATGTTTTGCTTAGTTTTTCGCTTGGCTCAACTGTATAGATAGTATATGAACAGAAAAAAGGACATAGAACAGTTATTCCGTCAGCATTACGCGAAGATGTACAATCTGGCCAGATGCATTCTTTCGGATGATGACGAGAGCAAGGATGTGGTGAGCGAAGTATTCGCCCAGATTCTTGCCGATGATGTGGTTCTGGTGCCTGGGAGTGAGGATGGTTACTTGATGCGGAGCGTACGCAACCGCTGTCTCAACCTGATAGCTCATAAGAGCGTGAAGGAAAGGGTGGCGAAGCTGCTGCTGGATGATGCCGACGTGATTCTCTCGGAAGAGACCGACGAGCGACTCGACCGGCTGATGCTTCTCATCGAAGACCTGGAACCACCTATCCGGCAACTCATTTTCCGTCTGCGCTATCTTCAGGAGAAATCTTATCAGGAGGTAGCTGATGAAGTGGGAGTGAGCAAGGTGACGGTATTCAACCATCTCTCGAAGGCGATGGACTGGATTAAGGAACAATTTAAATGAGCAAGACAATGACAAACATGAGTAAAGAAGAAAAGCGGATGATGCTCTTTGACATGCAGGAGCATCCTGAGAAATATACCGACGAGCAGGTGGAACGCCTGCTTGCCGATGAGGAAGTGAAGGAGTTCTTCCATGAACTGGCGATGGCGAGAATGGCTGGCAAGAAAGCCAATCCGAAGGACGTGGATGTGGATGGGGCTTGGAAGGAATTTGTTCAGGCACATCACGAGGATAAGTTGGCGATGGATGCCGGCAAATCCAAGGGCGTTTATCGCAACCGGATGAAGATTGCTGCATCCATCGTCGGCATCATCTTCCTTTCGGGTGTAGCCTTGGCTGCGATTCACAATGGCTGGTTGGGATTCCTGGCTTCTGATCAGACAGCGGATAACAAGGCTGCTACAGAACAGATGGCAACAACCCAGGCGCTGCCGAACGACAGTCTTCGTGCAGCAACAGCAGAGAAGAAGGATTCGCTTGATATGAAACCCGTGGTGTTTGATGATGCTGAATTGGGAACCATTCTGGCTCAGCTATCCGGTTTCTATCATGTCAAGGTGGAGTATGTAGATGCCGGTGCCCAGCACATCCGTCTCTTCTTCAACTGGAACAAGACGAAGACTTTGGAGCAGAACCTGGAGATTTTGAATGCTTTCGACCGCATACAGATAGAGTATATTGACGGAACATTGATGGTGAAATAAGATAGGAGGATATATTTATGAGAGATTTTTGGAAACCAATGCCCGTTAGCGGCAAGCCTGTCAGAGAGCTTCTTTTTCTCTTCCTGTTGCTTTTGGTTCAGCAGTCTTATGCCCAGCGCATCACCCGACAATATAATAATGTGTCGTTCTCTGCGGCGTTGAAGGATTTGAATGCCCGCCAGCATAAGTACACCATCAACTTCGTGTATGATGAACTGGAGGATTTCAGGGTAACCAAGAGCATCAGAAACCAGAGTGTTCCCGATGCCATCATGCAACTGATAGGATTCTATCCCATCAGGATGACGCAGATGGAGGATAATATCATGGTGGAGTGTGCGCAGAAGACAACCCTTCGTTATAAGGGACGTATTATAGATGAGAGTGGCAATGCTGCCGAATATGCAAATATAACCTTGTTGTCGCCCATTGATTCTACAATCGTAGGGCATGGTGTGAGTAATGAGAATGGAAGTTTTGTCATTCCTTGTAATTCCCGGAAGGTGTTAGCCCATATCACATACGTTGGTTATAAGACAATTAGCCGTATATACAGCAATCCGGAAATGGGAATCATCAAATTGCAGCCTGAAACGATGATTATCAAGGGCGTTGTGGTGAAGGGTGAAAGACCTCAGTATAAAATGTCGCCTGGAGGAGTGGAGGTTGCCGTAGAGCATACCTTGCTTTCTAAGATGGCAAACACTTTTGATGTCCTGAACCTGTTGCCCCGTGTCTCTGTTGATGGGCAAAAGATATCCGTGTTTGGTAAAGGCACACCGATTGTTTATATCAACAACAAGCGTGTGAATGACAATAATGAGATTGTAAACATCACTCCCGACAACATCAAGTCGATTTCCGTGATTACAAGTCCTGGAGCAGAATATGATGCCGAGGTAGAATCGGTAATTCGTATCCGCACCAAAGAGCGGCGTGCCAATGGGTTCAGCTTGCGTGCTGATGCTTTTGGTAAATACAACAAATGGATGTCGGATTACGAGCTTGTCAGCGCCCGGTATCAGACCAAGAAATTCGAGATAGCCAATAGTTTATGGACTATGGGTACACATGACGGGGAGGAAAATAATTTGATTACCGATATCTATTTGCCCGACAAGCATTATTACAATGACCAGCTGATTCATTTGGATACTAACAACCGCTTCTTGTCGGAAAAACTCTCAGCCGACTATTCGCTTAATGATAGCAATTCCATCGGTGGCTCTTATCGCTACTATGGAATGTTGAAAGGTAGGACGAATAGTGTTAGCCGGCAGGATGTATTGCTGAATGGTATGGCACATGGCAGCATTGATCAGGAAGAGGTTATGAAGCCTTTTCTTAGTTTGCATCAGGCTGATATATATTATGTGGGAAAGGTTGGACATGTAGGTGTTGATTTTAACGCCACATATTATGCTGTCAAAAACAGGCGTAATGATGAGGGCTTTGAAATCAGCAAGGAGTTGGGCAATCAGGAGGTACACTCAAGCAATCGCCAGAATAGCGATATGTGGGCAGGCAAGTTGGTTGTGAACATTCCTTTGTGGAAAGGAAATATGTCTGTAGGAACGGAGATGTCGAAGACAGACTCGCACGGAACGTTTCTAAATGAAGAGCAGTTGGTGCCATCCACAAAGACGGATATCCATGAAAGGAATATTGCCGGCTTTGCACAGTACGGACTGGTTCTCAACAAGTGGACTGTAGGACTTGGTGTGCGTTACGAGAATATCGTCCGTGACTATCTGTCTGATGGAGTTAAGCAGGACGATGTTAGCAGAAAGTATAACAACTTTTTTCCTAATCTCAGCGTATCATGGAACAAAGGCAACTGGAATTGGCAACTGAATGTCAACGAGAAGATACATCGTCCAAGCTATCGGCAGTTGGGCAACTTCATGCAGTTTGACAACCGTTTCCTTTATGAAGGTGGAAATCCTACCTTGCAACCGGAGAAGGTGTTCAATGTTGAGACAATGATGTTATATAAGTGGCTGAATGTATCTGTAGGTTACAAATACCTGAAGGATGTGATGGAGTGGACCAAGTATATCTATCCAGGAAAGGAGTTTGCTTATAACACGTCGTTGAATTTCGACCATAAGCAGTTACTTTATGCTTCAGTCAATGTTTCGCCAAAGTTAGGCATCTTCCGTCCTACGTGGGGATTCAATTATAACCAGCAGTTTTTCGACACCAAGAAGTATGGTGCCAGCAAGGCATTAAGCAAACCTTTGCTGTCTTGTTCGCTCAACAATAATTTCGCTCTTTCAGAAACCATGAACGCGGCAATCAGACTTAATGCCTCAACAACCCATGCTGATGGATTTCTTATGATGAAGAGTGGTTACAGTGTCAATCTGCAGTTTGACAAGTCGTTTGCCAACCGCACATGGATAATTTATCTTTCTGCAAATGACATCTTCAAGACGGCAAAGGAGCGTTGGACAATGTATGGACTTGGAGCGGGTACCACAAAAGACTGCTACAACTATACTCGTTGCATCTCTTTGCAGGTTACGTATAATTTCAATGCCAAGCGCAGCAAGTATAAGGGTACGGGAGCCGGCAATGAAGAAAAGAGCCGCTTGTAGTTTTTGTTAGGAAGAAACTCTCTTAATAAACAATGAATATATGACAATCGGTCAAGCGAAGGCAAAACCATATTGGTTTGCTCTTTGCTTGACCGATTACAATTTTGGCTTGTGATGGAATCTTTACAGGTGTGGCGTGAGCCAAAAAAGCCTTTAAGGGGATTTATTCCTTCCCTTAAGGAAAAATTTTAAATCTCGTTATGCCCCGTTTTTCTAGCATTTCAGGCGAATATGTATTTCCTGGAATATTGTTTACATAGATATGTCTTTTATCTCTGTTGCCTCCAAAAGAGAGTTAGTCTTCATCTCATATTACAAAGCTATGACAATTTGAGGGAGATAATTGTTAATTAACGAAATATAAGGAAGAACTTTAATATTTCTCTATTTGTTTTTGTACTTTTGCAGCCAAAAAAAGATTTGATATAATGATGGAAAATGCAGGAGGGATGCTCCTCTAAGATTCAGATAGTTCAATTAGGTATGAAAAAGGAAGTGATGTTATTATGGATAATTTCTAGTTGTGGTGTACTTCATATCTCAGCTCAGGAAACCAATGCTATAGAATGGCAGGTAGATACCTGTTCTGTAGAGAATCAGAAAGTAGTGAAAAACGAGAAACTTACTGATAGTGAAAAGCGGGATTTCACGTATTCAAAGTTCTATCAGATGACTTTTGTGGGAGCACCTCTGATAGTAACTGGTATGATTGTCAAGGGAGAGGATACGCACTTTAGAAGTCTGCGCAACGACTATATGCAACAATTTCATCGCCCCTTCGATAATTATACGCAATTCCTGCCGGCTGCCGTGATGCTTGGTATGAAGGTGGCTGGTGTGGAGAGCCGGAGCTCCTGGGGCAGGATGCTGGCTTCTGATGCTTTCTCTGCGGCAATCATGGGAGCAGTGGTCAATACGATGAAAATTACCACCCATGTGATGCGACCTGATGGAAGCAACGACCATTCTTTCCCGTCTGGTCATACAGCTACAGCTTTTATGACCGCCACAATGCTTACCAAGGAATATGGTTATCTGAGTCCATGGATTGGGATAGGATCTTATACCATAGCATCAGGTACGGGCTTGATGCGTATGGCGAACAACAAGCATTGGCTGAGTGATGTCTTGACGGGTGCAGGCATCGGAATCCTTTCAGTCGAGTTTGGCTATTATATTGCCGATCTCCTGTTTAAGGATAATGGTGTCAGACATTTCTCGCAAAATGAAATCTTTTCCATACACGATAAGCCTTCGTTCCTGGGGCTGTATCTTGGCGTAAACATTCCTTTGAGCCACTATGATATATCTGAGGATCAGGTATTCAGAACATCGTCGGGAAGTTCGGCTGGTGTAGAAGGTGCTCTTTTTCTGAATCCTTATCTTGGAATTGGTGGCAGATTTACGGTTTCCAATACGCATATCATTACGAGCGATAAGTATGGTTCTGTTTCTCGACAGGTTGCATTGGAAGAAAAGAAAACGGGCGATGAGGTCGCAGAACATGAAACTTTTGATGCCATTATGGCGATGGCTGGTCCTTATTTTTCTTATCCCATCACATCCCGATGGAATATCGGAAGTAAACTGCTGGCTGGCTATATAGCTTATCCTTCTTTTTCCCTGTCTGGTGGCACCGTTATTCCTAAGAATTGTGGTGTCTGTTTCGGAAGCGGAATCTCCTTTTCTTATAAGGCGAAGGAAAATTATGGCATCCGTTTCTTCCTGGATTATAACCTCCAGCCGTCTCATAGTAAAAATAGTGGGGAATGGATGAACACCCTTGCCGTGGGAACAACTTTCGGAGTGAATTTCTTGATTGGGATGAATGTTCATTTCCTGATTATTAGATTATTAGGTTTAAGGATTATTACTTTATCAGTTATGTGGAAGTATTATGCATTGCTTTCAGCATTCTTTGCCGCATTAACGGCAATCTTCGCCAAAGTGGGGGTGAAAGACATTAATTCAGACTTGGCAACAGCCATTCGTACCACCGTTATCCTTGTGATAACCTGGGGTATTGTATTCGTAGGAAATCATCAGATGGAGGTGAAGTCTATTCCGAGCCATACGTGGATATTCCTTTTTCTATCAGGATGCGCCACGGGACTGTCCTGGCTTTTTTATTTCAAGGCAATTCAGTTGGGCGATGTTTCTCGTGTGGCTCCTATCGATAAGTTGAGTGTGGTCATTACTATCTGTCTTTCATTCCTGTTCTTGAAGGAGCCGGTAAGTCTGAAGACCATTCTTGGAGCCTGTCTCATTACGGCTGGCAGTATCGTGATGCTTTATAAATAATCTTGTTTTTGACTCTTTCTATCGCCTGGAGCATATGCTCTAGGCGGTTTTTATCTCTACTTCGTTCTCTCATAGACTAAGATTTTATCACGTTCTACTGATTCCTGTGCAAAAGGGAGTAAGGTTCCTTCTGATACCAAATCAACTTTTCTACCTAAGAGTTCTTCCAAATCATTCCACATGCCGAAGAATTTTAAACCAATAGGTTTGCTCTTGTCCAAAGAAACCATAATATCGACATCGCTATCCTTCGTTTCTTCCCCTCTGGAGAAAGAACCGAACAGCCAGGCTTTCAGTACGGGTTGGGTGCTGAAATAATGGCGTAAAGCTTCTATGATGGCTCGTTTACCCATAATATAATGATGTTGTTTCTTGGTGCAAAGATACACTTTTTATTCGACAGAGCAAGCTTTTTTCTAGTTTTTTATTACCTTTGCATAGGTTTTTCGAATAATCTATGTTTTGCTTAGTTTTTTGCTTGGCTCAACTGTATAGATAATAAGAAACAGAAAAAAGAAAAACTGATGTATATGAAAATACTTTTTCGTGTGCGTATAAGCTCGATGTTAAATCAAAAAAGAATCTGATATGAAACCTTATAGATACCCCCAAAAATTACGTCCCGATGTAGACTTTACCACATGGCGACGTAATCTTTCCTACATCACGACACAGATATTCCTGCGTCGCCATGTAATTTCAAGGACATCGGGAGAGATTACACGGATTCTTTATGAGATTATAATCGCTTCATGTAGCTTTTTCCAGAAAGAAACTCTCTTAAAACAATGAATATATGACAATCGGTCAAGCGAAGGCAAAACCTTATTGTTTTGCTCTTTGCTTGACCGATGTTTTTTATTAAGCCCCTTTGTTGTTTTGTTATATTTTAATTAAATATGGTTAAATTCTGTCGTTTTGTTGTGTTGTTGTTTTTTTTTGTACTTTTGTAAGCGAAATGTAAGGTTTTACTAACTCGAAAGAAATATGAGGAGATTTTTATTCGTTATAATCAGCTTGCTATCATTAGTCATAGTAAAAGCGCAGGAGCCCAATTCTGGAGTTTCACAGCAGAATGTTTTTCATGGAGAAATTGTGTCGAAGGAAGGAAATGGCGGAATTGCAGATGGCTATGTCCTGCTTATACTAGATGGAAAGATATTTAAAACCACCGCTTCTGATAAAAAAGGGCATTTTTCAATGAAGAATGTTCCTGACGGTAATTATATTGTAGAGGTGACGTGCTTGGGTTATCAGTCGGTAAGTGATTCTCTTAAAATAAAAGGTTCAACCTGTCGTAATTTTCAGTTAACAGAAGAGGCAAAGGAATTGGGAGAAGTGACAGTTGTTGCAGACCGTAGCCAAATAGTAAAAAGGACAGCTAATGGTGAAGTGTTCTATCTGTCGTCTGCAGCCAAGAAAATGAGCAATCCTTTCAGGGCTTTGCAGGAGATTCCTGCCATCATATCAGATGCTAATACTTCGTCTGTAAAGACACTTGACGGTAAAGCTCCTTTGATTCTCATCAATGGCAATATGGTCAATTCGGGTATCGGACCGATTTCTCCAGCAGATATTGAGTCTGTTGAGGTTGTAAACTCAGTATCTGCCCGCTATTTGCAAGAAGGTGTTACGAGTATTTTGAACATAAAGCTAAAAAGACATACCAAACCATATTTATGGCTTGAAGGGGCAACACGTCATGAAATTCCTGTTGGCAATGGTTTTGGTGTGGGGTATTTTGAAGTGGGAAACCATAAGATAAGTCTTTATGGTAGAGCTGCCTATCACTATAAATATCATGAAGATGTGGAATCTTCTGTTAATCGCAAGAACACAGGTTATAAACAGACTTATGACCAGTCAACTCGTAATGACACTCACAAATGGATAGGGGAATTGTTACTAAAGTATCTGATTACGTCTAATGATTACTTTGCGGCTCAGTTCTACGACTCATATAATTCAACGGAAGGAAAAAGCTTGGCACAGGGAAATTATCTTACGGATATTTCGCAGTTGTATGGCTTTCAATCCTTTGATAAGAATAAGAGTAATATTCTCACCACGAGTCTGTATTACAAACATTCATTTTCAAAAAGTAGTGATTTGGAGTTGCGCTTAGCATACAATTTCAATAAAAACGATTATAGTGCCAATCGTGTAGATTATTACGACGAGCAGCAGGTTGATGCTAATACTCTATATAACAACAAGCGTCATTCTGGAAGTTTTAATATAGACTATTCCAAAGAATATGCCAACAATAGCTCTCTTATAGCAGGAAGTCATAGTACGCTTATTATGGATGACATCAATAATGCCATTGGTGAAAATCCTCTTTTCAGACATCATAGCTATAATCAATATGTGTATGTAGGTTATGGTGGTTCTTTCAAGCAATTACGCTATAATGCATCAATAGGAATGGAGGGTATATGGGCAAAGGCAGGCGAAGCCAGCTACAGGTATTTCCGTCCACGGGGCAATGTTAGTATGACATGGATAGCCAACAAACACAACTCTGTTCGCTTAAGTTACCAACTAACAAATATGGCTCCGAATGTCGCCTATCTGAATCCTTACAATACATCAACAGATTCATTGTTTGTAAGTTTAGGTAACCCGAATCTGAAACCTCAGATGACACATTACGCCTCTATGTCATATACTTTGAATGTCGGAAAACTCTACTTTATCCCTACTGTTGGGTATAAAAACGTAAGTGATGTGATAGAAAACTACGGTTATTCCGATGGGGGCATTTATTATAGCACTTATGCCAACACTGGGCATTTTTCCCGAGTATCAGCAGGCGCAGATTTGAGTTATCGTTTTAAGTGGGGACGGGTCTATGCCGGTGGGGGCTGGAAAGCCGATCATTATATGGGGCAAGATGCCAAAAACTCTGCTTATGCTTCATTTGGCTTTAACGCACAAGTGAAAAACTTTTCATTCTATGGTGATGTAGATTATAATTCAAGAGATTACACGGCATTGGCTTGTACCAGATATAAGCATCCGTCAGTTGCCAATCTTCAGGTAAATTTCAATTTTACGCCAGACTTTTATATGGGTGTCTGCTTACAGCATCTTACGGGTGAATATCAAAGCAAGGTGACGACGGTTGACGGATCTTTCCATTCTGTAATAGAGAATCATTACAAGGACCAGAAATTCCGTCCATGGGTAATTCTAAGATATACTTTCCGCAAGAATGCTGAGAAGAAACATAAACTCGGCAAAGTCTTGAATAGCACAGAAGAGGGTATCTCTATTTTGAAAAAGTAGAATTCTTAGGTTTGAAATCGGTCAAGCGAAGGCAAAACCATATTGGCTTGCTCTTTGCTTGACCGATGTTTTTTATAATTCTTCTATCATCTTATTGATTGTTTCTAACATTCCAGGGAGTTTGTTCTTGACTACATCAAAGACAATAGATTCATCTATGTCAAAATAGTGATGAGCAATAATGTCACGGATTCCCATAGCTCCTTTCCAATCTACTTCTGGGTAGTTAGGAAGAAGTTGCTTCCGCGTCATTTTATCAATCCCCTTGATGCTTTCTCCTATTGCAAGAAGCAACATACAGGTACTTTCGAGGCGTTCCATGCCAGCAGGAGAAAGTACATAATATTGTGAATCATCAATCGCTTGAGAATTATTGATGATTCTTTCAATAGTCGAAGCTATTCGTTTGAGTGAATAGTATAAGAGTTCTTCGTCATGCATAGATTCCATCTCTTTTAATTTGCTTCAAAAGCATCGGATTCATGTTATTGCGAAGTCGGACAATATCTACAGGCTTACCAAAGAGCTCTTGCAGTTCTTCCTTGATGTGAACCATTGTAAATAAGTCAGGCTTTTTCATTTCCACACAAACATCAACATCGCTGTCTTCGGTCTGTTCGTTTCTAGCCACAGATCCAAAGATTCCAATCTTTGTAATACCATAAGCATCAGCTTTGGTGCTCAGGTATTTGCGAAGTATGGTAATATAATCGTTTGTCGTTTTCATTATCTTTCCATTTTTGCCACAAATATACGATTTTATTTTTTATGTTCCAAGTTTTTGCAGGGTTTTCTTGCAATGATAGTTCAAATTACTTGGTTTTATGGTGTTTTTTATTACCTTTGCATCGGTTTTTCAAAAGAAAGTAGAAAATTTCTTCATTTGTAGGGGTAATTGATTTCAGGAAAGCTTGTATATAAGAGTAGAAACAAGAAGAAAATGACGTGATGACAGAAGAAAATGAACAGCGGATGGAACGGCTGTTCCACGACCATTACGAGCAGATGTATCGCTTCGCCTTTGCCTTGCTTCATGATAATGAGGAGGCGAGGGATGTTGTGAGTGATGTGTTCTCTAGATTGTGGGATAAACAGCTACTTCCAGACCGGGCTTACCTGATGCGGAGCGTGAAGAATGCCTGCATCAATCTTATAGCCAGAAAGAAGAGAGATGAACGACTGAAACGGCTTCTCCCTCTCTCGGAAGAGAAATTGACGGAGGAAGAACCTTCTCGTCTGGAAGAGCGATGGCAGGCTGCCGTGGATTGCATCGACCACGACCTGACCGACCAGACTGCTTCCGTCATCCGATTGTGCTATCGGGAAGGAATGTCGTATAAGGATACGGCGGAGGAACTGGGCATCAGCGTCTCGGCAGTGAACAAGCATATCGTAAAAGGTTTGCGAACGCTCAGAGAAAAATTGAAAGGAAAATAATAACCCTAAAATGAAGAAAGGAAAAGAAAATGAAACATGAATTATCTGACATAAATCCTCAGAAGATGGATTCTCAGAAATGGGATTTGCTCCTCGATCTCCTGGAGCATCCCGAAAAGTATTCCGAAACCCAAAAGAATGAACTTCTGGGCGATGAGGAAGTGAATGAACTCTATCAGCAGTTGGTAGAGATCCGACAGTCTCTGGATTTCGCCAAGTCGAAGGAAGGGATGAAGATGCCTTCGATTGATGCAGAATGGGAGAAGCTGAAAGACGAGATGAAGCTGAAAGAAAAGCAGCAGAAAGAAGAAAAGCAGCAGAAAGAAGAGATGAGTCAGAATGCAGAAACCCTGCAAACCGCCAAGCTGTTTCCTTTCTGGAGCCCGATGAGAAAGGTGGCTGCCGTTGCTGCCGTCCTTGTCGTCTCAGGCATCACCTTTGCAGCCATTCATCTGGTAACCCGTTCTCATCAGCCATCTGATAAGAACAATACCGAACTCGTGGCATCCCATAAGGATTCTATCCAGCAGGTTTCTGCTCCTCAGAAATCCAATATAGAAGAAAAGACAGATTCTGCAAGTCTTGCCCAGCTCCCATTGGTTTATGAAAACGCTGAGCTTCAGAATATCCTGACTCCTATTGCCGGGCATTTCCATCTCCAGGTAACTTATCAGAACGAGTCGGCTCGCCACATCCGTCTCTTCCTGCAACTGGAGAAGAACATGAATCTGGATGATATCATCGAACTGATGAATCATTTTGAGAAAGTGAATATTCGTCATGAAGGTCAAACTTTAATCGTGGAATAAGATGAAAAGATTAAGATATATCATGCTGTTGGCAGGTTTGATGAGCCTTTCTCTTCAGACCATCTATGCCCAACGCATCACCCGCAGCTTCCGCAACACTTCTATGTCAGAAGCGCTCACCATCCTTGCCAAGAGCACCAAGGATTATCGTATCAACTTTATGTATGATGAACTGGAAGATTTCACGGTTACCACAAGTATCGTGAAGCGAACAGCTCCGGATGCCATCCGCCAGATTATGGGTTTCTATCCGATGAAGATGACGATAGATGGCGAAAACATCTTTGTAGAGTGTACGCAGAAGACTCCCACCAAGATGATAGGTCGCATCATAGACAATAAGAAACGCCCTGTAGATTTCGCCAATGTAGCCCTGCTGAATGTTCGTGATTCTTCATTGATAAATGGCGGTGTGACGAATGAGAACGGCCAGTTCGTGATTCCCTGCGGAGCCAGAAAGGCGATAGTAAGAGTTAGTTGCGTGGGCTATCATACCGCTGTTGATACTTATAATACAGGTAAGATAGGTTCAATTACTCTGAAGGAGGCAACGATGAACCTGCAGAAGGTGATTGTGAAGTCGGTTCGCCCCAAGACAAAACTGACTCGCGAGGGATTCCAGACCCAGGTGCAGGGTACGATACTGAGTGATGCAGGTATGGTTGCCGACTTGTTGAAGCAGGTTCCAAGAGTGCGTGTGGATAAGGATGGAAACTGTTCGGTGTTTGGAAAAGGCACACCGGAGATTTATGTCAATGGCAGAAAGCTGACCGACAAAAATGAATTGCAAACCATATCTTCCAAGGATGTGAAGAATGTGACGGTTATCACGACTCCCGGTGCTCAGTATGATGCCCAGGTCAATTCGGTGATTCGTATAACCACGGTCAAGAAGCAAGGTTATGGATGGAGTGGTAATTTCCAGGCAAAATATGGTTTTGCCATGAAGAATGCCTGGCAAGAGCAGGCTAATCTCAATTACCGTGTGGGTGGACTGGATGTATTCGGTGGATTGATGTGGTCAGATTCGTATTTCTATGATAAGTTGGGATTGGATGAATATATCAATGGAAATCAGCATCAGATATATCAAAAATCAGTAGGGCGCATTGATTCTAGAAATTATGGACCTGATGCCAATCTGGGTTTCAATTATGAATTCAACGAAAATCATACCATCGGTCTGAAATATAAGTTTGGTTCTGGCTATACCAAGTATTTTACTGTTAGGCAGAACTATTCCATCTTTCAGGATGGAGTTCACCAGGGAGATGTAAATTATCTCAACGATGAGTCTGATTCCAAGCAGACTCCTATTCATCAGGCTGACTTTTATTATGATGGTAAGATAGGCAAGTGGAGTATAGACCTGAATGCATCTGCTATGTGGCGGACGAAAGACCAGATACAGAAAGCCACCGAAACCAGTTCTGAGTTGGGCGACCAGATTGTATGTTCAGATAGTCATACCAAAGGAAAGTTGCTTGCCGGTAAATTGGTTGTTTCTTATCCTTTGACCGACCAGTTGAACATAGACTTTGGTTCGGAATACACAAATTCTGATAGTCATACCAACAACCAGAACGAGGGTGGTGTGGCTGCATCCAATGATTCCAGAATCAAGGAACAGAACATTGCCACCTTTGCTGAGGCTGCATGGTCGTTGGGAGATTATTCTCTGAATGCCGGTGTGAGATATGAGCATGTGAAATCAGACTATTATGCCGAAGGAGTGCTCAATCCAGATATGAGCAGAAAGTATGATAATGTATTTCCTAATGTATCCTTGGGATATGACAAGGGCAAGTGGCATTCTTCGTTGAGTTTCACGGCGAAGACCTATCGACCAAATTACTTCCGTCTTTCCGGTTATACCCGATATACGAGTCGTCATTCTTATGAAAGCGGTAATCCGAACTTGCGACCAACGGATGCCTATCATCTGGAATGGGATGCGCAATATTCCTGGCTGAGTTTCTCTGCTGAATATATCTACAACAAGAATGCCTCGGTATATATGATGAAGCCATTCCAGGGCAATAAGGATATAGCCCTGTCATATTACGAGAATGTAGATAAGATTCAGAACCTGAAGTTCTATCTTGAGGCTACTCCGGTGATAGGCTTATGGCATCTTGACTATACGGTAGGTCTGGTCAATCAGTTCTTTAATGCCGAGAAATATGTCAGCGACTATAATGCCAACCGTCCTTCTCTCTATCTGGATTTGGAGAATACCTGGGTATTGCCCCATCATTGGAAGGCTCGATTGGAATACGCTTACCAGTCGCGTAATTATAGCGAATTGGGTGTCAACTATGCATGGAATTCCCTGGATGCGTCTATTTCCAAGTCGTTCCTGAACAACCGACTGGTTGTGAGATTGGAAGCAGAGGATTTGCTTCATGGTCAGAACGAGAGTTGGAAATATAATAATTCGTATGCGCACTTCACCAGAACCGGTATAGATAATACCCGTATGTTCTTGGTCAATGTAACTTATAACTTCAATGCCACCAAGAGCAAGTATAAGGGTACGGGTGCTGGTAATGCAGAAAAGAGCAGATTATAGCTATTTTTTAAAACACGGACAAATTCAATTTGTCCGGACAAATTGTCCGGTTGATTCTAAGTAGTTGATATTTAGGGTATTATAAACCGACGGACAAAGGGGCCGGACAAATTCAATTTGTCCGTGTTATTTTTTTCAGTGATTTTGGAGTCAAAATCATGCTTTTTCAGCTTTTCTCCCTATAGTTTTCTTCTCGTAACCCTATGCTTTTCTCCCCGTAACTCTATGACTTTTGGATGCTATCCCTATGAGTTAGGTTTTTTAAGAGATGATGTATAACAAAAAACGGGAATACATTCAGACAAGGAGGGATGAAGAACTGGATGGAATTGGTAATTTGATGCAGTTATACAAATTTAACGGAAGAGATGTAATGGCTTTGGATAATAATGTGTACTTTTGTACTAGAATAATGATGAATTAAAACACTAAAGTTTCGCAAGTGAAAATTCACAAGCGTGATTTAACGT
>ULWG01010741.1_pt1 | contig 34014 bp, 26 predicted proteins | sample 1960141 | NCBI WGS metagenome assembly ULWG01 (sample SAMEA4835806, study PRJEB28245) | human gut metagenome | biome: gut microbiome; material: fecal sample | place: Denmark | collected 2008
CGCTGATAGCGCCGCAGGCGATGGTGATGAACAGACACGGGAAGATGTTGTCGGTGAACGAAGCCGGGTCTGTAGCCTTGCCCATATTGCCCACACCATGCCACAGCTCGGGCAGCGCAGGCCATTTTACGAACAGCACAGCCATCAGAGCCACAGCCATGAACAGCAGCGAGAACGAGAAGAGCGGGTATATCTTGCCTATGATCTTGTCGATAGGTAGCATCGTCGCTACTACGTAATAAACGAAGATGATGGTTATCCACATGGTTGTCGAACCGCTTATGCCGTGCAGAATCTCTGCCGGACTATACACGAACACCGTGCCGAGCATGATGAGCAGGAAGACAGCGAACACCAACAATACCTTAGATGCGGCTCCGCCGAGATAGCGCCGCACAAGTTCGGGCAGGTCGCAACCACCGTTGCGCATGGAGAGCATACCCACGAAGTAGTCGTGAACGGCTCCGGCGAAGATACAGCCGAAGATTATCCAGAGATATGCCGCGGGTCCGAACTTTGCGCCCATGATTGCACCGAAGATAGGTCCGGTGCCAGCGATGTTGAGGAACTGTATCATGAACACCTTCCAATAAGGCATCGCGACATAGTCCAGACCGTCGGCTTGCGCCACGGCTGGCGTAACACGGTCGTCGGGTGCGAAGATGCGCTCCACGAAGCGTCCGTAGACAAGGTAGCCCAACACAAGGGCTGCCAGACTGATTAAGAATGTTATCATTTATTTTAGTTATTATGGTTACGTTATGCGATGCAAAAGTATAGTTTTTTATCGTAACCGAGTAAGAAAAGCTGTATTATTACTGCCATAAAATTCGGTATTCGGATATTTTTCCTTAAATTTGCAATAATATATTAATGTATAACAACCTAAAGTACAAAACGAATGACACAGGAAGAAAAGACACATATAGAAGAACGCATCGTCGACGTGCTCAAGACGGTGTACGACCCCGAAATACCGGTGAATATCTACGACCTCGGACTCATCTACAAGATTGACGTGCAGGACGACGGCAACGTGGACATCGACATGACTTTCACAGCGCCTACATGCCCCGCCGCCGACTTCATACTTGAGGACGTGCGACAGAAGGTAGACTCGCTCGAGCACGTGAAGTCGGCTAACGTGAACCTCGTCTTCGAGCCGGTATGGGACCAGAGCATGATGACGGAAGAGGCAAAGATAGAGCTTGGATTCGACTAACGAGGTCGAATCTTGAGCTTTGAATAGTGAGTTTTGCGCTCGGCTATGCCGCTTGCTATAACAAGAATGGTAGGCTGCGCCGATTTTGAATTAACCAATGTTGAATTCGCATGAAAAATGTATATTTCCTTAGCGATGCCCACCTCGGTTCGTGGGCTATCGACCACGGTCGCACGCAGGAGCGCCGACTCGTGAGGTTTCTCGACTCGATAAAGACAAAGGCGCGCGCCATCTATCTGCTGGGCGATATGTTCGACTTCTGGTGCGAGTGGCGCTACGTGGTGCCGAAGGGCTACACGCGCTTTCTGGGCAAGCTCTCGGAGCTGACCGATATGGGCGTGGAGGTGCACTACTTCACCGGCAACCACGACATCTGGACATACGGATACCTCGAGGAGGAGTGCGGACTGATTGTACACACCAAGCCCGAGACAGTGGAGATTTATGACAAGGTGTTCTACATAGCGCACGGCGACGGACTGGGCGACCCCGACCGCCGCTTCAAGTTCATAAAGAGCGTGTTCCACAACCGCACGTGCCAGGTGCTGTTCAACTCGCTGCACCCGCGCTGGGCGATGTGGTTCGGACTCACTTGGGCGAAGCACTCGCGCTTGAAACGTGCCGACGGCAAGGAACCTCCGTACATGGGCGAAGACCGCGAGCATCTCGTGCTCTTTGCGAAGCAGTACACGAAGACGCACAACGATGTCGACTACTTCATGTTCGGACACCGACACATAGAGCTCGATCTCTTCCTCTCGAAAAAGACGCGCATGATGATTCTCGGCGACTGGATAACGCAGTTCACCTACGCCGTGTTCGACGGCGAGCACATGTTCCTTGAGGAGTATGTGGAGGGCGAGAGCCAACCGTAAACGATATATAAAAAGCCAAGTCGTATATAACGATATAAAAAGGGCAAAACTCATTAATCGTGAGTTTTGCCCTTTTTCATAGGATGGTTATGGCATCCTTTTACTTGCGGAACTTCTCAGCCTGCTGCTGAATGAGCGCAGCGTCGTTGAAGTAGTCGATCTGCATTGCGCGACGCACCTCGTCCATTGTCTGAGCCGCTGTCTCGCGCGCAGCCTCCGAACCCTTGCGCAGGATGTTGTAGATTTCGGGGATATCCTTCTCGTACTCTGCGCGGCGCTCGCGAATCGGGTCGAGCATCTTGTTGAGCACGTTGTTGAGGAACTTCTTCGTTGTGCCGTCGCCGATGCCGCCACGCACGTAGTGGTCCTTCAGCTCGTCGAGTGTCTTGTACTCGGGCCAGAACTCAGCGAAGTCGTCGGGTGTGCTGAACGCCTCAAGGTATGTGAACACGGCGTTGCCTTCGAGGTTGCCCGGCTCGTCCATGCTCATGCGCGGTGCACCGTTCGACATCTTCTTCACCTTCTTCCACACCTCAGCGGCTGAGTCTGAGAGGTAGATGCAGTTGCCGAGCGACTTCGACATCTTCTCCTTGCCGTCGGTGCCTGGCAGACGGCGTGCCGTAGCGTTCTCGGGCAGCATGATCTCCGGCTCAACGAGCACCTCGCTGTATGTCTGGTTGAAGCGGCGCACAAGTTCGCGTGTCACCTCAATCATCGGCTCCTGGTCTTCGCCTGCAGGCACGGTTGTAGCCTTGAACAGAGCGATGTCGGCAGCCTGGCTCACGGGGTAGCAGAAGAAGCCGAGCGGAATGTTAGCCTCGAAGTTGCGCATCTTTATCTCGGTCTTCACAGTCGGGTTACGCTGCACGCGCGACACGGTGATGAGGTTCATCAGATAAGAGGTGAGCTCGGCGAGCTCCGGTATCTGACTCTGTATGAAGAGCGTGCACTTCTCGGGGTCGAGACCAGCCGAGAGGTAGTCGAGCGCCACCTCGATGATGTTCTGGCGAATCTTTTCGGGGTTGTCTGCGTTGTCGGTGAGAGCCTGCACGTCTGCCATGAAGACGAACATGCGGTCGAAATCGCCAGCGTTCTGCAGTTCGACGCGGCGGCGGAGCGAGCCTACATAGTGACCCAAGTGGAGCTTACCTGTAGGACGGTCGCCCGTAAGAATAATCTTTCCCATATTTTGTTTATTTTTATTTTCTGTTTGTTTTTGTTTCCTATCAACCTACAAAGGTACATTATTTATAGGAATTGGGCAAAAACTTTGCCGTTTATCACAAGAATTGGGGTGTTTCCGCTACTCAGCCTCATCTATTTGGCTCTTTCTCGGCGCAATACGTTCTGCAGGTCGAACACGGTCTGTGCGTTTTCGAGCGCCACATTGTGCTCCTCCTTGATGTCTTTCTGCATGTCGTAGAGCTGCGGCTGCGGGCTGTTGCCAGTCTCCACGCGTTCGCCGTTGAGCGTTGCCGCCCAGCCGATAGTCTTTGCGCCATCGTTCGGCTCTATGTATTTCCACTGCTTGGTGCGCACGGAGAGCACATGGTTGTTAGCCATGCCGATGACGTACGGACGGTCAGTGCGGTCGTTGCCAAGGAGCGTACTGATGCGGTTTTCGCTGTCTACGGCAGCGCCCTTCGGTATGCGTGCGTTGATGAGCGAACCGAACGATGCCAGCAGGTCGATATGCGAGAAGAGCGCTTCCGACGTCGCGCCAGCCTTCACGCCGCCAGCCTTCCAGCGCACGATGACGGGCACAGCCGTTCCGCCCTCATAAGCCGAGTACTTGCCCGATCGCCACGGTCCCTGCGGCGAGTGTCCGTTGAGCAGTTCGTCGGCGCGGTCTACATATCCGTCGTCGGTGACGGGTCCGTTGTCGCTGGTGAGCAATATGATTGTGTTGTCGGCGATGCCGAGTCGTTCGAGCGTGCGCATAATCTCGCCCACCGACCAGTCGAACTGCACGATGGCGTCGCCGCGCAAGCCCATTCCGCTCTTACCACGGAATCGCTCGTGCGGGAATCGGGGCACATGCACGTCGTTTGTGGCGAAGTACATGAAGAACGGGCGGTCGGCGTGCTGCTTTATGTAGTTGACGGCGTAGCCTGTTATCGAGTCAGCAATGTTCTCGTCCTTCCACAGCGCCTTACCTCCGCCCTTCATATATCCGATGCGTCCGATGCCGTTCACTATCGCCTGGTCGTGTCCGTGCGACGAGCGCAGGTTGTAGCACAGCTCTGGATGCTCGCGCGCCGTAGGTTCGCCCTCGAAGTTATGGTAGTAGTTCACGTCGATTGGCGCCGACTCGTCGTAGTTAGCCACCATGCCGTCCTCGATAATCACGCAGGGCACACGGTCGGCAGTAGCCGCCATGATGTAGTGGTTGTCGAAACCGATGTCGGCAGGCGACGCCGGCAGCGGAGCGTTCCAGTCCTGCTCGCCGGTGCGGTCGCCCAGTCCTAAGTGCCACTTGCCTATAGCGCACGTAGCATAGCCCTGCGAGCGGAACATGTCGGCTATGGTGAACTGCTCGGGCTTTATAATCATCGCCGCATTGCCCGGCGCCACGTCAGTGCCTGGTCGGCGCCACGGATACTCGCCTGTCAGGAGCGAGTAGCGCGACGGCGTTGAGGTAGAAGCCGCTGCATGGCAATCGGTGAAGCGCACACCTTCAGCAGCGAGTCGGTTCACGTTAGGCGTTTCGACGTTCTTCGCGCCGTAACATTCGAGGTCGCCGTAGCCGAGGTCGTCAGCCACAATCATAATCACGTTCGGTCGCGACGTGTCCGCCTTCGCCCTCTGCTTCTTCGCCGCCATCGTCGGCTGTGTCGCCCATGCTGCGAGCAGCGAGAGCGCTATTGTCTTGTTTATCTGCATATTTGTTTGATTTGTTTTTAGTAGTTTCTATTATTTTAATACAACTTATATATAAGCGTAGCAACGGCAAGAACTGAAAGTCAGCGGCGCGTAGCGGAAAGCTAATGTCGTAGTTTCCTATATTTGCTGCAGAATCTTCATATACTCCTTGTAGGAGATGGTGCGTCCGCCCATCGACTTGAGGTGCGGCGTCTCTATCTGGCAGTCGATCATCAGTCCGCCGTTCTCCTGCATGAACTCGGCGAGAAAGATCAGAGCGAGCTTGCTTGCGCTGGGCACGAGCGAGAACATGCTCTCGCCGATGAAGCAGCGTCCGAGCGTCACGCCGTAGAGTCCGCCCACGAGTCGGTCACCCTCCCACACCTCCACGCTCTGCGCGAGGTTCTGGCGGTGCAGCTCGGTGTATGCGCGGATGATGTCCTCGCTAAGCCACGCCCCTTCCGAGTCGTAGCGTCCGTCGGCTTTCTGACAGCCGCGTATCACGCCGTCGAAGTCGTCGCCGATAGACACGTCGTACTTGCCCTTGTTAATCAGCGTGCGCATCGAGTGCGACACGTGTATCTCTTCGGGGAAGATGACGAAGCGCTCCTGCGGACAGTACCACAGCGGCTCGTCGTAGTCGCGGAACGAGAACCACGGAAAGATGCCATGACTGTATGCGAGCAGCAGTCGGTCGACGGAGAGGTCGCCGCCAACACACAGGAGTCCGTCGGGCTCCACGTCAACGGGCTGAGGGAATATCAGTTCTTTGCCAATACGATAAATCATAATGTGGAATGTTAATCGGGTTTATTTGCGAGAATTTTCACAACACTATTAAATTCATCTATTATCTCCTGAAGTTTCGGATTGCTTTTCTGCACAATTATCGCAGCAAAGTTGTCAACACCTTCGGCAGTCATGCTCACAGTGTCGAAATAAAACAAATGCTTGCTTGAATACTCTTTAAACCAACGTATGAACAAGCGGTTGCGTGAAGCCTGTTTGCCGTCGCCTGTTTCGCACAGATACAACAAGATTGAAGGATTAGCCTTAAAGAAGCCCTCGATTATACAAAACACGGTTTCCTTCAAATGCGCATCATTTGGAGAAGTTGTGTTATTTTCATTCACAATAAGAAACTGATATGCGTTTTCATCCCAGATTGTGTCATCGGGCATAAAACCTATCTTATACAATGCACCATACTTTGTTCTGAAGAAGTAGTATTCGCCTACATTCCAAACAGAGTATGGTGCATTCGTATTTATTGCGGATATATCCAGCGTATTCATAATTTCAGTTGTAAACCACGATTGCGGATTTCTTCAAATTCCTTTTGGGCTTCTTCTTCCCATTCTTTCTTTCTGTCAATTGCCCTTCGGAACGCAGCGATGAGTTCCTCACGGGATTTTGCCTTAAATGTAGTCATAAGCCAGATTTTATAATGTTATGATGCTGCAAATATACATATTTTATTTGTAGCAGAGAAATATTTATGAAACATTCAACATTCCACATCCAACATTAAACTCGCCGCCCTTCTTTAGTTTGCCGAACAGTATCTCTCTCATCAGCAGCGGCTTGAGCATCGAGCCGATGACGCGGTCGAGCTCTCGCGCACCGTACTCGGGCGTGAAGCCCTTTGTGAGGAGCAGTTCGCGTGCCTCGGCGCTGAGGTGCAGCGTCACGTTCTTTGCGCTGAGCTTGGCCTGCAGCTGAGCGAGCTTCTTGTCGAGGATGAGCGATGCCATCTGGCGCGACATATCGTGGAAGACAACAATGTCGGTGAGGCGGTTGATGAACTCGGGCTTGAACGTCTTCTTCACGGTGGTGAGCATGGCGTCGCCGCGCGACACGCTGCCCGTGAAGCCGATGCTGGCGCGCGAGGCGTACTGCGCTCCGGCGTTGGAGGTCATGATGATGATGGCGTTGCGGAAGTCGGCACGCTCGCCGTGGTTGTCAGTGAGCGCGGCGTAGTCCATCATCTGCAGGAAGATGTTGAAGATGTCGGGGTGCGCCTTCTCTATCTCGTCGAAGAGCAGCACGCAGTTGGGCGTCTTGCGCACGGCTGCCGTGAGCAGTCCGCCGTCTTCGTAGCCCACGTAGCCTGCGGGCGAACCGATGAGCTTCGCCACGGCGTGCTTCTCGACGTACTCGCTCATGTCGAAGCGCACGAGCTTCATGCCCATTCGCTCTGAGAGCACGCGCGCCACCTCGGTCTTGCCGACGCCGGTCGGACCGACGAAGAGCAGACTTGCCATCGGCTTGGTGTCGTCGGCGAGTCCGGCTTTCGACATCTGCACAGCCTCAACCACACGACCGACGGCCTCGTCCTGACCGAATATCTCCTTCTTTATGTCGCTCTCCAGCGTGAGCAGCGCGTCGTTCGACTGCTCCTTGAGTGCTTCGGCGTCAATCTTACAGACGCGTGCGAGAATGTCGGTGACGAGTCGGCGGTCTACGGTCTGGCGCTTCTGCGTGGTGAGCGGATGGGTCTCGCGGTAGGCGCCTGCCTCGTCGATGAGGTCGATTGCCTTGTCGGGCAGGAAGCGGTCGCGTATGTGCTTGGCGGCGCTGCGCACGGCGAACTCAACGACGCCCGCAGCGTACTTCACGCCGTGGAACTTCTCGTAGCTCTGGCGCAGACCCTCCACAATGCGTATGGCGTCGTCTACCGACGGCTCGGCGATGTCTATCTGCTGGAAGCGTCGCACGAGCGACTTCTGCTTGGCTATGTAGCGGTTGTACTCGTCGTAGGTGGTCGATCCGATGAAGCGTATCGCTCCGCTCTCGAGATAGGGCTTCAGCATGTTCGAGGCGTCGAGCGATGCGTCGCCGTTGCGTCCGGCTCCGATGAGGTTGTGTATCTCGTCGATGCAGAGTATGGCGTTGCCCTCCTGCGCAAGTCCTTCCATCACCATCTTTATGCGCTTCTCGAAGTCGCCCCTGAACTGTGTGCCTGCCACCATCGTGCCCATATCCATCATGTAGACGCGTGCTCCGCGCAGGCGTTCAGGCACTGCGCCGCGCTCTATGAGGGCGGTGAGTCCGTAGATGAGCGCTGTCTTGCCCACGCCCGGCTCGCCCACGTGCAGCGGGTTGTTCTTGTCCTTGCGGCAGAGCACCTGCATGGTGCGCTCCAGTTCGGCTTCGCGACCGATGAGTGGGTTGTGGTCGGCGTATGTGTCGTTGACGCAGGTGACGAGCTTGCGCCACGGTGCGGGGGAGTTGGCGTCGTCGCCGTCAGCCGCTTCGCCAGCCTCGTCTACGGCGTATGCCGACACGAGCGACTGCATGAACTCGCCCTTCTCGTCGCCCGTGAACTGGTCGAGAAGATAGGCTGCCTGCGAGTCGTTGAGCATGAGCATGGCTGCCACGACGTGCGGCACGTCGAGCGTCTCCTGGTCGGAGTATTGCGCCTGCTTGATGGCGAGCGACATCATCTCTGAGAACTGCTGCGAGCCTTCGATGACGTACTTCTGTGTCTCGGGCACCACCTCCATCGACAGGAATTCCTTCTCGAGTTGTGTGATGAGCCACGAGGCGTCGTGCGGCAGCCATTCGCTGGCGCTTGCGAACTGCTCCTGTGAGGCAAAGGCGTAGAGCACGTGCTCCGGCGTCACAAACTCGTGGCGCCAGAAGTCGCAGTCTTCGATTGCCTGCTTTATTGCGTTTGCTAAATTCTTGCTGTTGTTCATATTTCATTCCGGTTTGCATTCGAGGCGCAGCGGGAAGTTCTCCTCGCGTGCCATCATCGTGGCCTTTCTCACCTTCGATATCGCCACATCGTAGCTGTATATGCCCACCACGGCGCTGCCGCTCTTGTGCACGGCGAGCATAAGGGCTTCTGCCTCCTCCGCCGACTTGAAGAAGACGGAGGTGAGCACGAGCACCACGAACTCCATCGTCGTGAAGTCGTCGTTGTAGATTATCACCTTGTAGCGGCGCGGCTCGCGGAGGTTGGTGCGAGTGCGGTCGCGCACGGCGGTTTGTTCTTTTGCCATTTTTAAGAATATTCTATTAAATCGGTTGGTGCACTTGAGACCGCTCGGTTGGTGCACTTGAGACAAGTGCACCCCCTATGTTACTGCCCTCCGAGTCGGTCGAAGAACACTATTATCTCTTCCCATGTCTTGAACTCGTCGCTGCCCCACTCTATCTGCGTGCCCATGAATTCGGGCTGCTCCTGCAGCGTGGGCTTCGGTTGTGCGGCGGGCGTGATGAGATAGTCGCCGTAGAGCATCTGGCGCTGGTTGGTGAAGACGATGCGTCCCCAAGCCGGAGCACTCAGAAACTGCTCCACCCAGCGTGTGTCGTCCACCATCTGCTGCGCATTGTCTGACGGCGACGGCGCCACGATGTACACGTTGTAGTGCTCGATGAGCATCTCGTAAGCCTTGTGCATCGACGCCGTGGCGTTGCCGTACGAGTCGCGCAGCGTCTCGATGTCTACGTATACGACGGGGCGCTCGCGGCCTTCCTGTCGGTCGTCGATGTAGCGTATGACGGGTATGAGATAGTGCATCGCCACCTTGTCGGTCAGGCGGTGCTCGCCGTGGAAGCCTATCGCCGTGGGATAGTGATCGTGGAAGAGGTCGTAGGTGTGCACTACAGGGTCGTTGTCGCCGAAGAGTGCGATGACGCGTGTGCGCTCGTCGGGGTCGGCGGCGTGCTCGAAGTTGTGCGTAGTCATCTCCTGGTACTCCTTTATAAGGCCCTTCGTCACGATGAACTCCTGCACTCCGTCCTCGCGCGGGTTCTGGAACACCTGCTTGCCCGTGAACTTCGACATGGTGTCGCCCATCTCGAAGGCTGGGTTCACCAGTATGCGGTCGAATCCGGTGAGCATCTCGGTATACATGCCGCCCATCGACGTGCCTATGATGAGGTCGGGCTGCTCTTCGGCTGCCATCGCCTTCAGCATCTGCAGTCCTTCTTCGGGATGCAGCGGAATGTCGCGCGCCACAACCGTAGCGTTGGGCATCAGCGTGCGCAGCATCTGCACCGTGCCCGACTGTGCCGACGAACCGAAGCCGTGTACATACATCAGTTTCTTGCCCCGCATAAGCTCGGGGTATTGCTTTACAAATTGATTTTCCATTGTCGCTTGTCTTACAAACATTTGTTACGGGGTGCGCTTGTCTTATATAAAGATATGTGCAAAGTTACAAAAACACAGGTTTACGGCAAAATATAGCTTGTCATATTCTGTAGTTTTCTGCGATTTGCGCATCATAACATACGAGTAATGATTGTTACCACGAACTGGTAACGATGTTACCTCTGCGCGGTAACGTTGTTACCTGTATGCGGTAATGGCGTTACCACAGCGCGGTAATCACAGTGTTCTGCAGTTTAACGGTTTTAATTGACTAATTTCTATCTTAAACTTAAGTAGGTTGACCGAGTTTAAACAAATAAAAAAGAGGAGTGTGGAATGTGCGGAAACCTGTCCACACACTCCACACTCCTCATTTATAGAAGTTCGGATATGTATTTTAATACTTTGCGCTGAATGTAGCTACAGACAACGTGCGGAAGAGTACGCCGTCCTCGGTGTCCATGAAGTCGCCGTAGATGCGCATCTGCTTGCCATCGAAGCGCACTGTCATGTCGGCGAAGTCGTCGGCGTCGTCGTCATCATCATCGTCGTCGTCCAAGTCGAACGTCTCCCAGCAGCGCAATACGCCGTTATAAGGGTCAGTCCACTCCCATGTTCCGATTTCAACATCGCCGTCTACGTAGAAGCAAACGAAGGTGCCGCACGGCGAGAAGATCACGCGGTAGCAGTAGTCGTCATTGTCGTCAATGAGGTCGTCCTCGTCGAAGCCCAAGCCCTTGCCCTCAGGAGTGAGCGTTGTCTGCTGCATAACGCGGCCTTTCTCCAGCCACTGCTTGCCGTAGCCGATCATCACGTCGCCGGCGAGCAGCCAGTTCTCTGCGCTGTCCATTCTCCACGAGCGGCAGATATGGCGGAGCGGGTCGTCCTGCTTGGTGGTTGTATCAATGGTGACGGTGATTGTTATAGACATGCCGAGACTGTTGGTGTATGTCACTGTGGCTGTTCCTGTCAGCTTTCCGTCCGTTATCTCTATCTTGGTGTTGTTGCTCAGCTGATAAACGCCTTCCTTAACGCGAGTGTATGTACCGTAGATGTAGAGACCGTTGTCGATGACAATCGTGCCGCTGGCGTCAACGGCGCGTGTCTGCATCGGCTTGCCGCCGTTCTTCTTGAACATTGCAGAACCGTCGGCTGCGCGCGTTACGCTCATCTTGCTCTTGGGCAGCTTGCCTGCCTTCGGACTTGTGATGAGGAAGTGGCCGTCGGCGAAAAGCTCAATCGAGGCGAACTCCTGGTTGGTATTGCCCCACGACTTCACGTTCAGCTTGATGGCGTCGTCGGCATTCTTCTCCTTGTCGCAATTGCCTACTTTAAATTCTTTTGATGGCTTGGCGCTGTCTGGTACGCCCAACTGTCCATTGTTATCGTCGCTGTCGCAGGCTGTAAAACCAAAAGCTACCAGGGCGATAAGAAACGAGAAAAGAGTTTTTTTAATCATAATAATAGGTTTTTAAATTAATAGATAGAGTTAACAGATAAGTATGTGTGTTTTTGTTATCATTTCAGTCGTTTTTGATGCAAAAACGAAAGACTTACACACGTTTCATATACTGATTGCAAAGATATGCGTTAAAAACATACGCAACAAGAAGATATTCCTAAAAATCCTAAAAGTGCAGCAAGCGTTTAGTTAAAAAAATATTGCTGTCTGCCAAAAGTCTTCGGAAAGAAGAATCTTTTAGCTGACAGCAATAAAATATGTACTAATTCTTTAATTTTTGTTTTATGCTTTGCCTGTTGTTTTCAAGTGCATTATTGCTCAAAGTGCATTACTTGAACAGCTGCGGGATGAACAACAGCGAGTACTGACGCCAGTTGCTCCAGAGATGGCCGCGTGAGCTCTCGTGGAATGTGTACTTCAGACCGTCCTTGTTCATGCGCTCCATGAGCTGCTTGTTGAATGGCATCAGTCGGTCGGCGTTGCCGCAAGCGATCCAGTAGAGTTTCGGGTTGCTCTGAGCCAGCTTAGAGAGCTTGCCGTCGAGGTTAGCGTATGCCGGAATCGCCTCCATATTGATCTTTGTGAAGTCAACGCCAGCAGAGTAGAGACCGATGTAGTTGAACATGTCAGGATAGTTGGCTGTGATCATAAGCGTGTGCATACCACCCATCGACAGACCGGCGATAGCACGGTGCTGCTTGTCGGCTATGGTGTTGAACGTAGCGTCAACATAGTTCACGATTTCGGGGAAAGCCATCTCGTAGAGTCCGTCCTTGTAGTGAGGGAGGAAGTTGGTCATCACCGGCTTGTAGTCGAGGTTCTCTGCAGTCTCGCCTGCAGCAGCCTGCTTGCCGAAGTTGCCGTTAGGCATTACTACGATCATCGGTTCGCACTTGCCCTCAGCGATGAGGTTGTCCATGATGCGCGAGATGTTGCCAAGCTCGAGCCATGCGTTCTCGTCGCCGCCACTTCCGTGGAGCAGGTAGAACACCGGATACTTCTTATCTGTCTTGCCGTATCCGGCAGGCAGATATACGTTCATGCGGCGGTCGGCATTAACGGTGTTAGAGTGATACCACACTGTGCGTACCTGGCCGTGAGCTACGTCCTTCACCTGATACTCGTCGGCAGCGCCACCTCCAACATAGAAGATGCTGAACACGTTGCCCACGTCGCGGCGTGTGAACGGATTGACGGGGTCGACGCTTACCACGCCGTCTACGTCAAAGCGATATGTGAACATCTCTGAGGTGAGCTGCGGAGTGGTGTACTCCCATACGCCGTCCTTGCCCTTCTTCATCGTGCCCTGACCGTTGTTCTGTTCCCAGTCTGCCAGCACCTTCACGCTCTTGGCCTTCGGAGCCTTGACGCGGAATGTAACGGTGCGGTCGCTGTTCACCTGCGGCGAAACCAGCTTGCCTTCGCGGAACGAGATGTTCTGCTGTGCGCTCATGCTCAAAGATGCGAGCAGAGCAGCCATTGCTACAAAAATTCTTTTCATAGATTTTGCTTTTAATTAAATGGTGATTATGTATTCCTATTACTTATTTATACTATACTACTTGTCTATACTGTCTGTTCTCCTCTGATTTTAGAAGTTAAGCTTTGCGCCGAACTCCACTGTGAACGGGCGGATATAGTTGCCTGCCATGATGGTGCCTGCATACTGCGAGCCGTCGGTGATGAGTTCAGAGCCAGGGATAGTGCCCTGAGCGCCGCGCTGGTTGAGGAAGTTGACGACGTTCACGTTGAATGTGAGCATCTTGCTTGCCTTGTAGCTTGCGCCTGCGAATGTCTCCCAGCGTCCGTTGAAGTATACCGAGTTGCCAACGTTAGCATACTGCTTGCCGTAATAGCGGAACGAAGCCCAGATATTGAAGCGATCGTATGTGTAGTTGGGGTCGAGCTCAACGATAAGCTTCGACTGCTTTGTAACGGTCTTGCCGCTGAAGTCGTAAGTCTTGTTGAATGCCTCGAACTTGTAACCTGTGTATTTCGGGCTCTGCAATGTGACCATAGCGTGGAATGTGAAGCCCTTGAACGGTGTGAACATAGCGTCGGTGGTCCATCCCATTGTCTCGATACCGCTTGATGCGCCTACCATTACGGGGTCTTCGTTCGGGTTCTCGCTCATCACGGTCAGACGGCTGTAGTCGTTGGTGCGGCGTGCGTATGTGAATGCCGAAACGAGGTTCACGAATGAGCTGTTGAAGAAGATGCCGGCACGTCCGAGGATGAACGGACGGTTGTTGTAGTAAGGCAGCGAGGTGCCTGAGTAAGCCTCCAGGTGACGATACTGTCTGAGGAAGTTGGTCTCGCCGGTGAGTCCGAAGTTGTGTGTGATGTTATATGTAGGCGAAACAGATACGGCGTAGTTCAAGCCGGTGTGTGTGTGGTGGGTAATGCCTACGGTCTTCTTGTTGCCTTCTGCATCAGTATAGTTGGCGCCGATATGGAAGTCGCCGAAGCGCTTGTCGCCGATATAGTCGACACCGAGGTTGAACAGCTCGACACGTGCGCCATAACCCATACGGAAGTTGCGCGAAACGCGCCATGTGTCGTTTACGTATGCAGCGAGCTTGTTCTCGAAGCCCTTGTCGTACTCGCTAGAACCGTTGAGGTTGGCATACTCAACGCCGTTATAAATGAGCTTGCGCGGATTGGGCGCCACTTCATGATAATACTGTGTGGTGCTGCGTGCATAGTCGATGTGGCTGTACAGCTCGTTGATACCGAAAGCCCAGTCGTGGCTGGCGGTCTTCTTCTGCAGTTCGGCTACGAGCATAGCGTCCTTCACGCAGAAAGCGTTAATCTGCGAGAGTCGGCGCTGGATGGTGCCGTGGAACGCATCGCCGTTGTCGGCATACGTAGCGTCGGCATCCTCGTAGAATCCCATTGTGAGCTGGTCGCCGCTGTGTCCCTTAGAATGAGAGAACTTGCCCTTTACAGCCAGCGAGAGGTTGTTGCCCAGATCGTAGTCGAGAAGGGCTGTTGCCTCGTGTGTGCGTGTCTTGATAATGTCGTAGAGGTTGTCGGTTACAAGCTCGCCGGTCTTCACGTCGCGGTATTGCATCATGCCGTCTACGGGCAGATACGAGTCGCGGCCCATGCGGAAGTTCTTAAGCTCCGACACCTTGCCGTCGCCGTCGTATGTGAACGGAGCGTAGTTGGCAAGCGCTGTAAGCGGATGGGTCTCGTTATACTTGTAGAACACGCTGAAGCGTCCGCGGTCGTCGTTGAAGAGATGTGTGAGTCCGGCTGTGTAGAACTGTGCACGGTCGATATAGTTGGTGAACTTCAGGTTCATGCTGCCCGGGTCGAAGTTCTGGTAGGTGCTAAGTGTGAAGTAGGTCTTCTTGGCGAGTTTGCCAGAGAGGTTGAGGTCGAAGTTCTGTGCACCGAATGTGTTGGTCTGATATTTCAGCTTGCCCTTGAACTTCTCGCCGCCACGCTCCATATACGAGTCGACACCATAGCCGATCTCGCCGAACTTGATGGCTGTCGTAGCGATGTTCTGCAAGCCCTGACGTGCCAGCAACTGCTCGCCGCGCCAGTGGTTGCTGGTGGTATTCGGCCAATAATAGTATACGGCAGGCAAGCCGTCTACAGATACTGCGGTGTAGCTCATAGGCAGACCTATCTCTACCTGACGAGGCTCGGTAGCATCCTTTGCGTTGAGCATTACGCCGTGGTCGTTGCTTGCGGTTTTGGTGGTGTCCTCCAATGCAATGACCGACTTATTCAAAGTGTCGGCATTTGCAGACAATGCAGGGAAAATAGAAGCCACTGCCAGAAGCGATGGTAACAATAACTTTTTGCGATTCATAATAATTTAAGTTCTTAATCGGTTTAACGTTGCAAGTTTCGGTTTAATCATGTCGCGTCCTGATTTCTATAGTGTCCGAATCGGGTTGCGTCTGATTTCGGTTGCAAAATTAGCTTCCCGTTCAAACGTTTGCAAAAAATATACGGTATATACCCACCATGTGGTATATACCGTTATTGATTATCAGCAAGTTATGTTTTTGTTGTATACTTCAGAATATACCTTTTCAAACGGGAAAAATACGCTGTCTGCGATAACAACAAACAAGAAAAAGGAGCAATACGATAAAAAATATCACTTAAAAATGCTCCTTCCACTCGGTTTTAAGCCATAAGGCGTCTGTAGAACTCGTCCTTCTCGTAGGGCGAGGCGTTGAGCACGCGTGTCTTGTAGCTCTTTATGGTGTTGACCGAATAGTTGAGCGAGCGGGCAAGGTCGTCGTTCTTGGTTATTCCGAGTCGGATGAGTGCGAAGATGCGCATCTCTGTCGTGAAGCGTTCGTCGCTTCGCGGCGTCACGCGGTTCTCCTCGTGCAGCAGACTGTTGAACTTCTCGGGGAAGTCGGGGTAGAGCATCAGCAGCATGTTGTCGAGCGAATAGAGCGTGTCGAACGCTTCGCCGTGCTGCTGGTCGAACACGGCACGCAGTCCGTCGTAGTCCTTTATGGTGAGACGGCGCAACACCTCCTTGCGCAGCTTCTCTATAGCCGACTGGTGGTTGGCGCTTGCCACAATGAGCTGTCCGAGCACCGCCTCCTTGATGTGTCCTGCCTCAAGTAGACGGGCGTTGATGTCTTCTATCTGGCGGCTCTTGTCGGAAAGTCTCTCCACCTGATGCTCGATGAGCGACTTCTGGCGATGGAGTTTTCTCGACTGGCGCACCACTTTCAATATGGCACCGCACAACAGCATCACTACAACAGCCAGAGCACCGAAGCCTATGAGCAGACGCATGCGCTGCTTCTGCGTATAGGCATACATGTCGCGGTCTATCTTCGGATAGCTTGCGGCTATCTCCGAGTAACGGTAGCGCGAGTGGAACACCTCGGCGTTATGCATAGCCACATTGATGAGCATGTACGAGCGTGTGACGTCGCCCGTGATGTACGCCACCTCGGCTATCTTGCGTGCGGCGGCATACTCCTTCGAGCCGCGCCGTATCTCTTCTATGCCCGACAGCGATATGTATTTCGCCGCACGGGCATAGTCGCCCATTCCCATATAGTTATATCCAAGATTGCCCAAAGCGTTCGGATAATAGTCGGACGTGGGCGAGAGTTTCTTGAGCAGACGCTTGCTCCACTTCACCGCCTCGGCGTAGCGGCTGAGGTGGAAGTTGAGCTTCACGTTCATGTCGTCGAGTATCCACGAGTCTTTCGGCAACATCTTGCACGCCTGGAGGTAATATGCCTGCATGCGCTGATAGTAGACGTTGGAGGTTGACATACGGCGGGGGAAGTAGAAGCCGTTTTCAAACTCAAGATTGAAGGCTGCCACGAGATAGTTTATTCTTACGGGCTGCGTACAGCGTTCTTCGTCGATGGTAGCAAGCGCTTCTGATGCCTCACGGAAGAAGCCACAGTTGGTGTATATTTCCACCTTATATAATATAGCCTGCGCTACCAGACTATAGTTGCCGGTCTGAAGGGCTGCAGCCTCGCATTGCTGCGCAGCATCAAGCGCCGGCTTTAAGGACAGACGTGCGTATTCGTCGAAGAGCATTGTCCACAGCTCGTACTTCTGCTGCGGCGAAGAGGCTTGCGCCATTCTGCTCTCCAGCTTGTCTATGCGTGCCTTGGCTTGAGCGTCATATATGGCTGTGCTGTCTAACACGCTGCATATAGCGTCGATATATGGGCGCACCTCGCCGCTAATCTTGCTGCACACATCCGCGCCTCGCTCGTTGAACACCGCCCTCATCTTGGCTATTGGCATCATGGAGAGCGTACTGATTGTGTCGGGAACGGCTGCCATAGCCGGTGTGGCTACGGAAAGCAGCAGGATAAAGACGAGGAATGAGCTTGTTCTGCGCAACGCTCTGTCGAGCATGGTGAAAACAAATGATTTACAATACTGCATAGATCGTATGTTTATAGATTGCTAACGGCTACCTTCACTATTTTCTTGCCGTTATAGGTGTTAAGGGTAAGTTCTACGGTGTCGGCTTCCTCAAGCAATTGCGTGGGGATGCTGACATATTGCTGCACGGTGTAATACGCGGGCACGCCGCCCTGGTCGTGATAGAGTGTGAGGTGGAGCGTGCGGCGTCGGTCGGCGTCGGTGGTCGTGCCGTGGCTAACGATGCCAAGGGCGTGCAGGGCGTCGTCGGCTTCTGTCTTGCCGCTCTTCAGCAGGAGCGAGAGGTTGATGTAGCTCTTGTTCTTCGACAGCCAGATGCTCTCGAAGCCCACGGGGTCGGTGCGCAGCGTTTCCATATCCTCAGCCTCAACGGGGCGAAGCACGGAAACGGGGCGAACGGAGCGCGCGCGAACAATAGACGTAGCCGTAGGATTGGAGGCTGCAGCGGCAGAAGCGGCTACCGTCTTGTCGTAATAGAGCAGGGCGCGGTAGACAGAGTCGGGGCGTGTGAGCCAGTCCTGCGCGAACGGGTTGGAGAACTGCAGCGTGGTGCCATCGTCGAGCAGAGCCGAACGCACCGACTTGTCTTGCGACGTGTGCAGCAGCACGAGGTCGGCAGTGAGATAGCTGTTCGGTCCGTCGCCGGCGTCGTAGCTCTCGGAGGTGCAGGCTGTGAGGGTTATCAGTAAAGCTATAACCGCAAGGCTCTGCTTGATATGTTCGCGGAATATGTAGGACATTGGCATGAGGGTTTTGTGTAAAAAAGAGGGTTAAAAAAAGTAGCGGAGGTCTCCGGCCTCCGCAGCACCAAGTCGAACACAAACTGTATATCGGCATTATTGGTTGCTGCGGAGGCCGGAGACCTCCGCTACTTTTGTTGGTCGCACTTCACGTGCTGCGGAGGCCAGAGACCTCCGCTACTAACATTTTACTTAAGAATATCTTTAAACGCGAAGTTCGCGAGTATAGATGTCGACTGACTCAGCATACGGATGAACTCCTGTGCTGAGTTTTTCATATACGAGTCTTTAAGAATATGTATGCAACCGTCCATTTCGTTGTCGGCTGCATCAAGCGAAAGCGCCTTCATGTCGGGCTGCAGAATGGTTGTCGACTCGGAGAGAATCGTAACAAGATTGCTGCGGCGCAGAAGGTCGAAGATGATGTTCACGCTGTTCACCTCAACCATGATGCGATAGTTCAGCTCCTTGCCCTCTACAAGATGGTCGAAGGCGTTGCGCGCCTGCAAACCCTTGCACGGCAGTATGAGGTCGTAGCGCTCAAGGTCGGAAAGTCGCAGCGACGATTGGCGCGCAAGCGGATGGTTCTCGTTGACGATAGCCGCCAGACGATTGCTGAATATGGCTCGGCTGTCGATAGCCTTGTCCTTGTTGAGCGGCTTGAAGGCAAGCACGAGGTCGAGCTCGCGCTTCTTCAGTCCGTCCATCAGTTCCTGCATCGAGCGGTAGATGATGTTCAGCTTCACGTGCGGATAGGCTCGCAGAAAAGCCACCAATGTCTCAGCCATTATGTTGCTGAACGAGTAGGTGACGCCGATATTCAGTTCGCCGCCGAGCATCTCCTTCAGGTCGTTCATGTGGTCGATGCACGCATCTGCCGAGTTCACGGCGTTCTGCGCATAGGGTCGAAGCTCCTTTCCAGCCTCGGTGAGGTACACCTCATGCGAGTTTCGCTCGAAGAGTGGCAGACCTATCTCCTGCTCCAGATGCGATATCTGCTGCGAGAGCGTGCTCTGCGTGATGAAGAGCTTGCGCGCAGCCTCGGAGAAGTTGAGCGTCTCTGCCACCTTCAGAAAGTATCTAAGCTGTCTTATTTCCATATCAATGATTGTCTTGAAGCAAAAGTACAACTTTTATTTTATTTCCACAGCACTAAGGTCTACGAACTCGCCGTTCTTGCGCTTGCGCTCAACGAGCATGTTGAAGAGCTTGCGCTTGCGGTCGCCTTCTATGAAGCGACGGAAGAAGATGTTAGGTATAGCCACGCCGAGCGCTATGCAGCTGATGACGAGCGACGCCTTGATGGCGTTGTTCATGCCGACTGTCACCTCGCCTACCACGCCGTGCATATCGATGAAGGCGAAGAGAGCGCGATACATGAGCACACCGGGTACCATCGGGATTACGCTCGGGATGGTGATGCACTGATGGGGAACGTGGAACCAGTGGCGTGCCTTGATAACGATGACGCTGATGAGCGCTGAGCCTGCGAGCGAACCGATGCTCAAGCCCATATCGAGACCTATATTGCCGTTGCTCGGACCGAGATTGACGAAGTTGCGGAAGCACACGGCGATGATGCCGCCGAGAGCCACTGCTGGCAGGATTCTACGCGGAATGCTGAAGATTGTAGAGAAGCCCATAGCCGAGACGGCTGCAGCGATAGCAAACTCCCAGTACTCGTGGTGCGGAATCATCGTAAGGTCTTTCACGAAGTTGTCGATGCCGCACACCTTAATGGCGAAAGCGATGCCGAACGCCATAGCCAGAACCATCAACAGCGTGTTGATAGCGCGCACCATGCCCACTTCTATATATCCGTCGAGCATGTCGCTAACGAAGTTGATGAGCGGAACGCCGGGCACGATGAACAAGGCACAAGCCATGAGCGGATGCCAAGGCGTGTCGGAGTGCATGATGGCTGGCAGGAAGTCGGCGAGAGCCGGCGAGAGCGAGAGGAATGTGGTAGCCCATGCGATGAGTGTGGCTACGAAAGCCGCGATGCCGATGGCTATATAGTTGTTGCAGCCGCGTGTGGGCAGGAACATGCGCAGGCGGAAACCGAGGATGGCTGCCAAAGAGCAATAGAAGAACGCAGGCCAGTCACAACCGAACTGTATGCAGAAGCCGCCGCAGGCAAAGCCGCCGCCGACAGCTACCTGCCACGGAGTGAAGCTGCGCGGCGTAGAGCGAATTTCCTCCAGCGCCGACTCGTACTGTTCGAGCGAATAGTCGTTGCGGATGGCGCTCCATGTGAGTTTGCTTATCTTAGTGATGGAGGTCATATTGATGCCGTGCTTCTCACAGCGCTGGAACTTGGTGAACGAGTGCTCGGTGTCGCTGTAGTTCACCATGAGCACGTTCCAGTTGATGTAGAAGTGCAGGTAGCGTTCGTCGAGACTAAGGAAGGCTGCGGCGCGCTTCATCGTACGGCGGATGCGCGAGGTGTCGGCTGCACTCTCCATAAGTATGCTTCCGGTGCGCAGAAGCAGGTCGAGCTTGTGCTGCAGCTCGGCTGCCGCCACTTTAGACTGGTTGTTTGAATTGCCACAGTGGCAGGTTGCTTGCATTGTTTCTATTGTATTGTTATCCATATTCGTTGTTTACGGGGCTTGCGTGAAGAGTAACATAAGGGGGTGCAGTTGTCTCAACTGCACCGATTTATTAGACCAACTTCTCGGTTGGTGCAGTTGAGACAACTACCCCCTTAGTTACCCTGAACATATTAACTACTATTAAAACTATAAAAACATTATCTTATTATCTGAATCGGCGTGCGCGGCTTAACCGAACACGAAGATTAGTATCTGTATCGTAACGATGCGCAGGAACATTGCGAACGGATAGACGTTGGCGTAGCCCACGTTAGGCGCGTCTACCGATGTCTGGTCGCGAACGTATGCCAGCGCCGACGGGTTGGTGTTTGAGCCGGCGAGCACACCGAGCAGCGTGTACCAGTTGATGTGGAAGAGATACTTGCCGATGATGCCGCCCAGGATGACAGGTATCATTGTGATGGCGATGCCGTATCCTATCCAGGTCATGCCGCTCTCCGACATTACGGTCTGCATAAACTGCTCGCCGGTGCCGAGACCTACGCACGCAAGGAAGATGCAGATGCCCACTTCGCGCAGCATGAGGTTGGCAGATATGGTGTTATATGTCACGAGGTTGTACTTCGGACCGAAGTAGCCTACGAGGATAGCCACGATGAGCGGACCACCGGTGAGTCCGAGTCGCAGACTCTCGTTGATGCCGGGGATGAAGAACGGGATGTTGGCGAAGATACAGCCGAGCACGATGCCGAGGAACACCGGTATAAGGTTCGGGTTGTTAAGACGCTTCATCTGGTTGCCGAGCATCTTCTCGGTATGAGCGATGGCGAGTTCGGTACCTACGACGGTGAGACGGTCGCCGAGCTGCAGCTTCAGCGAACCGGTAGCGATAAGATCCACACCGTTGCGGTTGACGCGTGTAACGTTAGTGCCTAAGTTCTCGCGAATGTGCAGATGAGAGAGCGACTTGCCGTTGATATCGGGCTTAGTAACGAGTATTCGGCGTGTGATGAGTTCGTTGCCGAACTTGTCTTCGGGCACGTCTACCTTCTCGCCGAGCAGCGCAATGACGGGGTCTTCCACGGTAGGATGAGCCACAATGCGCAGTATGTCGCCCTCGCCTATCACGGTATGTCCGTTCACCACCTCGTCGTGTTCGTTCGATCCGTTGCGAAGGATGCGCGACACCATGAAGTCGCGCTTCAGCAACTCGCGTATCTGCTGTATATTGTCGCCGAAGATCATCGAGTTGGTCACTTTTACCGAGAATGTGTTGAGCGTCATCTTCTCCAGGTGACCCATACCGCGCTTGGCGTCAGCCTCCTCAGCCTCCTTGTTGATGCGCAGAACGTAGCGCAGGATGGCGAAAGAGATGATTACGCCGAGCGCACCCATCGGATATGCAATGGCATAGCCGGTAGCGATGCTCGGTGCGTCGATATGGCGCAAGTCGCTATACGCCTGCTGCGCGGCACCGAGTCCAGGAGTGTTGGTTACTGCGCCCGAGAGGATGCCCGCCATTGTGGTGAACGGTGTGCCGGTGAAGCTGTATATGACGAGTGTTGTGACGATGCTGAGCGCCACGATAATAGCCGTAAGAGAATTGAGGCTCTTGCCGCCGTCCTTGAACGATGAGAAGAAGCCGGGGCCTACCTCAAGACCGATAGAGTAAACGAAAAGAATCAAGCCGAACTCCTTAAGGAAATGGAGCAGATGGGCGTCGAGATTGAGCGAATAGTGGCCGAAGATGAGACCGATGAACAGTATCCAGGCGAGTCCGAGCGACACGCCCTTCACCTTCAGCTTGCCAAGGCTTAGGCCTAACGTGATAACAAGGGCGAGAATCATCACCGAGTGTGCCACGCCTCCACCCCATAGGTCGGGGAAACCATAAAACAGATTTCTTAAAATTTCCATTTCTCTTATGCTATTTATTTATTTTCTGTGTTATATATAATAATGTATATTCACGCGGTTTGCAGTAGTATGTTGTTATTTCTGTTTTGCGATTGCAAAGGTATTGAGAATACCGAAAGCAAAAAAGCATTTGCGTTTATTTTTTGCGAACGCGGCTAAAGGTTTTTTCAATCACAAAACCATGATTTCACTTTTGGAACCCCTTCACTTTACCCCTTTTCACTCTTTTACCCTTCTACTTTTAAACGCCCTTTTTACTTTTTTGCTCTTTTACTTTTCTACTTTTATTTGTACCTTTGCTTAAAAATCAAAACACACAGTATGAACGTAAAACTTCGCGGCACTCTATGTGGCGTCGGCGCAGCCGTGTTCTACGGCACTAATCCGCTCGGCGCCATGAACTTGTACCATGACGGTATCAGTGCCAACTCTACACTTTTCTATCGTTTCGGACTCGCTATCGTGATGCTCGGCGTGATGATGCTCGTGCAGCGCAAGAAGTTCGGCGTAACGCGCAGCGAACTGATGTTGCTCGCCATGCTCGGCGTGTTCATGGGCTCATCGTCGTCGTCGCTCTTCATCAGCTTCAACTACATGGACGTGGGCATCGCCTCCACACTGCTATTCGTCTATCCGGTTATGGTGGCGGTGATTATGGCACTGCTGTTCAAAGAGAAAGTGACGCCAGCCACGGTCATCTCCATCGCGCTCGCATTGGGCGGAATAGCTCTTCTGAACCAGACTTCCGACGGATCGGCGCTCAGCACGCTCGGCGTTTTGCTCGTCATGGTGTCGTCGCTCACGTACGCCGTGTATATCGTTGTGGTGAACAAGTCGCGCCTGAGGATGTCGTCGGTGAAGCTCACGTTCTACGTGCTTATCTTCGGTCTGCTCACCATTCTCGGCTACACGTTCGCCATGGGCGAGACGGTGCAGTTGCTCACCACGCCGCACCAGTGGCTCTTCGCTGCTCAGCTCGCGCTGATGCCTACCGTGCTATCGTTAGTGCTTATGGCGATAGCCGTTAAAGACATTGGCTCTACTCCCACCGCAATTCTTGGTGCGCTCGAACCGATAACGGCTGTAGCCATAGGCTGCGTCTGCTTCGGCGAGTCGTTCACTATGCGTCTTGCCGTGGGCATCGCACTCATCCTCACCGCCGTACTGCTCATCATCGGCGGCAAGCAGGTTTCGCCGCAGCGTGTCACGGTGGCGTTCACGCGCCTGGGTCGCATGATTGTGAAGACATGGCGCTGGAAGCAGTAGGCTTGCGGCAAGACCTTACCCATAATCGCTACAGACACAATCACATAGGCGCTCGCACGCGCCTTACTACTATTAAATATCCGTAAAAAGACGAACTATTTATCGTCTTTTTGCGGATATTTTTGTTACTTTGCTACATATTATATATATATGATACATCTGAAAGATATTAACAAGACTTACCAGGGTGCGCAACCACTGCATGTGCTGAAGGGAATCACGCTCGACATTGCCGAAGGCGAGTTCGTTTCTATCATGGGCGCGTCGGGCTCGGGCAAGTCTACTCTGCTCAATATTCTCGGCATTCTCGACAACTACGACTCGGGCGAATACCTGCTCGGCGGCACGCTCATCAAGAACCTCTCGGAGACGCGCGCTGCAGAGTATCGCAACCGCATGATAGGTTTCATCTTTCAGTCGTTCAACCTCATAGCGTTCAAGACGGCGGTGGAGAACGTGGAACTGCCGCTCTACTATCAGGGCGTGGCACGACGCACGCGCCACAAGCTGGCGATGGAGTATCTCGACCGACTCGGACTGGCGCAGTGGGCAGACCACTACCCCAACGAGATGTCGGGCGGACAGAAGCAGCGCGTGGCTATAGCGCGGGCGCTCATCACGAAGCCGCAGATAATACTCGCCGACGAGCCTACGGGCGCACTCGACTCAAAGACGTCGGTGGAGGTGATGGAACTGCTGAAAAGGCTGAACGCCGAGGAGGGCGTGACGACCATCGTCGTGACGCACGAGAGCGGCGTGGCTAACGAGACCAACAAGATTGTACACATAAAGGACGGCGTAATAGGCCGCATCGAGGAGAACCTCGACCATACGGCGCGTCCGTTCGGCATCAACGGCATAATGAAGTAAAGGCACATGCGCGACATATTCATCGAAATACTCACCACCATCAAACACAACCGGCTGCGCACGGCGCTCACGGGCTTCTCCGTGGCGTGGGGCATCTTCATCCTCATCGTGCTGCTCGGTGCGGGCAACGGTCTGATCAACGCCATGATGGGCAACTCGAACCGATTCCTCGCCACATCAATGGTGGTGTACGGCGGCGAGACGTCGAAGGCGTACGACGGACTGGGCGAAGGGCGCTCTGTGGAGCTGAACGACAAGGACATGAGCATCACCAAGGAGGGCTTCAACGACAACGTGGAGACCGTGGGCGCAGAACTGTCGCAGCAGGGCGAGACGCTCGTCAACGGCAGCAACTACACCACGGGCATAAAGCTGAGCGGCGTATACCCGAACGATATCTACATCAACAAGCGCACGATGGTCTGCGGACGCTTCATCAACCAGCTCGACCTTAAGGACCGCCGCAAGTCGATAGTCATATCCTCGGACATGGCGAAAGAGTTGCTTCCGCAGTCACCGCTCGCACTCAACGGGCAGCTGATACGTACAACGACGCTCGCCTTCCGCGTCGTGGGCATCTACGAGAGTCAGAAGAACAGCATGGGCAACGACGCCTTCATACCGTTCACGACGTTCCGCGCCATATATAGCAAGGGCGACAAGACGGGCGACATCGTCTTCTCGTTCAGCAATCTCAACTCGGAGGCTGAGAACGCGGCGTTCGAGTCCAACTATCGTGCGAGGATAAACCGACAGCACCGCGCTGCGCCCGACGACGAAAACGCCGTATGGATATGGAACCGATTCACGCAGGCGCTCAGCATGAACACCGCCAACGGACTGCTGAGTACGGCGCTCTGGGTGATAGGCATACTGACGCTCATCTCGGGCATCGTGGGCGTGTCGAACATCATGCTCATCACCGTACGCGAACGCACTCACGAGTTCGGCATACGCAAGGCTATCGGCGCCAAGCCGTGGTCTATCCTGCGCCTCATCATCATCGAGAGCGTCGCCATCACTACTTTCTTCGGCTACATAGGCATGCTGCTCGGCATCGCCGCCAACCAGTATATGGACGCCACCATCGGAAAGGAAACCATCGACAACGGACTCTTCGCCATTCAGATGTTCACCAACCCCACCGTGGGCTTCGACACCTGCATAAAAGCCACACTCCTGATGATAGTCGCTGGCACGCTCGCCGGACTAATACCCGCTCGCAAGGCAGCCCGAATCAGACCGATTGAGGCGCTGAGGGCTGAGTAGGAGCCCCTCCCAACCCTCCCCGTCGGGGATGGCTTAGTTAGCCTTAGTCCCTTCGGCTTAAAAAGGCCTAAGAAGGCTTAGTTACTCGGCTTAGGAAGCAACGGCTTAGGAAGGCTTAAAGAGGCTTAGTTCGGCTTAGTAAAAAAAGAGAAAACAATGATACGATTCGATACCGACCGCTTGCGTGAAATACTCGACACGCTATCCCGCAACAAATCGCGCACCTTCCTCACCGGATTCGGCGTGTTTTGGGGCGTGTTCATGCTCGTCGGACTCATCGGCGGCGGCGACGGACTCAAGGAGCTTATCAACAAGAACCTCGACGGATTCGCCACAAACTCTGCCGTCGTATGGGCGCAGCAGACCACCATACCCTACCACGGATTCCGCAAAGGACGACAGTGGGTGATGAACTACGACGACGTGAAGCGACTCAAGGCGCACGTGCCAGAGCTCGACGTCGTTACGCCTACCATCACGCGATGGGGAGCGGGCGCAACGCACGGCGACAAGCACGCCTCGTGCACAGTGAAGGGCGTGATGCCAGACATGCAGGAGGTCACTACGCCGAAGATGTTCTACGGACGATACATCAACGAGATGGACATCAGTCAGGGACGCAAGGTTTGCGTCATCGGCAAGCAAGTGTACAAATCGCTCTTCACTGGCGGAGGCGACCCGTGCGGTCAGCTCATTCGCATCGACTCCATATATTATAATGTGGTGGGTGTCAACTACAGCGACGGCAACATGAACATCAACGGCAGCGACGAACAAGCCGTAGTGCTGCCCATCACACTCGTGCAGCAAGTGTACAACCGCGGACACAACATCGACCTGCTCTGCATGACCGGAAAGCCCGGCGTGAAGATGAGCGACATCACCGACCGCATACGCAGCGTGATAGCGCAGGCGCACGACGTGAGTCCGAAGGACGACAAGGGCGTGATGATATTCAACACCGAGATGATGTTCTCGATGGTCGACAGCATGTTCCGCGGCGTCAACATACTCATCTGGCTCGTAGGCATAGGCACGCTGCTCGCCGGAGCCATCGGCGTGTCGAACATCATGATGGTGACCGTGCGCGAACGCACAACAGAGATTGGCATACGCCGTGCAATAGGCGCCACACCGCGAAGCATTCTCTCGCAGATCATCTCCGAAAGCATACTCCTCACAGCCATTGCCGGCATGAGCGGCATCCTCTTCGTGGTGCTTATCCTGCAGGCGCTCGAAATGGCTAACACAACAGACGGCATCGTCATGGCTCACTTTCAGATTAGCTTCTGGACAGCCGTGGGCGCCGTAGCCATGCTCTCGCTGCTCGGCGTGCTCGCCGGACTCGCGCCTGCCATGAGAGCCATGAGAATCAAACCGGTCGACGCAATGAGAGATGAGTAGCCCCTCCCAACCCTCCCCGTCGGGGAGGGCTTAGACCCTAAACAACCCAGCTTATGAAAAAGTACATCAAATACATCCTCATGGCACTTGTTGCCGTGATCTTCATCGGAACATTCGTGTTTCTCTACATCAAGTCGCAGCCTCAACCAGAGGTATACGACGAGTTCACACTGCAGCGTATGAACATCCGCAAGACCACTGTCGTCACCGGCAAGATTGAGCCGCGCAACGAGGTGAACGTGAAGCCGCAAATCTCGGGTATCATCACCGAGATACTCAAGGAGGCAGGCGAAACGGTTCAGCAGGGCGAGGTGATTGCAAAGGTCAAGGTGATTCCGGACATGGGTTCGCTCAGCGCAGCCCAGTCGCGTCTGCGTCTTGCCGAGATAAACCGCAAGCAGGCGCAAACCGACTACGACCGCGAGAAGGCTCTCTTCGACAAAGGACTCGTCGCTGCCGACGAATACGACAAGATAGCGCAGGCTCTCAGACAGGCTCGCGAGGAGGTGGACGCGGCGCAGGACAACCTGGAGGTAGTGCGCGACGGCGTTTCGAAGTCGAACGCTTCGGCTTCGTCTACGCTCATACGCTCCACAATCACGGGCTTGATACTCGACATACCGGTTAAGGTGGGCAACTCCGTCATTCTTGCCAACACCTTCAACGACGGAACCACAATAGCTACCGTCGCAAACATGAACGACCTCATCTTCCGCGGCAATATCGACGAGACTGAGGTGGGTCGTCTCTCCGCCGGAATGAACATGAAGATTACGATTGGCGCGCTGCAGGATCTGAAGTTCGACGCCCGTCTGGAGTACATCTCGCCGAAAACTACGGAGCAGAACGGCGCCAACCAGTTTGAGATAAAGGCAGCCGTGAATCTGCCGTCCTCGTCTGCGAACATACGCTCGGGCTACAGCGCCAACGCAGAGATAGTGCTGGCTGAAGCCAAGAACGTGCTGGCTGTGCCCGAGAGCGCCATAGAGTTTGAGGGCAACGACACGTACGTCTACGTGATAAAGGGCGAAGGCGACAAGCAGACATACGAGCGACGCAAGGTGCAGACCGGCATTTCGGACGGCATCAACATCGAGATTCGCAGCGGAGTGAAGCAGAACGAACGCGTGCGCGGACCGAAAAAGATGGTTGCCGACAACAAATAAGCGACAACTACAGATTACATCACGGTTAGCTTGCCGCAATCGGCGGCAGTTAACCGTACAACCTAAAGACCTCTTACTTACTACAGAACGCAGTTTAATGCACAATTTGTTAGAGAGCATATAAAAACGAATATACTAATACATACTAATAACAAACCAATATGAACAAATTATTCTTTACAGCCCTTGCGCTGCTCGGCACTTGTACAGCCGTAGCAGCCGAAGACTACAAGGGCGAGACGCCGAAAAGCGGAGGCACCTACTGTCTCTACAATGTCGGCAAGAAACAGTTTCTCGGCACCGAAGACGGACGTCTTGTGCTTGGTGGCGAGAAAGTGAAGGTGACGCTCGAACAGATCGAGAGCGCAACCACTCCGGGATTCTACCGCATCATGTCGGACGACACAGCGTGGGGAGCCGAACTTTGGGGCACGCCGTCTGCAAAGGGCGGCACGTTCAACGAGTGGCGCATTGAGCCGGTGGAGGGTTCTACCGAAGAATACGCCATTTCGAGCCGCAACACAGAGGCGAGTGCTTCGATGTATCTCTACCAGAACTCAGTCTACGACCGCATCGCTGCTATGCCGCAGATGCCTGGCAAGGAGTTTGAGGCTGCACAGTGGCTACTCGTAGACGCCAATACGCCCGAGACTGCCATCGAAGGCGTGAAGACCGACGGCGTAGAGACCGAACAGAAGCAGACTCATGCCAAGGGCGTGCACAACATCGGCGGTCAGCAGGTGCGCACAGACAGCAACACCGACGGATTGCAGGAGGGCATATACATCGTGAACGGCAAGAAAACGCTGCTGAAGAAGTAAGCTGTCACACATTATATATATAGTAGATATTACAACAAACCTAAAAACATTATGATAGCAAATATCAAACAGCGTCTCGTGCTCTTGCTTTCTCTTGTGTGCCTCCTCGCCGGCGGCACGCTTTCGGTACAGGCACGCCAGTCGCTACTCACCAACTATACGCCTAACGGCGCGTCGTTCAAGTACGAGACGGCGATAAACTTCCAGAAGCAGAGTTTCAAGGCTGTACTCGACCTCAGCACCTGTGACGACTCGAAAGCGAACGAGAACATCCTCTCTATCGGCGACGACCTGCAGGGCGCAAACGGATGGGGCGGCGTCAACGTCATCCACCTTTTCTACACAAAGAATAATAGCCAATTGGAGCTCGACTGCTTCGACCCAGGAAGCAGAACTCATTATGAAATATTGAAAAACATCTCTGGCGAACTCACCATCGAGCTAAAGTCGGACGGTCTGTACATCAACGGCGTACAGCGTTGCGACGCTTCTGCTGTGAGCAACATCCTCGCCATGTCGTCTATACTCTACGGCAGCACGCAGGGCAACACACGCTCTTGGGCTACGTACAAGGAGATTTCGCTCGAAGACGTGGAAGGCGGCTCAACTGGCGGCGGTGGCACTACAAACCCCACCGAGCGCAAGTTCGACGCTTCGTGGATTCAGAACCAGCAGAAGGTGGGCGACTACAAGGAGGATGCTCACGCTACGTTCATACCCTACGCTTCTGAGGAGGCTATGAAGAGCGACGCTGCGTTCAACGAGCCGTGGCTCACTCCGCAGAACGCCGAGACACAGCTGCTCAACGGCGAGTGGAAGTTTAAGTTCGTGCCCGGAACACAGAACGGTCCTGGCGAAAGCGAGTTCTTCGCTGCCGACTATGACGACTCTGCATGGGACAACATCCGCGTGCCGCTCTCTTGGGAGATGGCAGGCTACGGCACTCCGGTATACACCAACGTGGGCTACCCGTTCCAGAACAATCCGCCGAACGCCAACGTAGGCTACACCTACTACGGCGTGGAGGATCATAACGCAATCGGCTTCTACCGCCGCTCGTTCAACGTGCCCGAATCGTGGGACGGCAAGCGTCTTTTCGTTCACTTCGACGGCGTGTACAGCGCTGCCGTGGTATGGGTGAACGGCAAGTACGTAGGATACTCGCAGGACTCTAACACCGACGCCGAGTTCGACATCACCGACTTCGCCAAGGTGGGCGACAACCAGCTTTCGGTGCGCGTCTACCGCTGGTGCGACGGCTCTTATCTCGAAGGTCAAGACATGTGGCACCTCTCGGGCATTCACCGCGACGTCTATCTCGTGGCTACTCCGAAGGTGTTCGTTGCCGACCATTATATCACAGCGCCCAACCTCAGCGAGGACGCTACAAGCGGCACACTGAAGGTGGCGCTGAAGGTGGACAACCGCGACGGCGTGGAGGCTGCGAAGAAGTTCCTCGTCGAACTGCTCGACCATGAAGGCAAGACTGTTGGCTCGGCTACAGCCGAATACAACGGCACTGACACCAAGACCGTGGACGCTACTATCAGCCAGCTCAGCGGTCTGCACGCATGGAGCGCCGAAGACCCGTATCTCTACAGCGTTGTCGTTAAGCAGCAGACTGCCGAGGGCGCCGACGAGATGGTGTTCTCTACGAAGTACGGCTTCCGCAACATCAAGCAGAACGGCAACCTCGTGTACATCAACGGCAAGCGCGTGTTCTTCAAGGGTGTGAACACTCAGGACGCTCACCCCGAATACGGACGCGCCATCGACATGGAGACCATGCTGCGCGACGTGCAGATGATGAAGCAGGCGAACGTGAACACGGTGCGCACCTCTCACTATCCGCGCCAGCCGAAGATGTACGCCATGTTCGACGCTTACGGTCTGTACACCATGGACGAGGCTAACGTGGAGTGCCACTTCAACCAGGGCCTCGCCTCTAACTCTACATGGCGCACAGCCATCGACGACCGCGAGGTGCGCATGGTGATGCGCGACCGCAACCACCCGAGCGTTATCTTCTGGTCGCTCGGCAACGAGTCGGGCGGCGCAAGCAACTTCTCGTCGAGCGTCAGCAAGATTCGCCAGCTCGACGACCGCCTCATCCACTACGAGGGCAACATGAGTTACTCTGACCTCGGCTCTTCGATGTATCCTACAGTGAGCAGCGTGAGCGGCAGCAGCAACGGATATACAGGCAAGCCCTACTTCATCTGCGAGTATGCACACGCGATGGGTCAGGCTGTGGGCAACTTGCAGGAGTACTGGGACGTTATCGAGGCAAGCAACGGCATCCTCGGCGGCTGCATCTGGGACTGGGTTGACCAGAGCTTCTACGACCCTGCACGACTCGTGAAGGGCGAACGCAAGAGCGAGAACGGCTTCAACTACTGGGTTTCGGGCTACGACTACAACTCTACCGGCGGCGTTGGCGTTGGCTTCCAGGGCAACTTCGTGAACAACGGACTCATCACGCCCGACCGCGCATGGACGGGCAAGCTCACTGAGGTGAAGCGCGTATATCAGAACGCTGCGTTCACCGATTTCTACGACGGCAAGCTCACGCTGAAGAATAAGAACTCGTTCGTCAGTCTCGATGGCTACGACCTCGTTTACCAGGTGCTGCGCGACGGACGCGTCGTTGAGGAGGGCACGGCTGACATGCCTGCCATCGCTGCTGGCAAAGAGGCTAAGGTTGCGATACCGTACACCACAAACGTCGGCGACGACGCCGAGTATCTGCTCAACGTATCGCTGCGCCTGAAGGAGGCTACGATGTGGGCTGAAGAGGGCTACGCCGTGGCAGAACAGCAGTTCGAGATTGGCAAGCGCCCGGCTCTCGCCGCTCACAACGCCGACATGAACAGCTGCTCGGCACTCACCGTAGAGGGTCAGACCGTGAAGGGCAAGACAGCCGACGGCGAGTTCGCTATCAGCTTCAACAACGGCAAGATGCAGACATGGACATACAACGGCAAGGCGCTCATCGCCGAGGGTCCCGACTTCAACAGCTACCGCAAGGTGGACAACGACCGCAACTTCCGCCCGACGTTCAGCAACTCTGCCAGCGTCAGCGTGACGGGCGCACTCGCCAAGAGCGGCGACAACGCTACGATGTCTGTTAAGGGCAGAGCCAACGCCTGCCAGTACACCATCGACTATACGTTCTATCCCGACGGCGTGGTCGACATGAAGGTGACATTCACGCCGAGCGCTTCGCTCGCACGCATGGGTCTCGGCATGCAGTTCGCTGCAGGCTTCGAGGATGTAGAGTACTACGCACGCGGCCCGTGGTCTAACTACGCCGACCGCAAGACCGGCTCTATGATCGGACGCTATCAGACCACCGTCGACGACATGGTAGACGAGATGCTCCACCCGCAGACCTACGGCGACCACCAGGATATGCGCTCGCTCACGCTGCGCAACAACAGCGTGCCCGGTCAGCCGCTCTCACTGAACATCGAGGCAGAGGGTCAGGCAGCCTTCTCGCTCGGCCACTACGACGAGACACGCTGGTGTACATGGGGCGACTCTATGTGGAACTCGCAGCTCCACTGGTACGACCTCACACGCGATCCGCAGATATACGCCCACTTCGACTACGCACAGCGCGGTCTGGGCAACAACTCTTGTGGCGGCGACGGCTGCCTCTCACAGTACGAGGTGCCGTCATGGGGCAACTACTCGTACACCCTGCGCTTCACACCTGGCAAATAACCATTCAGGCAAATAACCCTTAGGAGGCTACGGCATTCTTGCCTTAGGAGGCTACGGCATTCTTGTCGTAGCCTTTTTTTTGTAGCGGAGGTCTCCGACCTCCGCAGCAGGCAGCGTTATTGCTAACATAAGACATAGTGCGGCGGAGGTCTCCGCAGAAAACTGCGTTAGACTTGGTGCGGCGGAGGCCGGAGACCTCCGCTACTACCCCTATTTACGATTTCAAACAAAAACAGCCCTAAAACTTACACTTCAAAACCATAACAAACCGAATGAAAAACATTTTTTTTGATGTGTTCGAACACATAATATTTGATATATATCAATAAAACCACAACTTTCGTGACATTTACATTAAAAACATTTGTCACTTTCAGAATTGTGCGTACCTTTACATTGTCAAAAGGTTAATAGATTGTTTAGGTTAGTAGTAATAGATTTAGGTTTTTAGTTATTAGGTTTAAGGTAAATTGTTTAACAGGTAGCTATGAAGGATCGTGAGACTCTTCATTAATTACGAAAAAGGATTTTTAGTTAAACATAGGTTTACGGCGCTGCTCGATGAGAGTAGCGCCGTAATTCTTTTTATACCTAAGAGTAGCGCCGCATTTCTTTTATAGTTACCTCAATCTGGGCATACGATTACAGCAGCGATGTAACACCATTACACCACTGCGGTAACACCCGTTTTGCACCGCGGTAATCGTCCTACCACGGGAGCAATTCATTCCAATTATCCCATTTGGAGTATTTGTTTGTTAATAATACTAATAAAAGCAAGCAGATATAATACTTTTCGGAAAAAATTATTACCTTTCCTCTATAAAACAAAAATGAATATCTCCGCAAAA
>ULWG01023280.1_pt1 | contig 29859 bp, 18 predicted proteins | sample 1960141 | NCBI WGS metagenome assembly ULWG01 (sample SAMEA4835806, study PRJEB28245) | human gut metagenome | biome: gut microbiome; material: fecal sample | place: Denmark | collected 2008
ATGCTCAAACGGCTTGAATTCCAAATCCGAAACTTGAGTAAAACAGGAAACAATGATGAACAAGATGTATTTTTTAGGATGCATGGGCATCCTCGCAGCATCTGCCATGTTGAGCAGCTGCAGCAGTGACAATGACGATCCAACTCCTTCTCCAAATCCTGGATCGGAAGTAGTTTACAAGTGGACAACCAATGGCGGCTTGAAGGCTTGCGACCACATCCTCTTCGGAACAGATGACAAGGAAAACGCCAACGGAACACAGATTGGCAACGGCGATCAGGAATTCGTCTTCACAGGCAAGCAGACTTTGAAGAAAGGCACTTATCTCCTCAAGGGATGGGTATATATTACAGATGGTGCTGAGCTTACCATCGAGCCGGGAACTATCATCAAGGGCGACAAGCAGAGCAAGGCGGCACTCATCGCAGAGCGTGGCGGCAAGCTCATCGCCAAGGGTACAGCCACAGAGCCTATCGTCTTTACATCTGAAGAGGCTGCCGGCAGCAGAAAGCCTGGCGACTGGGGTGGCATCATCCTCTGCGGCAAGGCTAAGAACAACCAGACTGAGCTGCAGATAGAGGGTGGTCCTCGTACCAAGCATGGTGGCGCAGATGATGCTGACAACTCAGGAGCCTTGAGTTATGTACGCCTTGAGTTTGCCGGTTATCCATTCCAGAAGGATAAGGAGATTAATGGTTTAACCTTAGGTTCTGTAGGTTCAGGCACAGAGATTGACCACGTTCAGGTATCTTATTCCAATGATGATTCCTTCGAGTGGTTTGGCGGTACAGTAAACTGCAAGTATCTCGTAGCCTACAAGGGCTGGGATGATGATTTCGATACCGATAACGGTTTCTCAGGAAAGGTGCAGTATGGTCTTTCTCTGCGCGACAGCAAGATAGCCGATACCTCTCAGAGCAACGGTTTCGAGAGCGACAACTGCGCTGATGGTGCTACCGTGGACCCTCGTACCAAGGCAACCTTCTCTAACATCACCTTCGTAGGTCCTAAAGTATTGGATTCTAAGTTCCAGAACACCACAGATTATATCACTGCCGGAGCATACAATCCAAACAACGGGTCAGCTCTCGGCAAGTTCCAGTCAGCCATGCAGATTCGTCGTTCTTCTAACCTCAACTGCATCAACTCTGTAGCCTTAGGCTGGCCTATCGGTTTGATTGTTGATGGTGAGAAGGGTGAAACCGTGAAGGATGCCAAGGATGGCAAGTTCAAACTTCAGAATGTATATTTCGCAGGTATGGATGCCGTTGGTACTGATGCCAACAAGAAGTATGAGGATTATCTCTATGATGCTGCAAAGAAGCAGGATATCGACAAGAATCAGAAGTCATACAGCAATACCTTCTTCTTCTCAGAGCAGAGCAACAAGTATTTTGATTCATGGACTTCATTGGTTGGTGCAGATGGCTATACTCCTATCGCAGGAAGCCCATTGCTTGGTGCCGCAAGTTTCGCTGGCTGGACCGGTTTCGACACAGTAACTTACATCGGAGCCTTCGATGGCAGCAACAACTGGATGAGCGGTTGGACCAACTTCGACCCTCAGAATGCTAAGTACTAGAAAAAGATTAGTACCAGAATAAGAATTAGAATTGCTAATTTCTATTTTGACTATAAGGTTTTCTTTTATTGGGGCATGGCGCAGTGATTTGCGCCATGCTTTTTTTGTGACGCATAAGATTATATACATGGAGGTTAGTCCTAAAGGTTACTACAACAACATTAGTGTTATATATAAAGTGAACACCAATAAATAACAAAGGAGTGATGAAGTTGGATTTTCAACAACATCTCTCCATTTTTCACTTTTTTTATCGCAAAAAAGGAATGATATTGCGAAGGAATAGCTATCTTTGCAATTCTATAATAAAATCGCATAAGTATGCCAATAAACAAGAATGCTCAACAAAGATATAAGATACTGGACAGATGTTTCAGTAACTTTAAAATGTAAGACAATGAAACAAAATATTATAGACCGTATCAATCATTTGGCTAACGAAAAGGAGCCTTTCCTTTTTGTCGTCAACTATGCAGGTTCGGAAGCATACATACGGAAGCTGTCTGAAATAGCTATCGATGAATGCCTTTATGACTTTGAGGGTATAACCAATGTAAAACGACAGTCACTCTCTTCGGTTACCAAACATCTGACGTGGAAAGTGTTTGAGCCAAATTTTGAAGATTACACGAAAAGTTTTGAAACTGTCAAAAGCAACATCCTGCGTGGAAACAGTTATCTTGCCAACCTTACTTGTAAGGTGGCTGTGGACTGCAACCTTACGTTGGAGGACATCTTCCTACGTGCTAAAGGCAAGTATAAGATTCTACTAAAAGACAATAATAGCAATAGGCAGTTCGTGTGTTTCTCGCCGGAAACATTCGTGAGGATAAAGAACGGAATGATATTTTCTTATCCGATGAAAGGAACCATTGACGCGTCCTTACCCGAAGCAGAGCAAGTGTTGATGAGCGACAAAAAAGAAGCTGCCGAACATGCTACCATTGTGGATCTGATTCGAAATGACCTTAGCCGTGTGGCGGAGCATGTAAGGGTGGATAAATACCGTTATATTGATGTGCTCCATACCAATAAGGGGAATATTCTCCAGACCAGTTCCGAAATAAGTGGCAAGTTGCCAACTGGTTATCAAAAGCACTTCGGAAACATATTGGATGCAATGTTGCCCGCAGGTTCCATAACAGGTGCGCCAAAGGATAAGACTATGGAAATAATCCATGAGGCAGAAGGCTATGACCGTGGATTCTATACAGGAGTCATGGGTATATATAATAATGGTGAACTCAACTCGGCTGTAATGATACGCTTTCTTGAAAATGACGGTCTGGGAACGTATTTCAAGGCAGGAGGAGGCATTACTTCGAAGAGTGATTGCAGAAAAGAATACGAGGAAGTGTTACAAAAAGTGTATCTTCCTTTTGAATAGAATAGATTTTAATATGGCACAGCAATTCGTAGAGACAATAAAGATTGTGAATGGAAAGACACAAGCTCTTGCATACCATCAGGAAAGAATGGAAAGAACAATCTGTAAGTTCTTTCCTTCATTATGCAATGCGTCCATGCCTTCATTGGAAAAACTGATAAATCCAACGGAAAGTATGGATTTTTACAAGGCGAGAGTGGTGTATGGCGAACAAGGAGTAGAAGCAGTAGAATATGCTCCGTATTTTATTCGAAACATAAACTCCCTTCAAGTGGTCGCAGACGACACGATAACGTATGGCTACAAAAGTACCGACCGCAGTCGCCTCAATGCCTTGGTCGCACAGAAAGGAAACCGTGACGACATCATCATCGTCAAACATGGACTTTTAACGGATACCTCATTCACGAACCTTGCCATATTTGACGGCAAACATTGGGTGACTCCCAGACATCCCTTATTACCAGGCACAAAAAGAGCCGCACTATTGGACAAGGGAATGATACAAGAAGCAGATATTACATTGGAAGATTTGCGAAATGCCAACAAGGTAAGTCTTTTTAATGCAATGATTGAGTTTGGTGAAAGAGAAATAGCAATGGAGAATGTCCACTTTTGAACATTCCTATTTCTTCTGATATACAAGATATTTTATGGTTGTAGCGAACATGGCTACTAAAACATTTGGCGTTATCAAATAAATACCATATCTTTGCAACCGCAAGAGTTGTTTGAACCATTATGCAAAGTAAAGCAGGCAGAAGTAGTCTGACTTTCGCTAAATCGTTACCATAAATAAAACAGTCGAAACAACTATGCTGATTATTAGACTGATACAACTTTTTTGATTATCCTCTGCAAAGATATAAATTAAAATTGAGAGTTGAAAATTTTCAACTCTCAATTCGTTTATCTTGTCAATGAGAACTTCATGCTCAGTCCGAAATCCTGTGTTGTTGTCGGATACGAGCTCGACGAGAGCAGCGGAGTGTTGGTCTGTCGGTCGTAGTAGAAGCTCATGGTGAGCAGTCGCGACACGGTGTAGTCGGCAGAGAAGGCGAGCTTGAACGCCGTGTTGCCGCTGTTAGCCGACGAAGTCATCGTGGCGATGTCGCGGCTTATCGATGCCTGCTTGCGCAGACTCAGATCGAGACGCAGCTTCAGGTCGTTGTTCACACCATTTGAGGAGCGTGTGCGGCTCGGCGACGAGTTGTTGCTTGCGCTGTTGCGCTTCGACTTCACCTTGCGGTGCTTGTTGCTGCCGCCACCTCCGAAGAGGTTGAAGTTGTTAATGGTGTAGCCGGCGCCTATCACCCAGTCGTTAGACGACGACTCGTTCACCTGCACCGAAGTCATGCTCAGACTCAGCACGCGCGTCTTGCGATACTCCGCCTTAACGGTCAGGTTGTTGTTCAGCGTGACGTCGATGCCAAGCAGCGGCGAGAACGACTCGTTGATGCTCACCGTCGACACGTTGTACATAGAGTTCGGCGTAGGCATGCCTGTGGTGGCGTCGGTGATGAAGCCGAGTCCGCCCATGTACTCCATGAACGTGCTGTACGACGAGTAGGAGCCTACGGCGTATACGCTCTTGTATGCGTGGTTGATATTGACGCTCTTGAACACGTCGCGGAACCACGGCAGCTTCGACAGTCCGCTGTACTTGATAGTCCAGTTGGGCAGCAGATGGGCAAGTGTCGGGAATATCGACATCTGCGTGCCCATGTTGGTGTAGGCTGCAAGGAACGCAGGCACCATCACGTCTGAGCTGTACTTGTTGACGCCGCCGTTAGCCGCGTCGAACTTCTTGCCTGCAAGCTGCGATCCGACAGGATATACCGCACCGGCATACTGTGCCTCGACGCGCTTGCGGAAGCCTTCGAGCGAGTTGCAGAAGCGCTCGAACGATGCCGACTTGTAGCCGTTCTTCGCGCTGCCCGAGCCTTCGAACGCGCTGCGCAGCGAGAGCGTTGTCATGGTGAACGTTCCGCTCTGTGTGGTCGGGTTGCCTGCATACATATACTGCACCTGGCGTGCCGTTGTCTTGGCGCGCGACGCCGTGAGGTCTATCTTCAGATTGCGCACAGGCTCGAGCGTAGCCCTCAGCTGCAAGTCTTCGGTCTGATTGGTCGTAGCCGGCGTAGCGAGCGAGTCAGCCACCATCAGCCATCCGTTCTCGCGAGCCTTGTCTACATACGAGTCGCCCACGAAGCCGAACGCAAAGTCCAAGCCCGGCGACAGCGGTCCGTAGCCCGAACCCTGTCCGAACATGTTGCCTACCATCGGCTTGAAGCCCGGTATCGACATGGCGTACTGGTTGCGGTAGCTCAGATTCACGTTGCGCACCATCATCAGCACACGAGCCACGCTCTGCGCCGCACGGTACCACTTCTGGTTCTCAAGCGGTTCCTTCGCTATCACCGAAACCTTTATCTTCGTTGCCGAGTCCACCTTATTTAATATAAGGATGTTGTTGTCGTCAACACGTTTGTACTTCAGCTGGAACACTTTGCCCGCCTCCGTACGTCCGCTTACTATGATGCGCTTCGTGCGTTTGCCGTGGTTCACCTTGATAGTGGTGTCGGGCATGAGCGTTATCTCCTTCTCGAAGCCCTTCTTCTTCTTTGCCAGCAAGTCGCGCGGGTTGGAGTCGTTTGCGAACGCCGGCCTCTTCTTCGTCTTCTGGTTGCCGTCGGCTGCACCTTTCTCTTTGGCTTCAGCCTCGCGCTTCTTCTTCGCCTCCTCGCGTTTCTTCTTCTTTGCCTCCTCCGCCTTGCGGCGGTTTGCGGCAGAGTTGTCTTTCTTGAAACGGTCGTTGGTCTTCTTCAGGAACGGCACATGGTTGTAGAGTTTCTCCATGTTGAACTGTCCGTTGATGTTTATCTGGCGGTTGTTGGCGATGGTGTTACCAAGCGAAGTGCCGTCTTCGAGGTCAGAACCGCGCATCCAGTTGTACGTAGCGTTGTACGATCCGTCGGCTGTTATCCAGTCGAACACCGGAATGAGATTAATAGGCAGCTTGTACGACGCCTGGAACGACTGGTTGTACTTCAGCGGTCTGCCCAGATGCTTGATGGATGTCCACACAGAGTCCTTCCAAGCCGTGTAGCTATCGGGATAGAGGTCCTTGTTTACGGGTGTGTAAGGCTCCTCAATCTCTGCGTTCGTGGCGCTCTGGAAGTTCATGTGCAGGTTCTTCGTGAGGTCCCAGCGCAGGTTGAACTCGCGGTTCCACAAGAACTGTGAAGAGAACGTGAGCGGCAGCTTCTGGTTCTCGGTCGACTCCATGTCGCGCTCCTGCAGCTCATAGTAGTTGCGCGTGATGTCGGTGTTGAACGCCACGTTCTGCGGCAGCCAGTTCAGTCCGAACTTCTTCGGGAAGTCGAGCCACTTTGAACGGCTCTTCACCTTCTTGAACGGTTCCCAAGCCTTGTATATAGGCGACCACGAATAGCTGAACGCACCGCGCCAGTTGTCCTCACGCTCGTAGATAGTAGTCTCGCCGGTGGTGTAGCTGTGGCTGTGACTGTACGAGAACGAGAAGTTGGCAGGGTCGTACGGCATCGGGTGGCGCTTGTTCTGTATGCCGACACGCACGTTCGACAGCGAGAAGTTGGTCTGCGTAACCTTTGTCACGGCGATGCTTTCTATCGAATCGCGCTCGTGCTTAGATCCAGCCGCTTCGAGAGCGTCATCGAGTTCCATATCCGTATCGAGCGGATTGTATTTGGGCGATGTCTTCTCCTTAGTAACCGAGTAGTAGAGCGGCGCCGTAACCTTCGCCTTGTCGGGGAAGAACTTGCCAAGCTCCACATTAGCCGTCACGGTGTAGTTGGAGTAGTTGTCGGTAGAACGCTGTGCTACGCCTTCCTCCAGTCCGCCGAAGCCGGCAGAGGTGTACTTGCCCTGCACGTTGACGGTGCCGAGGTCGGAGAGCTGCAGATTGAGCGTGCCCTGTGCAGCCCAACCGCCCGAGTTGTTGAACTCCTTCAGTCGAAGCTCATTCACCCAGACCTCACCACTCTTCACTTCGCCCGAGTTGTTGCGCACACCGATGACCATAGTCTTCACCTCTCCGAGCGTAGGATTACCCATCACCGAGATGCGGTTCTTAGGCTGGTCGGGGTCATACGCCGAGTATATGCGGTTGTACGAAGCCTGTCCGTTTGCCTTGGCTTTGTTGCGCTCCTTCTTCAAGCCGGTGAGCTTAGAGAGAGCGATGTCGAGCATGTTCTCCTCGGGCCATACTGCGCGGGCGTCGGCAGCCGAGTAGCGTCCGTACTTGCCAGGCTCGGTGAGCTTCAGCGGAATCTCGTACTCGTAGAAGTTGCTCTTATAGTCGGAGCCGAGACGGATGAATACCGACAGCTGTCCGTCCTCAAGATTCGTCTGGTTGGGCTGGAAAGCGTTGGCGTGAACGAACATCTGCAGGCGCTTGTACTGTCTGAGGTCGAGCGTTGTGTTCTTGTACACCGCCTTCGCCTCGCCGGTGCCGAGCGTGGTGACGCTCATCGAGAGTGCCTGCTCGTTGTTCTCCACGAGCTGCGGCTGCGTTGGGTCCTGTCCGCGCTTGATGCCCGGCGGCAGGATATAGTTGACCGGCTGCTTGTCGTTGTTCTCCTCGATGTTCACGGCACTCACCACGAGTTTGCCCGAAGTGGAAGCCGAGTTGTCGAGGTTTTGCTCGTAGACACGCCACTCGCCACGCACGAGGTCGAGCGTTCCGAAGCGCAGCACGATAGGATGCTTGAAGCCTGTGAGGAACATACGCATGAAGCGCATGGATGTGAAGTCGTTGATAGCGCCGAACTTCTTCTCATAGTCGCGCAACGGGATGCGGAACTGGTACCAGTTGACCGTCTCTGTCTTGTTGTTGCGCAGCTGGTGGGTGTCCTCGCGCTTGTCTACGATGTAGTTCTTGCCCACCTCGAGGTCTTCGGGGCGGATAGACACGCGATACTGGAAGAACTTCTCGTACTCGTTGAGCGTGTAGTCCTGGTTGATGTCCTCCACGTCAGGCGTCGACTTGTACGATGTGTCGTAGCTCTCGGTGCGCGAGTCGTTGTCGGGCGAGTTGCCCTGCGGGTTGTTTATGTACTTGTAGCGGCGCAGGATAGGCGCCTTCATCTTGTCGTAGTCGGAACCGCGGAAGTAGTGGTAGTTGTCGCCTGCTGGGTCAGCCCAGATAGAGTCCCACACGGCAGGATTCACCTTGCCCTGCACCTCTCTGAGGAAGTCCTGATAGCTCTCCCACTTCTGCTCCTCCTCGTCGTTGAGTCCGTTGAAGCCCACGTCCTGCAGCGCACGCGAACCCTTCGACGTAGCGAAGGCGTACACTACGGTAGCCTGGTTGGGCACCTTACCCCACTGCGTAGTGGTGAAGTTCTGCGAGCCGTCTACAGGCATGCCGCTCTCGTAGAACTTCTTGCCGTCGCGCAGGATATCCTCGCTCATCTCGCCGAGGTTGATATAGAAGTCGCCGCCGTAGTCGGCTGCCACGCCCTGCTCGCGTGTGTAGATGAACGGGTCGAGCATCCAAAACTCGATGTACTCGATGTTAGCCGCCTCGAAGTCGTTGGTGTCGAGCTTTCGCATCATGCCGCCCCAGCGCTTCTGCGGATTGTTGAGTGTGCCGTCGGGGTTGAGGTCGGGGTCGAAGTTGTACGGACCGCGCTCGTTCGGATAGTAAGCGAGGTTCAGGATGTTGAGCATCGACGAGTTGCCGTTGTATGCGCTCTGGTCGCGGTTGGGGAACAGCTCGCTGACGTAGAACTCGCGAACATAATGGTTCGACAGCTGGTCGAGGTCGCTCTTGATGTGGCTCGGAGTGAGCGACGAAGAGCGGCGTGTGAAGAGCGGGTCGATAGTGTACCACGCCAGGCGCGAGCGGTTGAAGCCCGAGCGCAGCGTAGACTTGTCGCCCGACTCGGGGAACATCGACGGCACCGACGAGATTATCCACGACGTAGGTGTAGACACGTCGATGGTGTTCTTGGTATTCTCGAAGTCGTCGATGTACGAGGCGTTGTCCTGCGTGCCGCTGCTCTGTCCGGCTATGAGTTGCGCGAACTCGCCCGAGAACGAGATGCTCGACGGTTGTGTGAGATGCAGGAATGGCAGCTTGTCGAGCATGTTCGTGAGCCACTGGCTCTGCTTCTTCCAGTTGATGTTCAAGCCCCAAATGGTGTTGCTGAGCGGCTCCGATCCCATGTTCACCTTGTTGGTGAGCGCCTGTTCGGAGAGATGCTGGAACGTACCCGAGAGCTGGAAGTCCTTCGAGAAGTCGTACTCCCAGTTCATGCCGAACATCGTCTTGCGCTCCTGTCCGTAGTCGGTATTGCTTTCGAGCGACACGTTCACGGAGGTGCCGGCGTCGATGATGCTCTGGTTGAGGATGGTCACCTCGCCACCCGAGTAGTCGACCGAGTAGTCGGTGCCTTCGGCGAGCGTGACGCCGCCTGCCGTAACTACCACCGAGCCTTGCGGAATGTTGTATGCGCCGAGCGAGATTACGTTAGCCGATGTGCCGCGGAACTGTCCCATGAGCACGTACTTGTCCTTCTCGGCTATCTGCTTCGCCACGGTCTTCGTAGAATCGTACAGTTCAGTGAAGGCGTACTTCTCAGCCTTGTCTGCCGCCACGCCGTTCTTCAGAAGCGTCTCGTACATATAGCTGCCGAACGGTTCGGCAACGGGGAAGAACACTCGACCGTTCGTAACGGTGTAGCCCTCCACGTAGTCGAAGTAGCCGTTGGGATGCGCCTTGTTGTTGTTGTCGAGTCGGTCGGCTCCGAGGAACTTTATGAGTGTCTGGTTCTTCACCTGCGGCTCGGGTATGTATGTGAGGTAGACACCGGCGGTGTCGCTCTGGAACTTCACGTCCAGACGGAACTTCTCCTTCTCTACCGACGAGGCGAGGTAGTAGACGTTCTTCATCATGAGCCCCCAGTTGCCCTGATGCGGATTGTTGCTGGTGTTCTTCAGCGCCTTCACGTAGAGCGCCTTGTTAGAGTCGGTGATGTCCGACGCGAACTCGCCCACCTGATACGTCACGCCGCCGTATGTGTACTCGTAAGCCACGGCGAGCACCTGGTCGGTCTGCAGCGATGTCTTCAGCGAGACGTAGCCCAGCGCCTTGTTCACGGTGTACTCAGACGAGTTGAGCAGGCGCGCACGCTCCAGCTTCTCGTAGTCGGCTCCGCCCACGAAGCCGGGTATTCCGTCGAGCACGGTAGAGGTCTGGTCGATGTCGCGTGCTGCGGCGTACTGCGATGTCATGGCTGCATACTCCGAGTTGGCGGCGTTGGCAGGCACGGGCTGTCCTGTCACGCTCCAGAGACTGTTAGACACGCGGTTGTTCTCGCCCAAGTCGGTAAGGGCGATGATGTTACGGGTGTTGGATGTGTTGCCCGACTTGTTCGTCACCCACACCTCCACGCGGTTGATCGTCACGCCCGACGTGAGGTTGGGCAGCGAGCGCATCGACTCGTCGTAGCGGTCGTGGAAGTATTGCGCGAGGAAGAAGTGGCGGTTCTCCTCGTAGTTGGCGGCGTCTATCTCGAACGGCGTGAACTGCTTGCCGCCCTTCGACGACACCGATTTCGACGACGACTTCTTCTGCGAGGCTACGAGCTGCAGCTTGAGCTTGCCGAACTGCAGGTCGGTGCGCAGACCAAAGAGCGAAGATGCTCCGCGTACGAGCGACGAGTTGGAGGGGAACGACACGTTGCCTGCCTCGATGAGCTTCACTATCTCGTCTTCCTTGCCGTCGTACTTCAGCTTGAGGCTCTGCGCGTCGAAGTCGAACGTAGCGTCGGTGTTGTAGTTAAGGTTCATGTTCACCTTGTCGCCCACGCGTCCGTTAAGACTCACGTTTATCTTCTCGTCGAAGTCCATCGTGGTGGTCTTGCGGTTGCGCACGGGCAGCGACGGGTTGTCGATGCTCTTCATCGTGGCACCGAACTTCAGCTCGGCTGTTCCCTGCGTCTTGATGCGCACGCCGCCGGGACCGAATATCTTCTCAGCCGGTCCGAGGTCGAAGTGCATGTCGGTGAAGTCGAACTTCTCCTTGCCTTTTGCCTGATATATCTCGTCGTTCTTCTTGCGGAAGAACAGGTTCATCATGCGGCGCTCGCTCCACTTGCGATACTCGTCCTGCGTCATCATGAACGGGGCGTTGATGTACGAGTCGGATATCTTCGAACCGATGATGTATCGGTCGAGCGAGTCGTTGTACACCACGTCCTGCTTCAGGTTGTCGGGACGCTTCAGGTCGGCAGCATTCTGGTCGAGGTCGTCGAGCGTGATGGGCAGCGTGCGCTGTATCTTCCAGCGCGGATGCAGCAGCGAGTCGGGTATCGAGTCCTCGTTCTCAAGCTTGGGCTGCGCCTTCACGACGAGCGAGTCGATGCGCCCAGCGGAGCCGTTACGTTGCGGAGCCGCGTCGCGCGTCTTGCGCACCGAGAGCTTGCGCTGCGGGTTCTGCGGCGTCTGCGTGATGGCATACGACGCCAGTGCCGCCATAACCATTACGACGACAAATGCGCGGGCAGTGCCGAGCGAGCGAATCGCCTGCAGCCTACGCTTAAAAAATCGGTATATGATATTAGTTAAATTCAAAATCAGCTTGTTTACTTGTCTACTTAATCTGCTTCAGCGCCAGCTTCACCACCTGCTCAACGGGCAGCGTGGCGTCGTCGGTGAGAATCGCCGTAACCACCTTCGCCGTAGGTGCGGGCGAGAAGCCGAGCATGGTGAGTGCAGCCACCGCCTCGTCGCGCACATCGACGGGAATAGTGCTGTCTGTAGCGGTTCCTGCCGCCACCTCCTGCGCTATGCCCAGCGAGAGAATCTTGTCCTTCAGGTCGACGATGATGCGCTGTGCGGTCTTCAGTCCGATGCCCTTCACGCTCTTTAGCACGCGCTCGTTACTCGTGGAGATAGCGTTGCACAGCTCCGAGGGCGATGCCGACGAGAGAATCATGCGCGCCGTGTTGGCTCCCACGCCCGACACGGTGATGAGCAGTCGGTAGAGGTCGCGCTCCTGCTTAGAAGCGAAGCCGTAGAAAGTGTAGCTGTCGTCGCGTCCACCAGTGACAAGCGCCTCGTGCACAAACAGTTTCACGTTCTCCTTGCCCTGTATCGCCTCGTATGTGTTCAGCGAGATATTCAGAGCGTAACCCACGCCGTAAGCCTCAACAACGGCCTGCGCCGGAGTGAGTTCCGCCAGTTCGCCCTTAATATAATCAATCATTTTTCAGTACGTTTTATTCGTTGTTTTGTTGTCTGCATTAAGCCTCAAAAGTGCTTAACGTCTATTAATAACGTACATTTCCACATTTTATTATATACGCAGGCGTAGTTTGTTGCAGATACAGGAGCAGTTTTTTGCTCTTCACCCTATGCTTTTGTCATCGTTGCGCGTCCGCCACCCGATCAGATTTCGTCCGCCGTCCGATCAGATTCCGTCCGCTGCCCGATCAGATTCCGTCCGCCGCCCTCATAGGGGGTGCAGCGGTCTCCACTGCACCAACCAAGCAATCAACTAACCAAGCAATCAACCAATCAATCAACCAACCAATCAACCAATCAACACCCAAACCAAGCAATCAACCAATCAACCAACAAGCCATTTAATTTTACCCATCAAAAGCAGCCATATATCCAACAAAAACATTAACTTTGCTAATCCATAAAAACTCCAACCATTATGTCCAGCAAAAGCACCATCCTTACAGAACACCATAACATACAAACGCCCTGCAAACTCTTCGTCGTGGGCGAACCGCAGGTGCTGCTCATACAGCCGTCGGCGCGCCACGAAGAGAAGAACGACGGCGTGCGGCGCGAAGTAGAATTGATTGCACAGGCGAGCGGCAAGGGCTTCGCCATCGTCTTCTTCGACTGTGTTGAGTGGGCGCGCGCCCTCATGCCGTGGGCTGACGACGCCGTCTCGCGCGACGCCGAGGTGGGCAGCCACGCTCCCGACACGCTCCGCTTCATAGAGCACACCCTGCTGCCGTGGCTCCGCGAGCGCTTCGGCGCTTTGCCCTGCATCATCGGCGGCTACTCGCTCGGCGGACTCTTCGCTCTTTGGGCTGCGCGCAACACCGACGCCTTCGCCGCCGTGGCAGCCGCGTCGCCTTCGCTCTGGATTAAGGATTGGGGCGAATATGCCGCTGCTCACCCTATACTCTCGCCAAAGGCAACAATTCTTGCTCTGGCAAGCGGCAAAAGCCGAGCGCAAAACCCAACGCTCAAAACTCAACACTCAACACCTCAACATATCACCACAACAACACCTGTCCACCTCTCCCTCGGCGACCGCGAGGAGCATTGCCGCAACCAGCGCATGAAGCGCATCGGCGACTGCGTGCGTGCTGAGTACGCCCTGCTATGCAAGCAGCTCTCCCCCACCGCCGTCACCCTGCGTTGGCACGAAGGCGGACACTTCGGCGCCGAAGCCGAGCGCACAGCGGAAGCATTCGCATGGTGCATGGAGCGAATAATACCCAGTTTTAACAGACACAATAATAACATAAAATGATATACTTAAATAGCTTTAATTTGCCCCCAAGAGACGAGGAAGAACACTTCTTAAACTCCTTTCGCCGTACATGCTACGACTCATACTATCCATTTAACTTTTTCACATCCGACAAACAATTTGAGCGTATAGACTTCTCTGACATCACTATCTTGTGTGGAAGCAATGGTTCAGGAAAAAGCACACTGCTAAATATCATAGCCGAGAAACTAAAACTGGATAGAAAAACCGCTTATAACAAGACCCATTTCTTCGACCCATATATCGAGAAATGTCATTACGAATTAAGCGTGCATGACCCCCTACAACTAAAAGATCTCAAACGCTTATCAAAGATAATAACAAGCGACGACGTGTTTAACTACATCATTGAGGTTCGTGAGAGGAACGAAAACCTCAATTTTAAACGCGAATTGATTTTTAGAGAAAAACACACTTTATGTTTGGTGTTATAAAAAATTTTGATTAAATTAGGTCCCAAAATAGAGTCATAGCAATTCAGATATCCGATATTGACCTTCATTCGTATTGAACTTCTTTGCTGCTGTTATTCGAATATGTATTAACAGAGTATTGTATTAACAAACAAATCCATTATTATGGGAAAGAAAAACTTACTCGTGATGGCTGCCAGTATATTTCTGGCAACAGCCAATGCGCCGACGGCAACGGCGCAAGAAGTAGGTGGAGTTGAAATCTCCACGACATCTATTCTCCCGATTACCGGAGTAACAGCAGCTACAGATCTATCTTCAAACTCTGACGGAGCTGATGGAGTTATAGGTGGCCATGAGTATGTGGATCTCGGTCTTCCAAGTGGCACATTATGGGCAACCTATAATGTCGGTGCAACCTCTCCTTATGAAAAGGGTGATTACTTTGCATGGGGAGAAGTGGAGCCACGTGAAGATTTCTCATGGGAAAACTACAAGTTCTTTGAAAGGTATGAAGTAGATCCTAATAATGGCGAATGGGCTGTCCTTGAAAATATCGGCAACGACATCAGCGGCACGGAATATGACGCGGCACGCTACCAGTGGGGAAACGGCTGGAGGTTACCCAATGAACAGGAACGCTATGAACTGAGGATGCTGTGTTGGTGCAATGGCCCAACCATAGAAAATGGCGTTAAGGGTGTGAGAATACATGGCCCTAATGAGCACAGCATATTCTTGCCGGTCTGCGGTTTTGGCCTTTGGTATGGGCAAGAGACTATCTTCGACAAAACTGATGGCGCATATTGGACAGGCGTTGAAGAACCACAATGTGGTTACAACGGCAGGCCTATTGAACCAAGCACGATTGCCAGATCCTTATTAGTCGATACCAGTGGCTTTACCGGTGCTACCTCAAAGAAGGCTTGGGGTCTAAACATACGTGCTGTTGTCAATCCGAAAGAATCCGGAATAGACAATGTCATCTCAGAAACTGAAAAAATAAGGTTGGACTATCGTAATGGATATATCCATATAATGGGCTGCCATTCTGAGGGTATTATATCGGCATTCGATCTTTCAGGACGAATAGTATACTCGGGTCCTGTCATCGACGGCATCTGCCAGTTGCCCGAATTAGTCAGCGGCATATATATTGTTTCATATACCGATAACAAGAATTCAACAACAACTCAAAAAATAACAATATAATAAAACACATCATGAAGAAGTTCATCACTTTCATAGTAGCAGCATTCTGCCTTGCGTCATCCATGTCGGCACAGGGCAGCTACTATTACTATCACGGCGCAAAAATGCCGTTAAACGTATCTGCCTCCGGTCTTATACCTGAGCAATGTACTATCGGAGACCGTCCGGTTTGTTATCCTATTGTCGATATCGGATTTACATTCGATGGATCCATCTCAATCACCGAAAACTCAACTGCAACTGTGTTTTCTGACGGGCATCCTGTGGCAACAGGCGTGTTGTCCTGTTCCAACTATGTAGGAAAAAAAAGGATACAGGGAACTGCGGTGATCACATTTGAATCGCCCCTGCTGCTTCCGAAAGGCAAGACATACCACCTTGTCGTACCGGAAGGTGTTATCTACAGGGAGGGTAAACCAGACATCACCAACGAGAAACTTGAAGTGGAATTCAGTGTGCCATCGACCCTCGGTCAGGCAACGCCCACTGTTGAAGAAGGATCTGTTGTTGAAAGAAAAGACCGGATAGGATTCTTTTTCGGATTCGAAACTGCACCCGTCGATGGCGCGAAGGCGATACTCCTTCGTGAAGGGGTTCCTGTTAGAGAATATGACTGCGATGTAAGCTGGGATTGGAATCTCGGTTATGCAGGAATTGATTTTGGCGAAAACATAAATTTCGAGAATGGAGTGAGATACTCGATTCAATTGCCTGCGGGTAGTACAAGTGCCCTATACCGTACGGATATTGTAAATGAAGAAGCAATCGTCAACTTCATAGGCGGTTACACAGAGCCGGTGAAGCCAATCCAGTACACGTGGTGCAGTCTCTTTGACAACCATACCACGGATGTGCTTGGGGAAGTAAAATTCTATTATGACCGTCCGATTGCCCTTTCCGCAAATCCGATTATCAAGCTTAACATCGAGAATGAAAATCTCACAGTCAAGGAAGTCGTACCGACAATTTCGGAAGAAAATGGGAACTGGGTGTTGGCTGCGGATTTCGAGAACATTCCGCTTATCTCGGAAAAGGGATATACTATAATTATACCCGAAGGAACAATCGTTTCCAAAGAAGGAGATGTTGTTGTCAATCAACGCAATGTAATGGAGATTGGGAGCAGCAGTGGCATTGTTGAGATTGAGAACCGTGAAGTATCGATAAACTCAGCAAATGGTGTCATATCAATAGGACAAATTTTTAAGGGATGTAATATAAAACTGTTCTCCCTTGATGGGACAATGATATACAACACAAAAACATCGGAAGGAAACGTCTCTATTTCTGTACCGACATTTGGAGTTTATCTTCTGTCCATAAATGGTAAAACGTATAAGATCGCAGTTAAGTAACCACCAATGTTCAATTACCTGAAAAATTCTGGCGCAGATTTGGCGCACCCTTAAACGAAAAATCAGCGCAACTTGTTGTTTTACAACTCGTTACGCTGATTTTGGCGGAGAGAGAGGGATTCGAACCCCCGGTACCTCTCAGTACGCCGGTTTTCAAGACCGGTGCATTCGACCACTCTGCCATCTCTCCATAGGGTGTTTGAGATTGCGGTGTTCGCAGTGAAAAAAGTAAATCACTTGAAAGCGTCACTACATTGCGGAGAGAGAGGGATTCGAACCCCCGGTACCTCTCAGTACGCCGGTTTTCAAGACCGGTGCATTCGACCACTCTGCCATCTCTCCAATAGGGGAAACGCAATTGATGTAGTCTTGCAATCGCAGTGAATTACTATTCCACTTTGCTTTATTAGCGGGTGCAAAGTTACGCTTTTTAGTTCATACCTCCAAATTTTCGGCTTACTTTTTTCGTCTATTAGCGAAAAAACATTGATTTCGACACATTTTACTGCTTCAGAAGCCGCAAGAAATACAAGTATAAGCTGCGGACACCACAAAAACAAGTGGGCTTGTTTTGTATTGTCTTCGGTTTGCAGTAACTCTGAATAAGTTACGCTGCACCTCAACAATAAAAATATGCAAGCATATTTTGTATTGTCTTCGGTTTGCAGTAACTTTGCACCTATGATTTATCCAAGCAACTTTGAAAACAAGATACAGTTCAGCGAGATACGCTCGCTGCTGAAGGGCTACTGTCTGAGCCAGTTGGGCAAGGACAAGGTGGACGCTATGGGCTTCTCGGACAACGCGGATCGCATCAACACGGCGTTGAAGCAGACGCGCGAGTTCCGCCGAATGCAGGAGGAGACCGACGACTTTCCGCTGCAGTTCTTCTTCGACATGCGCGAGTCGATAAAGCGCATACGCATCGAGGGCACGCACCTTGAGGAGAACGAGATATTCGACCTGCGCCGCTCGCTCGACACGGTGGCTGGCATAGTGCGCTTCCTCAACCGCAGCGACGACGACGGCAACTTCGACTACCCTACTCTGCACGACCTTACGGAGGGCGTGTTCACCTTCCCCGACCTCATTCGCCGCATCGACCAGATTCTCGACAAGTACGGCAAGATTAAGGACACGGCATCGCCGCGTCTCGCCGAGATTCGCTCGCAGCTGCGCAAGGCTGAGGGCAGCGTGTCGCGTACATTATATAGCATATTGCACGCCGCGCAGAGCGAGGGCCTTGTCGACAAGGACGTTACGCCGACGCTGCGTGACGGTCGTCTCGTTGTGCCTATCGCTCCTGCCATGAAGCGCCGCATAAAGGGCATCGTTCACGACGAGTCGTCGACGGGAAAGACGGTGTTCGTGGAGCCGACGGAGGTGGTAGAGGCGAACAACCGCATACGCGAGTTGGAGGCAGACGAGCGCCGCGAGATAATAGTGATACTTACGGAGTTCACGAAGCTTGTGCGTCCTCACGTGGACGACATCGTGAACGCCTACCGCATGCTTGCCGAGGTTGACTTCATACGTGCGCGCGCCGAGTTCGCTCAGCTCACGGGCGGCATAGAGCCGGAGGTGAGCGCGAAGCCCGTGGTCGACTGGATTACGGCGAAGCATCCGCTCTTGTGGCTCGCGCTGAAGAAGCAGGAGAAGCCTATCGTGCCGCTCGACATCATGCTGACGCGCGACCGCCACATACTGATTATATCGGGTCCAAACGCCGGCGGCAAGTCGGTGTGCCTGAAGACGGTGGGTCTGCTGCAGTACATGCTGCAGTGCGGACTGTCCATCCCCGTGAGCGAGCGCTCTAAGGTGGGCGTCTTCAGCGACATAATGATCGACATCGGCGACGAGCAGAGCATAGAGAACGACCTCTCAACCTACTCGTCTCACTTGCTGAACATGAAGAACATGATGCGACAGGCGGGCGAACGCACGCTGCTGCTCATCGACGAGTTCGGCACGGGCACCGAGCCGCAGATTGGCGGCGCTATGGCAGAGGCTGTACTCAACCAGTTTGTGAAGAAGCACGCATGGGGCGTGATAACCACCCACTATCAGAACCTGAAGCACTACGCCGACTCGCACGACGGCATAGCCAACGGCGCCATGCTCTACGACCGCCACGAGATGCGACCGCTCTTCCAGCTCGCCATCGGTCAGCCGGGCTCGTCGTTCGCCATCGAGATTGCACGCAAGACGGGCATACCCGACGAGGTGATACGCGAGGCGAGCGACATCGTGGGCTCCGACTACATACAGAGCGACAAATACTTGCAGGACATCGTGCGCGACAAGCGCTACTGGGAGAACAAGCGACAGAACGTGCATCAGCGCGAGAAGGACCTGGAGAAGACTATCGCAAAATACGAGGAGGAGATTCGCGAGCTCGACCGCAAGCGCAAGGAGATTCTGCGCCAGGCTAAGGAGCAGGCGCAGGAACTGCTGAAGGAGAGCAACCGCAACATCGAGAACACTATCCGCGAGATACGCGAGTGTCAGGCTGAGAAGGAGGAGACAAAGCGTCTGCGCGAAGAACTGAAAGCGTTTAAGGAGGACGTGAACGAGATAGACACGAAGTCGGCTGACAACCTCATCGAGAAGAAGATGCGCCAGATTATGGAGCGCAAGGAGCGACGCGAGAAGCGCAAGAAGGAGAAGAAGGAGAACGCGGCGAACCCAGCCACCTCAACATCCCAGCTCCTCAACACCTCAACATCTCAACACCTCAACACCTCAACACCTCAACACCCCTTTAAGGCAGGCGACACGGTGCGCATGCGCGGACTCACGACGGTGGGTCGCGTGGAGTCGGTAGAGGGCAAGGAGGCAACTGTGGTGTTCGGCGACGTGCGCACGAAGGTGAAGACATCGCGCCTTGAGCATACCACGAAGACACCGGAGTCGACACTGCCGCCAACGTTCGGCATCAGCCGCGAGACGCGTCAGACCATCGACCAGCACAAGCTCAACTTCCACCAGGACCTCGACGTGCGCGGAATGCGTGGCGACGAGGCGCTGAACGCCGTGCAGCACTTCATAGACGACGCCATACTCGTGGGTATGTCGCGCGTGCGCATCCTTCACGGCAAGGGCAACGGCATACTCAGACAGCTCATCAGACAGTATCTGCAGTCGGTGCCGAACGTGACGCAATGCAAGGATGAGCACGTGCAGTTCGGCGGAGCAGGCATCACGGTCGTCGACTTCTAATCCGCTACTAAAAAAGGCTGACTCTTAAGCTGCAAAATCGCAGCAAGAGTCAGCCTTTTCTTATGCTTTAATCTTTACTCTTTCAGAGAACTCCTGCCTATTGGCAGTGGTTTTACGAATGTTTTGCTATCGAAAAGCCATCGGACACCGAACGCGAACCGATCGGACACCGAACGCAATCTGATCGGACACCGAACGCAACCCAATCGGACACCGAACGCGAACCGATTAGATTCCGAACGCGAACCGATGCCTATTGCATTGCAATTCACTCGTTAAAGAGCTTCTTCTGGCTTAGCTTCCTCAACCTTATCCTCACTGAGCACCAACTCGCGATAGATAACTGCATCGACCGAAAGCATTACGCAAACGCCGACAAGAACGCATACAAGCACAACAAGTACGCCCAACGAACCTGCGATGGCGTCGAACATGCTGAAGAGAACGTAGGAAACAACGAGCAGAGCGAGGCTTACGGCAAACTTCAAGCAAAACGCCTTAAACTTATAGCCCATCATCAGACGGTTGCTCTCGGAGAGGCACAGCGCCCAATTCATCTTCTTGCCCACAAGCAGATAGACAGCGAGCAGCCAACTGAACGAGAGTACAACAGCCGGTATTAACAGGAACAGACAGGCTACCGACACGGCGGAGCTGATGACAGCCTGCAGAATGAAGTATTCGCCCATGCAATGACGGTACTCGGAGTCGAAAATGAACATCGGACTGATCATCTCGCCCTTGCTAAGCTTCACGGGAAGCGTAGCCAAGGCTATCGTAGTGCCCACATTAACGTACGGAATCCATACGGTTACGAGCCAAAGCAACACAGAGAGAACAATCGGCACAAGATTTTTAACGCCGATGGCGAATGCGTCCTTCAAAGAAGGCACGAACTGAAGTTTTTCTTCCATAGCTATAATTTTTTTAGGTTATTGTTTTTAAGTTGTATAACATTTGCAAATACATAGTATTTTTCACACATACCAAACCTTTTTGCAAAGAAATATTAATCATTACCTACTATTTGCTACCCACCGTATATTCTTTTTCGCCCAAAAGCAATAAAAAACCGCCCCACATCCCATACTGGTATGCAGAGCGGCCCAATTAATTAATTATGAGAATTCAGTTACTTAGTAACCTTCACGGTCTTCATAGTGCCGTCAGCTCTCTTCATGGTCACGATGTATGTGCCCTTGCCGAGTGTTGAGAGGTTGTTGCCAACCGCTGCTCCACCGAGAGTGTGAACCGAAACCTTTGCGTCAGTCGGAACGAGAACGCCGTTGATAGCGTCAACCACCACTGTGAGTGTTGCTGTAGCTGCCTCCGACTCCTTCTCCTTGTAAACTACAACCACCTTGTAGTTGTGTTCGCCGGCGAATGTGTCGGCTGTGTATTCCTTAGTGTATGTGCCTTCGCTGCCCGGAGCCTGAGCGTCCAGTGTAGCGAGAAGCTCCTCGCCCTCGTAAACCTTAACGGTGAGCGCTGCGTCAGCCGGCAGATCCTTTCCGTCGACGTCCTTAGTCGGGTTGGTCCAGGTAAGCTCTACGCTCTTTGCTGTGGCGATCTCGGCTGCTGCGAGGTTGGCAACAGGAGCTGTAGCCACCGGCTCTTCTGCTGCGCCTTCCTTCTCAGCCAGACTGAAGTCGAAGATGTAGCCGTAAGCGTTTGCACCCTCCGAGTCTGAGATGTGGAACGCTACATAGTAGTTGCCCGACTCCTGTACGCTGAACTCGAATGTGCTCGGGTCGCGGTCGTATACTGTGTTGAGCTCGATAGAGCCGAGAGTCTGGTCGAACGAAGACTGCACCTTCTTGTTTGTGCCGAGCTTCATCGTGAACGATGTTGTGCCAGACTCAAGACAGCTGCGGTTGTTGGCTGTATGAGCCTTCGCTACGTATGTCTTTCCTGCCTCGAGAGCGAACGCCGGAGATACCCAATAGTCATTGGCGTCGGTGTTCCAGTCGCTGCTGAAGCTTACACAAGGATGCTGGTCGCCTACCGGATTCCAGTCGGTATCGTACTCCTGATAGCCCCATGAGTTCCAGCTCCATGTAGAACCGGTGTTGCCGCTGCGGTCCATTGCTGTCCATGCAGCTACGTTCTCTTCCTGCTCGAACGAAACCTCGTACGGAAGTGCTACCGGAGCATCGGGCTCGCCGTCTGCCTTCTCCTCTATCTTCACAGAGTAGATGCTGATAGCGTCGTTAGCGTTGTTGGCGCCCCAGTTGAGTGCGCGGAACGCGAAGAGGTATACGCCGTCCTTGTTGGCGTCGAGTGTCCACAGGTTCTTCACCTCGCCGCTCTCGCCTACTGTTGCCGGAAGCTTAGAGCCGATCCACTCGATGGTCTTCTGGTTGTCAGCCGACTTGCTGCCTACGAAGTAGTCGAGGATGAGGTTCAGCTCGTTGTTCGGACCCGAAGCAGCGTCTACAGTAATCGTGTACGACTTGCCTTCCTTCAGCTCGAACTTCGGCGAAACGAGCCAGTCGCATGTTTCAGACTTAGCGTCTACGCCCATGTGTGCAGCCGGTTTGCCGGCGAAGTCGGATGCGGTGTAAGCCCATGTCACGCCCGGTGTCTCGCTGTTGTCCATCGTGGTCCATGTGGCGAACTTCTCAGCCGAATCGAATGTCATATCGTAAGGCAATGTACCCTCCTGGTCTTCTACTGGTGGATCTGGTTTGTCGGGATCAGGATCAGGACCCGGGTCAGGAGTTTCGCCGTCTACCTTCTCCTCGATGCTGAAGCCGAGAGCATAGAGATAAACCCAGTTGCTCTTGTCGCCAGCAGAAGTGTTTGTGGCATGGAACGCAAAACTGTAGAGTCCGTCCTCAGGAACGGTGAGGTCGTACGAATTGTCGTACTGCACGCCAGAAGACGGCATATCGATGTCGCTCAGCTTTGTGAACGAAGCGGCGTCGGTAGGAGTCGTCGTATACTCTACAGAGAGTGTTGCAGGTGTGCTGTACATTGTGCCCGAGCTTGTCTTCACGGTGTATGTCTTGCCTGCCTTCAGGCTGAATGACGGAGAAACGTAGTAGTCGTTAGGTTCGCCCGAGTCGGTCCTGATGCAGTAGCTCGGTGTGGCTGTCCACGCATTGCCGATGCAGAAACCGTCGTTGCCCCAATCGTTATTGAACTCCCATGATGTGCCAGGTGTCGGGCTGGCGTCAAGCACGGTCCAAACGTCGTTGGTAGAATCGAAGGTGATAGAGTAAGGCAGTTCTACTGTGCTCTGGGCATAAACATTCGTTGCGCCAAACAACGCAAGAACAAGCCCCATTGTGTTAAGTAACGTCTTTCTCATAACTATAAAGTTTAAAAGTTAATGAATCTATTTACTTATTTAGTTCTCTAAAACTATTCTCTCTAATTATTAATTGTAGCAATTTTATGCTAAAGGCATACAATACAATTGCAAAAGTAATAAATATTTTAATACAAAGAAACATTTGATAGATATTTTTGTGTTTAAATTGGCATTTTGTTTGAAAATCTTCATTCACAGCGTGAATTTGCAAAATAAGCGACAAAGTGTGCGAGCACAAAAAAACCGAAGACTATGCTATTGGCAGCATTGTCTCCGGTTATATGCGTTTTGTCTGTAAAGAAGCCTTACTTTTTCTTTGCAGAAATACTTACTTCTTCTTAGCAGCCTTCTCCTCCTTTGCAGGAGCCGCCGGCTTGTAAGCCTTGTTCAAGCCTGCAATCACCTCGTTGGTGATGTCGTAAGCCTTGTCGGCGTAGAGGATGTTGTCGCCAGCCTTGCTCAGAATCAAGCCATACTTCTTGTCCTTGTTATATACAGCGAGGAAGTGCTGGATAGAGTCGCGCAGAGCGTTGTTATACTTCTCTGTCTCTGCCTGGAACTCGCCGCTCAGACGCTGGTTGAGCACCTGAAGGTCGCTGTTCTGCTTCTGCAGCGACATCTGGATCTGCTCTGCCTGCTCGCGTGTGTAGGCGTTCTGCTGAACCTTCTGCTGGAAGTTGCCGTAAGCCTGCTCAAGAGCGTGCTGCTTCTGTGCGAGTGTGTTCTGGATGTTCTGACCCTTCTTCTGGAGAATGAGCGAGTAGTCCTTGCAGAACTTGTACTGCGACATGATGCTGTCTACCTCTACATACGCAATCTTTGCGTCTGAAGGCACAGCCTGCTTGCTCTCTACCTTCTTCTCGTCAACCTGACACTTCGACTTGTCGCAAGAGGTCATTGCGAAAGCGGCAACAGTTGCGAGTGCAAGTGCGCCGAAAATGTTTTTCTTGTTCATCTTTATTCTGTTTTTTAATTTTATCATTTTAAGTGCCTGCCTATCTATACATTATATATTATAGAAAAATCAGTTAGTACCACTATATACAACTTAGGCATATTAGTAGGCACCGTTGCGCTCACGGGCTTCGCGGTCTTGATCCATCACGCAGTGGATGCCCTGCTTGCGCAAGCCCGGATTGTCGTGTACGTGCTGTGAAGAGAACTTGCCGTTGCGTTTCAGCAGCACCTTTATCGACAACAAAGCGAAGGCTACTGCCACTACAGCGAGGCTTATAAGCATTAATTTAATCATATTATATATTTTTATTTTGTGGTGTCTACCTTTTACATTATCTTTGTATCCGATAGGCTACACCGCCCCATATCGGTACAAAGGTACGGCAAATCGGCGGTATGGCAAAATAATTTACCGAAAATTCAGATTATTATAACATCAACATAAAAAAATTAAGGAAAATGAGCAATTGCGAATTGAAACCTGCTCGCGTGTTCGAGCAGTTTGCTAAAATCAATGAGATTCCGCGCCCTTCAAAGCATGAGGAGCGCATGATTGAGTATCTTCAGGAGTTCGGCAAGAGCCACGGCTTAGAGACCGAGACCGACGAGACGGGCAACGTAGTAATCCGCAAGCCGGCTACAAAGGGTCACGAGAACGCTCCTACACTCATCCTGCAGAGCCACATGGACATGGTCTGCGACAAACTCGTAGACGTAGACTTCAACTTCCACACCGACGCTATTCAGACTTATGTCGACGGCGAATGGCTCAACGCTAAGGGCACAACTCTCGGTGCTGACGACGGCATCGGATGCGCTATCGAACTGGCTATACTCGACAGCGACGACATCGAGCACGGACCGCTGGAGTGTGTGTTCACACGCGACGAGGAGACAAGTCTCACTGGTGCTATGGGCATGAAGGCAGGTTTCATGAAGGGCGATATGCTCATCAACCTCGACTCTGAGGACGAAGGACAGATCTTCATCTCTTGCGCCGGCGGAAAGACTACTTCGGCTCGCTTCACATTCGAGCGTGAGGCTGCTCCCGAGGGTATGTTCTTCCTCACAGCTTCGGTAAAGGGCTTGAAGGGCGGACACTCTGGCGACGATATCAACAAGAAGCGCGCCAACGCCATCAAGATTCTCGCTCGTTTCCTCTACAAGGAGCAGGAGAAGATGGATCTTCGCCTCGCTAAGTTCAACTCGGGCAAGCTGCACAACGCTATTCCTCGCGACGGTAGCATCGTATTCGCTGTTCCGGCAAGCGAGAAGGAGACTGTACGTGCCGACTGGAACGTGTTCACAGCTAACATCGAGGAGGAGTTCCACGTAACCGAGCCGGTTATGGAGTTCAACCTCGGTAGCACCGACGCTGAGAGCGTACTACCGAAGGACACAAGCCGCCGCTTCATCCTCTGCATGCAGGCTGTCGACAACGGCGTGTTCGCTATGTGCCAGGACGAGGCTCTCGCATACATGGTCGAGACTTCTAACAATGTGGCAAGCGTTCAGACCGCAGAGAACGAGATCAACGTAGTGGCTTCGCAGCGCTCTAACGTGATGAGCAACCTCGAGAACGAGACTAACACCGTGAAGGCTGCCTTCGAACTGGCTGGCGCTGAGGTGAAGATGAGCGACGGCTATCCGGCTTGGAAGATGAACCCGGACAGCAAGCTCACGAAGGTGGCTGTTGAGTCGTACAAGAAGCTCTTCGGCAAGGATCCTATCGTTAAGGGCATCCACGCTGGCTTGGAGTGCGGTCTGTTCTCTGAGCGCTACCCGAACCTCGATATGGTTTCGTTCGGTCCTACGCTGCGCGACGTGCACACTCCTGACGAGCGTCTGCACATCCCGACTGTTCAGATGGTTTGGGACCACCTGCTCGACATCATGAAGCATCTCTAATATAGAAGGGTATGGCATCCATGTCATACCCACGCAGACTAAAAAAATAAAGAGGGTATGGCTATTCCGCCATACCCTCTTGCTTTATGTTATAATTCCGTAAGTCCTTTTACAGTTCTACATCCGTAAGACACATGTCGAGCTGTTCTTTTATTGTCTTTTTGTCGAGTTTCTGACCGATGAACACGAGCTTCTGCATACGGTCGCCATACTTCTCGTCCCAGTCTCTGCGCAGTCCTTCTTCACTTTCGAGCATCTGCTGCAGTTCGTCCTTCGGCATTGTGGCGTACCACTGTCCGGCGTTTTTCAGCTCCATCTGCTTGCCTGCCTGCTCAAAGAGATAGCACATGTCGGGCTCTTCCTTGAACCAGCACAATCCCTTGCAGCGAATCACGTTCTTCGGGAACAGACGTGCCACGAAGTTGTCGAAGAAGTTCATGTCGAACGGCTTTCTGCGATAATATACGAACGTGCCAATGCCGTACTCCTCTACTTCGCCGCCTTCATGGTCGTGGTGGTGGTGATGTCCGCAACCGCCATGGCAGTCGTGGTCGTGATGATGATGTTCATGATCTTCATCTTCATGGTCGTGATGATGATGGTGCTCATGCTCATGCTCCTCCTCATCCTCATCGTCGTCATCGTCATCCTCCTCATCATCGCCGTGATGATTTTCAATCTCGTTGATCCATGCAGCCGATGTAGCCACCTCGTTGAAGTTGAAACGACCGGTGTTGAGCAGACGCTCCAAGTCTACGTCGCCGTAGTTGCATGGTATGATTTCTGCTTTAGGCTGAATGGCGCGGATTATCTCGGTGAGTTTGCGCAGATCGTCAGCGCTCACCTCCGCAGCCTTGTTCAGAAGTATCGTGTTGCAGAACTCTATCTGCTGTATTACGAGGTTTTCGAGGTCTTCGTCTTCGAGTCCGTCACGTGTCAGAGCGTCGCCGTTGTTGAACTCGTCTCTCATGCGCAGCGCGTCCACCACGGTCACGATGCTGTCAAGACGCGGAATGCCGTTGGTGATATACTGCGGACCGAGTGTCGCCATCGAACTGATAGTCTGCGCAATCGGTGCCGGTTCGCAGATGCCGCTCGCCTCGATGACGATATAGTCGAAGCGCTTCATGTTAATGATGTCGCGCAACTGGTCTATAAGGTCCATCTTCAGCGTGCAGCAGATGCAGCCGTTCTGCAGAGCCACCAGACTGTCGTCCTGCTTGTTCACCACTCCACCCTGCTGGATGAGGTCGGCGTCGATGTTCACCTCGCCGATATCGTTCACGATAACGGCGAACTTAATGCCTTTCTCATTAGAAAGGATTCGATTTAACAATGTTGTCTTGCCGCTGCCCAGATAACCTGTGAGCAGCAATACCGGAATCTGTGTCATAGTATTTTGTTATTATTCCTTCATTAATTCAGAATATGTACGGTCCATCTCGTCGGTCATAACCGTGAAGTTATGCTGCGTCTGGCAGACCTTCAAGAACAGCGAAGCAAGGTCTGCTGCCTCTGCGTCAGCAAAGTCGACAGCTTCGTCGAGCAGCAAGATGTTCATCGCATCGAGCATCAGACGGAAAAGCGTAGCCCCACGTAGGGGGTGCACTTGTCTCAAGTGCACCGACCGATCAGAACGTGCATCCTCCCCCGTCTGGCGCAGACCGCGAACGTATGCGAACTTCACGACACGCACAGTCAGCTCGATGGCGCGGTCGGTGTCTACCGACGCTTCCGTCTCTGCCTCCGCTTTACGCACATAGCCCTCAAGATGGTCGGCGTTGGAGAGGTATCTGCCTGCAAGCAGCATCGAGAAGTTGCGCTTGTATTCCTCCACCAAAGCGTTGTAGTACGCCTCGTTGCCACAAGCTGTGCGCACAAGCGCCATCATGTCGTCGCCACGCTGTTGCGCTTCGCGAGCCAGTGCCGCAATGTCTTCGTACTTGTAGTTCATGGCTGCCAACGGGAAGAACATGGTGTCGAAGAAAGCGGGTGCGATGTGCTCGTAGTGTTCCAGCATCAGTTTCTTCACCGACTGCGGTGTCGTCTTCTCCTTCGGGTCTTCCACCTGACTCTCTATAACGCCATGCGAGAAGGCGTCGAAGAACGAGCGCACCAAAGCCGCCTGAACCTTATACTTGTCTATTTTCTCTGTCATCAAAGTTCTGTTTGAATGTTAATTGACCTGTACTATATAATATTATGTATATAGAATGGTTTTGCTTATTAGCGCATTACTTTTTGTAAGCGTCTAGAATCTCCACTACATACACGTCGTGCAAGCCGCCCTTCGCACCGTACCACTGCCCTATCGACTTGTCGAGCATCTCCTCCGGACGAATCTGCGTCTTGTACAGCTTGCGGCAGGTGAGTGTGAGGCGTGCTTCATCGAATGTTACGCAGCCGGTCTCGGTTGCAACCGGTGTGAGGTGAGCCTCCTTCGCCTTGTCGAAGTCTCTGCCCGACTTAGCGCCACAGAAGGCATACGCCTTGCGTGCCTCTTCCGAGTTGCCGAGGAAAACAAGGTTCATTGTATCGTTCGCCTCTATGAACTCGTGTGTATAACGCTCCGGACGGATGTACACAATAGCCACCGGACGGTTCCACAACCAGCCGAGGCATCCCCAAGATGCTGTCATCATGTTGAACTTCTCCTCGTTGCCTGCAGCAACAAGCATCCACTCCTTACCAATAGTTGTGAACACATTATCGTGGAGTGTCGTAACGTCTATCTTTTCCATAGTCTTCTTAATTTTAATCATGGCGACTGAGGTAAAGCTCCGCCGCACTAAGTTTATACAACCTTGCAGCATTCAAGGCGCAGCATGCACCTCAAACATGCAAATACAAAAAAACGAGACAAAACTTAAAGTCTTGTCTCGTCATCATTTTGAGCCTCTTGTCGGATTCGAACCAACGACCCCGAGATTACAAATCACGTGCTCTGGCCAACTGAGCTAAAGAGGCGGGTGGGCAAGCTACTTACATCGCGCCGCTACAACCAACTACCTTTGCTACGTTCCCGTCCTGGAGGGTTCGAAGGGAGCTGGCCGTGCAAGACTTACCCGTATTGCTCTGTAAGCGGTTGCAAAGTTACGCATTTGTTATGAAACCGCCAAACGTTTTCTCAACTTTTTAACTACGAACTTACATTTTTCTGCATTTAAACCCTAAGATCTATATAAAACAGAACTTTCTCGCCATGCTTATGCAGCATTATAAGAGGGTATGGCATTCTTGCCATGCCTACGCACACTATAAATTCATAAAGGTATGGCGAGCTTCGCCATATAAGGCGCAATCATCTCTGCCGCATGCTCAAGAAACTGTCTGTCCACGTCGTCGAATGTTGCCAATTCGGTGCTGTCGATGTCTATTTCACCAACCACTACCCCATTGTGGTTCAACGGAACAACAATCTCCGATCGAGAGAGCGACGAGCAGGCTATATGACCAGGGAATTTCTCGACATCCTCAACAACAAGTGTGCGCTGCTCCTTCCATGCCGTGCCACATACTCCGCGTCCGAACTTGATGCGTGTACATGCCGGCGTGCCCTGAAACGGACCGAGTATCAGTTCACCGCCGTCTACAATATAGAAACCAACCCAGAAATATTCCTCAGGAAAGATTGTCTTCATTACTGCAGCACAATTAGACAATACGCTGATAGGATGGTCAGCATCATTCGCGAATACTTCTATCTGAGAGATCAGTTCTGTGTATCTTGATTGTTTATCCATAGCTATTTGTTTAATATAACTACAAAGGTATATATTTATTTTTATATTGTGATAGTCTATAGAAAATGATGTTAGTGGAAAAATCTGCCATATCTTCCAGCAGCGGTGCAGCCAATTGGCTTTGAAGTGATTAAAGGCTGGAAGATGCAGGTTGCACCTACCAGGATTTGAAGACATCTACCAGGATCAGGGGGTGCAGC
>ULWG01010469.1_pt1 | contig 29365 bp, 23 predicted proteins | sample 1960141 | NCBI WGS metagenome assembly ULWG01 (sample SAMEA4835806, study PRJEB28245) | human gut metagenome | biome: gut microbiome; material: fecal sample | place: Denmark | collected 2008
ATTTTACTTTTTCAGTGCCCTCCCAGGGCATCGCCCTGGGTATTTATGGATGCAAACCTGTCGCCCTGTATGGGCAAAAGCTTTCAAAGATCAAGCAATTTATAAGGCTTTTGCCTTTACAGGGTGTCTTGTTGACTGCCATTAACCCAGGGTGCTGCCCAGGGCTTGGAGCTTTTGGGCCTCCTAGTCCGTTTCAACTATACAGTTCGTACCAATTTCTTCTGCAACTTGCTATTATCGGATATATTTTTTAGCCTTTATCGTTTAAAAGATTTTAAAAAACAGTAATTATCGTTTACGAGTTCCCACTAGTGGGAACTTTCATTTATTTTATTTTTTGTATCTTTGCACCGTGTGACACAGATTAGAACCTTATTACCTACTTTGGAGGCGTCGCGACAAAAACAGTAATTTGTGGATCTCTACTTCCGAAAGCCAACGGAGGCGGAGACAGGAGAGATTATGCCCATAGCAAGAGAGCTATACAGCGCATTCTCAGCTCAGTGTTCACGGTGACACGGTGACAGGGTGACACGAGTTTTTCAACTTTTCGCCTCGTACGCGGGCAGGCAGGAAAAATCAGGCCGAAAGTTCCTGCCTGCCCGCGCGAGAGTAAATCTTCAGAATTCCCTGTCACCTCTGTCACCCTGTCACCCAGAAGTCGGTTGCTTCCGAGACGGAAATCAAAGACTTACGATGCAAAAGTCAGTTACTTACGATATGAAAGTCAGGGACTTATGATGCAAAAGTCAGTAGCTTACGATGTAAAAGTAGCTACTCATTAAAATATTTTGCCAAATAGGATGTTCATCATAGTTTTGAACAGAATCTTGGCATCAAACCACCAGGATCTGTGCTCCAGGTAGTAGAGGTCAAGACTCAGTCTTCTCAGCATCTTCGGCATTGTATCCGTATATCCGTTATACAGGGTGGCATAAGAAGTAGCACCCGGTCGGATCTGATACAGATAAGTATAGCGAGGATCATGCTTGATGATTTGGTCGATGTAGTATTTCCGTTCCGGTCGGGGACCGACTAATGACATATCGCCTTTTACGATGTTCCACAATTGAGGAAGTTCGTCCAAATGGTGGGCCCTAATGAATTTTCCTACACGTGTGAGTCGAGTGTCGCCTTCAATCTCTAGTAGATTTGGACCATCTTTTTCTGCATCAGCCTTCATCGATCTGAACTTATAGATGTTGAAAGGTTTCCCATGCAAACCTATACGTTCTTGCTTGTAGATGATTGGTAATCCGTCTTCCCATTTGATAGCTAGGGAGATAATGACAAATAGGGGAGAAGATAGAACGAGACAAGGTACAGAAACAAGAATATCTGTGGAACGTTTTACAAAACGCTCCATTCTGTTGTTTCTATTCTTGGTTTCTGTTTTGTTTTGTTTGGTCATTTCTCTATTTTTTTCTTTAGTTTGATTTTTTGATTGATACCGATGTGTAGCATCGTATAGAGGGCTATATCGATAAGTAAGATACCTGTTAATCCTATATTCATATTGCCAAGTATTACGTTGGTGCCAACGAAAGTTAGGGTAAGTAGGATGATAAAGAATAACGTATAGTGTTGGTTATATCCCATAGCCAATATCTTGTGATGTATGTGGCTTTTGTCTGCATCAAAGATTGGTTTCCTGTTTCTGATGCGATGTAACACTACTCGTACGACATCAAAAGTAGGTATGATGAGCAAACTGTATGCTATCAATACGCGTTTTGGAGACATTGGCATAATATTGGGATTTACGGCAATTGCTTTGACAAATAGGAATGCCAAGAAGAATCCCAACGTTAAGCTGCCCGAATCACCCATGAATATCTTGGTTCCTTTTTCTACTTTCCCCCACATATTATAATATAGGTATACTGTCAGTACGCCAACCAAACCTGCAATCATCACTTCATAAGCAATCAGGTTGTATGGTATGAAGCAATAAAAGAAACCCAGCAGAGCTATGATGGAGAGACTTGTTGCCAAACCATCAATGCCGTCTATCAGATTGAGTGCATTATCTATGAACACAAATGTAAAGATTGTGAGAGGAATACCAATACTCGAAGGTATCTCGTAAATACCAAACAAACCATAGAGGTCATTAATCTGGAGCCCACATATAGGCATGATGCTGGCAGCGAGAATTTGAGCGGCAAATTTCACTTTAGCATTAAGACCGATTAAATCGTCAATGATTCCTACAGAGTAGATAATCGACAGACTCAAGATAAAACCTACGCTCCACATACTGAGAGAGATTTTGTCTTGAATATTATTTGTAGCTATGATAAGCAATACTGCCACAGCTGAAATCATCATGCTTGGTATGAATGCAATGCCACCCAATCGTGGTATAGGTGCGCTATGCACTTTTCTTAGGGTTGGTATATCATACAACTTTTTCTTCTTGCAGAATTTCAGCACTGATGGAATGAAAAACACACCACATGTCATGCTCAGTATGAATGCTCCTATGATTGGTAATATTTCAGTTAACATATTTATATCTTCATTTTATTATATAAACTGAAAAGGTACGTGAATATTGTATAAAACATAAAAATTGTTTGGCTGTTTCATATAAAAGGAGTATATTTGCAGAAAAATGAGACAATATAACGCAACTGAATAGAAAATTGCCTTTAGGCATACAGGATTTTGAAGAGATGCGTAGAGATCATTATATCTATGCTGATAAGACTGATATGGTTTGGAAACTGGCTAATGGTACTAAATACAATTACCTGAGCCGTCCACGCCGTTTCGGTATGATTCTTCCGATTATGTTGCATAAGGAGTCTTCGCAAGTAAGCAATGCTATTCAGAAATTGAAGATTTCGATGCTAGCTGCTAATATCGATAGGAGTATGCTTTGTCTTAAGCAGTTGGTAGCTGGTACTCCTTACAGTACCCAAAAGAAGGAAAACTTTGTTTTTGAGGAGCATTTCCGTTTTATTCTGAAAAATATTTTCTATCTCTGTGGCTTTAAGGTCTCAGAGGAACAGCAGATGTCTGCAGGTAGAATAGATTTGGTGGTTGAAACTTCAGAAAATATCTACATTTTAGAACTTAAGATGTCTGATAATGGTGGTGTAGTTTCTGCCTCACATCAAATCGTTTCTCGTCATTATGCTGATGCCTATGCTGCATCTTCCAAACCAGTTATCTCACTTGCGCTTGAGTTCGATAGGCAGAGTAGAGGGCTGATAGATTGGAAGAAACTGTGAAGGATATAGTGAAGCAAGCATGTTCTTTTCTATAAACCTTTAGGGGGATTATTCTTGAGATATGTAGTTGAAAAAATAATTTTAAAGCAATATTATGTTGAAAAGTTAGTTATATATAATATAAATAAATGAAATTTTAATTAATGCATGAAATAATGATTTCAATAATAACCGCAACATATAATAGCGCTGAAACAATAAATGATACGATAAAATCTGTATTGTGTCAAACAAATAAAGATTTTGAATATATCATTGTTGATGGTGGGTCAACAGATGAAACTATTGATATTGTGAAAAGTTATGAATCTGAATTCTCTGGTAGATTGAAATGGGTATCTGAAAAAGATAAAGGTATTTATGATGCCATGAATAAAGGCATAAAAATGGCTTCTGGAGATATAATTGGTATTTTAAATTCAGACGATTATTATACAAGTGATGATATACTTCAGACCATTGCAGACGCTTTTAAATGTCAGAATGTGGATGCTATATATGGAGATATACATTTCATCAAGGATGGTGTACCAGATAAGTGTGTGAGATATTACTCATCTAGACTGTTCTCTCCTTTTTGGCTTCGTTTTGGTTTCATGCCTGCTCATCCATCGTTTTATTGTAAGCGAGAAGTCTTTGACAAGTCGGGCTTGTATCGTCTCGATTACAAGATTGGTTCTGACTACGAGATGATGGTTCGTTTGTTCAGGAAGCACAAGATTTCGAGCCGATATGTCCCTAAGGATTTCGTTACGATGCGGACAGGTGGAGCCAGCAACAGCAATCTCCAAAGCCGTCTTACTCTCATAAAGGAGGATGTAAAAGCTTGTAGAGACAATGGCATCTATACCAATGAATTATTTATCTGTTTGAAGTTTCTGTATAAAATTTTCGAGTTTAGGGTGTTCTGTTGATTGCCCTAAACTCGATTTTTTTTAGGATACTTTGTTGTTATCTAATTCTTTCAAAGCCTCAATCAAAAGGTCGTTATCGTGTTTACTTCTAACGGCGATTCTTACGTAGTTTTTGTTTTCTAATCCTTTTTTCGTATTGCAGCTCTTGATGAGTATATTATATTTCTTTAGCAAAGTTTCAGACAAAGTCTCCGATGTGAATCTGCCAGATATCTCTATCATAAAGAAGTTGGCTTGCGAAGGTACAACGCGGATAAATGAAATCTTTGATATTTCTATTTGGAAGCGTTTGCGCTCTTGAATAAATTCATGGCATGCGGATACATAGTCCTTGCTGTATTTGCCAAAGATTTGCATGTAGTATTCGCCAAAGGAATTTATATTCCAGATGGACACATCTTTCTTGATATGGCTGATAAGTTCTGTGTCGCAAGAAGCTAATATGCCAAGGCGCAGTCCAGGTACTCCGTACGATTTCGATATGCTCTTGATGACCTTAAGGTTGGGGTATGCTTCGAGAATCTCGTTGTGCAATAGGCTGTTATTTTCGAAATCATCACTGAAATCGACGAACGATTCGTCAATGATAATATGTATGTCTTTGTCCTTGCACCATTGTACCAATTTGATAATCTCTTTGGTCGTAATGAAATTGCCTGAAGGGTTGTCTGGGTTGATAACCAGTAGGTACTCGATTTTCTTGTCTCCGAAGTAGGTTTTTAAATCCTCGGCAGTATAGTTGTAGTCTTTTCTGGTTGCATTGAATGGTACGATTGCGTCTTTGTTAAGTCTGTTTGGATATTCCTCGAATGTTGGATAGACGATTCCAATCTTGCCTTTCATTTCTTTCATTATGCTTTTGATGAGTTCTGCCGCTCCATTTCCTACCACGACATAATCTTGTTTAATGTTGAAATATTTTCCTGCCAATAGTGAGTTGACGAACATGCCTGAAGGGTATTCTGTTAGTAGTGTATCGAAGCATGCTTTCATCTCTTCTTTCATGTGCTGGGTTGGGAAGTATGGATTGACGAGATAGCAGAAATCCAACATCTTTGGAAAACGCCAGAATCCGCCATAGCGTTTATGGTATTTCTTCAGAATGTCTCTTTCGCTTGCAAAAAGCGTTTCGGCAATGTCGAGGTCTTGTACATTGTCAATTTCATACCATTTCTCATTTCCGATAGGCAGAGCCTTCAAATCGGTTCTGTTGAGGAATGTTAGCACCTTGAGTACTTCTTCGTAATATTCATTATTGCCCCATGCCTTGCAATATGCTTGTAGGAAAGGAATGTACTTGTTTTTGGCAAATTCCTTGCTGAATTTGTAGATGTTGATAGTCTTATAATACTCGTTCGTATTATGAAAATCAAAAAGTTCTTTTGAAACGAAACTGAGTATATTTTTGTCTTTGTCTATCTTTACGACAGTTCCATCCATCCAATACTCCCATTTTGCTACAAGTGCTAGGTTGGGCCATGGATTATCCAATAAATTCTTTACGATTCCTTCTTCGTAAATAAGATCAGATTCGAAGAGCAACGTATCGTCTTCCATCATCTTGTCTTGTGCAAGTGACAGAGAGTAGATGTTGTTCGTCTTGTCGTAAATTGGATTTTCGATGTATTCTATGTTCAATGTCTTTTTATATCTAGAGCCTATGTGTTTTTTAAGCTTTTCTCCCTTGTAGCCAATTACAATGGTTACATTTTTGATTTGGAGATTGGATAATATGCTCAAAGTTCTGTCAATGAGTCTTTCTCCATTTATAGGCAACATACATTTTGTGTTGTCTTTTGTGTATTCGCCGAGTCGTTTGCCCATCCCGGCAGCCAAAATGATTGCTTGCATATTCTTATAATTTTTATATTGTTTTTAAAAGCAAAGTCATAGTTGCCTTCGCCTTAGAATTTGAATTCTTTTGCTTTCTTTACCCATTTGTCTATATAAGGTTTGTCCGCTTTTTTTTGCAACTTTTCTGTTATAGCCTCAGGCAGCAGCATTTTGGCATATTGCAAGCATAGAACCTTTGCTTTTTGAATCTTTGACATCTTAAAACTGACGTATGGGATAGGCGTCTTCCAATTGCTTCCATAGTTGAACTCCAGGTACTGTTCGTAGTCTCTTGGTGCTTGGAACATGGCTCCTTGAAATTCTATTTCTGCGGTATCTTCGAGCAACTTTTTAGAATACATGTCTCTGCAGCAATAGGAGAGAGAACAATCTTCTGGGTAATCATCAAAGAAATAGAAGTCTATATATTCGCCTTTTCTTATGATAGAAAGAAATCCCCTTGATTCATATCTGGCTAATTCGAAACCATTTTTTCTCAACTCGAATAGGAGAGATAGAAAACTAGGTAAGTCTCTCTTGAACATGATTAGGTCAATGTCCTCATCGTGAGAAATGAAGTCATGCTCTCTTACTGCGCCTAGCAAGGTGCCGAAAGAGAGGAGAAATTTTAGGTTATGTTTGTCGAGAATGCCTTTGAGGAGGAGAAGATTCTCTTTTGCGATAACCTTGTCGATGGGCTTGATGCCCAAAAAGATAGGAACGTACTTGTAATAGTAGTTGCCTACAGGTGTCTTTATCTTTAGTTTCATGTTGCTTTCTGTTATTTTATAATTTCTTTTATTTTCATTTTCAATTTGAATGGTAATAAATGTTTGGCTTTTTCGTACCAAGTGTTGTTTTGTTTGTAATATGCTTTTTCAAAAGGTAGGTAAGGTGCCATGAATTTTGGATGTTCCAAAGGAAATGTGAGCTCATTTTGTGCAATGAATTCCTTTGGGTCTGTTGTTCTGCTAGTATGTGTGGCATCTTTTCCAAACCCTACATTTGTTGTAAGTGAGTATTTGGGGTTGATGGCAAGCATGTTATTTGCTGCTAATGTGAAATACCATTGCCAATCCCAAGCACTAACATCTTTTAAGTCAATAGCTTTTAAACGATATTTCCAATATTTTAAGTCTTTTGCTAAATACCCCATATTTGCTATAATAGATTCTTTGAAAGCAGTCTCTCTCCAGTTCATGCTTAAATCCATTAGTTTCCATGCTCTTTTCCATGTCGCCCAACCATGGCAAGATTTGTATTTGCTAAATACATAGGAATTTGGTATCTTTACGTTGCTTGCATAGTTTGCTCCACAAATCATCCCAACACGTTGGTCGTCTTTGTATATCTCCAACAGTTCATCGGCGTATCTATAAAAGCTATGTTGCATGATACAATCATCTTCTATAATAATACCTTTTTCTTCGTTTTCGAACAACCAATTAATGGCATTAAAGACCCCATGACAGCATCCTTGATTCTCTTTAGAAAAACGTGTTTTTACATCGCATTCCCAATCGATTGAGTTTAATACGGCTTCACGTGTTGCTTGTACTTTTTCTTTTTCTCCAGAGATGAAGTTTCTTGCTCCATCGCCTGCGATGTATAGTTTTGTTGGTCTTACAGCTTTGATGGATTCCAAAGTTTTCAGAGCAACCTCTTTACGCTTGAATATGATGAGTAATATTGGTACGTTATACATGTTTTTTTTATTTATTAATTAAATATTTTAATGTGGGCATATTCTTTCGTAGGATAGTACCTTTGCCTTATACGTATCCTTTAACCCCTCTTTTTTTATTAATCCAATAGTAACATGCTGGCGATAAAATACGTAATTTGCGCAAAATCCAGCAGCCTATGTATTTTTTTGGAAAGTTACGCTTGATATATGTGAAATAGTCGGCGTCACAGTGAGTGGGTGCGTTTACGTATGCAATTCGCTCTTTTAGAGTTTTGTTGCTTAGCATTATAATCTCATCTTTTTCTGATAGGTGGTCGTCATCACAAATTCCGCATACTCGGGCTGTTAATAAAACAGGAAAACCATGCTTATGCGCGTTGAGGCTATAGTCATAGTCGGCTGCACTGTGTATGAAGCCTTCGTTGAAAATACTTATAGTTTCAACAACGTTCTTTTCTATCATCAGAATGTTTGCATTGGTAAGTTTTACGGCTTGTGGTTTGTCTGATTCACCTACAGTTTTAATGTCATTTTTTATATTGGATTTACCTATGTTTTTGCCTCCGTATGTGATAATTTCTGGATTTTTTGAGTCGCATGTAATCCCGCTGTATAATCCACCTTTTCCAAAATGTTTGATGGCATAATGGTGAGCAGAATACAGTTCTTCGAACAAGTTGTTAAAAACAACAGTATCATCATTTAGTAGAAGGAAGAAATGCCATTTCTCTTTTTCTTCCAAAGCTTTTCTCCATGCTAAGCGCATACCACCTGCCCAATAACAATGTCCATTACCTTCGATGATGTTTAATTTGCCGATATGTTTGTCCTTGCACAAATCTCTTACTGCGTCCTGTGTCCCGTCGGTGCAATTGTCATCAGTCAAGTAGATGCTTAGCGAGAGACCATTATCTTTAGACTGGGCATTATTATATACTTTTGCTGCCTTGAACAGGGATTCAAGGCAGGCTATTGTCTTCTTCTTGCGATTGAAGCACGTTAGTATCACAGCGATATTGTATATCATGACTTTTTTGCTTATTTTAATCTATATTTAAAACGATTGATGGTGCGTAATATTGTATGAAAACATGATTATCTTTAAATTAAGATGTTGATTGATGAAAAAAACATCTATTTGTTTGGATAATTACTGATAAATTCGTAACTTTGCCATTACTATCAACTCGTTGATCGAGCAAAATGAATATTAATATAAATTTAGTTATAATAACATGGAAAAAATCGCTTTGGTAGCAATAGCATACAATCGAGTAAATTCGCTTAAGCGACTTTTAAACTCTTTGCAAAGAGCATACTATGATGAAGACGTTAATGTGCCTCTTATTATTAGTATAGATAAAAGTGACACGGAGGATGTCTTGAGGCTTGCAAACGAATTTCATTGGAATCATGGTGATAAGAGAGTTTTAAGTCATGCTGAAAATTTAGGATTGAAAGCTCATGTTCTTAGTCAGGGAAAACTGCTCGAAGAGTTTGATGCCATCGTGGTGTTGGAAGATGATGTTGTTGTCGCACGTGATTTTTTGTATTATGTGCGTCAATGTGTGCGTAAATATCAAGACAATGACAAAGTTGCAGGTATCAGTCTTTACAGTTTTTCTGTAGAATATCATAATAGGCATCCTTTTATTCCACTTCGGGATGGAAACGATGTTTATTTCATGAATTGTGCTATGTCATGGGGGCAGGTGTGGATGAAGAATGCGTGGGCGAAATTTGAAAAATGGTTGAGTTCTCATCAAAGTTTTTGTGTATCTTCTGCTTTGCCTCAAAGCATATGTTCATGGGGGGATAAATCTTGGTTGAAATTTCATACACGTTATTGCATAGAGGAAAATAAGTATTTTGTGTTTCCATATGTTTCTTATTCAACTAATTTTAGTGATTGTGGTGTTCATATCTCTTCAGAGAATACGATTTATCAAGTGCCTTTGCTGCAAGGACGTAAACGGCAATTATGCTTGCCAGATTCTGTAGAAGATGGGATATGTTATGATGGATTCTTTGAAAATAAAATATTATATGATGTATTGAATTTGAAACCCGAGGAGTGCTGCTTGGATCTGTATGCAAACAATCCGAATCAGGAAAGTAAAAGATTTTGGCTTACGCCACGAAATCTGCCGTATAGGGTTGTCAAGAGTTTTTCAATGGAAATGCGCCCTGTAGAAGCCAATGTTCTAGAATCGATGGTCGATGGGGATGGCCTTTTTCTCTATGACACCACTGTTAGAGATTCTTCGGTAAAGGTTGTTGGTCGACCAGTTCTGTTGGCTCAGTATTTTGTGCAGAACATGTTTCTGTTTGTTCGTGAGTATGGTTATGTTAATGTTGTCCGTGACTTTTTAAAAGTTGTGAAAGATAAGTTTGATCTCTAATTTTATACAAAAATTATGATGAATATTCAATTGCTAAGATACATCTATTCTAAGATAAAGTATTGTGGAAAAGTGCGTTTCCATTATTCTACCGTTATAGGCAAAAATGCAAGTTTTGAAGGATATAATGCAATAGGAAGTAATTCCAAGTTTACGGGTAGAATGGGGCGTTGCAGTTATATGGCAAATGATTGCGACCTTTATGCGTCTATTGGTCGTTTTACATCAATAGGTAATAATGTAAAGAGTATTATGTTTCGTCATCCGTTGACTTATCCTTTTGTCTCGACATCACCTGTGTTTTATTCTACAGCTAAGCAGTGCGGGATAAATTTCGCAGATAGGGAGATGTTTGATGAGTGTGTAATGGCTGACGAGCGTGAGCATAGTGCCATTGTTATTGGTAACGATTGTTGGATTAATTCTAATGTTGTTTTTGTATCTGGAGTAAAAGTCGGTGATGGTGCCGTGGTGTTGGCGGGGGCTGTTGTAACTCGTGATGTTCCACCTTATACCATTGTGGCAGGTGTTCCTGCTAAGGTCATTAAGTATCGTTACGAGGAGGATGATCGTCTGTGGCTTATGGAACATAAATGGTGGAATAAAGACCTTGCATGGCTTCAGAGCAATTGGGAATCTTTTAATGATATAGCAAAATTTAGAACTTTAATGGGCTGATTTCATTGTTTTTGCTTGTTAAAAGAATGTCCGACTAGTTTTTTAGCGGGTAGTCTAGTCGGACATTCTACAACGGAAGGTCTCTTGTATGTGCTTTGATTATTTTTTTGAGGGTAGTTTACACAGTTTACCTAACATAAGAAGAAAATCATGGGTGAAAAATGGCATGTAGCCACCTTGGCTTGTCATGGTTATCTCACCGAAGTATAGTTTGCCATTTACTTCGTAGAAATCAATGCGAGCTTGTGGCTCTCCTTTCGATAGTATGCCCGCTGCACTAATCATCTTTTCTAGATTTTTTGGTTTGGGCAGTTTTCCATTGAGGCCTCCTTTATCATAGTGGTGGCTAAATATGGAGTATTCTGGTTTGTAGTTCCAGTTTAAATCATATGTCGCTACCTCTACATGGTTGGCTGTTCGGTTGTAGCAAACCCAAATAATTGCAGGTTTACCATCAAAGGCAAATACCTTGTAATCTATCAATGTTGATGATATAGGATGTCTTTCTACCAAAAGTTCTTCGGCCAAGAGGCATGGGGAAATCTTAGAGTAATGTGGTTCTACGTATAAATCGGCGAAAGGAGTATTGAGCCACTTGTTTAGTTTTTCTCTCAGTATTCCTATCTCTTCTTTTTTAGGGCATTCGTACAGAAAGACATTCATCGCGCTTCCATGATTGGTCTTGATGACACAAGGATATTCCAGTTCTTCGAAATTAATATCATTGGCATCAAGCCAATGACCGTAGTTTTTTACCAAGATATCTCCCAATCCTCTTTCTGAAACAAACTGTCTTACAGCCCATTTGTCGGCAAGAAGGGGCCAGTTTGAGGTATCTCCATAGAATTTTAACCAATTGATTTTTTCGTTAATATCCTGTGGATTCTCTAGATTCATCTTTCTGCCAGTGTTGTTTCTAAAACATACGGCTGCCGCATACTTAGGGTGTGAAAGATAATAACACTTATAGCATTTACGGTAAGCATCTTCTAACACTCTTGGTGTAATGGATTTGATAATTTCCTTGATTTTCATTTTTTCTTTATTTTTTTATTTCTTATAAATTCATTGATGTAGCTGCGTTCGCTTTTATTGAGTGCAATTAGATAACAAATCGTTATCAGGTACACATATGCTGTCACTAGGAATATTGGTATCGTTAAATATGCTTTCAACAGCCATATGGGGCAAAATAATGTTGTCGACAGTATAGCTGGCAAATAGGAACCTCTTATTAACGAACTGATATCAAAAGAGGAAATTCGTTTGATAAGGAATGGTCTTACGATAGTTACCAATGTGGAGAATGCAATGTATACATAGAATAAATTTTCTGGTTGATGTCCTAATTTTAAAAAAATATAGCCAACAATAACAGAGATGCCTATCAGGGTATTTACGACAAACTGGTATAGTTTTATCTTTCCTGTGGCGAAAACGAAATCGGCCAATCCGGCGTTTATGCTGTTAATCAGCATATTGATAATCAGAAGTCTCATGAACAGAATTGCAAATGGTGGTATCTCTTTCAACCAAATTCCCATTATCGTTTCTGGTACTAGAAGAAATGGTACTGAGATGAAAAGCATGGCAAAATATGTTACTTTAGATGACAGGCATACAAGATTTAGACATCTTGATTGATTGCCTGATGCATAACTCTTCACGACTTGTGGAGAAATGGACTTTTGACAATTGTTTGCGAAAGTTTGTAGGATATTGGTCACGGAGGTCGCCACGGCAAGTCCTGCGTTCATAGCTGTACTAAAGAACGTGTTGATGAGTAATGCTCCTCCTTGATTTTGTGCTATAAGCGCAATAGCTCCATAACCTATGGCTATGGAAAAGACGATGACTTCCTTGTAATCAGTCCATCTTTTTACAAAGGAAAATTTGGTTATCTCTTTGAACTTGTGACGACAATATAGCCAGAATACAAAGGTTGGAAATGCCGTCATAAAAGCTGTTATAGCGGCATAAATCAGTAGTTTATGTTCAAAATGATCTATAAGAATGTATGTGAATATCAGTTTGAAAATGCTTGATAATACGTCAGTTGTGCAGAACACGATAAACTTTTCTTTGGCAAGCAGCAGTCCGTTGAAGGGCACTCCAATAAAGGAAATTGCAGATGCAATGATAGAAATATCAAATATGGTATGTACATTAGCTATGTTTCCATTGTAATTTACATGGTTAGTGATGTACCAATGTCCAATTGGAAGTGCTATGAGCAATGTTAGGATAGCTATAGCAAAGTGTATGATGATATTGACGTTAAATGTGCGGCAAACAGCTTCACTATCTCTCTTGCCGATTGCCATAGCCATAAAACGGTTGGAAGTTACAATCATAACAGTGTTGATGATGCATGCAAATGTTATGATGCAACCTACAACAGCAAATAGACCATAGTCGTTTGCTCCTAGTGCTTGTAAACTGAATCTAGTATATAGTAGACCGCAGAGTGATACTAGGGCTAACCGAATATACAAAATTAGTGTATTGACCGCTATAACCTTGTTCGTATTTTCTTTCATATTTGTTTGTTTTTACAAATATATGGATAATAGTTGATACATATTAGCATATAAAACATGATAGGATAAGGATACATCTCCATCAAAGCCATAAAATAAAGGCAAATAGTGGCAAAGATTAGGTCTTGCCCTGTTCTTGTATTAATAAACGGCTTTATTGCTTTGTATGATTTCAACGTTATTGCTATGAAAAGCGAAAATAAGAGGATGCCTCCATTGATTAATATTGACAAAATGAAATTATGAGGGCCCGCAGCAAAAGATGACATGTAGGATTTATACCATTCCAATGTGGCAAACCCCCATCCCCATACTGGCGATTGCTCTATTATTTTCAATGCAGCATCCCACATGTACGTTCTACCCGTAAAGGTTATGTCTTTGTGTAGCACGTCTACAACAAAATATACTGCCATTTCATTGTTTTCCAGTCCTTTTCCTGAAAACACAACAAATGTCTGGAACAATAAGTAAATAGTGAAGAGCCCCACTATTCCTAATTTCCTAATTTTAACCGAAGGAATCAGGCAGAACAGCACAAATAGTACTATCATGCTTAATGAAGTCATAGAGCCTACAAGTGCAAGAGAAATAATGCAAACTATTGCCAATGTAATAGAGTTTAGTATCCATATCTTAGAGAAACGTATGCATATCATACTAGTAGCCAAAGCTATGATTAACCTACAGCCCATTTGGTTGTAATTGAATCCCAACAAGAACCCCGAACTGTCCTTTGTCTTGTCTGAAATCCATAACAAAGGATGGCTCATTATGTGTGCAAAGTTAAGGTATGCACAGATCGATAATGCTATGGCAAAACTAATGTAAACCATTTTAACCCTGTCTCTATAGTATCTGAATATCAGCAAGGCTAACCATACGTTGATTGAGAGATATATACAGTTTTTGATGTCTTGCATGTATATAATTGTAATACCTATAAGTATCAGAAAAAAGCATATATAGAGAAATCCATAATGAGTCAGTTCACGATTGTGTATAAATAAAATGAACATTATTATAAAACTCAGTATAACCCCTGCCAATGTCATATAAGAAAGAAGTGGCATTTCCAATGCTGCTAGTGACATTGTCATGAAAATAGTTTCGAGCATAATCATCAAAAAGGGAACAAAATTCATTTCATGAAAATCTAATTTCCATGAAATGCCCTTGAATGTCAATGGTATGCGTCTGATTTTTATTAGTGACATTTGTTGTTCTTTTATTTGTCGTTCGTTCCTGTTGTCCCCTTGCTTTGGACGAATAGGTTCTTTCTTGTTAGCAAAAGTGCAGTTACGATAGTTGAGAAAAAGCACATTCCGAATATGAAAATCATTCGTTTCGGACCTGATGGCTTGACTGGTACTGAGGCATTCTGAAGTGTTGTGAATGCAGGTGTCTTCTCTTGCAACTTGGCTGTCATCGCTTCTAACTGTGTGCGCATAGCGCTATAGGTGTTAAACTTGAGTTGCATTTCGTTTTCCATTTCATCGCGTTTGGAAATAAAGCTTTGCAAGTTTACATCTTGGTTGGCATCGCAATAGGAACTATATATTGCAACACTTTTGTCGTATTGTCTTTTAGCTTCTTTGGTCAATTGCTTGTAATGTGCTACATCAATGCGTGCCTTATTAGTGCGATATTGTGTTATAAAACTTTGCAAGTGTTGGCGCGCAATATCGGCTATTGTTGCACAAATCAGTGGGTCCTGATCTTTTACAGTGATAGTTATCACATTTGTTTGTTTATCCACAGAGCATGAGACTTTCTTTTTGAGGGATTGAATCAAGTCGTAGTCTTTTTTTGACATCTCGAATGCGTTCAGTTTGTTGCCATTTCCCCCTTTTCGTACGTTCGATGCTTCTTCTTTCTTGTTAAAGAGTTTTATGATTGCCCCTATTGCCAATTTAAAAGGGCGAGTTACTACATTCTTCTTTTGCTTTTTTGTCAAATATGTATAGTAATCTGTATTAATGCTTCCATCCTTGCTTTTCACCTGTGTGTTGAGTAAATCAATTAAAAATTCGTTCGAACTCATTACGTCAGGATACAGCATAGGGTATATGGCATCAGTGTTTCCACCAGAAAGATTTACTCCGAATTGTGATGCGACCGAAGCCAAGCCACCAGCAACATCCTCTCCGGTTGTCTCTGGTGCAAGTGTTACATCGCAAGTATAGGTGCGAGGTTCTGGAAATATATATATACATGAAAGTATAAAGGTAATTGGAAGAACGATGAAAAACACCTTCTTCTTCCTTAGTAATTGCTTGTATATATCCGCCAAATCTATTATGTCCTTGTTTTTTTCTTCCATTTCAGCTTATTTTTCAAAGTGTATTTTAAATTCTATTGTTATTACGCCACGTCGGAAGGAATAGTTCGAGCAAACTTAAGTCTAAATCATTTTTGTATAAGTTGCTTCACAAGCTTCTGACGAAAGTACATCGCAAATATCTTACTTACTCATATTAGCAATCGTAGCAATCATAGCGATGCTGCTAACTTATCTCTGTTTCCAACTCTCAACTCCTCTTGTTTTGCTGGAGAAGTTGATGCCTAGCTTGACAACTGTTCGCTTATCCATAGCGAAAGGAGCTGCATAGTTTTTGACTTCTATCTGTTGCAGAGCTTCTTCGGCGCTTCCGTCTAATTTGCATTCGATGATGTAAATGTAGTCGGAAGTTTGAATGAGAACGTCCATCCTGCCATCACTTGTCGGTATTTCTACCTGTGTGTGGAATCCCATAATCTTAAAAATGAGATATAGGGCATTTTGGAAGTAAAGTTCTGCTTCGCCTGCTACCTGATAGCTGTTATCTGCAAAGAAAGCGGTAAGTCGATTCATAAATTGTTCAACATGTCCTGCTTCCACATCCTTCACAAACTCATCAACCATAAAGGCGGAACGGTCACCTGCTGAACAATATAGCGGCAGCAGAAAGTTAAGAAAACCTTCTTCCACTTCTTTGTTAGGGAAGCCTAGTAGGTATTTCTTAAACCTTTCGTCATAGCCTTTGATTGTGAGATAACCACTCTGGTATATCACAGGTATCGGATTGGTTGACAGTGAATCCACGCTGTTGATTACATCGTCTGATACCCTTTCCTTTGTCATGTCTGGCAAACGATAGTTGTGCATTTTCAGCAAGTCAACTAGAAATGTTGGTGTGCCAGTCTCAAACCAGTAGTCTTTATAGCGAAGTCTTGACAAAGTGTTCAGTACGCTGAATGGGTTATAGATGCCTACTGTATTTTCCTCGAAATGATATCCGTCGTATCTTGCCTTCAGTTTTGCTATTGTGGCTTCTTCTGTATCGCCATTGGCTTCGGCTAATTCGTTGATACCTTCCTTGAAATTCGCAAGCAGTTCTTTCTCTGTCATTCCGCAGATGCTGATATAACGGTGGTCCATCGAGATATCCGTCAGGTTGTTGAGGTCGCTGAACACGCTAACCTTGCCAAACTTGGTTACACCTGTGAGGAATGCAAACTTGATATATCGGTCTTGTGTCTTCAATACCGAATAGAATGCTTTCAGCTGTGCACGGTGTTCTGCCTGTAACTCTGGGTCGTGCAGGGTTTGGAGTATAGGCTTGTCGTATTCATCTATAAGAATTACGACACCACATCCTTCTTTCTCCGCAGCTCTTGCTATCACACCCTTGAAACGAAGGGCAAGTGTGGCTTCTGACTCACGGGCTCCATATTTGCTTTCCCAAGTTGTGAGGTAGTCATTAAGCACCATATACAGGCTGTCTTTCTCTCGAAAGTTGGCTGTATTGAGATCAATATGGAAGATAGGATATTTCTTCCATTCTGTCTCCAAGTCATATATGGCTAAGCCCTTGAAGAGTTCTTTCTTACCCTGGAAGTATGCTTCCAAAGTAGACAGAAAGAGACTCTTTCCGAATCGGCGTGGGCGACTGAGGAAATAGTATTCTCCCTCTGTCGCCAACTTGTACACGAATCGGCTCTTATCTACATACGAATATCCATTTGTACGTAGCTTTTCGAAATCTTGTATTCCTATAGGATATTTCATAAAATGACTCCTTTTTTATAGGTGTTTGATTATTCTTACTTACTCATATTAGCAATCGTAGCAATCATGGCGGCGATGCTGCTCATGCTGCTTCCCATACTCATCATTTCGGCGGTACTCATCTTGCGCTTCAGCTTAGCTGGGACGACAATCTCGCTGCCTGGCTGCACTTTGGCACCATGAGAGAGCTTGGCTACCTTGCCATTCATATAGATGATGTATGCCTTGCTCTTTAATGCATCTGAGGCAAAACCACCTGCCTGATCGATATAGTAGCTTGCCTTCTTGCCCTTTTCGTAGGCTACCGTGTTGGCAAACATTACGGCACCATTGATCTTTACCGTACCATTGTACTGAGGAATGACCAGACGGTCGCCCTCGCGCAAGATGATGTCGGCATCACTGCCTGGGTTCGCCAGTGCCTCAGGAAGATCGATACCTACAGGGTATTCGCTAGGTACGTTGAACTTCTCTATGTTGGTACGCTCTACATCCTTAGAGGTCTGCGAGATGGCACTGGCATTGTTGCTGCTGGAGGCTAGTTGCAGAAGATTTTTCTGTATCTCTTCGCGCTGCATCTTCAATACTGCCTCCATGCGCTGCTTCTCTTGTTCGTTGGCTTTGCGGATGATGCGGGCTCCCTTGAGATATGCCTGGTCGGTAGCTCCACCTGCCTTCTTGAAGAGTTCACTCAGGCGTGCGTTGCGACGGTCTAATGTATAGAGACCGGCAAACATCACTTCACCGGTAATTGATACGTTCTGCTGCTCTACATAAGCCGGACTCTGACGAATCATTACTTCATCAAATGGCATCAGCTTGAAGCCTGGGGTGCCGTCGATAACGAAGCCGTCTTTAAGAGATAAGGTGTAGGTCTTGGCGATAACGCTATCTGGACGTAAAGCCTTGGCATCCATCACTCTACGGCTTACCATTACATTAACGGTTGAAGCTTTGTCGGTTAAGCCGCCTGCCTGAAGAACGAAGTCTTCGAGGGTCTCATTGTCGGCATATTGATAGACGCCTGGATACTGCACTTCGCCACGGATGGTGAGGGTGCGCTCTACAATCTTTTCCTGTCGGGTAGGGATGAAGAGAACATCGTTTTCCTTCAATGGGATATCTGGAGTCTTGCCGTTCATGATGCCGGCAATGTCTACACTTACTACTTCGAGTGAGCGGTCTGACTTCATGCGGTGCATTACGGCACGGTTGGTGAAGGCTTCCTCTGTTAATCCTTCGGCATGCTCTACCAGGGTGCGTACGCTGTTGATCTGCTCGCCCAGATTGTACATGCCCGGACGGAATACGGCTCCTTTCACCTCTACGGTGTTGGCGTAGCGTGGCAGGATGCTGTCTACGCTGATTGAGTCGCCGTCATCGATACGGAAACTGGAGAAGTCGAACTCTTCTATATTATATACGGCACGTTCTCTGCCGGTCTTGCGGTTCAGTCTTACTGATTTCTTGTAGGCATCGCCTGTAAAACCACCAGAATACTTCAGAAGGGAATTGACACTCTCGTTCTTCTTCATTTCGTAAATCATCGGGCGCTTGACCTTTCCGGCGATGGTTACGAGACAATCGTATGGACCTACTACGATGACATCGTTGTCGGCAAGGCGGACATTACCCGTCAGTTTGCCGTTCAGAATATAGTCGTAAATATCAACAACCGTTACCAGTTTGTTGTGTCTGTATACCTTGATGTTTCGCAATGTACCCAGATCGTTGGTTCCGCCAGCCATGTAGAGTGCATGGAATACGGTAGCGAAGGCTGAGAGGGTATAGGTGCCCGGAATCTTAACCTCGCCCATCACGTTTACCATGATGGTCTTGGTCTGTCCTACGGTAAGCTTGATGCGGCTTGAACGGTATCTGCTGCCCACGGTATTGCGCAGGCGGGCATTAGCCTGAGCTACGGTTAAGCCTGAAACGCTGACCGGTCCATAACCCTCGATGGTTACTTCACCATCTGGCGAAACGGTGCTCTCGATGGTTTTCTGAGAGGCGCCATAGATATCGATGATGACGGCATCGCCAGGCCCCAGACGATAGTTCTGTGGGGTAGCGATGTTCATATTTGGCTCGAAACTGAGGTCCTTGTTATTGAAGATGTCACGGCCGAAAACCTTACTGCGCTTCTGGTTGAGCTCAGCCTGCAGCTGTTTTACCATGGTAGCTGTATCGGGTACCAGGGCGTTCATCTCCTTGCTGAAATCGTCATAATCTGGGTTGGTTTCATCATAAGATGAGTAGTAGCTGTCGTTCTGCTTGCTCTGGATGCGATAGTTGCTATAGGTTGAAGCCTGCTTCTCTTTGTCCTTGTCCTGGTAATCTTCTCTATGCTTACCATTGTTGGTCCGCATTCTCTTGTTGCCTGCATTTCCTGCAGCGGTTGTGCTGTAGAGCTCGTTCTGCTGCGACATCTTCTGATACTTATTGCGTACACGTCGAATCTGGGAGATGTCTACGCCCTTCTGCATCAGTTTGGTAACAATCTGCGAATTGGCTGTGCCACGCTCATGTTCTTTCACCACAAAGCTCATGACCTGATCATCGGTCATGTGTGAACTCTGTGCGAAAAGAGGCCCTGAAGACAGGACGAGCGCCAGTACAAGTATGATATGTTTCTTCATTTTTGTTCTATTATCTTAGTTATATTTATGTAATAACTCGAAAAAAGTGATTTTGTTGCTATAGAAGGCTGAAAAGATGTTAATAAAAACAAGAAACCCAGGGTTCAACCCTGGGTTACTGATGTTCTGAGCGAGATACGGGAGTCGAACCCGCCTCACAGGCTTGGGAAGCCCGTGCACTACCGATGTGCTAATCTCGCGAAGGAAAATACTAACTCCTTTCACAAGAAAGAGCCACGAGCGGGACTCGAACCCGCGACCCACGCATTACGAATGCGTTGCTCTACCAACTGAGCCATCATGGCTTTTTGCCCTAAAGCAGATGCAAAGGTAATGAATATTTTTTGAAATAAGAAATTATTGCCTAAACTTTTCTCATGGTTAACTCTTATTAACTAAAGTTCGTTGGTTGCTATACCGGGTTCATAATAAAAGAGGGACTATCGCCAGTGGATAGTCCCTCTTCTGATTATAGTTTCTTGAATGTCAATTCTTCTTTTTTCGAATTCTTGCCTACCGAGATGGTGTCGCCTGGCTTCATTGTGCCATCGAGTAACATCTCGCAAACGGAATCTTCGATGTAGGTCTGGATGGCGCGGCGGAGTGGGCGGGCACCAAACTGTACATCGTATCCCTTCTTGGCTACCATCTCCTTTGCCTTTTCGGTAATCTGGAAATGGAATCCCAAGTCTTCTATTCTCTTGACCAGTCCTTCCAGGTCGAGGTCGATGATGCGTTTGATGGCATTTAGATCCAACTGGTCGAAGGTGATGATGTCATCAAGACGGTTCAGAAACTCAGGAGCAAACTGCTTGCTCAGACTCTTCTGGACGATGCTGCGGGCATACTCCTTGTCTTTTTCATCCATCGCCAATCCGCCTTTTATACCTGCAGAAGTAAAGCCAACGCCTCTGCCGAAATCTTTCAGCTGGCGGGTTCCTGCATTAGAGGTCATGATGATGATGGTGTTGCGGAAGTCGATGAGTCGGCCGTTGCCATCGGTAAGTCTGCCTTCGTCGAGTACCTGTAAGAGCAGGTTGAATACCTTGCTGTTGGCTTTCTCTATTTCGTCGAGCAATACGATGCTGTATGGTTTGCGGCGTACCTTTTCGGTCAGCTGTCCACCTTCGTTATAGCCTACGTATCCTGGAGGTGCACCTACCAGACGTGAGGTGTTGAAACTCTCGGAGAATTCGCTCATGTCTATTCTGATGAGTGAATCTTTCGAACCGAACATTTCCTCGGCAAGTTTCTGGGCAAGATAGGTCTTACCTACACCTGTAGGACCCAGGAACATGAATACGCCAATAGGATGGTTAGGGTCGCGCAAGCCTACACGGTTCCTCAGAATGGTCTTTACCATCTTGTTGATGGCATTATCCTGAGCAATCACCTTATGCTTCAGGTTGTGTTCAAGGTCTTTCAGTCGTTTGCTTTCGCCCTCAGCCATGCGTTGAGCCGGTACGCCGGTCATCATGCTGATTACGTTGGCAATGTCTTCGTCTGTAACCTCAACGTATTCACCTATCTCTCCCTGCTGCCATTGTGCCTTCATTTCCTCAATCTCTTTCTCGATTTTGGTCTGGGCATCTCTGCATGAGGCTGCCATCTCGAAGTTCTGGTTTGCTACAGCCTGCTGTTTCTTGCTGATTATCTTTTTCAGTTCTTTTTCCAGTTTGATATATGGAGCAGGAACACTTGCATTATTAATATGTACGCGCGAGCCGGCTTCATCTATCACGTCGATAGCCTTGTCAGGAAAGTGGCGGTCGGTGATATAGCGCTCTGTCAGTTTGACACATGTCTCGAGAGCCTCGTCTGTATATCTCACACAGTGGTGCTTCTCGTAATGTCCCTTGATGTTGCGCAGTATCTGCAGGGTCTCTTCGCGTGTTGTCGGTTCAACGATAACTTTCTGGAAACGGCGCTCCAGGGCTCCGTCTTTCTCGATGCTCTTGCGATACTCGTCGAGCGTGGTGGCACCGATACACTGGATGACACCTCTTGCCAAGGCTGGCTTCAGAATGTTGGCAGCATCCATGCTTCCTTCACCGGAACCGGCGCCTATCATGGTATGAATCTCATCTATGAAGATGATGATCTCCGGATGGTTCTCCAGTTCCTTGATCACATTCTTGATGCGCTCTTCAAACTGTCCGCGGAATTTGGTTCCTGCAACGATGGCAGTCAGGTCGAGACTTACCAGACGCTTGTTGAAGAACATAGGCGATGTTTCCTGGTTGTTGATGAGCTGTGCCAGTCCTTCTACGATGGCACTCTTTCCTACGCCCGGTTCACCTATTAATACTGGGTTGTTCTTCTTTCTGCGTCCCAGAATCTCGAGCACGCGCTGAATCTCCTTCTCTCTGCCCACGACAGGGTCCAGCTTTCCTTCGGCTGCAGCCTTGGTCATGTCGAAACTATATTTGTCGAGGGTAGGGGTGCTGCTCTTTTTGCGCGGAGTTCCATTTGAACGGGTAGACAGTCTCATCGGGTTCTGGTCCTTTTCCATATCGAATGGCTCTTCGTCTGGTTCCATCATGTCGTTCTGCTCGTTGTAGTCATCTTCTGCTTCAATTCCGCCTGCCATCTCCAGATTCTCTGCTTCCTCCTGCTTGTCCGCAGCAGGTGTTTCAGAATCTGGTGTTTGAGGCTCCATTTCCAAATCCTTCGGCTCTTCTGTCTTCTGTTCATCATCCTTGTCAGAAGGATAGAGCATTTCGATGGCACGGTCGTAGTTTAAACCCAGTTGACCAAGCCAGTTGGCTACAGGGTTCTTGTCATTTCTCAAGATGGCAAGCAGCAGATGTCTTGGCTCTACAATCTTGGAGTGCTCGTAGTTGTTAGCCTCGCGGATAGAGTCTCTGATGATACTGTCTGTTATAGGGTTGAATGGGATATGGTTGTTTTCCTTCACGTTATCGGCAGGAGCTTCTTCCATACGCCTTTCTAATTTGCTGGTAAGGACTTCGCCGAAAGCCATCGGGCTGATGTCTGCGCCCTTCAGGAGCTTATTGACATCGCTGTCGTTCTGGCTAATCAGACTCAGCATCAGATGCTCCACGCTAATCTCGCTGCCCGATGTGCGTGCAGCTTCTTTGCTGCTTCTGTTCAGTATGTCCTGTATATGTGAAAACGGATTTATCATATTTGCTTGTATTTTTTTAAAAACTCAGTGCAAAAGTACACATTATTTTCAATAATAGCAAATGATATGCCAACTTTTTTGCATTGTTAAAATACAAATAATGCTAAAATAATGCGATTTTTCGCCTCTAAAGCGTTTTGGTATCATTTTTTTTTGTATCTTTGTCGGGAATTTCAAAAGGGTAAAACGGCTTAGAACGCAAGGAAATGCCCTTAAACGCGATTTTCGGATAGAAAACAGGCGTTTTGAAAGTAATGAATAAACAATAATACATTAATATAAGAAATGGACGAAAATCAGACAATGGATCATGATAGAATCATGAAAATCAACATTGAGGAGGAAATGAAGTCGAGCTACATCGATTATTCGATGTCAGTTATCGTGGCTCGTGCCCTCCCTGATGTGCGCGATGGTTTCAAGCCTGTGCACCGCCGTATTCTTTACGGTATGCTCGGCATTGGAAACACCAGTGACAAACCTTATAAGAAATGTGCGCGTGTTGTAGGTGAGGTGCTCGGTAAGTATCATCCTCACGGCGACTCTTCTGTTTATGGCGCTCTGGTGCGTATGGGACAGGAGTGGAACATGCGTTATACCTTGATTGACGGACAGGGTAACTTCGGTTCTGTTGACGGCGACTCTCCTGCTGCCATGCGTTATACTGAGTGCCGCCTCTCCAAGATGGGTGAGCATATCATGGATGACCTTGACAAGGAAACGGTTGATATGACCAACAACTTCGATGATACCTTGCAGGAGCCTACCGTGATGCCTACCAAGATTCCTAATCTTCTGGTAAATGGTGGTAACGGTATTGCCGTAGGTATGGCTACCAATATGCCTACCCACAACCTGGGTGAGGTAATTGACGGTTGCTGTGCATACATCGATAATCCAGACATTGACACAGATGGATTGATGCAGTATATCCCTGCTCCTGACTTCCCAACCGGTGCTACCATCTATGGTATCCAGGGTGTGAAGGATGCATACGAAACGGGTCGAGGCAGAATCGTGGTTCGTGCCACTGCCGAGATTGAAAGTGGTGAAAACCATGATAAGATTGTTATCACCGAGATTCCTTATGGTGTTAACAAGGAGCAGCTCGTGATGGCTATTGCTGACCTTGCCAAGGAAGGCAGAGTAGATGGCATTGCTAACGTAAACGATGAGTCTGGCCGTCAGGGTATGCGTATCGTTGTTGATGTAAAGCGTGATGCTAATGCCAATGTTCTTCTGAATAAACTCTTTAAGCTGACAGCTCTTCAGAGTTCATTCTCAGTGAATTGCATCGCTCTTGTTAATGGTCGTCCACGTCTTTTGAGCTTGAAGGAGTGTGTGAAGTATTTCGTAGAGCATCGTCATGATGTTACGATTCGCCGCACCCAGTTCGAACTGAAGAAGGCACAGGAGCGTGCTCATATTCTCGAGGGCTTGATTATTGCTTGCGACAACATCGACGAGGTGGTACATATTATCAGAGCCAGCAAGACTCCATCTGATGCCCAGCGCAACTTGGAGAAGCGTTTCGAACTCGATGAACTTCAGAGTAAGGCCATCGTGGATATGCGCCTCAGCCAGTTGACAGGCTTGCGTCTGGAGCAGTTGCATAATGAATTCAATGAGTTGATGAAGACTATCGACTATTTGAACCAGATTCTGAACGATCCTGAACTCTGCAAGAAGGTAATGAAGGACGAACTCAACGAGGTGAAGGAGAAGTATGGTGACGCACGTCGCACCATGATCAAACCAGATGACCATGAGTTCAACCCAGAAGACTTCTATCCAAACGACCCAGTGGTTATCACCGTGAGTCATCTCGGATATATCAAGCGCACCCCATTGTCAGAGTTCCGTGAGCAGGCTCGTGGTGGAGTAGGTTCTAAGGGAGCCCGTACCCGTGATAAGGACTTCACCGAGTATATCTATCCTGCTACCATGCACCAGACCATGCTGTTCTTCACCAAGAAGGGCCGCTGCTACTGGTTGAAGTGTTACGAGATTCCAGAGGGTGACCGCAACTCCAAGGGCCGTGCCATCCAGAACCTCCTCAACATCGAGAGCGATGACCAGGTGAATGCATTCCTCCGCTTGAAGGGATTGAATGATGCAGAGTTCATCAACAACCATTATGTAGTCTTTGCTACCAAGAACGGTACCGTGAAGAAGACCTGTCTGGAGGCATATTCCCGTCCACGTGCCAACGGTGTGATTGCTATCAATATCGTAGAGGGCGATGAGGTGGTAGATGTTCGTCTGACAAATGGTCATAACGAGCTGATTATTGCCAACCGCAATGGTCGAGCAGTCCGTTTCGACGAGAACGAGATCCGTACAATGGGCCGTACATCTACCGGTGTTCGTGGTATGCGCCTCGATGAGGGTGATGATGCCGTAGTAGGTATGATTGTAGTCAACGATCCTGAGAAGGAAACCGTGATGGTAGTGAGCGAGCAGGGTTATGGTAAGCGTTCTGATGTACTCGATTACCGCGTTACCAAGCGTGGCGGTAAGGGTGTGAAGACACTGAATATTACCGATAAGACCGGTCGACTGGTAGCTATCAAGAACGTAACCGATGATAACGACCTCATGATTATCAACCAGAGTGGTATCGTGATTCGTCTTGCAGTAGCTGATTGCCGTGTCATGGGCCGTGCTACCCAGGGTGTGCGCCTCATCAACCTTGCTAAGAAGAATGATATCATTGCCAGCGTATGCAAGGTGATGAGTTCTGAGCTCGAGGCTTCTGTAGAAGAGGAGAGCCGTTCTGCTTGGGCAAAGAAGAGCGAGGAGATAGAGAATGATACCGTTGGTGCCAAGACAGCAGAAGAGGCTGCCGAGGCTGAGGCTCATCTCGCAGACGAAGCATCAGAATCAGAGAATGCGGACTCAAATAACGTAGATTTCGAATAAAAGAAAAGACGCGTAAAAATAAATAATAACAACTTTTAAAATCATTAAGAAAAATGAAAAAGTTTTTAGTAGCTGCAATGATGGTACTAGGTGCCACATCAGCATTCGCAGGCGATAGTGACGCTCTCAAGGCTGTCATGAAGGCTAAGTCTTATGCCGAGGCTGAGGCTTTGGTTAAGCAGAATTTAGGTCAGATGGCAAACGATGCAGAGAAGGCCAAGGCTTACAACAAGCTCGTTGATCTCGCTATGAAGCAGTTCAACGACCAGCAGAGCATCCAGCAGACCAATCAGATCATGAAGAAGAACGACCCGGTAGACGAGGCTGCTATGTCTGAGGGCGCTTACAATGCATTGATCAATGCCATTGAGTGCTACAAGTACGACCAGCTTCCTAACGCTAAGGGTAAGGTTGCTCCTAAGTTTAACAACAACGCTAGCCGTGTATGGGGTGCTCGTGTTCAGCTCGTTAATGCGGGTCAGACAGCAGCCCAGAACAATAAGGCTGATGAGGTATTGAAGTATTGGGGTACATTCCTCGATACAGACAATGCTCCTCTCTTCGCTTCTGTAGACCAGAAGCAGAAGGATGGCGAGAAGGAGTATATCGGTCAGGTTGCTCTCTTTGCAGCCCGTTATGCATATCAGGCTAAGGATGCTGCCCGTTGCGAGAAGTATTGCGACATCGCTATGAAGAGCGAGAAGGAGGCTAAGGATGCCCTCAACCTCAAGCTCTATGTGATGAAGGACGGCTTGAAGACTCACGAGGACTCTCTCGCCTATGTTAACAAGCTCAAGGATATCTTTGCAAAGGACGAGACCAATGAGGTTGTTCTCGATGGTTTGAACTCTATGTACTCTTCATTGAAGATGGAGAAGGAGCAGACTGAACTTTTGGACGCAGCTATTGCAAAGAACCCTAACAACTTCGTAGCTCTTGCTAACAAGGGTATGATGTATATCCAAAAGAACGATGCTGACAACGCTATCAAGTGTTTGAAGCAGGCTCTTGCTGCAAAGGAGGATAACGTAGTTGTTCTTACTTATCTGGGTGCATGCTACAACAGCAAGGCTGGTAACTTGCAGGATCCTAACGGCCGCAAGGTTGTTTACCAGGAGGCTATCAAGGTTCTCGACAAGGCTAAGCAGCTCGATCCAGAGAAGGCTCAGGCTAACTGGGGTTACACCCGTTACCAGGCTTACTATGGCTACTATGGTCCTAACGCTGCAGAAACCAAGCAGGCTGAGGCTGAGAGCAAGTAAAGATTGAACTTCAAATAAGTATTTGTTTCTCATATGGGGATGTCACCTAGTGTGACATCCCTTTTTTAGTTTCTTTGACATAGTGAATTGTTCTCAGTTTTACCAAAGTATTGATCGGAATATGATTGTGTTTTTTTTGACAAATACCCTGCTGAGATTCCCGTATTTTCATCCTGCTTTTATTTTGCTGTGAATATTGAAAATATGATAGAAAATCACAATACCTTGATAAACAGGAGGTTATGTGACTGTTGGTAAACGGCTTTTGCAGTGATTCTTTAGTTGTACGGCTAAATGACCTATAGTTGTACGACTATAACTCTACGGTTGTACGGCTAAATGACCTATAGTTGTACAACCATAGCTCTACAGTTGTACGACTATAGGGGTTATAGTCGTACAACTATAGATTTTTCTCTTATAGAAAAACAGGTAATATGGCAAATGAAGTGCTTAATAGCTCTATTTCTATCTCTAGATTGTATAGTAATCAATATCAAAAATCCGGTTATAAGTTTTTACAAAACAGATAGATAAAACCATCTGCGAGTAATGTTGGTTTGCTGTAGGCGCCCATCAGCTGGTCTACGCATGCACAACAGGTGTTGTGCGAGCGCATATCAGCTGTTATGCAAGCGCACAACACCTGTTGTGCGGCCTACGGAGTTAACTTCTCCGATAACCTATACTATCTTTTCCGACAACTTCATCTGTCTTTTCCGACAACTTCTTCCGTATTCTGCGATTTCTTTTCCGTAATCAGTGAATTCCTTCAACCGTATTCTGCATTGACATCATACGCTTGTGTGCATTTCTATTCCAAGTAGTTTCTGTTCTTCTGCCAGGTTCGCGAGTGAACTACTTGGGTCTAAAGCTCCAAATACTACATTGTCAGCGATGCTGATGATGCAGGAATCCTTAGGCACACTTGTAGCCCAGTCGAAACTTTTTTGGATGTCTCGGCTTATAGTCTTGCTGGAACAGAGAAACGCTGTCTTGGGGCATTCTAGCAAGTCCAGGTTTCCTATATGGGATAGTATTTCTGGCATATAAAGAATTTATATCAATAACGATGCAAAAATAACAATAATTCGTTGAAAATCAAAGGAAACTACATCTTTTTTGTAGATTCTCTATAAAATATTTGTTTTTTTGAAACCTTCTGTGTATTTTTGCAGGAAATAAGTGATATTCGATATTTAGAAAGCAAATTTTTATAAAAGGAGTTTGTTATGGCTGCATTAAATATACAGGCTGCACAGAATGAAAATGATGAGGCATGTATGGTTCAAGAAGAGTCCTGCATGACCAAAGAAGAAATACTCTCAGGTTTCGACAATGCCCTCCATGAGCTGAAGTCCTATCGTGAAGGAAAGCTAGAGCTTAAACCATTGGAGGATGTGTTGAATGAGTTGTAAGATATATATGTTCCCTTCTTTTGAAAGGGAAGCTAAACGATAGAATAAGCGCTATAAGTCGCTTAAATCTGATTTGAAGGAATTGACAGATTTGTTGAAGAGGATGGCTTGTTTTGATATGCTATTTAAGAAAGGAGTAAAATATGAAGGAAAAGAAATTAAAAATATTCACTCTTCCTATTGAGGAGTTTGAAAAGAAATATCCTGTTAGCTATTCGATAGTAGTACCAGGAATTCCTGAGGGACATGTGGTAAAGGTAGTTTCTGTACGCCCTTGCTAGACTTTTATAATCTCTGTAGATATGCAAAAGGTCAGCCGTAATTGATGCTTTGGGACTAAAACCTGTTCGACAAACACAAATCGAGGGTGTCGGAGGATGCTTACAAAATAAACATTTATGTAGATGGATATTTGGAATTCACAGGTATTGAAGCATTGTCTGGTGACATCGGGGATTATGATGTTATCATAGGAATGGACATTATAACTTTAGGTGATTTTGTTATTACAAACAAAGATGATTAAACTTGGTTTGCTTTTCGTTATCCTTCTAGTGAGCATATCGAGTTTTAAAATGATACAACGAAAATTGGGGGTGTAATTTAAACTGTGTCAAGGCTTGTTCTTAACT
>ULWG01025839.1_pt1 | contig 28692 bp, 40 predicted proteins | sample 1960141 | NCBI WGS metagenome assembly ULWG01 (sample SAMEA4835806, study PRJEB28245) | human gut metagenome | biome: gut microbiome; material: fecal sample | place: Denmark | collected 2008
GTTGTTGCAGATGAAGTATTATCTCTATAGCGTCCCATAGCCACTTGCAATTTATCTACAGTCTCTCCAGATGTCTCGACAGTTCCATTTAGTGATTCCATGTTTTCTTTCATTGTTCCAAATTGAGGATTCATTTCTCGCATGACTTGCCAGAGTGCTTCCTCGTCTTCTGTAAGATTCTGAAAGTCAATGGAACCATCTCTCACTTTTTGTAAAAACTTATCAAAAGTTTTTTCCCAGGTCTCGATTGTTCCGCCGTATACATCCACTCTTGATAAGAGCCCATTTAATATATCAGCTTTCCATGAGACGGAATCATCTATAAATTTGGTTTTTAATTGCTCAAGAGCAACTACGGCATCGCCGTAAATCTTAGAAGCATCCTCTAACGCACTTGAAAATCCCTTTTGAATAGCTGCGTTTTTCTGCGTTTCAATAAGTTTTTCAAGTGTATCTTTTGTTCCTTGATAAGCCGTCTGTATGTTTCCAATTTCCTTAGCAATATCTGGTGCGTACTTTGAAATTTGTTCGTAGTAAAATTTGAACAAGGACTCATCCTGCGCTGATAAACTTCCATTCTTTTTAAATTTCTCATTTATTTCCCAAAATTTGTCCAGCGAATCCATTGCCGAATCAAAATTACTAAGCTCATCTTGTTTAAACTTTGGCCACTCAACATTCAGCTTCGAAATGGCTTTGTTAAGGTTATCAGCTATAGCGGTATACTTTGTGTCATTTCCCCCAAATATAAGCCCCCATGCTGCCTCAAATAATCCGAAAAACGTGTTGACAACTATATTTGCACTTGTTTTTAAGATTTCGCCCCAGTTAATGCCCTTAATGAAGTTGTTTATATCAACTCCAAGAGATCGCCAATTAAATGTTGCTGCAAACTCGTTAATTGCGGATAGTGCACCTTTAAATGCCTGGCCTAGCGCTTTTCCTGCTTGGCTAAAATCGGTCTTAGCTAAAAAAGTATTTGCAGAGCTTGCAAGTTCCGAGCCTATTCTTTTCCAATCAACCGTTACCGTGAAAGTCAGCAATGATGAAGTTGCTGTATTCATCCCATCGGATAGCATTGTACCGATTGCTTGCCAATCTACCTTGTAAAATACACTGTTGATTCCGTTTGAAAAATTTTTGGATATCGAATTAAAATCAATTCCTTCTATTCCTGTTGTTAACGCAGATGTGATTCCATTGATTCCAACTGCAATAGTTTGTCCAGTTTTTGTGTAGTCTCTATCTGCAAAAATGCTATTGATTGTATTTGCAAGTGCATTACCTGCTTCCTGCCACCCTGTAGTGCCGCTAAAATTGATTTTGGACATATCTACTACAAATCCATCAAGGAAGCTCCACAAAGCCTTGTATTTGGCATTCAGAGTCTTTCCGAGGCCATCCCAATCAATAGTAGCTATCGCACTTCTAAGCCCACCTGACATAAATTCGCCAATTGATGTCCAGTGAGTTGTGTCAACAAAGGTATTGATTGCACCTACAGCCGTGTTGACTGCTTCTCCAAGCGTTCTTCCAACGCTCTTATCAAGACCTTCCGTCTCAAAGAAGCCGTTTATAAATGTTCCTGTGACTTTGGCAATTTTGTTTGCCTGCTCCTTGATTGGCTCCCAGTCAATGGAATCAAGTGCGTCACGGAGTTTCGTTCCAACTATTTTACCGATGTCAGTAAAATCGGATTTCGCCCAAGCATCCTTTACGAGGTCTGCAAAGTTAGATACCGCTCCTGGTATATCCTTTTTTGTAAAAAGTATAGGATCTTCCGTTCCTGAGCCGCTTCCAGAACCACTTCCACTTCCACTTCCACTTCCTGAACCGCTGTTAGCTGCGTTATCGAGATCTTCCGAAAATTTTTCAATTTCATCAAATCCCATTAACTCACGCTTTAACTCATCGGTCTTGTCTTTTAACTTATCAGTTGCGTTGCTTGCTGCATCTCCTGCAGATGCTGTGCCGTTTAAACTGTCGCGATAGTCTTTGATGTTTTTTACAGCCACCGTGTATGATGTTTGGCCTGTTATTGATGCTATAAAAGCACCTACGGCATTGATTCCTGCAACTGCATAATCAACAATTTGGTCAATAACTGGTGCAATAATATTCAGTATTGGTTCAAATGCCGCAGCCACACTATTTCCAACATATGACATGTCAGATGTCAGCAATGACAAACTCTTATTTGCCCTATCGCTAAACACAACAAGGTTGTTGATTCCGTCCTTGATTCCTGATCGTAGCTTGTTAAACAGTACGTACAAAGACCGGATTCCAAAACCGTAGTGCAGCACAGTTGTAATTCCGTGCTTTAATTTTTTGTTAAAATCCCCAAGGCTAGCTGAGGACTGGCCAAATGGACTCTTTAGCCCAGATAATGCGTTTTTGCTTGAACCAAAATTCAAAAACTCCCATGATAGCTTTGCAAAGTCTTTTGTGAACGACAATATCTGCTTGTTTACTTTTGTTGCAAAAGATCCTATTTTGCCAATTGCACCTGCAACAGATATCGCCTTTCCTACAAATCCACCCATGATGCCTGCCAAATCACTTATATCTGATTTTAACTGGGATAGGCTAAGTGGCAATTTTTGCATGTTTCGGTTCAATCTGTTGATATTCTCTGGTATGTCTCTAAATATTGGTGGCTCTTGCGCAGCAGCAGCCAAGGCATCTTTAAATGTCTGTTCTGTTCTGATTACTTTTGACGCATCTTCATTGTATTGTCTTAACTGGTTTGAAGCGTTGCTTGTTTCCCTCGCAGTTTGACTCATTGCATTTGATAAGCCATCACCACGAAGTTCTTCTGGAAAATTGCTGAGTGGATACTCTTGCCATTCACTTTTTGGCTGTCTAAGCGTTATACCTTTTTGAGCTGCGATAGTCGATAGATCACTCGCATAAGCTATCGCCTGCGACAAGCCATCAACCATCTGTGATACATCATCAGTATCAAGAGTTCTTAATGCTTCTTGTATGTTTTCTTTCAAACGTACTATCTCTTTCGAGATTCCCACAAATTCAGTTTGAAGTTCTTCAACACTCTTGGGAACGTAAAATCCACCTAAAAATTTTTGACTTTCTTCCCTTGCTTGCTGTATCAGTTTTTCATAATCTTCTAACCACGGCACACTCTCTGGTGCAACAGCTTTATTTGCTGCATTTTGAATGATAGTCTTTTCTGTATCTGATAGTCCAGTATACTTTTTTCCGATTATTGATTTTAAATTTTCTCTGTTCAGCTTTGCAATTCCAGAGAAATCAATATTTTTCAAAGAAGCCAGTTCACCCAAGCCAAGTTCTTTAAGCCCTTTGAATGCTCCTGCCAGGCCTTTTCCATCTCCTACAGCACTTGTAACAGATTCGATGGTTGACCTTAAATTGATAAGGTCTTTCATTTCACTGTTCACAACATCGGTTACAGTCTGTTGTTCTTTTTCAAATGCCCTAGTCTTCTGCCCGATGGCGCTTGCGACTTCTTTTACGCTTCCTGCTTCACTATTTTCCGATAGCTTTTTGCCACCATAAACATCGTTTTCAGTTATTCCATACTTCTCGCTAAGGTTGGGAATGTCTTTTGCGGCAAACTTTGACAGCTCAGATTCAATCTCTTGTACTGGAATTAAGCCGTTTTTGATAACATCCTGTGATGTCATCACAGCTTCCTTGCGTATATCCCTTAAACGCTCCACTACATCCTTGAACAGATCTGTTGCGTTTTTTGTAGTATCAAATGTGGTATTTATTGATTTATTCATATCATCTATGAACGTTACAAAATCTGTACCACTATTTGTTGTGGAAAAATTCTTTCCAAGTACACTTCGCAGATTTGCAAATTCTCTATCTGTACTTAAATCATTCTTTACGCCAATCGGAATTTTTATGTTTTGGGCTTTTTTGATATAGTTATCAAAAGCCTTTTCAACACCGTCAAGCTGCCTGATCTCCTTAACGTTCTGTGCGATAGTATTTTTTACGTTTTCCATCGCACTTTCCACGTTCTCCATGGCTCTTTTCCATGTATCCTCAGAGAAAATCGAACCCTTCTTTTCGTTAAGCTGTAGGTTGTTAAGCTTAATAGATGCTTCTGCCAGTTCTCTTACAGATTTCTCAACCGCTGCAATTCCTGCCTTGTTGGTTATTCCTGTAAGTCGCGTTAATCTTTGCGTTAATCCATTTACAGATGTTGAGTAGTGATCAATTCCGCTTTTGTTGTCGCCCAATCCAGTTAGGGATTGTTTCAATGCCTCAATATCGGATATAGCCTCTTTTATATTTGTTTTAGCCTCAATCCGTATTGAATCAATATTTACCTCACTCATTTTATCCCTCCTCCCTTAGATCGGGCTCTCTGGCAAGCCTTGCTTTTCAAGCTGCCTGATTCTTTGTTTCATCTCGTACACTGCGATTTCTTCGTTGGATTCTGCATTACAGTTTTCGCTTTTCTTTGTCTCCTGCTGTAAGAAAGGCATATCTGGATATTCAAATGGCGGTGTATGCTTGCCTTTGAACCACTGGCTGTTACCCAGTGTTGATAAAATAGACATTCTCACATACCTGCCAAGCATGTGGTTTTGCATATCAACTTGCTGCTGATGTAGCTTGTAAGCAAGTTCATACGGTTTTAACTCGCACGGACACATATCGCCTATTTTTTCAGCAGTAAAGCCGTATTGTTGCGTAACGCATAAAAAATACGGAAGCAGCTTTTCATCGTAATAATCAATTGGATCTATTACTCTGTTTTTTGCTCTTCCGCTTCTTTCTCCGCTTTCATCTGCAGAACTTCTTTCTTGAAAAAACCGTTCTGCATTACCTCTTTTAGCAGCTCTTCAAACAGCTCTTTGATGCTTGAATCTTCCTGATCGGTATACTCATCAATCAATTCACACACCTTTGCTGTTGCTTCTTCCTTGCCTTTATTTGTGTTATAATCATACCCAAACTCATCCTTATGTCTTTTTTGCAGTCCCACAAGCAAAAACTCCGGAACCATATTAAGCATCATTTCGATATCGTCAACAAAATCACCGTTGGACTGTTGAACTTCATCATCGCTGGACTGCTGAATTTCTTTAATCTTCTTTAAAATTCCGCTCTTTGTAGTTGCTTCGATTCCAAACTTAATTTCATAATTCATAAATTTCATAATTCATTCTCCTTTAAACAAAAAACGGGAAGCTCACGCTTCCCGAATATAGCTGTTACATTTCTTTCTTCGCCAGTGTAATTGACGTTGGGTAACCGTTCTCGTCTTCTGTTACAGTTACGGTGTAACTATCCTCGATCCACCTTGGAACGGTTACTGTGGCAATTGTTGCTGTTCCTGTGAGGTGATCTTCTGTTGCCTCGTCTGGTGCGAAAGATTCTGTTCCTACAAAAGCCACAATTCCTTCCGAACCTTTTCCATCTGTGCCGTAAAGGATGCAGATATCTAATTGTTTTCCCTCGTTTTTAACTAGTTCATCCTTATATTTTTTTTCAAATGCACCTGGTACTTCCATTGATGCAGCTGCTCTTCTTCCCTGTTCCTGAGTCTCTATCAAATCTTCCAAGGTTGATGTATCAACCATGTTGACAGTGCCGAAAGGTGACGGAATTGACTTTGCTCTGATCAAGAGCTTATATTCACCTGCCCAGTAATCGGCTGCGCCATCTTCCTTTGTCTTCTCTCTGTAGATGATTCTGCTTTTTAAACCTACTGCCATTTTGTATTCCTCCTACTAAAAAAGCCCCATCTTGCCGATGGAGCTTAAAAAATATCATTCCAATCAAATGTTCTTTCAAAACGTGCTACATAACGATATATTGGTGATTGATTGTCTGCATATGGTGACATTTTTACATCAAACATAAGTTTTTTTAGGCAATCCATGATTTCTGCCATTATAGTTCTGCAATCTAGCTGTGATGTATTGCTATACACTTCAATTTGGAATCCTGCCACTATAGTGTTGATTCTTGTGCGTTCCAGATCGGAGTTTGCTTCGCTTCCACCTAACTGATGGACGTACACGCACGGAAAATTGCGTTGTGAATCATTGCTTATATTTGAGGTGGTGTACATTATTTGTGGATATCTTTTCTTTAGCTTGTTGTATGTCTTGCCTTTCACAAGGGATAAAACCTTGCTCTCAAGGTCGATGATCCATTGATTTTGAGCCATTATCCAAACACCTCCCTTGCAATTCTTTCAATATCATGTCTCATTTGTGTTGAAGCGTGATACATGAATGGTCTTGACGGCATACCTTCTGTAAAGTACCACTTGCCATCTCCCCCCAGATAATACCAACCATATCTACCATCTGCCGTTTTTCTAATTGTTTTTCCTTGCGCATAAATAGCCGGGAGCTTGCCTGGATACGGAGTAGTAGCACCTATGATTCCTGTTCCCATTTCTACAAAGATAGCATGTTCTGAATCAGCTTCTACTGCAAAGATAACTCGCTCTGCGTTGCTCTCTATCTCGGTTGAATGAATACTATTTACAAGTTCGCCAGTAAATACTGCATCCATCGTCAAGACTTCTTCTGTTGCTTTTTCAACTCCGTAATCAGTAAGCTTCTTCATAAAAAGCTCTACTCGCGTTTGGAACGTTTTCTGGTAACGTTCCAACATCCTTATGGCTTCATCTACTCCGCTCACCTTTATTTTCAAAGCCTTTGCCATTAGGTTTTTTCCTCGCTTTGCTGCAATACCTGCAGATAGTAAGACGTTTCATTCAGTGCTTCATTCATGATTCCACTCACTTGATAGTCAGCCGAATTTTCGTCTGGCGATCCGTTTGGTTTCGTTTTGATTTCTGAGTAGAGCCAGATTCTTGCTCCAAACGGCAAGCTAAGTTTGTTTCCGCTAGAGTCTTTTGCATGTTTAGCTAAGATGAGCGTAGCATAATTGTTTGTACTATCACTGCCCCATGCTCGCATGACAGCGTTTTTTAGCTGCGATGTGATTGTCCCCCAAAACTTTATAGGATTGCTGTAAAGCACTTCCATTTCACCGCTTTCTTTTGGGATTTTTTTACCTTCGTCATCGGTATAAAAATATACTTCCCCATCAGCTCCAACATAGCTCTCATACTGAATGTCACCGTTTTCATCTCTCAGATATCCAGGTGCTTTCCCGACTTGGTACGAATACCACATCTGCTGCCGATTTCTTCTACTTGTCCGTGCCATCTTTTAGCTGCTTGTATACCTGATTGACGCCAGTGCTAGACAAACCTGATACAATGCCGACAGCAATTGCATTCAGAATATCCTGTGCTGGGAAGTCTGGTATGACATACATTCCTAAGACCCCCAGAATGCCTCCAAAAGCACCCACAATGACCGGAATGTAATTATCCTTGATTACTGGAATCGTCTTTGCTGCAAGCCCAATTAAATAGCAAATAACCACAATTGCAACTACGGTAGTCATGCTCGATATATCCATTTTATTTACCTCCTCCACTCTTGATGTGTAACTCTTTGATCTCTTCATACATCTTTTTAACCATACCGTTTCCGCCCAAATCATGATAGGCTTCATACATTTCTTCGAAGTTCTGATAAGCATAGGATGGTATCTCCCCTAGCCGCATGTATTTTGTGTGATACTCGATCAGTTGCACACGCAATAACAGCATGGTTCCTCTCTCATTCGCGTTCTTGTCTTTCTTCTGTTGCTGCAGAAGCCAAACAATGTATCCTAAAGCAATCGGAAGGATGATTGTGTATGTTTGTAATAAAAATTCTTGCATTTTTTATATCTCCTGCTTATATTTTTGCATATTGCCCACCGCCGCTTTAATATGCACCCTGCCAGCGTATTCACAAGCATTGCAAACACACTGGCGAACATCCTTCTTAGACCTTAGACTGTTGCTAACGGTATTATTCCAGCGAACAACGTTTTTCTGTCTACCATTGTTCGTTGAATGGAATCCTCACTGTGCTGACTCTCACCCTCAAAGCCAATCGAGTTATAATCGTACAAAGCCAAATTGCGAATCTGGCTATAGTACCTGTCTAAATCTTGTGCAATCATTCCGTCCGTGTATCCAAGTGGATATCTTCTTTTGTCCCTGACCTCCCTGATTGCGCTTTTGATTTTTTGCTTGAGTAGCGATTCCGAAAAGCTGCCGCCTTCTTCATCATTTGAAAGCTCAACTTGCAAATCAAAAAAAAGCTCGTCTGCAAGGTTGTCTGTATAGCTCATACTTTCTCACCTCCATCAAACAGCTTTTGGTTTCTTACCTCTTCGCTTTGGCTCATCATCAACTTGCAACTCTGGAATTTCGATTTCCTGAGAATCGTTTTCCTCTTCCATCGGGACGTCAATCTTTAGGGCATCATTTTTTTCTTCCATTGGGACGTCTTCGCCAGCTGCATAGTAGATTCCGTTAAGCTTGATCATGTGATCAAATTTCATCACTTGACGTCAATTACAAATGTGCTGTCGATGCCCTCATATGACGGAAGCACAATCTGTGATACGCTGGTTGTAGTCTTAATAGGTGGTCCCTGCTCGGTTTTGGTCGCAATTGCAATGCGGTTGTCAAGCATGGCAACATCCACATTTTTATTTGACATCAATGTACGCTCTTCTGGTGTCACACCATAATATGTTGATCCTAGTGTTCCTGCACCGATTATGGTTACTTTGTCATCCGGATAGAACTTTTGAGTCTCTCCCTTGTAGTCAATGTACATCTTGTCGTAAATGATAGGCGTCAGACCTGTCTTTCGCGTAAAGATCTCCTTAACGGTTGCTTCATCGGTAAAATCAACCGTCTTACCGGAAGAAGTAATTAAAGCGTTCTTGATCTGCTCGTTCTCAACGAGGTAATCAAAGGTAGTACTGTTCATCATCACATAGCGAGGAAGTACTCCGATTGATTTTAAATATTTAGTACCCTGCTGAACGTCTTTTAACGGCTTCGCCGTGTCAGGATGGTCCCACGTATCAGTGCCTTGAATTTTTAAATAATGCTTTTGCTTATATGTTCCATCGCCATCGTAATCGTAGCCATAAACCATATTGTCACTCTCTTGCTCCCCGGTTCCTATTGCGATAGATGGTTTTCCGTCCTTTGGTGCAAGCAGTGCCATTCGCATTACTTCGGCGGCGATTTCTGCGCCATCAATAAGCCTTGCAGCATCATTGTAAATTGATGATATAATGTCTCCGATGAATGGACTATTAGCGTCTTCGATCTCCATAAGTCGCATTAAATCTTCCTCTCGTACAGTCATACTCTCACGGAAAAAGATCATCTCTGTAGACTCCTGCTTAAATCCCTCACGGGCTCTGATCATCGGAATTGCGTCAAAATTACTTGGCTTTAAGATGGCGTTTAAGCCTTTGTGTGTCTTAATCCATTTTAATGACAAGCCCAGCTTCTTTCTATTTGGGAAGAAGGCCTTTCCGACAAAGCCCATGGCATTACTTGGATCTTGTGTACGTCTTGCGGCAACTGCCTGTGAATCATAAATATCTGTAATTAAAACTGCCATTGCTCCTCCTTTTTTTTACTCAACCACGATCATAGGCAGGATCTTAGTTAAGTCTGCATCATAAGTGATTCCTGCATTCTGTTCTGCTCTTGACTTGTTAATGTATGCCTTTTTAAGAATCGTTCCTTGTGGCCGATGCTCATACACATCAAAAAGCAAGATTCCAGCTCCGCCTGTCCATGGTGTTGCTGCAACTACTGTTCCTGTTCCACTAATTACACTCCCTGCCTTTACAACCTTCTCTCCGGTATCACTATCAGTAGTGCTGACATCTGTAAAATCAATAGTCATTGGCACTCCTTCGAACACCTCTCTGTTTAAGATCTCTGCACCGGATGGACGTATCTCGGTTGTTGCATATCTCATGTCTCCTCTTGCCATTTCTTGCTTCCTTTCTTTACATGTATTGTTTCAGCACAGACTCGTCGACTTCTGTTGAATATGTCGGTAGTGACTTCATGAGTTCAACAGCCTTACTCTCGTGACTATCTCCGTGCCCTGCGTTAACTTCGCCACGCTCTGCCAGAAACTCCTGCATCATCTTTGCCTTGAGTGTTTTCATGTGCTGCCTCAAGATTTCGTTTTCCTTATCTCCGTCTCCATCAGCTCTTGCTTCGGCGTACTGCTGTGCTACTTCCTTAGACATTTCCAAAGTGTCCATGTACGTATTGGTAGATTTCATAATCGTCAGCTCACGCTGCATTGCCTTGAACTGCTTGTCTCTCTCGGCTTCTGCTTCTTTCTTTGCTTCCGCTTCCTGCTCTTGAGCTGTCATCTTTTCTCTGAGTTGCTTTGTTTTGGCTGCATTCTCAGATGCAAGTGCATCAGCTTTGTTTGTGAGTTTCGCAATTAGTGCGTTTGCCTGTGCAAGCTGCACCCTTAATACATCAGCATCAGTTTCCGGTTCGTGATCATCACCTGATCCCTTTGACTCTTCATGAGTTTCAACCTCTGGTGTCGGCTCTGCAAAAAGCTGCAGGTTTAATTTTCTCTTGGTGGCATTGCGTTCAAATGTTCTGAAAATCGGCTGAGTCTTCATAGATTCATTCCTTTCTGCGTTTGTGCGGTTCTCTCCGCTTTGATTTGTGCGATTATTAAGCTCTTCTCTGAGCTGTTTTGCTCCTTAAAGTCCGTCTCCGACTTGTTTGCCCTAATTTTGTGCAAACAAAAAGCCCTTCAAACCTTCGTTTAAAGAGCCTGTTCTTTGCATGAATTAAGAGTATGTCACCCAGCAGCGACAGTTAATTACTTCCTCTGGGTTAGTAAAAACAACTGCCATATCGTGCGGATACCGCATAAGTGCTTTGCCTACTAAAAAGTAGTTGTTTATTGGTATTGTTGTTTGATCTTCCTTGTGATGTGTTTCGCGTTCTTTTCCGTCTATAATTGTGTTCCATGTTTTGTATGTTTTATTTCTGGTTGCCTCTTTGAAGTCTTTATGATTCAAAAAATCAAGAGCTGTGTTTTCACTTACCAGACGTATTCGGTCTTCCGAGACATAATATTTTTCGTTGACATGATCCGCAGTTACCTGTGCTGTAGATAAGCAAAAATCTGATATATAAACCTTTGTCTCGCTGTCAAGATCAATATATCGTGCAATCCATTTCAACAATTTTGCTTCAAATTGTTCTGCTGCTTTCTTGGCATCAACTCTACCTGTCTCTTTCATAATCAGGATGAGTAAAATTAAAAAACGCATATCATCTTCAATTTTATTTGAAAATTCAACGCGTTCTTGTTTTTGCTTTTTTGTGATTCCCATTTCGCCAAAAAATCTATTGTATGGCATGGACCGTATCTTTTCGATTTCATCAAAACCAAATATCTGTGCCATATCATCACCTTATACTTTCCCAGTTATAGGGCTTGTTTCCAACTGATCTATTTGTCTATCAGTTGGTTCACTTTCTTCCATTGTTGTGGTTCCGCTTGATGCGGCAGCTCTTTGCACTGCTTCTATCATTTCCTTACTGTCATTCCACGTCGCCTCAGTATCTTCGAAGCCATCAATAAATTTGAGTGCATGTCTACCATGCACACCAGTTTTAATAAGGGTTGATAAAGCATTTGCTTTAACAGACATGTCATAGTTCTTTCTTCTTGAGAAGTGGAAATTGATGTCTCCAACATGTACTCTTTTGATTGGATCATCGTCTTTAAGCACATTTGATGGAGTTAATTGGAGTACTTTTATGATAAGTTTAAGCTCCTCTCTCTGCGCCTTGCTCACAATCTGCTCCTCACGCACAGCGTCAATCTCAGCTGCACTCCATCCACTAGACATATCCATTGCTGTTCCCGTGGAACCACCGCCTTCTGAATCTTGTTGTGTAGGCACTTTGCATTTTTGCAAAATTCTTCGCCAGCGTGTATCTATCGCTGTTAATGTTGCGTTTGTATCAAATGCATTAGATAGTGCCTTGATTTGCGGTGTCTTTCCATCTGGTGTTGTGCTAGTAAGCACCCATTGCCCCGACTTCACTTCTACAGGCTTCTTAGTTTTGGGGTCAACTGGGAAATCAACATCATTGCCCCACCATATCTCCTGAGTTTGCTGCGCTGTAAGGTTTGCAAAATCAGAGACTAGCGTGTTAAGTTCGATACAATCTGATATTTGCCTCTCGAAGCAGCCTGTTCTGTCAACGGATCTCTCGTATTCAACTATCGCTATTTTCTTGAGTGGATTTAATGATTTTTTAACAATTTTGCCTTTTGAGACTTCAAAGCGCATCTTAGGGGTAAAGCACGTAAAATATTGTTCACCATTGTCCGTTCTGTATGTTACTCCCATTAGCTTCTTTTGTTTGGCATCATTGCTATATACGCAAAAAGCATATCTTGGGTCTAACGTATATATATCCACAAGAGCTTCGTCATCTTCTTCAAAATCGGTTTTAACGTCAACAAGTCGGTATCCCACACCTACTTTCTCAACAAAATTGCCAAGCTCCTGATTCTTGTAACCAATGTCGCAGGCATTTGTAAGCATTTCATTAAGTGCAGATATTCCTTCATCGTCTAAGCCTGCTGGTGTTTTGTGAGCGTCTTTGTCAGATCGCTGTATCAGCATTGCTGGCGTTCCCCAAAAATACGCCATTTTGAAGTCGGTAATGTAGTTTGCGGCATTATCAGTTACTTTAATATTGATCTCAGGGCGAACAATTTTAGGTCTGTCCAGTGGTTGATCGCCAGCTTCAAAATCTATAAGATATTGCATCTCTAACCGATTAAATTTATGCTTCTCATATGCTTTTGACAATTCTTTGATTATGTTGTCGGCAGTGATTTCTTTTGCGTCCGTATATATCTTTTGACGTCCCTTTAGTATCCACATTCTGTTCGCCCTCCTTTCTCAATAGAATCTTTTGCCGCTGCTACTTTTGGCTTGTATCTTTTTTATAGGCTTAACTGACTGCACAATACCGTCCTGTGTAAGAATGCAAGTCATTTGCTCACATTTCCTACATTGTACTTCAAAAGCGTTTGTCGCTTTCTTGTCATAGTGGAAGATAATCCTTCCACAATTGGGGCATGTAATTATCTGGCTACTCATAGCGTTTCAGCTGACGGCAGCATCGAGTCTTGCAATTTGTATACTTCGTCCTGGAAAGACTCGTAATCGGAATTGCATTCCTTCCGGTTCTGCTTGTATAACTCATGGTTGTTTATCCAGTTGCTAAACTGTACCTCTTTAGGATTGTTTGAATTGATTTTTGCCTGAAACGCAAAAATCACTTGATCATTTACTGTGCTGTCTCCTGACAGTGATATGCTCTTGCTTCTAATCGTTAACATGGCTATCTCCTTTTTGGGTAATAAAAAAGCGCCATACATATGTAAGGCGCAATTAACTTTATTTCATACTTTTCTATTGTTGAGAGTATCATAGTAATAGCATGTATTCAAGATGATATCTTGTGTTATTTACTGATATTAAATGATAGGTTTTAGTGTCATAGGTAACCATGAAATTCCAATTAAAATGTCATAGCTAATATTGAATTGTTTTTTATCTATCTACCAATGCTTTCCTTGATTGATAGCTTGATTACCCTCTTGATTACCCTCTTGATTACCCTCTTGATTACGGGAGTTCTGAAAGCCGCATAAATACTAGATTTTTGATATGCATAGGTAACCAAGAAATTCCACATGAGTAACCAAGAAATTCCACATGAGTAACCAAGAAATTCCACATGAGTAACCAAGAAATTCCATAAAATATAAAAAAGGTAACAATTTTATATTTACAATGGTAACTTATGGTGCTATAATAAACATAAAAGTAGAGAAAGAGAGGTTTTACACATGGCTAGAAAAAAGATTGGACCAATAACCAGTTTAGGAAATGGAGACAAACTTACTGTTCAAAAAAGTTTACCGCTGTTTTCCTTGTGGCGTTCCGAGCTATCGCTTGCAGAGTTTAAGATACTTGACACTTATTTATCACGAATAGACAGTCACAAGCCAGACAGGAGAACGGTTGTTTTCGAGAAAGGCGAACTTGAAAAAATTTTAGGAGTAAAAAAAATCAACAACCAAGACCTCAAGGCAAGATTAAAGCATCTTATGGGAAATGTAATAGAAGTGCAAGATGATAGTGAAAAACAAGGTTTTAGATTGGTGACGTTATTTGAAGAAGCAACGGCAGAGCAAGATGATTACGGTCTGTGGCAAGTAAAGCTAGAGTGTTCTCAAAAAGCAATGAAGTATTTTTTTAATATTGAAAACCTCGGATATCTTCGGTATAAGCTGCGCTGCATAACATTACTCACAAGCCGTTATACGTATATCATGTTTACGTATCTTGAGCAAAACCGTTTTCGAAAAAATTGGGAAGTGCAGCTTGATGAATTAAGGCAAATACTTGATTGTGATAAAGAGGAACTGTATAAAGAATACAAGTTCTTTAATCAAAAGATATTGAAACGTGTTCAGAAAGAAATGGATGAAAAAACTGAATGTCGGTATACATATGAGCCAATCAAGAAAGGCCGGACTGTCGTTGGTATCAGATTTGAGGTTGAAACACTTCCAAAGTTGGAGGTAAAAGTTCCAGAAGCGCCAGCGCCGAAAGAAGGGGAGCCAGATCGCCCGATGTGGGAAGCTGCATTGAAAGAATGGAAGTTATCACAGGCACAATTGGACGAGCTTCAAACATTGCTCGTAACAGTGCCAACTCATAAGTTGCCTAGCTGTCAGAAGGAAGATCTGGAAAAGGCTTACTACCAATATATGGCGCAGAAGGCAGCAGAGATTAAGCGCAGGGATGAACAGAAGCGCATCCGGAGCCGCTATTCTTATCTTAGAAAGCTTATGCAAGAGGATATTGCATCAAAACCACCGCAGGAAGGAAATCAGCAATCACAGGCGGTTGCAAGGGGGACACAGGCATTCCAAAACTTTACAGAGCGTAAGAATAACAATTATACAGGCAAGATTATGGATAAGTTGAGAAGTGATTTAAAGGAATTTCAGGAAAATCAAAGTTGCTGAAACATCAATAGCAGGAGAATTTTGCTTCCCCTGCTATTTTTTTATTGGTCCAGATATTCACTCCCAAACTTTTTCTCAAATTCGTTTAATGCTTCTTTGTGGAGCTTAAAAACATGTCGTTGTGTAAAATGTAACTCATCTACTATTTCACACCATTGTTGCTGTGCAACGTAACGCTTGAACAGTATATTATAATACTTGAACTCAAGCTGCTCCATTTGAGCAATGATTTTAGATTTTAAATCCACAAAAGAATCAATCATTGAATCAATTTCGCGTTCCATATCTACCAACTTACAAATCGTAGATGCAGTCTTGTCTGTGGCATGTCCAGTTTGCACATTGACATCTTTTACACAACTCGGAACTGAACAAAGCATATTCTTTAACTGTGTTTTTTCATAGATCTTGTTTGATATTTTAAGATCAAGTACGCTAATTTGTGAAAGATAGTGTTTTGTATCCATACATGTCTCCAATCTTAATAGATGCTGTTAATGATTCTTGTTGGTCTTGGTTTTCTGCGCTGTATGCGTAATGCGAAGTTTGCAAATGTATCTGGTACGTCATCAAGCTGCTTTTTTCCACTGGTGGAATACTGAGCCAATAGAGACATCATTACACCGTATGGCTCTTTTGGTGTATAGAGTTTTTTGTCTTTAAAGACAACGTGCTGCAGTATCCAGTTTGAGCACTGATATATTCTTGCTTCCTTATTCGTTTCGGTCATTCGAGATGATATGTTGCAAATCCAGCCTTTTTCAAGGACGCGTTTATCAACTTCCAGAGAGACACGGTCTCCGCCACTATTACCCTCAAACTCGCAATCTTCAACCTTGTTGTCAGCAAGGAGATTTGCGGAATTTTCGTACTGGGCTTCATAGTCAGAAGAATTGCTGCACACACAGTCTACGCAGTAATACAAATCTTTTCCTTCGTACTTTATAAGTACTGGAAGAACGAAGAAATCAGTACCTGTTGATTTTGTATCGGCTTGAGCAGTGATACGTTCAATTTTCGAGGTCGGAAGCTCCTTGTATCGCATGATTTTTTCTTCTGGAAACAGTAGTCCTTCTCTTTCGACTGGCTGTTGCATGTAAAGGCAGTTGTATGACACGTCATCCATCAACAGCGCTTGCTTTGCAAAGAACTCCTTTGTAAAGCCACCTATTGCATAGTCAAAGTTGCTGTCGCCTGTCTCCGGGTCTGTGGCAGGAATAGAAATAACCCTTACGCGGTTGTTTCCATCGTATATATCTATCAGCCTTCCAATAACATCTTGAGTTGACCAACGTGTTGCTTGCATGATCTCTTTGCAAGGATTATTATTGCTATCAACTGTTTTTCGCTGCAATGCATCTACAGTATAAGCTCCCCACATCTTGTCGAGGTAGTTCTTGTTCAAGGCTTCTTCTAGGCTACCTATCATATCATCGGTAAGTAAAAATTTGCTTGCGCGAACTTTTCCGGCACTCTTCGCACCTACAGATGTTGTTTGCAAAGATGGAAATGGCTTATATTTTCCAACATTGAATTGTTGCATCAATGCATTTGTAGATGTAATTTTCAAGTCTGGGAAGATATCGTGCCAAGCGTATTCAAGTGCATCATCAACCATTTGATAGACACCATCGTAATACATTCGCGTAATATCGCCTGAGTGCGAATAGAACAGGCTGTAATCGTCTGGAAACCAACCAATTACGGCTGAATGGAAGAACTTGAGTAGGGTTGTGTTATGCGTAACAATATAATCGTCAGTGACATATAAATGTGACGGATCATCAATATATATACACTGGCATTCATCAAGCCCGACATATTTAATTGATTTTATTCTACAGTATTCAAAATGGTTGAAGTTTTCACCAGAAATGCAAGGTATGTAAAAGTGAGTTGGTTTGTAAAGCATTCTTGAAGTCTCTACAACTTTTTGACATTCAAAAACTCCAAGTGAAGTTTCGTAAACTGATAACCATAAATGATTATCAGATGCTCTACATTTATAACCGTTTTCAAGCGTTATTTCATAAATTTTACGTAAACCTTGGGGAAAGATTCCAGTTACGGTTGATTCATTGCCATTCGCAGCAAATACTTTGTCGCCAACCTTTAAATCGCCCATCCGAACAAAACCGTTCGGAGTAAGTACCTTTGAATATAATGGCTGTGCCTTGCCCGTACCAGGCGGCATGGATATACACAGAATGTCGTACTTATCATCAAGCATACCTTGATAAGACTCTATAAGTTGGAACTTCTCGAACTGCTTAATCTTTGGCTTGTAGAACATCTTTCGAGGTTCGCGCTTGTGCTCTAAGAATAGTAAATAATCATTGAATATTCTTGCTCGTGCACCATTCAGATAGGTCTGCCAATACAGTTTGTCCCACTCGTCACCCTCTACTTTTCTGTTGCGGTTGCAGTACCATCGGACATAGCTATTTACATGGTCGCCATACCCTCTATACGCATCAAGATTCTTGAAATCACGATTTGGTATAAACTCATTAGCGTCAAGCAGAATCAGTCGTGCTCCGCCACATAAGGTGCTGAGCTGGCTGTATGTAGGCTGCATGATGATCTGGCGCTGTATATTCTCCACACGTTCTTTATGCTGTCTTAACTCTAACAAAAAAAGAGGCTCCTCCTTTCTTAACATTTAAAGAAGAGCCTCCATTTTGGCTGTTACATAATCACCATTTTGATTATGCCGTTTTAATTATAATGATTCAGGCAGAAAGCCCCTCCCGTTCGCAAGAACGCGCGTGGGAGTATCACTTTCTTACTATGTCTTCTCTGTTTACCCAACCGTAGACGTTATCGCCTATGATGTGATACTGATGCTTGCCACTCTCGCAAATACTTGTTACAGTTGCAACCTCTGGAACTGCAGTGATTGGCTTATCGGCCCATGCTGACATATACTGTTTATTGCCCGTGAATTGGACTTTATCGCCTAAGTTTATAACTTGTGCGTTGGCATTTGGAGAATAGCTGTAATAGCCACTTCCTGCCTTTGTAAAGGCATATCCGCAAGCCTCTCCCGGCCATACAATCTTATACCAACCAGAAGCGGTGATTTCAAGGACCTCTACGGCTACAGAGGTCTTGATTGTGTCGAGCTTCTTTGCAGATGTATCTGCCCCTGTGCGGATGTTCATAGGCGTGAGCGCAACTGCTGTTCCAATGCCTTTGCCACAAAAGCTCGTATTGCCTTCTGTGCTGTTTTGAGATGACTGGCTACCAGATTGTCCAGCCTTTGCGCCATTGTCAAGGACAACTACTGTGTGACCTTGTGTGCAAGTACAGAGAATGTCTCCTCTCAATAGGTAATCTGAGAACTTGGTATACTTTGCATCTGTCAAGATATCAAACAGTTTTGTTTTGTTCAAAATTTTAACTTCTATTAGAGTTGAAAACCACTCAATCTCTCTCTGTGCTGCAAACGCAACACACGTACGAACAAGGCTGCTGCAATCCGTATTTGCAGTAACATTTACCTTTGAGCAATCCCATCCATACTGTTTTGATTTGTCGTATAGCTCCCATGATCCGTCCTGATTGTAACCAATCAAATTGTTGGCGCACGCTGCTTCCATGCACTGTGCAATGCGCTCACGCACTGCTGCATCTTTAGCACGGATAACTACCCACCCCTTATCATGGCGATACCATGCTTCTACAGCTACTTCCTGCCCTGTCTGATCTCCTGCCTGTCCGCCAATCACTTTTCCATTCTCATCAATTCTCGCCGAACCTACTCTAACCATTTATTTTCCTCCATTCAGTGTAAAAAAGCCAATCTTCTGCTAATATGTCTTCAACAGAAGGTGTCCAGTCAATTTGTGTACCATTTGAATACACAAGAGCAATAGTTGTTTTGCTATTTTCTACAAGTTTAAGATATATTTTTTTCTCATGCCAGGCTTTACGTGTTATTTCGCAACCGTCTTTGAGTGCAAAAAGAGCATGGTTAAAAGAAAATGGTCTTGAGAAGTAGAATGCTCCCAATTTCGAACGATCTGCTTCATCTACCGGATACCAGTCAATTGCATATAAAGCCTCAAATACATAATCAATATGATCTTGGTCATTCATTGCGAAAAGCTTTTCGTCTGTATGCCCTGTAGGATATTTGATCATAATTGTCTTCCGTTCATTATCCCAATACCAAATTTCAGGATATTTTCGGCGTTTCATTGGGATTCCGTCCTGCATGTTGAAAATTGCTATTCTTGAATCCATGGTGCTTAATCCTCTTCGTAGATGATATCTAGCCCATACGCAACAGCTGCATCATGTTCGATACGGCATCCACGAGCATTTTCCCATCCTTTACAGAAATATGCAGCATGGCACAGGCTCATGTTCTCCAGAGACTTTGCCAAGAAACAGAGTGGAATCTGTACAACACCGCGTTCCTTCATTGACTCGTTGCTGTACCACTCGTCTGTAAAAAGAGTATTTACGATTTCATAGCCCTTCGCCTCTAAAGCTGCAACAGCCTTCTCTCTTGTCGCAACAATTTCCTCATCAGTTTTGCCAGCCATTGGCTGTGAAAGCATAGCCTTCTTTTTTACTGGCAGTTTTTTGATGGCATCAATCGCAATATTCAGTGCTTCGTATTTTCTTTCCCTGTTTGGATCATCGTAAGCATCAGTGTCATTTTTAACGCAATTATCACGCATATTTTCCAGCAAGCGTGTAGCGCCTGTAAGTTCTTCATATGTGTAAGTAGATGTTAAAATTTCCATAGAATCCTCCTTCAAACCATTAAGGCTATAATTGTTGTTGCTAAAAATACAATAGTTGTAAACAGAAGTATTTTTTGGTTGCGTTTTAGGCTATAAAGAGTGCTGAATGCATCGGCAACGATCATTTGCTCACTAGAATACCGGGCTGTATAATTGCTGCCGAGTAGTTCTTTTAAAAAATCATCTTGTATGCGACTCAGGCGTTCAAACCGCTTTCGATAATTTCTAAGTTCCCATCTAAGATCTATTTCTGTATAAGTGCTCCATTTATCGCTTTGAATGGCTTCGCAAAACTTTTTGTATCCTTTGTATTCTTCACTACTTCGAATTACATGAGAAGAACAATTCAGAAATTCTTTTGCTTCTTCTAGGCGCAGATACTCCTCTCCTGTCCATATCATTACATTTTGACCATTTTCTGCAGCTTTTAAGGCATCTTCGTATTTCATAAAGGTTTTTTCTCCTTTCCTAAGTGTTTGGCGACAGATTTCTAAGCTTTCCGAGATTTGACGCAGCAAAATTCATTTCCAAACTCTTGTTATGATTCTTACGTGTGTTTACTGTGTAAACGTAAAGTTTACTCGTGATGAGTTGCCTTAAATCCCCATTCTGGCAAGAAATTGATCTCATAATGGTACTTGTCTACCTCCGAACCAGAGATATCCTCGACAACGTACATGGTGTAGTCATTCAAATACACGTAATCTTTCTGATATTTGCCTTCGGCAGTCTCAATAATGACTTCGAGTTCATTTGATGAATTGTTCTTTAATGCAAATGTTCCAGTCAGCTCCAAAAGGACTGTATCGGTTCTTGCGTTCAGAACAGTAAGCTTCCTAGTCACGTTGAAGTTGTCTGCCTGCTTAGAGATATTAGAACTTACCTGATCAGCTTCAGTACAGCCAATGGCTGCGCCAGAAAGCATCACTGTGGCTGCAAGGGTAACAATTAGTCTTTTTAATTTCATTGTCAATGTCCTCCATTGGTTGATTCGTTAAATCTTTTTACGCCATTTGAAAAAATATCGGGATCTTTTTCAAAACAAATGTAATGGCGGCCAGTATTCACAGCTGCTATTGCAGTTGTCATACTTCCAGCACAGATATCAAGTACTGTGTCGTTTGGGTTACTATATGTCTTAATCAACTCTTCGATTAGTTTAACTGGCTTTTGTGTCTGATGATATCCGTTTTCATTTGAAAATCTCCACACAGATCTTGGATATCTTTGTGTGCTTTCATAGCCAGTTGGTGTATAGTTTCCGTAGCATTTTGATGTTGCTTTCTGAGTTTTTCGAACCCGTTTAACAGGCATACCGTTTTTCATTTGCGGATTGTATGTTGGCAAACGCTTATAGAACACACAAATATCTTCATGCGCTCTAAGTGGCATACGGTTCGCGTTGAGAAATCCAGATGCATTTGCTTTTTCATAAATCAAATTATAGTGCCACATTTTGCAATTGCTTTTCATCAAGTCTGCCGTGAACATACCAGATGCAAAGAGGATAATTGCACCATTGTCTTTGATTATGCGGTTAATGCCCCCCCATAAGTCATCAAACGGAATTGGAGTATCCCATTTATTTCTTGTAATCCCGTATGGAAGATCTGTGCAAACCATGTCAATCGACTTGTCAGGTATACTTTTCATTCCATCTCTGCAGTCAATGTTAATCATGACATCAATCATCGGTATACAACCTTCTTGCTAATTTCGGCAACGCTGATTCCGGCTGCAGTTCGCCGTACCTCAACGTCTTTGCCTTTTTTGAGCGCCGCCGCTATAAGGGCGGCTTGCTCCACAACTTTTGTTTGTAAATCATCTTTAATCAACTAGTCCTGCCTCCTTCCATGCTTTATGCAGTTTTTCTCCGTTCCATGCGATCCAGTCAACCATTTCCTCATTCATCGCCCATGCACCAGAAGTAACTAATGAGCTAATTGCAAGTCCCGATTCAATGAGAAATGCATGAACAATTTCATGCTGTAAAATATGCTTTACAAGTTCTTCTGACGATGCTGCCACTGAATCATGTTCTGGATCTGTATTAGGGTCTACATAGTAAATCTTCTTGCCGTAAGCATCGCACCATCCGTCCGCAATATCGCATTGCTTATACTGGTCACGGTTTGCTTTTACAATTTGGTACTCTGTCCCCATTACATTTACTTTATTTGCAATCATCATGTTATTATCTCCGTTCTAAGATTCAATCGAACACATTCCAATGCACTGAGGTGTGCCAAAAATCTTTTCTCGCATTTGTCTAGTGCAGACATATCTGCCTTCCTTCCAGTTAATGCGTTCGTCTTTTCCTTCATCACAGGTGATGGTTAAATCTCCGATATCGAATGGATTTCCATATGGTTTCCAGTCTTCGACAATGTAGCGGAACATATCTTCGACAGAATCAAAGATTTTCATTTCTGCCATTGCGTCGCATAATGCTCCTCTGTGTGGTCTATACTTTACCATGAGTCAACTCTCCTCAAGTTTAATGTTTGCTCGATCTAAGTCATCACAAATAAAGAAATGTTTGTGGGATGTATTTTTCGCTTTAGGAATGTCATTAGGAGAACATTTTCTGAGCAGCAAATCTAATTCACTGCCTATCTCAACTCTCATGCTCCAGTCCAAACTATAGGTTTCTTTGCGTTCACTCATTTCAGCCCTCCTCAAAAGCATAGCCTTTGATTTTATTGTCAACAAATCGAATCTGGGCTGGGCGCACCTCATCCACGCTGCCATCCTCGTATTCCACGATGCCAAATACTATGCTAATTTGTCCCTCTGGACAACCGCCAGCATACACATCTGCTGCAACAGGCTTTGCGAAATTATTCCACATATGGAATAATGCTTTCTTTTCTTCGCCATTTTGTTTTACAATGCATGGGCGAACCCCAAAGCTGATTTCTATATTCTGCATTTGCACCTCCAGTGTACGTGTATACTTGTATCAACGTACATATATATAGCTAGCATAATGTACGTGTATATAGCTAGCAAGTTAATACAAGTGTTTATAAAACAACATTTCTCGGATGCTGCCAGACATGTAGTGTGATAAACTCTTTACAATCACTCCATGTTTGCTGCCGTAATCAGTTTTTAGATACTCTTCGATCAAAACCTTGTTGCTTTGAAGGTCATCATAGTCATCTTTTAAAGATTCTGGTGACTTGATATAGCTTCTTGCAACTCGTTTAAGGCTCTCGTCTGATAGATTCTTGGCATCAAAGCCTGTAGATGCTTTATATTGATGGTTAAACTCAAAAATAATAGCAGTCAGGCTGTTATATTCCTTGTCAACCCAGTCATTTTCCTGTTGCTCTGTAGTAAAGATGTTTCTAGGATTGTTCGAATACAGTCTGTGAAGCTCATCTTTAAGAACTGACTCCTTAGATTTGATAAAATCATCTGGATCAACAGTAGGTTCTTTCTTTTTGGGGCTTGCCCCTGAGTTTTGAGCACTTTTAGTGCGCGAAACCATGTATTTATCTCTATTGTCAACTTTAGTTGATAATAGAGCATGTTCTTTATCTGTATCACTTAAGCTACTGTTATACTTAATATTTATTGTATTACTTATCTGTGGACTTTTTTCAACCCCACCCTGTTGATTTTTCTCCATACCCCCACATGGATTTTTTTCCATGTTAGAAGAAATAGATTTTTCATTGACAAAAGAATCAAAAAATTTCTGGGTGAGTATAATGATTCGCTTGTCGATTTCTTTAGTGTTTTCTTTGTATTCAAAGATTCTTTCAATCAATCCCAGTTGCTCAAATTTTAAAAGCATCTTTTGAATACTATTTTCTTTCAAGCCAATGAAGTTGGCAAAATGCTTGTTAGAAGCAAAACAGCCTTTGTCTTTTTGAGTAAGACTGTATATCTCAATTAACAAGAATTTCTCTCTAGGACTTAAATCTGGCGATAAATAAAGACGTTCTGGAATCCAGATTCCTTTAAAATCTCTGCCCTCCGATATTACTATTTCTTTTTTTGCCTTCTCTGACATCTGTTTTACCTCCTGTGCGATAATGTATTCCTGTGATTACAAATCAGTTGCCAGGCAGTCACAGGTTCTGCTTTTCGGGAGCTACCCTAGGCAACTGGAGCGCCGCGAGAAGGATTCGAGCCCTCAGTCCTTTTACAGATCACTAGTTTTCAAAACTAGCCCAGTACCATTGTGGCATCGCGGCAAAAGTGGGTAGAGTAGGACTCGAACCTACATATCCGAAGATGACAGATTTACAATCTGCTGCAATACCAATTCTGCGCATCTACCCAAAGGCCGCCTATACGGTTGCGGCTGACTTGTCCGCAGGTTGATTCTCACGGGGAGTTGCAGTTGCTACTTTGTGGGAAAAGAGAAAGGGATTTCACAAGAGAAAGAAAAAACCACATTGTTTACAAACTGCATATGGACCCCCTGGGACTCGAACCCAGACCCGGCTGCTTATGAGGCAGCTGCCCTAACCTATTGAGCTAAAGGTCCGTATGCGCCATATGGGACTCGAACCCACGACGCCTTGATTAAAAGTCAAGCGCTCTTCCAGCTGAGCTAATGGCACAACAGGGCTAGTTGGAATCGAACCAACAGTGCAGGAATCAAAATCCTGTGCCTTACCATTTGGCGATAACCCCAGCGTGATCTTATCCTCACAAACCACTGGCTGTCAAGACAAGATTTATGATAAAGAACGTAGAAAGTACTACAGCACTGGCAAGTCTTTCTCTGGATCTTTTCTCATTCAGCCATCCTATAATAGAGGTCAGCATAAAGATGTTGAAAAGAGATGCCAGAACGCGGAGAATAAGAACAAACATTAAATATCCCCTTCCTTTCTATGGAGCGAATTTTCAGCCTTGAAGCCGTCAGGATAGCGCTCCCAAAGTTTCTTGTTGTTTTTGATTGCAATATTCTCAAGAGTGGTACCAAGTGCCTCAGCAGTAAGTGCCAGATAATACAGCACATCGCCACACTCCTTGATAAGATGCTCTTTATCAAATGGATGCCCCTGAAAAATCTGCTTTTTGAGAAGATCAACAAGCTCACCTGCTTCACCTGCAGTACCGAGGATACCATTCATAAGCATGTTTTCCTTTGTTGCTTTTGTTACGTCTGATGCGGTTCTCATTACACCACGCTGATATTCATTAAATGTCATTTTGTTTCCTTTCTAGTGATAAGATCACTATACGGCAATGTTTCAATCCAGTCGCAAAAATCTTGCCATTCGTCCAGTTTATGATTTTGACGGGACTTATAAATATTTGCCAGAACCTCATAGTTCAGCATTGCATTACGAGTCTGGTTATAACTGCTCGGAAGAAGTTGAATAAGCTGCCACCAATATTTTTTGTCTTTGGTTTCAATATACTTCTCTCGGTAATAATTCAGGGCTTGTATTGTGAAATCTAAAATATTGTCCGATGAGAAATGAACAACATCTTGAATAGTTACAGGAAAAAACATATTTGCTTTTTCCGTATCCCAAGTATCTGAATAAAAATTAGGGTTTTTCGGAATATGCTCATGGCTAAAATCGCTACGATTAAATTCCTTCTCGGAAATCTTATGCATAGTGCTGCACGAGTTTGCAACTGTACCGACCTTGTAAGTGTCAAATTCTTTCCACCAATAAAGCGGTGCTGTAATGCGGACGTAAACTGGCATCATTCTTAAATATTTCCTATGATCTGTTCCAGCTTTCACCAATTTAAGCATAAGTGTGTGATCGTTGTCCCCAAGTCTATATTCCCCATTTCGTGGACAAAGATCATCACAAGTGCATTCGGCTTTGCATATTTCGTTACTACAACAAACACATTGATAACCGCTATCACTCTTGTCCCAACTATTCATCGGATTACGCATTCCCTCAATCACAAATTCCATTTGTTCGGGACTAGGTAATACAGCATGTTCTAATTTAATCATAAAAACTCCTCTGCGCTGAATGCTTCTTTTTCGCATTCGATAAAATATTCCAAAATTTTATCGAAAAATACATATTCGAAATATTCCGGAAGTTGACGAGTGTCAAGGTTTTCCAGTAAACAAAGCTCAAAAGCATAGTTAAAGCGGTGCAGAGTACCATCATATAATTTTTTATTAAAAGTAACAGTTATGTGGTTAAAATACGGTGGCAAAGCTTTAGCATCAATTCCAAAAGACTTGCTAAGCTTGATTAGCACAGAAATGCATTTATCTATATCACTCATAGACACTCCCTTCTTATCGAGTTGCTGACAAAATAATCTTGTTATTACATTGTGGACAGATGATGTAATACTCTTTCGCTTGAATAGCTTCTAGCAGTGAACAGTCTGACTTAGCAACTAATGATCCACAAGGCGGTAATGTGCTTTCTTGGACATCAGTTGCTTCATCATAACTTAAAAGTGCACCGCAATGTGAGCAACCAATTTGTTGTAATGTACCAGGTCTCAGAATTTTTATCATTCCACATATCCTCCTAACTTTGTTTTGCGGCAAAATCTTTAAGTGTTCCAAGAAGCGCCTCTTTTGATCCAAATTCTGGAAGCTCCAAGATTAAAGCGGCTCTACAAAAGCTGATTGTAGCATCAAGCCCCAAAACAAGCTCTAATTGCTCTAGCTGTTCTTTACCTATAGTATTTGCCATTGAATGAGCTGAAATTGATTGTGGGGCATTCTGTGGCTTTACAGTGGTATTTTGAGAACTTGACTTAGCAGCCATTACATCATTTTGCTGCTTAGACTTAACCATAAAGTCCAAAATGTACTGGCAAAGCTCTTGACGTTCTTTACATGCTTTTATTTTATTTGCATCTGGATTAGGCACAGCTGAGAAATCATTGATCTGCTTTTGATATCCAGAAACGACACCTTGTAACCATGTTGTTGCATTTTCAAATTTTGTAGCCATTACTCCTCCTATTCATCCAAAAGGGATATTGCTTTAACAAACTCGCGAGGAAAGAAAGCTTTTAAGCTAGAAGTGCAAGATACGTAAAACAATTCTTCGTTGGTTAGATAGCCATAGTATCCGTCTTGTGGATTATAATAAGCTTCTATTGTTTCGCTTGTGCCGTCAATAAATTTAACTAAAATTAACTTTGTGTCGTTCATTGCTTATTCCTCCGGCATGTAGTAGATATATGTTGAGAAGTTAGAAGCAGAAATGTTTAATTCCTCAAATACCTCGGCTGCTCTGGCTGGAGTCTTATACTCTGCAAGTACCATGTCTTGGTTTACAGTCCTTGCAAAGATGGTTTCATCACGTCTCAGCAAAGCAACGTTACAAAACTCAACAGATTTGGTTTTGCACTGTGAAATGATTCTCATTAGATAACCTCCTGTTCTTGTGTTCTATCTGGCATGTAACCATTTGGGTAACGTTTATTCGTTCACGATTGATTCCGTGTCCTTCACGGCACAACTGGCAAACCAGTATGTCACCGCAATGCTGACATTCATCGGTTATTTCTTTGGTTGATATTTTCATTTTATAGTTTGAGTATATTATGCCTTGGCGCTATGGCAAAGAAACTGTCAAGGCTCACAGCTTTCGGGTCGCGATTCCCTATCTTTGCCATATGTGTAGTTACGAGTTAAAAGGGGCTTTTTATTTTGGAAAAATATTTTGGGGACTAAGTAGCCCCATGCCGGGGACACGCTCTCAGACCCCTACACCCCCTTTTTGTGTGATCATCTGGCAGCTGTGCAGCTGGTCGCGGCTCCTGATCCTATGGCGGCAAAACCTAAATTGTGCGTATTTGTATATACAAAAGCAACAGTGTTTTGCTGTCCTGGTCTGAGTATACGCACCATTGACCGTTAAAAGTTCGTATAACAAACATTATACGTACTCTATGTTACTTTGAAGATTAACACATATCAAGAAACCTTGACTAATCTTAATTTAAATCGTCAGATAATTTGAAATCCGATAGTTTCGGGGCTTCTGGCTCTGCATCAATAACTTTTTCCCACTCTTCCGCCGTTATCTGTTTGGCTTCTGGTGTTGTCTCAGCTGACAACCGGAACTCTGACGCGTTGACATAGTCGGAATTGTTGGTAAGATCAAAGATTGCAAGCACTGGTGGCATTTTGCCAGTAAATGCAAGCTGCTTCTTGCAAGCTGTTATAACGCCTTTTACCGCGTCTATAGTAGACTTCCAATCACTGCTACGCTTTTCATAGCCTGTGATCATGTGCCGCGTAACTCCCAAAAATGCCGCCCAGGACTCTATATCAGGCACTAGGCGCAGCTTTCCGCCTTCCGTTGGGGTTTTGTTTACGTTCCGGACAAATGTCAGATACTCTTCTGAGTCGTGCTTGAAACTTTTTAGCCCTTCGGGAGAGTTGCTATACATGGGCTGTGAACCTTTTTCACGTGCTCTAGCTAGCCCCTGCAGAGATACGTCAAGGATAGCGTCCAGTTCGTCTCCGTCCATGGTTTCTGCAATATCCCTATAGCTTGGCATTCGTTTCCCTCCTCTTGGCATTCTGTAGCCCTCCTTTCCCTGTATTTCTTTTTGTCGTGCGTATATGTGGCTATATCTTAGCCTTTCCCCTTCAAACGCCTTCTAGCCACCTTCTATGCCCTTCTAGCGCCCTTCTGTGCGTGCTCATCGTGTCCAGCTCTCACATGTGTCCGTCCTGGCTGCCTGTCCTGACTGTGTCCGCCTCTGACTTGATCAACTGTCAGCTCCTGCACTCTATATCTATATATACTTAGATACACTATACACATACCTACTTACCAGATATCTATATACTAGATATACATATACTTATACTTACACCTATACAGTACATAGAGATACACTATACATGCTCACCTTATACATACTGTACATATAATATATATATTATCAGACAATATATTATATATACTCTATATACACTGTACATATACAGA
>ULWG01002727.1_pt1 | contig 26999 bp, 21 predicted proteins | sample 1960141 | NCBI WGS metagenome assembly ULWG01 (sample SAMEA4835806, study PRJEB28245) | human gut metagenome | biome: gut microbiome; material: fecal sample | place: Denmark | collected 2008
ACTTTTATTGTAGCTTGACACAGTTTAGTTTACACTCTCACTTTTTAAAGTGGAGTCATAACTTTAATAATTCTTTGTAGATTCCTATATATTTATCAGACATCCGTTGAATATCATATTCAGATGCCCGCTTACTACATTGATCCGATATATAAGCATATTGTTTCTTATTCTCAAGAAGAAAGTTAATTTTATCAGCAAGTTCTTTAGGATTTCCTTTTTGAAAAATAAGTCCTGCACCTTCAACAACCTGCTTTAATCCATCAACATCGGAAGCAACAACAGGTTTTCCACAAGACATAAGTTCCACTGCAGTTAAACCGAAACCTTCCCAGTTGGAAGACTGAACACCGATATAAGATTCAGCTATCAATTCAGCCACATCAGAACGGGCACCGAGGAACTCAACACTATTATCAACTCCACATTCCTTTGCTAACAGCTTACAATGTTCAAGGTTCTCACCATCGCCTACAAATCTCAATATAGTACCAGAGTCAATATTCCGCATTGCTCGAATCACTGTTTCCTGGTCTTTAGACGATGCAAAACGGCTAACCATGATAAGCGATTTTGGAACAACAGATTTCTTTATAGAAGAAAAGTACTTCGTATCAACTCCATTATTTACTACAACAAACCTATTGTCATGTGAATGCAACCAACTAGTCAGATTATTTTGAGTTTGCAGACTGATAGATATTATTCTATCATATCTAGAATACATAAATTGCTCTATAGGTCGGAAATACCATTTTTCTCTTCTGGAATTAGAAGTTGAATGTTCTGTATAAACCAACTTAACCTTCAATCCTCGGCAAGCGAGAGACGCCCAATAGATAGTAGGAAAGAGGTGAGCGTGGACAATATCATAGTTACGGAAAAACTTACGCATTCTAAACACAACTAACGGATTATGAAAGTTATGTTCTTCCATAGAAACAATTTGCACCCCCACCTCCTCTATCTTCCTCTCAAACTCATTATGAACTCTTTCATATACCAACAGCGTAACATGATCTGTTTTTGCCTGCAATGGAATCAAATCAGAAAGAAGTCGCTGAGCGCCACCGATTTCCAAAGATGTAATTACATGGAGTATATTCATGATTCTTTATTTTAAGCCTTTCAATTTACGTATAACAAAATACATAAAAGACAGAAATTTACTAATAATGCTTTTCTTATGCAACTTATTTAGTCCTAAATCAGAAAATGAAATAAATTCATCCTTATGCTTCTCCAAGAATTGTTCCACAGCCTTAAACTGCGAATCATTCATTGCTGTAGGATGCAAGCAAAAGGTCCAGATTCCCGGTATCTTCATCTCTGCGCAATGTCCTCCTAACTGAGGAATAATAACAAATTCGCCCTGTTTATAGGGCTTCGTTGCTATTGTATCACTTATAATGCGAATATCGGATTCTAATCGAAGAGCCTCCAACGTATTCTTGTCATAGGTATGACTAGGAGCAAAGAAATACTTGGGGTTAAAACCATGAGACTTGAAAATAGATATACCATTTCTTATTTTTTCTCTTTGCAAATCTAATGGTAAGCCTGCAAATTCAGAACGTTGCCACATTGGATTCAAACCGTTCATACCATCACTAGATGTACAAACATGATTATATCCATGGAGAGCTATAGTCCAACCAGCATTTTCCCATTTATGAGCCTTCTCCCAGAAAAAACTATCTTCAGGATCAGGTGAAGTCTCAGGATCTTCATTATTAGGGATAATTCCCACCAAAGGACGAACCCCAAAACGACAAAGGATATCCTCCATCCTTTGCCATTTTGCTTTATCCATAGTAGGACATGCATCATCCAATCTAATTAAATACTTATTTGTCATTTGTAAAAACTATAAAAATCGACCTATTAATATGTACTTTATCAATGAATCTTCTGATATTTAATTATTACTATCTGATTTTGCCTTTTTCTTTTGCATAAAGCTATGAAGAAAAAACTCTTTTACATAATGTAAATATCTATTATATGCAGGTTTCATATCACCAGGAAATTTTATAGCATAGTCGCTACACTTTTTAAAGTTTTCAAACCAAACCATAAAAGATAAAGAGCCATATATAGCATGTCTAAAATCTGTAGTTTCGTTCATTGCATAGGTTTTCTTCACATGAGTAAAATTAAAACCATCTATTTTTGCACCTACCATATCAAGATAACTGTAATACGGATAGAAAACAGCTGGAGCGAAACAAGCATAAACATCACCACTATTTCTGAAATTTACCTCATTAAGATAAATGTCATCACCTATGATGAATAGCTCAACATCAATATTTCCGACATAGCCAGAGTTTCTTATTTTAGAAAGCAGAGCCTTAGCCTTGCCATGTAAAATAGCATCATCAATGAACTCATGATAGGAAACAGAGCCACCAATAGGAGGCCACTCTCGAACGTGCTTAGATAACAAATAAGGTATCTTATCTGTACTCTGCAATATAGCTCCAAAAAGTTCTGCTTCATAATCCTTCTTTAGGAACTCCTGTACCAATATACGATGATAACCTTTTTGTGAAAGAGAGGAGAAGTATTTAAGCAAATCGGCTTCACTGTTACACTTTTTAATATCGGATTTCTCACCTTCAGCACTTATTACCGGCTTTACAATGCATGGATATTTTTGATATTGGATTTGCTTCTTCTCTGTTCCGTCAAAGTCCACTATCAAGGATTGAGCAATTTTTAATCCACTCTCCACAGCCCACTCATACTGAGTATATTTATTCATCAGTCGAGCTAACTTTCCATATTCAGAACGGAAACCTGGGAGCAAGAAATATTGATCAAGCTCAGCACCTCTCTCATCAATAGCAATAGCAGCACCATCAGAAGAAGGAACCAATACAGGTTTCTCCGGTTCACCAGAAAACTCTTTCATCAATATTTGCAATGCCTCTGTTTCATCATGAGCAAACCAGGTTTGTTTCCAATACTTAGATGCATAGCAAAAATTATCTCTCTTATGTTTAGAATAGCTGATGAGCAAACCATAAGGTTTAACACCATTTACTCCAAATACTCTAGCTAATCCTAAAGCATTATAATGATCACCACCGATAATTATCACTTTATTCATATAATTCTCAATTTATACTAGTATTTACCTTTTGTAAGTTCCAATATTATTTTAAAATAGAATTCCAAAAATCTCTAATTCCTTTTTCAAAATCGGATTGAGTTTTGATATTATCAATCGTTTTCTTAATTCCTTTCTGTATCCTTATACGCTCTTCGTTGCAATTACATATCTTCATCAATTTCATTGCAAAATCGTGAGAATCAAGATTCTTTGCCAAGTAACCATTTTCTTCATCAATTATTGTGTAAGGCATTGCAGAATTATTGAAACAGACTATTGGAAGTCCTCTTTGAAAAGCTTCAATCAAAGCAATACCATAACCTTCTAATTTTGAAGGAAATGCAAACACCTCTGCTCTCCTATAACACTCATCTAATTGCTCATCAGAAACTCTCCCTAAAAAATGAACTTGCAAATCATTTTCTTTAATATAACTATCAAGCTTCTGCTTGTAGTTTTCATCTACAATTTTTCCCACAACATTCAATTTCAATTTAACATCAGAGCGTTTCTGAAAATCAACAATAGCCTTCAAAAGATACTTGAGACCTTTTCTATCCTCAATCGTTCCAACATAAAGAAGGTTGCCAACTTCATAATTATCAGAGGGCATAAATATTTTCTCAAATGGTAAAGGAATATATTGTATTTGACTATTAGGAAATGTATTTTCTGCAACGGCCTTAGTATAAGGACTCGGCACTATAATACAATCCATACCACTATAATAGACTTTCATCATTAGTTTGTGAAGCCAATTTTTAAAACCCGTATTCCCCAACCACAAGAAATGATGTATAATACAAACATTTCTTGTTCTACAGAAAAGCTTGTTAATTAAGAACAATAATATATGATATTTATATGAGGTATCCCCCCAAAAGATAACATCACCAGGCTTCATTTTGCAAAGTCTCTTCAACTCAATAAATGGAGCAAAAAGTTTCCTAAAACCAGTATATAGCGATGAAAGACACGGCTCATTATCAATACGAATACCAGTATATTGTTCCAAATAAGATTCAAAAGCATCATTATACTTATGACCACCAGTAATAGACTTCTTCTGATGATCAAGATAAATAATATTCTCCATAAAACTATTCTTTAACTCTAATTGTAAATGCACATCGTTCATTATAGGAACTATGAGGAAGCAAACAGTTTTCATAATACTCTCTCTTGTAATTTCCTATAAGTATGATTTTCGAAAACGTAATTAGAAACAACAACACTATCATTAAATTATTTTTACGTTGAGAAAAATAACTCAAAAACTTTGGATATACAAACCAATAAGAAGGAATAAACATATATTGAAACCTTTGGACAAAAGTTGCATTTTCAGCCAAATAAAAGAAGCTAATATATACAAGTATAAACATATTCGCAAAAATAAAATTTCTTTTATTTTTTGCAAATAACTTATCATAAGTAAGAATTAACAAACACATTTCAAACACTCGAATAACATTGCCAACTATAGAAGTGTATCTCTCTCCATTTTCCGAATAATGATCGATTAAATAGTCCATTCTTTGAAAATTACTTTCTCCTAAACGAGAAAGCAAATTACCAATAAAGGAAAAATGTCCAAAATAAACAACTAAGCCTCCTATTGCCAATGAAGCAATCAACCACTTTGGCCAACGTTTATTTAAGACGAAGTAAAGAGGTAAATAAATATAAGCACTAGTATGAAAAGTTCCTGCTATAGCAATACATATACTATATTTTATTAAATTTTTCTCTTGAATGTATTTTAAACTCAATAAAAAAACGAACACCGCTTTTGCATTTCTTAACACATTAAATTCTAAAGCGATACCACCTATTGCGAAAAAAAACACCAATACGAGAACAGGACGAATTGTATATCTTTTTAAAACCTCATTCAAAATAAACAAATCAATACAAGTCGAAATAATATTCCATGCAAAATAAGATGGAATTATCATTTTACATACATAAGTGTATATAATAAAACCTGGCTCCCACCCTTTAATTAGTATTATTTCAGGAAGACTCTTCCAGTCATCTATCATCATAAAATACGGATAATAGCTAATAAAATCGGTACTAACATATGCACGAAGTCCCATAAACACGACAAGTAGCGCAAAAGCACATCTTTTATTTTTTTGAACAAGAGCTATATTGTTGATTACCATACTTTCTCTATAAGCCAGACCTATAAGAAGTAGAAAAACTAAGACATAAGGAGAACAAACCTCCCAAAAAGAAACATTAAGCATATTAGAAAAGACTAAAAAACATGTTCTAATTTATAAATAAGCGCAAGCGATTTAAAATTAAATATAAGCAAACAAATCTTCTTCAACAAATCTCCATGAGTAATATTTATAAAATACATTCTATCTTTTGAGGTTTTTCGTACAAATTCCATATGTGACTTCAACTTCAAATAAGAATTATCTGAATATGGCTCAATATTAATACTAACATTATCAGAGTATATCTTATCAATAATTATTTGATTAAACCAATATTGAAAATCAAAAATCGGCTCTTCCGTACGATATAGAGAATTATTTGTTGTGATACCAAAAATACCAATAGGCTTGTTGTCATTTCCGTCCACAGCTATAGTTAATACACCTTCCCTTGAAAGAGTTCTCACGGCACCAGAAGACGAGATGCCAAAATCTAAAGACTTTAATAATAACAATGGGATTGGATATAAAAAACCTGTAATATAACAGCAAACATTTTCAACCTTGCTAAAGACTTTTTTCAATTCTCTTGAAGTAAATGTTCCAGGATCATCTCCCCCAATGAAAAAAACATTTAATTTCATACTTGGGTTGTTTAATGCAAACTCTTTTATACCATTTGCAGCTGCCATAACAAAAGGTTTTACCAAACGACCACAAATACCAACAGTCACTTTACCCTCAGAGTCGTATCCTTCTGGAAATACATAAGGAATATCATCTACCTGCTTATTTGAATAATACGCTTTAAGCTGTAAATCATCGGACTCTGGCACATCCAAATATCCCTTAAAGAAATTACTTACGCTTTTAGAGGTAATTCCAGCTATTTCGTTCCTGTCTAATTTAAATTTAAAGAAAGGAAATAACTCTGGTTTCATTTGAGGGGATTCATTAAGATTATAGATTATATGCTTTGCATTTAATCGTGCTGCCAATAATTCTCCCCAACACGACAATGATGTAGAATTACTCTCTATTATTATCTCATCAGATGTTGGAATTTGCCCCACCATCTTTTGAAGGATTTTATTTCGTTTAAATTTGAAGAAATAACTTGGATAAAAATTTAACTCAGGAAAAATCAGTTTTTTATATTGTTTTAAATCATCAACAACGATTTCACCTTTCATATAGGAAAAAACGAGAACTCGCCAACCTATCTCTTCCATATACTTTTTCTTGGAATTTACATAAAGTTGTCCTCCACCTATATTACATAAGCCATGATTGAGTATTATATATGTTTTCATTTATTAATCATTTTGAAAATAATTTTCTTTATCTCTTGATATTCCTCCTGTCTTATAATCTCACAAATGATTATTATAACCGAAAAGCCAACAATCAACTGTAATGATAAGACAAGCCAAACATTTAAATCGAGGAATTTTATAAAATAAACTGCCAATGAAACTAAAAATCCAATACCATAACTTGGAGCAATATCTTTCAACTGTTTCCATGAAGTGTATCCGAGTTTCTGCCCCGTATAAAAAGAATTCAACAGATAAGCAATAAAACCTGTAAAGACACTAGCAATAAGCATCCAGTATATACCTACAAAAATGCCCAAAGAAATTGGGATAATAGCAACAACTTTCTTTATGATTTCGATATATAGAAAGAGATCACTTCTACCCAATACTTGCAACATATTTAAATTAATAGCATGTAAAGGATAAAGCGAAAAACTTATACATAGAATAGGAAGAATGTTTACCGCTTGTTTCCATTGCGGACCAATCAAACAGAAAATAAATGGTTCTGCTATTGCTGCTAAAAGGAGCATAGTAATTGCTGTAACAAACATTGTTATTTTTATAACCTTACGATACCCTTCAATCATCCTTTCTTTATCATCCTGGATATCAGCCAAAACTGGGAATGAAACTCTTTGTACAATACCAGTAATATTAGAAGAAAATATACTAGCAAACTGTTGCGCCCTTGTATATTGACCTAATGTTGCAGGAGTATAAAACTTACCTACAACACCTTGATAAGCTTCTGACCATATTCGATCTAGCAAGCCACTAATCAGTAATTTCCACCCAAATCCCCACATATATTTAAAAGAAGATATAGATATTTTCCAAGAAGGCCACCAGCTATTCAATACCCAAAGAACTAAAGAATACAATAACTGTCTAAGAACCATTTGTGCTACTAATGCCCAGACACCATAACCACAAAAAGCCATTCCAATGCCTATAATACCACTAATTACAGCAGAAATGAGTGAAGCTTTGGTCTTTGTCTTGAAATCTATTTTCTTTGTTAATATCGTTACTTGCGTGATAGATAATGCATTAAAAAAGAGTATCAATCCTGTGGCTCTTACTAATGCTGTTAATTCTACACGATGAAAGAAATCAGATACAAATGGAGCACTTACAAAAAGAAGAATATACAATACTATGCTAATTGCCATATTGGTCATAAACATTGTGTTATAATCCTCATCTGTCACGTCTTTCTTTCGTATTAAGGCATTACTAAATCCACTGTCAACAATGCCGTTGAGGACAGTTGTAAAGATTAAGCAAATACCTATCAATCCATATTCATCAGGAGAGAGAAGGCGTGCCAACACCAAGCCGACTATGAAAGTTACTCCCTGCCCAAGAAAGGCATCAGCAGCACTCCATCCTACTCCTTTAATTGTTTTATTCTTTAATGATTCTTGTTGCATATTTTTCACCTATGGTTCTTGTAAAGCAACTACTCATGCCTATAGGGGCAGAGTAGTTACTTATAGAGGGTGCAGAGTTATTATACCATTTTATAGATTTGAAGAACTAAGCCAATGTTTTTCCGTTTTTTCCTTTGCAAAGAATGGTAGGAACAAGATCTTTGATGATGTACAAATCAGTTTCAAACTTGATGAGTTCTGGATTTGTTTCTTTTCCATACATCCAATCAATTACCAACTGAGGATAATTGAAACCTGCTAAGTATGCCAGTGGATAATGACCAGAAATTCTACAATTCATCTCTATGACATATATCTCACCATCCTTTTTGAAGCAATCTACAGAACAAATTCCATGATGTCCACTCTTTGCAGAAATAGCCTGAGCTGTTTTCTCGAAAGGTGTTGGGTCTGCCGTACGCCCCAAATCGGTCTCGCCACTTCTCATAGTTACTTTCTGCTTGGCAAATGTCTTGATATAGTTACCGTTCAAATCATTAAGAACATCAAGTCCATACTCCTCTCCAGTCATAACTTCCTGATAAATAATTGGTTCATCCTTGGTCATGGAAGATTCATATTTGAGGTATGAATTAAAAATATCCTTTCTACATTTGCGGGTAAAAAATTCGAGTTCTTCGTCATCTTCTACCTTATAAATACCCATTGATGCCATACCCCAACGAGGTTTCATAATAACAGGATAAGAGATTTCACCATTGGCAATAGCCTCTTTCACAGAATCTGTAGTGAGATAAGTCTTTGGCGATTTTAAGCCTAATGAACATACAAACTGATATGTTGCATATTTATCATTACATATCTTGACAAAATCAGCAGGAGCTAAAACTAATTCAATGCCATTTTCCTTGAATGCATCAGCATTCTGGGCAAGAACAAGAAGGTCTATATCAAACAAAGACAAAACAACCTTGATTTCATGTTCTTTACAGAACTTAATAATAGAAGGAATATACTCAGGATTATATATTAAAGGTGAAATATAATATCCATCAGCACGCTTCAATGCGATTGTATAAGCACTATTAGATGCATATACTTTTCCTATTCCATTTACCTTTTTAAAATAGTCAACGATATAAGATCGGCGACCTGCAGAAGTTAATAAAACGTTCATATTATTAATTATTGATTTTCCATTCATTTATTACTACTTTTCGCTTACCGGAACTGAGTACAGGAATCTCAGACACATATTCTACTTTACAATTTGCATCCTCGCCTACAACTTTCTTCACATAACCGATAAAACGATCAGTCATTGTTTTTAAACTTTCATCTTTCAGATTCAATTTGAGCAAATATTCTTTTTCACCCATTTGGATAAACTGAAATTGAGAAATTCCTTCATTCAGAAACAAATCTGGAGAAACAGAGTTGTAGAAATCAACCTGGGTTCCATCAGTTCTAATAATCAGATCTGTCTTTCGACCACCCAAATTATCTATGCTAACCATAATGCCAGATTTCTTCTCGCCAACCATTGCAACATCGCCAATATCATATCGAATCATAGGCATTGCATAATTAGTTAAATCAGTGACAACTATACGACCTAATTCTCCATCTGCTACAGGCTCATCAGAATCAAACTTCAAGATTTCCATATAGCAATTTGCTAAGTTCAATTGCATGGTTGTACCTTTGCCATTGGGTGTGGTTTGCCCAAATATACCATTTTCTTCGTTACCATATTGAGAAATGATAATACAGGACAGTTGTTGACTCACACGCAATCTTAAAGCTTCGTTCAGAGGTTCACCTACGGATATGAATACAGGGTGCAATGGAAAATCGATGCCATTTGCAACAGCATACCTTGTAATGACATCGAGTGTTGTCATATAGCCACGAATCAGTTTAATCTTATGCTCATTAATTACATGGCAAATATTAGCAACCATCTCATCATTCAAATTAGCATTATTAGCATAAACAATATTCAGGTCTTTATTGAATACCATTCCACCTTTCTTGTCCTTCCAATAGTGCTCAAAACTTCTAAGATGCATCATTCTCTCAAAGGAATGAAAACCCACCAATTCATTGCCATATTTAATCAAAGCTATTCTTCGAATTCTGCAATTAGTATCTTGAGGTAAGGCAAATGGGATACCCGAAGAACCAGATGTAGTCTGAATATGCAACTTTCCTTTCTGACCTGGAATTAATTCTTCCGGGGTTAGAAATGCATCACGATCGGCTAAGATCATTTGCTTGTTGATGACAGGAAAATCAGCCAAAGAATTTCCTTTTATATTTTTATAAAAAGGGACATTCTTCTTTGCAAAATTCAGTATATCTTGTAAATGACTCTGGCGTATTTTTTCACCTTCAACTATATTATTGTTGATATAATTGATCTCCTTGAATGCGCTCCACATTTTGCCTCCATGAAAGAAATCATTTATCCAAAATTTCTTTCGTAAATATAATGCCTTTAAATCCATAATTATATTGTCTTCATAGATTTACTATAGCATTATACTTACAATATACTGCTATTCAACAGACATTGAATAGTCTGAAAAAGAATCTATGAAGATTTGTTTATTTTTTCTTATTTTTTCAATAGGCCATTCCCACCATTTCAATTTCAGCAGCCATTTAATCTTTTCGTCATCAAAACGATATTTAATAATCCTCGCAGGATTTCCGGCTACTATTGCATAAGGAGGAACAGACTTGTTTACTAAAGAGTTTGCACCAATAACTGCCCCATGACCAATAGTAACGCCACGAAGTATCGTAGCATTACAACCAATCCATACGTCCGATCCTATTTCTGTAACATTTGAAAACTTATCATAGGTAAGAACTTCATCTTCAGAAAAAATATCATAAGAAGGATCATACAGAAAAGGATGTGTTGTCAGTTTTCTATAATCATGAACGGGGGGGGCAATTGTCACCCCATACGAAATAGATGAAAAACTACCTATTTTTACTTTGAAAATCATATCAAAAGGACCAGTATAGGTATATCTACCTATTTCGGAATGATAGATCAGGTTGTTTCTATCTATGCGAACATATTCGCCCAATTTGCTGGACGTAACTCTGCTCTCATCACCAACAACAGCCTTATCCCCGATCTTAGAATCATTTACTTTTGATCTAAAATAGAGTTTTGCGGTTTGGCTGATTTCTGAATTATGTAATAAGCAATTATCTTGCATATCATTTATTTTAAAATACAATCTAATGTTCTTTGAATATCCTCTTCACTCAAAGTATGATGCATAGGCAAGCAGATAACACTATTTGCCATCTTATGAGCATTTGGCAAATTTGTTGGATCAGCACTCTCCAAACCACGATAGGTAGAGAACTCACTAATCAATGGGTAGAAATAACGACGACCCAAAACATTCTGTGACTTCATCTTTGCATAAAGTTCATCACGAGTCATACCATACTTCTGTGAATCAATGAAGATTGGGAAGTAACTATAGTTATGACGAACACCAGGCATATCATCGAAGAAGGTAATGCCTTCAACATTGCGCAAAGCCTCACGATACTTGATAGCTACCTGATGACGAGCCTCAATAGCAGCATCCACCTGCTTCAAATTCAACAAGCCATACGCACTACGCATCTCATCCATCTTACTATTGATACCAGGACCAACAACCTCGGTTTCTCCTGCAAAACCGAAGTTCTTCAAGTAATCAATACGCTTCTTGGTTTTCTCATCATGCATAACCATAGCACCACCTTCGATAGTGTTATATACCTTAGTTGCATGGAAACTCAAAGTACTCATATCACCAGCATTTAAGATGCTCTCACCGTTTACTTCTACACCAAATGCATGAGCAGCATCATAAATAACCTTCAAGCCATACTTATCTGCAATATCCTGAATAGCCTTGGTATCACATGGCTTTCCATACACATGCACTGGCATGATGGCGGTAGTCTTAGGAGTGATGGCAGCCTCAATCTTGTTAGGATCAAGATCACCTGTTGCAGGGTCTATGTCAACGAAAACAGGCTTGCATCCATTCCACCAAATACTATGAGTAGTAGCTACGAAGCTATATGGGGTTGTGATGACCTCACCTGTTACACGAAGTGCCTGCAATGCAGTAAGCAATGGTAAGGTACCATTGGTAAAAAGACTTACATAAGGAACCTTAAGGTACTCAGCAAGAGCAGCCTCCAGTTTCTTATGGTAATCACCATTATTTGTTATCCACTTACTGTCCCAGATTTTCTGGAGTTCAGCATGAAATTCATCCAAATTTGGCAGTAACGGAGAGGTTACTGTAATTAATTTCTTATCCATAAGATATATGATTTAATTATTTTTTATTATTATCGATTTCCGATTCGCTTGTCTAGGATTCGAAAACTCCATTTTTCGAAGGTATGTATTCGAATATAATCCAAAATTATGCAAATGAAAAAAACAGATAGCACACTCCCGATTGAGAACCACACGAGATGGTCTGAAGCATACTGTCCAACATTATTAAGGGTATCTTTCCACAACCACTGTCGCATAGTATCACTATTGGCATGTATCAATAGCACGCCAAAAGTACTGGCGCTGACAGTATTGATGACTTTACTCTGTTTAATAGGCAAATCCTTGAAATACATAAATGAACATATCGACACAACTACCGCCATTAAGGCATTGGAATCAGATACCAGCCTGTAAGGAGCCAATGGTATTCCTAAGTGAACATGAAGTTCGATAAGAGACATGGCACTTGCTAAAGAAAGAACAATAGCAAGAAGCGTTAACACTCCCCATTGGTCGTTCTTAATGCGCGGGAAGAGTCCATAAACTCGGATATAGGAAGAGATGAAATATAATATACTAAACCACGTGATATAATTGAACACAACATGGAGTTTCGGCAATGTTCCCAAGACGGTATAGGTAAACAGGCACAGTGCCAGAAGACATGCATGCTTTCGCTTATCCATACTATTGACCAAAATATTTAGGAATGGAATAAACAAGTAAAAGATTAGGAAACAAGAGGTGAAGCCATCAGCTATTGAGACTATAGGCGATAGCTCCTTGAGCATAAGTTTAATAGAGAACGACTCATAACCGGTCCCTACAAAAATCGCCCAAATCACAATTTTATAAAACATTATCTCCAAAAACAGCTTTAGAAATTTCCTCAACGTGATGTGTGAGCGACACATAAAATATCCTGTTATCAGTACAAAACAATTGATTCCCGTCTTCCCCCACATCCCTAACATATAGAGGTAAAGCGACTTAGAGGAAAGCGGATCCTCCGCCATCACGTCTGTCAGTCCACTATTCACCACGTAATGGTGTGCAACTATTAGCAACATCACGATGATGCGGTATAACTCCAAGTTTGAGCGACGTATTTTTTGCCCCCCCATAACCGAAGCAGTAGTCATATTAATATTTGTTCCCATAAATAATTTTGAAAGTTCTGATACCTTTTTCTAGTTTAATATTCTAAATTCTTCTTTAAAGTTAGATCTTTCTCTTCAAGTATTGAAAGGAGATACTTGCCATAGTCATTCTTCTGCATAGGCTGAGCATTCTCTCTCAACTGTTCTGCGGTAATCCATCCCTGGCGGTATGCGATTCCTTCCAAGCAAGCTACCTTCAAGCCCTGTCGCTTCTCCAGGACCTCAATAAAGGTGGATGCTTCAGAAAGGGAATCATGGGTTCCGGTATCGAGCCAGGCAAATCCCCTAGCCATGGTCTGAACCTTCAGCTGCTTATCCTTCAAGAACTCCTGGTTTACGGTTGTGATTTCCAACTCACCACGAGCGGATGGCTTGATATGCTTAGCTACATCTACCACCTTGTTAGGATAGAAGTACAAGCCTACCACAGCATAGTTGCTCTTTGGATGCTGAGGCTTCTCTTCAATGCTCAGGCAATTGCCTTGCTCATCAAACTCTGCGACACCATATCGCTCTGGATCACTTACACGATAGCCAAAAACGGTAGCCTTGTTATTCTGCTCTGCATCTACTACTGCCTGATGAAGCATTTGGTTCAATCCTGCGCCATAAAAGATGTTATCGCCTAATACAAGGCAAGCAGAATCATTACCAATGAATTTCTCACCGATAATGAAGGCTTGGGCTAAGCCATCTGGTGATGGCTGCTCAGCGTACTCGAACTTGACTCCGAACTGGCTTCCATCGCCTAATAGGCGCTTGAAGCCAGGCAAGTCAAATGGTGTTGAAATAATGAGTATCTCACGGATACCTGCCAACATCAATACTGATATTGGGTAATATATCATCGGCTTGTCGAAGATTGGTATCAGCTGCTTGCTGATACCCTTGGTTATAGGGTACAAGCGTGTACCGCTACCACCTGCTAATACTATTCCTTTCATGGCTTTATATCTTTGTTTTAACTTTATATCGTTATTTAAAAGGTAGGCTCCACACCAAAAGCGAAAAGTAGCTCATAAAAAATGCTAGTGGTGCTTCGCCTACCAAATAATATCCTTATTTTAAATTCCGCCGTTCTATTGAATTATCATCTGCTCTGATACCTTTTCTCATTTATAGAGGTCAGATAGTTCATGGAAGGAAATATGCCTTCTGAAGATTGAACCAGCATATTTTCGAGTTTCATGAAAAAGATATGTGATTGCGTTATCTTCGCCCTATCTAATTCTGCTTTAATTACTTAACTTTTTTACAAATAATACTTCTGAAACCATTCGGCAAATGCACGTAATCCCTCACGTAAAGAAGTTGATGGCTTGTAACCAAAATCTTCTTCCAAAGGTGTTGTATCCGCATAAGTAACAGGTACATCACCTGGTTGCATTGGAACTAATTCCTTATGTGCCTCAAAGTCATAATCTTTAGGTAAGACACCTGCACGGATCAACTCTTCCTGCAGGATGCTCACAAACTCCAGCAGATTCTCAGGATGCGAGTTGCCGATATTGTATACCTTATATGGAGGGATAGGTAAACCATCCTCACCATTATGCTTCTCTGGGGCATGCTGCATTACTCTTACGATACCCTCAACTATGTCATCTACATAAGTAAAGTCACGCTTGCAATTACCATAATTGAAAATCTTGATGGTTTCGCCCTTCACCAGTTTGTTAGTAAATCCAAAGTATGCCATATCTGGTCTTCCTGCAGGACCATATACTGTGAAGAATCTCAATCCCGTACTTGGAATATTATAGAGTTTAGAATATGCATGAGCCATCAGCTCATTACTCTTCTTGGTTGCAGCATATAGACTTACAGGATTATCCACCTTGTCGTCAGTTGAATATGGAACCTTTTTGTTGCTTCCATAAACAGAAGAAGAAGAGGCATAAACAAGATGCTCAACCTCGTGATGACGACAAGCCTCCAAGATGTTATAGAAGCCAATAAGGTTACTTTGGATATAAGCATCAGGGTTAGTAATACTATAACGTACTCCTGCTTGGGCAGCAAGGTTGACAACCACAGAAATCTGGTTATCAGAGAAGATTTTCTCGATAGCCTCCTTATTGGCAATAGAGTCATGAACAAACGTCCAATCCTTACCCATTGCCTCAATTTCTTTCAGACGTTCAAACTTGATGTTTACATCATAGTAATCTGTAATACTATCAATACCTATCACCTTGATGTTCTCCACATCATTAAACAAACGCTTTACAAGATTGCTGCCGATAAATCCAGCAGCACCAGTAACTAGAATTGTCTTGCCCTTTAAATCTATATTATAACTTACCATAATCTTAATCTCTTCTAAAAATATCTCTAGTATATACCTTCTCTTTTACATCATCCAGGCAGGCATCATAGCGGTTGGCGATAATTGCCTGGCTCTGCTTCTTGAAAGCATTCATATCATTTACAACCTTGCTACCAAAGAATGTACTTCCATCTTCCAATGTTGGCTCATAGATGATAACCTCTGCTCCCTTTGCCTTGATGCGCTTCATGATACCCTGAATGGCTGACTGGCGGAAGTTGTCGCTATTTGACTTCATAGTCAGACGATAGACACCAATCACGCAGCTGTGCTCTTTGCTAGCATCAAAAGAACTATTCTCGTTATAATAACCAGCCTTCTGGAGTACGGCATCAGCAATATAGTCCTTACGGGTACGATTGCTCTCTACGATTGCCTCAATCAGGTTCTCAGGAACATCGGCATAGTTTGCCAGAAGTTGCTTGGTATCCTTTGGCAAGCAATAACCACCATAGCCGAAGCTTGGGTTGTTGTAATGGGTGCCGATTCGTGGGTCAAGACCTACACCATCGATGATAGCCTTGGTATCGAGTCCCTTTACTTCTGCGTATGTATCCAACTCATTGAAGTAGCTTACTCGGAGTGCCAGATAGGTATTGGCGAAGAGTTTGACAGCCTCAGCTTCCTTCATACCCATAAACAAACAAGGGATGCCCTTGTTTTCTAATGTTGAATGTTGAGTGTTAAGTGTTGAATTGCCTACGGACTGTGATGCGATAGCACCTTCAACAAGAAGTTGAGAGAAGGTCTTGGCAGCCTCTTTCATCTTTTCTACATCGGTCACCTTTCTGATAGCCTCGTTCTCTTCTGCGAACTCAGGGCGCTCGATAATCTTTGGATAGCCTACGATAATACGGCTTGGGTAAAGGTTATCGTAGAGTGCCTTGCTCTCACGAAGAAACTCTGGAGAGAAGAGAAGGTTGAACTTCTTCACGCCCTTCTTGGCATACTTCAAGTAGAGGCTGCGGGTGTAACCTACAGGAATGGTGCTCTTGATGACCATCACTGCATCTGGGTTTACCTCCAGAACCAGGTCGATGACTTCTTCTACATGGGTTGTATCGAAGTAGTTCTTCACTGGGTCGTAGTTGGTTGGTGCTGCAATCACCACGAAGTCTGCATCCTTATAGGCTGATTTGCCGTCAAGGGTTGCCACGAGGTTCAATGGCTTTTCTGCCAAATACTTTTCGATGTAATCGTCCTGGATAGGAGAAATCTTATTGTTGAGTTTCTCCACCTTCTCTGGGATTACATCTACTGCTGTTACATGATGGTGCTGAGATAACAGGGTTGCTATACTCAGACCTACGTAGCCGGTACCGGCTACAGCTATTTTTATATCTTTTAAATCATTCATCATGATATTGTGTTTTTATATTTTTTAGTTCTTAAAATTCAAGAAGATTTTTCGAAGCTTGCCTTGTAGCCACCTTCCATCGGGCAGGGATCGTTGGGATAGAACTTGTGAAACTCCTCTTCCATATTGTCCAGATAGTCCATTATCTGCATCACCTGGTCTCGGCCAGCCACCTTGAGGGTGCGTACCACATTAATACTGCCGCCGAGGAGGTGAACAGTGGGGTGAACACTTGCTCCAAGCATTCACCTTTTCAGCTCCGGGGTGAACCCTAGTAAAAAGAACTTTGTATATACAGCGCATGCTAGAAATATAAGAATCTATATTACAATGTGTTATAGGGTATATTTAACACATTATTAACGCTAAAGGTTGGCATCGGGGTTCACCCTTCACCGACTTCATCGCCAAGTGTTCACCCACACTCTTTCTTAGAGAACGACTATCTTCTGCAGGATACCGCTCCGGCCTGCACTTCCAGGGGGTGAGTAGGGTAAGTAAGGCGTAAACAAGATAGTTACGATGGCTAAGTATCATGGTTACGATAGCTAAGTATCATACTTATGGAGCATAACCCTATCAGTGATAATCGGTGAGTATCGGTGGGATTATTTCTTCTTTCTGTTCTTCGCTACCTTCTGGGTGATGATTCTGCCTGGATGTTCTGTGTCCCATACCGCAGCACCTCCATGCTTGAAATAATCCCAGAGGATGATGAGGAGGGCTATGACGGATAGGACACCAAAAAGTATTAATATGAGTAATAACATCTTTTTTAATGTATAATTGTTAATGTATAATGTTTAATTGTGATCAAGCTCGCTGTACTTTGAGTGCTGGCTCTTGTACTCAGGAACAATCTCCTTCATCTTCTTCACGATTGCCATATCATCGTAGGTGAAGGAGAGCTGATAGAGGTCTTCCTCGTTCTTGCGTGCCAACTCGTATGGATACTCACGAACCTTGGCTACCATGATCTTTGGATGATGGGTTGGAATCGTAGCTTCCTTATCGTTCAGAACTTCCTCGAAGAGTTTCTCTCCATCTCGGAGTCCAACGTACTTGATATCGATGCCATCTACTCCCGAAAGGGCTATCATGCGCTTTGCCAAATCGGCAATGCGGACTGGCTTTCCCATATCGAAGACGAAGATCTCGCCTCCCTTACCCATGGTTCCTGCCTCCAATACCAACTTGCAGGCTTCTGGAATGAGCATGAAGAAACGGATGATATCAGGATGGGTAACAGTGATAGGACCGCCCATCGCTATCTGCTTCTTGAAGATTGGAATAACGGAACCGTTACTTCCCAAGACATTGCCGAATCGTGTAGTGACAAACTGGGTGACGCCCTTTACCTCGCCATCCACAATCGCCTTGTTCAATGCCTGGCAATAAATCTCGCAGATTCGCTTGCTGCAGCCCATCACGTTGGTTGGGTTCACAGCCTTATCGGTAGAAATCATCACAAACTTCCTGGTACCGTACTTCACTGCCATATCGGCTATCACGCGCGTACCATATATATTATTCTGCACTGCCTCGGCTGGATTGTCCTCCATCATCGGTACATGCTTATAGGCTGCGGCATGGAAGACATAGTCTGGATGATACTCAGAGAAGATGCGCTCCATACGGGTGGCATTGGTGATGCTGGTTACGATGGTTTCGCAAGGGATATCGGCATAGTTCTTGTTCATGAAGAGGCGGACATCGTGCATTGGGGTCTCAGCCTCATCAACGAGAATCAGGCGTTGTGGCTTATAGATGGCAATCTGCTTTACCATCTCGGAACCGATACTTCCGGCTGCTCCCGTAATCAGAATGGTGCGACCGCTGAGGAGCTTTCCTATCGCATTCATATCCACTTCGATTTTGTCTCGTGGAAGAAGATCTTCGATATCCACCTCACGCATCATCTGATGACGGAGGTTTGACTTGCCGTCCCAGCTCTGTGCTTTTGGCATCATCATAATCTTGATGCCTTCTGCTGTGAGCTTGTCGATCATATCCTGTTTCTCCAGGAACTTCTCTGTGACCAGAGGGCTTACGAAGAGGATCTTGACATTCATCTTATGCATGACGCCTATCAAAGTCTCATCATAGGGATAGACTTCGCAACCCAGCAGGAATTTGCCTACCATAGTGGTTTCTTCTGAAGTGAATCCTTCGACGATATACTGGGAAGGATGGTCGTTGCGCATGGACTTTGCCAGGGAGATACCACCTTCTCTTACTCCAAGGATGAAGACCGGCGTCTTGCTTTCGGCAGAGAAACTGGAATCGTACATATACTTCACGAGGATTCGCATTGTCCACATCTCTATCATGGATATGAAGAGCATAACGACAATGGATTCTGTGGTAATCTCGCAAAGGATATTTTCTGGCATCACCTGGAGAAGTACGCAATTCAAGATGAAACCGACAACGAGGGCACCGGATATGCGGAGCAGGTCAACGAATGACGAGAATCGCATGATGCCGGAATAGGTATGGAACATACGCATACCTACCACGAAGAGTGGCAGGGAGCAGACGAACATGAGGAGGTAGTTCCAGAAGTTGCGTGCCAACACATCTCCACCCTCTGCGATATAGGTTGCTATCATACCCGCTATGACGATAGCAATGCTATCGAGGGCGAGAATGCACCAATATGGCAGGGTTGCCTTTGAAAAATACCAATTCGTCAATTTATTCGCAAAGAGGGATACTTTGAGTTTATATAGTATCCCAGAGTATGGCGTCTGAGAAGAGCCATTCTGATTGTTTCTATCTCTCATAAATCTATTAAAAATTAATTTCTACTGAAAATGTCACGTATAAATGGCTTCTCTGCCAAATACTTTCCAATGTAATCACTCTGGATTGGAGAAATCTTATTGTTAAGTTTCTCCACTTTCTCAGGAATTACATCTACTGCTTACATGATGGTGCTGAGACAACAGGGTTGCTATACTCAGACCGACGTAGCCGGTATCGGCTACTGCTACTGTTATATCTTTGAAATCATTCATCATGAAATTATTTTTTTCCTAGTTATAATATTCCGAAATCTTCCCTCCCAATGCATTCTATAAGACTCGGCTCGTGTATAGCGACACAACCATCATAAAGAGCATTCGGAAGTAAAGAAGCAGCGTATTCTCTGCTATTCGCTTGTTGTTATTTGATGATTGAGTTGACATATCTAAAACTTTGTTCATCATTACATTTCGTACTTCCTAAATTTTATTGTATTAGGCTCTCCGTCGCTCATAGTGGCAATGCTAACAGGCGACAAACTATCTGCAAATGTTTCATCAACTATCATAAGATTTTGTTGCATGATAGAGTTTAGCATCAAATGCCTATCCTGAGTGAGATTATGATCGACGATGCAACCTTCACCAAACAACATGAAAAATGGATCTACTGGATATATAGGAGAAAAATTCCTAAAAAGAGTGCCAAGAATATATTCTTTGAACAAGGAATAGGTCTTGTTGACTACAACACAGTCTATGTTGGGATATAGTTCAGGATTCCCTTGTTTGTCATGCCTATAAGTGTTGGCGGTCAGCAATCCTTGCGCCTTGGGACTCTTTAGCGCCATCAAGGCTTGATGTATCCTGTCATCCCAACAAATGACCAATAAATTGACCTCTTTTTCCCCATTACTCTTGCTAAATTTCTTATTAGCATCCACAAGAAAGTCCTTTATCTTGTTGTCAAGACAGCCACGGACTGGCATCTGAGCCTTATCTACCACCTCTTGATAATTAGGAATACGAGCATCTATCATCAAAACAGAAGGATTCTCTCTAAGCAATTTTGCAATTTCTTGGTCTTCCTGCACCAAATTTGCAGATTTCACCTCCACATTGAACGTAAAATCTTTCATCTTGATAGAAAACTCAACATTCTTATCAGAATCATCCCTAACTCGATTTTCATAGACAAATGACTCTGGGTCAGAACTACGACAGATGAAGGTGTTCATAACAGACAGTTCACAGAATGCAGAGATGAGATTATGAAGGTTAAAGGTTTCTTTGTCAGCAGCAGAAACCTTATTGATTATCATATCTCTATACGCTTTCTCGCTATGAGATGCAAGAAACTGCAATGGCCGTGCAATAGCTGTGACAGAATTGATAGCCCAAGAACCTTCTGCCATGAGATTCATTTTGAAACTACCTGTTTCATCAAAGAAATTGTCCGCAATCATCTTCAAAGGGTGATCAGGGCAATACTTGCGGAACTCCAAAACTATATCTTTGAGATTTATTTGCATGATTGGTAAACCACTAATACAGCGTCCCCACTATTTATCAGCGGGTTAGCCGTACCTGTATTTTTGAATAAAGTTTTGATTTTCTAAAATTTAACTATCAAGCGATGGCTTGGGATGGTTTCGTTAACTCCGCATCCGTACCATCTTCAAAATGGCGAACATAGCCACATGGTAAGAACGAGGCATCAACCTCCTCTCCACAAAGTATGAGAGTAAGGATATCCTCGATGTACTCACCAAAGTTCACTTTGTTCAATTTGCAACTTTCCAACAACCCGAACATAAATGCCCAATTCTGGGCAGAGAAGTGACTTCCTGTCTGAAGCCAATTGCGTCTTCCCATAGCTATATGTCTAAAACATCTCTCTGGCATTATCACAACTTTTGATAAAAAATATGAAAGCATCTTGCGATGGTTCCTGCTGTTTCTCCTGTAAAGGATAGTTTTTCTTGTACTGGATGAGCCAGTCATAATCGACTGCTTCATCTTTGCAATACTTACGCAGGTTACGCCCCTTTCGGTTCTGGTTGTAGTCCTGCATCACCTTTTCAAAATATTCTTTGCTTTTCATTTTATATGAATTTTAAAACGGTTGCAAAGATAATATTTTTCATTCAACCCACCTTACGCTGTATTGTGGTTTACGGTAATATATCATCGGTTTATCGAAGATTGGTATCAGCTGCTTACTGATACCCTTTGTAATGGGTTACAAGCGTGTTCCGTTTCCACCTGCTAATACGATACCTTTCATAATTTCTTCGCTATTCGTTTATTATTATCTGATGTTTGAGTTGACATAAGCTATTCTTTCTTACCAAAAATATAGCCCAAAGACAAAGTTATTACAGGCAAAACCAATTGCCAAAGAGAAGCAATAAAGGATTTGTCCTTATCCATTCCATACACCCAACACGACATACCAATAATAGCCAATAATAATATGAAACAAATGACCGCTGCAATATTCTTGGATGAATTGTCTGAAGAACCAAAAATCCAACCGACTCTTCCTAAATCCATATTACGCATTGAAATTTCATGATCATGCTGAGCTTTTTGCATCTTCAACTGGTAGTCATGATTTTCTTGTGTCATAGCTTTTTGATGTTCCATCTGCTTAGGCGTAGAAGAAAACTCCTTTCCGTAGCTATTCATATTAATATTGACCATATTGATTGAATATTGAAGTTGAAGAATATTTGCTTCCATAGCTTCCATATTCATTCATCACGGAATCAGACTGATATTTATTGGATGATAACATTCCAAGGAACTGTCCATCTTGTGCGAGCAAGAACGACTCTTGTCTTCTCACTCGCATTTCATATTCACCTTGTGTCATATCCTCTAAAGTAAGGTGGCTATTGAAATTCCTGTAGGAACATCGTCATCATAGACATCAATCCACAAATATTTATCATCCTTTCTAATTACAAAAGGAGTTTTCATATCCGTTTCTTCCGTATAAAGTCGATTTTCTTTAATAACAAATTCTGAGCTACCAGTTAACTTACCTGATTTAAACTTGGCCATAAAACTATCATTTTCAGTATTGTATTCCAATTTAACCTCACTTTTTTGTGGGAAATAGGTAATTTCATAGTTCTCACCATAGGAGATAACTTGTTTCTTTTCACTAAGTTTTAAAATTGGTTGCTGTAAAACATCTACTTCCTTGGTTGGCGCAATATTCTTAACGTCACTTAAAATTTTTGCAGGCAGAAGACTCATATCAAGTTCCAATGCCATTTTAAAAAGCTTTTCCCATTGAGAATCCGTAAGACTTGGTTTATCAGGAATAGCTACATTCTCAATCTGCAAAAGTTTACGTTTCTCATACGCATCCTTTGCCGGCTGTTCCATATTTGTTATTTCAGCCAACTTTTCTTTGCTATAAATCCATCGCTTGTCTAACTCTTTTCTGAATTCTGTATCATTCGACAAATTCTTGGCATATTCGTAAAAGCGGATAGCATCAACCTTCTTTTCACGATGCTCAAGAATCTTTCCTACTTCTATTAACACCAATGTAACAAGAGGCGTGTTTGCAAATTGCTTCCATGGCGCAAGGAACTCTGACATATGCACTGTCTCATGGTCAAATTTGCGGTTTACATGGTTTTTGAACTCTTTTGTTCTAATCTTTTTTATTTCATTAATAGCCTTATAGAACAATAGAGTAGTTTCCTTTGCAAACGTACCTGAAGGAACTTGAAGACTCTGGGCATTGCCATTCTTGACTTCAAATAGAAGTTCTACAGGTTCACCATTTTCTTTAGCTATTGCTCCAATGTTATAAGCTTCGTCTAACAAACTTATCAAAACTTCTAGACTCTGCACCTTTCTCAGTTGATAAGGTAGGAAGTCAATAATAACATCGGAATAGTCTCTTTTAAAGGAAATGGCATTACATATAATACTCTTTTGAAGTTCTGATAAAGTTGCATCTTTATGTTTTCTATAATCTGCTATGACATCAGAACACCAATTTGGATTATTACTCTTTGGAGCAAATTCTATATTCTGTGGATATTTTGTATTTTTGTATTTAAGCGCAAAATAATCGCTTGGTAGTTCTTGACCACAATTTTCCCACAGTTTTATCGCAGCATCATCATTACCACACTCTTTTGCAATATAAGCGAGTTTGAATGAATCAATATTTATAGAGTAAACAGCAAGTTCTTCACTTAACTTGATAGCAGTACGCAATTCATCGCTATCAGCGTTTATATTACCACTCTTTACCTTGGTCAACGAATAATTAATAAGTACTTGCCAAGGACTATTGTCTTGTTTAGCATTGTTACGTATGTAGCTTAAACAATCTGCTAAAAGATTCTTGAAACTACGCAAAGTGAAACTATCTGATATATCACAGCAACGAGTAAGACGCAAATCTTCAACATGACCTTTCAATTGGCTAATTTTTCGTATCACTCCTATAGGTGTATCCGAAAGTCCTAGTTCTTTCCAATAAGTATCAAGAGCTTCCTTGTATTGCTTTGCCAATACGAAATTGTCTGCAGCATCCATAAACTTTCCTTCAAAAACAAAAGCTTTAGCCAAACATTCTTTTGATTCTTCGTTTAAACCACGTTCCTTATATCGACAAGCTACCATACGCATAAATGGTGCATCCTCTCGCATCTCTGCGTTTGCCTTTAATCGTTCGAGTTCCTCACGAATATCCTTTGATTTCATTTCATCAAAGTAAGCAAATCCTTCTGTTGGAGGTTCATTTATCCATCCCAATAATCTCTCATCTTCCCATTCTTTGCGTTTTGCCTTTAAGCAGGAAAGCATCTTTTCTTGGAGTTTGCTAATATTTATGCGATTCTTCTCGTTCGAATCATTGAAGGCAAAAGCCCAAAAAGAATCCATATTAAACTCATCAAGTATATACAAACGAGAGATTGCTCGTGTCACGGCAACATAAGCATTACAAATTTGATATTTGAGTTCAATATCATTTTCCAGATTTATCTGTGGATTATCAAACCAATTCAGCAAATTGGACACACTAAACTCGGAATTTTCGTCTTTCAAACTAAAGCCATACAATATGACATTTGAATATTCACATCCCTTTGCCTGTGAGGGAGTCAAAATAGTCAACCCTTCAGGAATTCCATCCACGAAATTAATTCTGTCTTTTAATGGAGAGGACTTGATGTAATCTTCCACAGATTCTCCTTCTGCTACAGGTACTATCATGTTCACCAAATTCTTACCACCTTTCATAGAATCCCAAATAGAAAGATTCTCTTTTGGCGAAATACAAAAAATAGAAGGACCATCTACCGCAAAATGAGGAACTTGCGGCTTTGAATATTCCCCGAAGCGAGTAGCTCTGAGAAGTTGTATTCGATTTGCCAATTGTACAATTTGGGAGGTTGAACGAAAGTTCTCGTTAAACTCTATAGGCCTAGGCAAATTACTTTCATCATTTTTCCCTTCAAGCCCAACTTTATTAAACAAGCGTTCTACAAAATAACCTCTTAAAGAATCCCAACTGAAACCTGTAGGGTTCAATGTTTGAAATTCATCACCGGCAAAAACAAAAGGTAACTTTTTTACATCGTCTACCACGTCTATCTGACGATTGGAGAATGATGATATTTTAAGAATAAAATCAATCTCTATACGGGTAAAATCCTGTGCTTCGTCACAATAAATGGCAGAGAATTGCTCATCTACATATTTATGTTCAAGACAGAACTTAACCAAATCCTGATCATCCCAGCCAGTTTCTTCAGTTAGTTCTTTATACCATTTCTCCCAAACATTATTATAAACAAGCTCAAAAGTTTCACGCCTAACAGTTAGATAGTTTCTACCTAACTTGGCATAGTCTTCAGGAGTAGTTATCTTTTCAGAGTTCCATCCTTTTATATAAGTACGAATAACATGCCAACTAATACTTGGTCCATATTTTCGGAGAGCTTCACGATCTTTTCCAAATTTCTCCATCCACTTACGTTTAAACACAGCAAACGAGATATAATTTGATTCGGAAAAACGTGATTTTAATATTTCAGGTTGATATTTCTCTATGCAGTTTTTTAATAGGGCCTTAAACACATAAAACATATCGCCCATTTGAGGAGCTATATCCTTCTTATAATCAAGTTTTATTTTGTTTAATGCATCTTTATAGACACTATTCTTGTCAAACAAAACCGAAGAAAGTTTTTTCGCATCTTCTATCAATGTCTCACTATATGACAAATAAACAGGAGAAAGCAGTCTGGAATTATCACCATCCTTTTTAACTGACAAATATCTTAGAACAACTTCTGCAAATAAATATTGCAAAACAGTAGATTTGCCACTTCCCGCACGACCAGAAATAAATAAAGGATAATTTGGCGCATTTGTAGCAACAACTTGTACTTGTTCCTCTGTAAGGACCAAATTACTTTTACTTTCTTTTTCCATTCGTCTCCATTCATCTTCAGATGACAAAAAGGTAAATGGATAACCCCGCAAGAAATCAGTAGGACATTCTCCATTTATAATTTTATTTATCTTTATCTTATCGTCTTTTAAAGGAGCTGCCGCCAATATCCAATCTGTTCCTCTATGATAAATCAATATAATTCTATCTTTTGCTGATAACTGTCCCCATCCATCAACACCGTTAATATTGTCGAGTATATATTCTTCTATCTTCTGAGCAGCCATCGAAAATTCATCAAAGGCCTCATTTACATCATCCTCGTTAGTTATATCTTCTACCCACTCACGTGTTTCGTAAATAGGATCTTTAAACAACGAATGATTTATAGGAAGCATGGACGAAATGAACGCAAGCTCATTAGGAGACAACGTGGCTAAAGTTTCCTGTTTCTTAACTTTTCGTGACTCAACAATAGACTTATAACAATTATCAAGCTCTACCTCTTCTTTTTCTGTAAGTTGATTTTTTGCTATATAAGAGTCTTTGTTTCCTTGCGTTATCTCTGCAGAATACTTGTCATGTCGATAAGCAGTTCTATAAACATACTAAAGTTTCGCAAGTGAATAAATATCAACTTGCTT
>ULWG01014781.1_pt1 | contig 26834 bp, 19 predicted proteins | sample 1960141 | NCBI WGS metagenome assembly ULWG01 (sample SAMEA4835806, study PRJEB28245) | human gut metagenome | biome: gut microbiome; material: fecal sample | place: Denmark | collected 2008
GCTTAAATATTGCTGATTCATCCAAGGCTGCAAAATTTCTTGGTGAGGTCAGCTATTTTCGTTTTGTTCAATACCTTCGTCCTATGGAGGCAGACAAGACTACACATCAATTTAAGCCTAATAGTAGATTTGAAGATGCCGTAGCTCTCTATAACTTTGATATAGATTGGAAAGCTGGATGCGCAGTGTAACTGTCCTGAGAAACTGTTGCGCTCACCACTCACGACTTTGGAATCGCTATCTTTCCAATGCTCCACAAATGAACGCTTCTTTACGTGGTGCATGGGTGAGCATTGATGGTGTTGATGCGAACAAAGTATCACTTTATAGATAAAATACAGATAAGCCTGTCGGTAGTGAACATCCCTCACTATCGACAGGCTTTCATTTTTACGTTCAGCTAAGCTAATGAAACTCTTTTACTTTTACAACACTCCCAGCTGGTTGAGGAATATTGCCACGATGCACACCGGGCACACATAGCGCACGAGAATCATGTACACGCCGAAGAACGTGCCGCGCAGCGTGCCCCAGTTAGTGAACTCGTCCTTTATCAGCTTGCGCGGCACCACCCAACCCATGAAGATGCAGGTGAGCACTCCGCCGAACGGCAGCAGCAGCTGACCCGTTACGAAATCGAACCAGTCGAACAGCGTCTTTCCGAACATGCTCAGCCAGGCTCTGTCGCCGAGCGAGAGCGAGCAGAACGCGCCTATCACCGAGCACACCACCGTGACGAGGCGCGCCGCATTCTTGCGGTCGAGGCATGTCTCCTCGCTGAGGAACGCCGTGCTCACCTCGTGCAGCGAAATGAGCGACGTGAGGGCAGCAAGCGAGAGCAGCATGTAGAACATGACGGCTACGGCGGTGCCCACGAGCGGCATTCCGGCGAACGCCTGCTGGAACACGTTGGGCAGAGTGATGAAGATGAGCGACGGACCGCTGTCGGGGCTTACGCCCACGCTGAACGCAGCAGGGAAGATCATGAGTCCAGCGAGAATAGCCACCAGCGTGTCGATGACGGCGATGTTCACAGCCGACTTCAGCAGATGGGTCTCTCGCGAGAAATAGCTTGCGAACGTGCTTATGCAGCCCATGCTAAGTCCCAGCGAGTAGAACGCCTGACCCATTGCGGCGAGAAACACCTTGCCGCTCACCTTCGAGAAGTCGGGCTTGAAGAGAAACTCCACACCCTTCATTCCGCCGGGCAACAGACACGAACTCACAACCACCACCAACAGCAACACGAAGAGCGTAGGCATGAAGGTTTTCGACGCGCGCTCGATGCCACCGCGCACGCCGCGCACAATGATGAAATGGGTGATGCAGAGTATCGCCACGGTCCATAGAACCGGCTTCACGGGCGATGCGGAGAAGTCGGCGAAGTAACTGGCTATATACTGCGGGTCGCCGCTCAGCTCGCCCACGCCCGAGGCGAAGATATACTGCAGGCACCATCCCGACACCACGGCATAATAGCCCGTGATGAGGAAACCCGTGAGCACGCCCATCAGTCCTACGAAGCGCCACGCCTTATGCGTGTCCATGCGCGAGTAGGCACGTGCGGTGTTGGCTGCTCCGTGTCTGCCGATGATAAACTCGCTCATCATGCAGGGAATGCCGAGCAGCATTATGCACATTATATATATAAGGATAAAGGCGGCGCCGCCGTTGTCGCCCGCCATATAAGGGAAACGCCACACGTTTCCTAAACCTACTGCCGATCCTGCTGTGGCAAGAACCATGCCCAACTTACTTCCAAAACTAACTCTCTCTTGTGTCATCCTTGATACTTTTTTTATTGTGTTATTATTACCACTTGTTGTGTTATCATTACAACTTATTGTGTTATCATTAACATGCGCACATTCTTTGCGCATTACAGCTTGCAAAATTACACATTTTTACGCTTTCTACAAACAATCGTAAACACAAAACGTCGTAGAAGTATACGATTAACAATGCGTAATATACAAAGAAAGGCGACACCAAACAACCCGAAAATCCCTTTCAAGCTGTTTGGCGTCGCCTTGCTATGTTGTTACAGTCGTAAAATATACGCTTATGAATGGCGCTATGCGTTCCAGAATAGCGCCCTGATTGCACTTTAAGAGTAGCGCAGAATCTGACCTGGGCGCAGACGCATCGTCTTTGTGATGTGGTTGAGCTTGCAGATCTTTTCTACAGTTACGCCGCGCTTCTTCGCGATGCGGTCCAATGTCTCGCCCTTCTTCACCTTGTGGTAAGAAATCTGGTCGGTAAGACCCGAAGTGGTGCGCTTGTTTGTAGCGTAGTCGTCCGAAGAGTTGGTGCTTGCGTAAGTAGAAGAATCCTGCTTACCGCGCAAGCGTGTAGCGTTGGTCGACTCGTTGTCGTATGTCTCTTTGTTGAATGCGTAGTAGTCGCCGGTTACGTCCTGCGCGCGGAAGTCGAACATAAGCGCCGGGTTGAGCGCAACGCCGCAAAGACGTGTTTCGAAGTGGAGATGCGAACCGGTACTGCGGCCTGTATTGCCGCCGAGACCGATGACCTCGCCCGAACGAACCTCCTGGTTCTCCTCAACGAGCTGCTTTGAGAGGTGGCCGTAGATGGTCTCCAGGCCGTTGTTGTGACGAATTACGATATACTTGCCGTAGCCGCCGCGCTCGTAGCGCACGATGCGCACCTTGCCAGAGAAGGCAGCGCGGATTGTGTCGCCGATGTACACCTTGATGTCGAGACCCTTGTGCTGGCGTCCCCAACGCGAACCGAAGTTGCTCGTGATGACACGGCTTGTGGTAGGCATGGTGAAGTGGCGGAGGTCTATCTTGTATGTCTCAGGAAGCTCCGTAGCGCGGTGAGCGTACTTGTTGTCCCAGTTGGCGTAGAGGTCTGCAGAGGGCGATTCGAGTTCTTCGCGCATAGTGATGTTGCGAAGCATGATTGTGTCGACGGCTGCCATCTTACGGTCTACCGGCGCCTGGCGTGCAAGAAGGTCTTGTGCGTTGGCGGTTGTAGAAGTAACGGCGAGCAACATCGATATTGCAAATGTCTTAACGATTTTCTTCAAATTCATTCTTCAGGCAGTTTTTTTAAAATAGAATGAGTATATCATTCCTTCAAAAAGATGGTCATCGAATTGTAGTATATTCGATATCAGTAGTAGTTAATTTGCAATGTTGGCATAGCATTTTGAACATTGCGTTGCAAAGATACGAAAAAATATTGAATAATATTACATGATTCGCTCTGCATTAACAGTTTTTGTACGAAGTTTAACATTTTCTTTGCAGCTATAAAGCAAAAAAACAAGCTGACAGACACGCCGTCGTATCAGCCTGTCTGTCAGCTTGTTGCTATGAAATTGCCGCCCAATTGACGTTCGTATCGCGCAATTCGCGCAGTCGGCGCCAGAGCATGGCGTACTCCGACGAGGTGCATGTAGGGTCGGCGTCTATTATCTTCTGAGCTTCTTCGCGTGCGATGGTCATTATCTGTCCGTCGCGCGCTATGTCGGCTATCTTCAGGTCGAAGGCGATGCCGCTCTGCTGCGTGCCTTCGAGGTCGCCGGGGCCGCGCAGCTTGAGGTCGGCCTCAGCGATGCGGAAGCCGTCGTTGGTCTCGCACATGATGTCGATGCGCTTGCTCGTCTCGGCGGAGAGCTTGTAGTTGGTGACGAGTATGCAATAGCTCTGGTCGGCGCCGCGTCCTACGCGTCCGCGCAGCTGATGGAGCTGCGAGAGTCCGAAGCGCTGCGAGTCGAGTATCACCATCACGGAGGCGTTGGGCACGTTCACGCCCACCTCGATGACGGTGGTTGCGACGAGAATCTGCGTCTCGCCCGACACGAACTTCTGCATCTCGGCGTCTTTCTCCTTCGACTTCATCTTGCCGTGCACCTTGCTTATCTTGAACTCGGGGAAGATGTCGCACAGCGCGGCGTAGCCTTCCTCGAGGTTCTTGAGGTCGCTCTTCTCGCTCTCGGTGATGAGCGGATAGACGATGTAGACCTGACGCCCGAGTCGTATCTGCTGGCGTATGCCGGCGTAGAGCGATGTCATCTGACTGTCGTACTTGTGTATGGTCTGCACGGGCTTGCGACCGGGCGGAAGCTCGTCGATTATGCTCACGTCGAGGTCGCCGTAGATGGTCATGGCGAGTGTGCGCGGTATGGGCGTTGCGGTCATCACGAGTATGTGGGGCGGGTTCTCGCCCTTAGCCCAGAGGCGTGCGCGCTGAGCCACGCCGAAGCGGTGCTGCTCGTCGATAACCGCCACGCCGAGTCGCTGGAAACGCACGGGGTCTTCGAGCACGGCGTGCGTTCCGACGAGTATCTTCACCTCGCCGGCTATGAGGGCGTCGAGCACTTCCTGACGCCGTTTGCCCTTCACCTGCCCTGTCAGCAGTTCGACGCGTATATTGAGACCGCGCAGAAACTCCTGTATCGTGGCGAAGTGCTGCTCGGCGAGTATCTCGGTAGGCGCCATGATGCACGCCTGATAGCCGTTGCCGAGCGCGATGAGCATGGTCATGAGCGCCACGAGGGTCTTTCCGCTGCCCACGTCGCCCTGCAGCAGGCGGTTCATCTGACGGCCCGAACGCATGTCGTCGCGTATCTCGTGCACGACGCGCTTCTGCGCACCGGTGAGCTCGAACTTAAGGTTCTCGGAGTAGAAGCGGTGGAAGTCGTCGCCCACCTGCGAGAAGACGTAGCCGCGGAACTTGCGGCGATGGTCGGAGGCGTAGCGCAGGATGTTGAGCTGAACGTAGAACAGCTCCTCGAACTTCAGTCGCTCGCGCGCCTTCTGCATCTCGATGGCGTTCTTCGGATAGTGGACGCAGCGCAGGGCTGTGTCGCGCGAGACGAGGTGGCGTGCGTTCACGATGAAGTCGGGCAATGTCTCGGGTATCGGCTCGGATATCTTCTGCAGCATCGCCTTCACCATCTTCTCCAAGGCGCGCGACGAGATATTGCGCTTCTTCATCTGCTCGGTAGTGACGTAGTAGGGCTGCATGCCCATCTCGGAGAGCTGCAGTTCGGAGGCGCGCTCTATCTCGGGATGAGAGAACTGGAAGCGTCCGCCGTATACCGTGGGGCGTCCGAACACGATGTAGTCTTCACCCACCTTGTAGGTCTTGTAAACGTACTGCGCACCGGAGAACCACACGAGGTCGACCACTCCCCTACCGTCGGAGAAGTGAGCCACAACACGCTTTTTGCGTGCCGACATCTCGAACTCCTCAAACGAGAGTATCCTGCCGCGTATCTGCACGAACGGCATATCGCTCTGCAGTTCGTGTATGGCATAGATGCGGCTCCTATCCACATATTTATATGGATAGTACTCCAGAAGGTCGCCCCAGGTGCGCACGCCCAACTCCTTGTTGAGCACGTCCTTTTTGTTGGGGCCGACTCCCGGCAGATACATTATGTCCTGTGAGAGGATGTTCAAAACTCGTACATCATTCCTTTCTTCAACTCCTCAACGACGCCTGCGCCCTTGAACTCCTCGAGCAGTCGGTAGGCGTAGGCGAACGATGCGCCGGGACCCTTGCCCGTGATGATATTGCCGTCGGCAGTGCAAGGCTCGGCGGTGTATGTGGCGCCCTCAAGCTCTGTCTCGAAGCCCGGATAGCACGTAGCGCGCTTGCCGCGGAGCAGCCCGAGATGGCCCAGCACCATAGGCGCAGCGCAGATGGCGCCGATGAGCTTCTGCTGTTCGGCATGGCGCACGAGAGCCGCGCGCACGCCCTCATGCTCGTCGAGGTTCTTAGCGCCGGGCATTCCGCCGGGCAGCATGAGCAGGTCGGCGTCGCTGAAGTCGGCATCGGCGAACATCATGTCCGCCTTCACCTGCACGCCGTGCGCCGACGCCACCATGTCCGTAGCGTTGATGCTAACTGTCTTTACGTTGAGTCCGCCGCGGCGGAGGATATCTACTGGTGCCAACGCCTCAATGTCCTCGAAGCCGTCGGCAAGAAATACGTATGCTTTTGCCATGTCGTATATGTTTACTTGTTGTTGTTCTGCATTCTTCACTTTCGGACGCAGCACGCCGAACGGATCGGCTGTCTTCGCGTCGTCCTCGTCCTTTTTCTTAAGCGAATAGAATCGTGCCATGTATGTATCTGTTTATCAGGCAGCGCCACTTCAACGCACGCCGCCGCTTGTTTCTTTCGATTGCAAATATACCGTTTTTTGGCGAAACTCCGTAAGGTTTCTACTAAAAGTAGCGCAGCGCGACTAAAAAACACATTTCTAAAAATGATTTTTAAAAATATCATTTTTCAAACAATCATTTTCAAAACCTACCCCTCTCTGCCACGAACCGCTTCAGCAGAAACGTCAGGAAGTATGGGAATGTATAGAACTTGCCGTTGAATCCGATATTCTTGTACCCCAACTTGATGCCGTATTTTATATCGGGATACCTGTCTTCTTTCAGCAGATTGTTTAGTGAGGCGGTAGCGTTGTCATTAGCCTTCACCTCTACCGGAATCAAAGAATCGGCATCTCTTACAAAGAAGTCCATTTCGAGTGCGGGTCTGTCGCTGTTGTAGTAATAAAGATTGTAACCCTGCTTCATAAGCATGTCTCCAACTATATTCTCATAGACAGCCCCCTTGTACGTGCCGAGATTCTTGTTAGCCCTCAAGTCCTCTTGAGCTTCTTCGTCAAGAGACGCAATCAGCAGACCAGTATCCTTGTAGTAAATCTTATAAAGTTTAGGGTCGTAGTTACCCTTCAACGGAAGCTCCGGCTGATTAAGACAATAGCAGACATTGATGACTCCTACATCAGCAAGCCACTCTACACACCCCACATAATCTCTGTTACGTGCGTTCTTGCCTATCTTTGTTATCAGGAAACGCTTGTTCTCTTTGGCAAGGAACGTAGAGATGTGGCTATAGACAGCCTTCACCTTAGCTTTATCCAAACCTTCTACATATTTGGTGATATCTTCCTCATAGTCTTTCAGCAACTGACGCTGAATAGCCAAAGTACCGCTGAAATTGTTGTTCTTGATATACGAATCTACCACCTCTGGCATACCGCCTATAGTAACATAATCGCGGAAAAGACCGAAAAGAACGTCCATCTGCAAATTGTTTATAGGCTTGACCTCCAACATGTTCTGGTAAAGGTCGTCTATAAATTCCTCTGAATACCCTTTTGCCCATAGGAATTCTTCGAAGTCCATAGAATGCATCTCGTAATCTTCCTTGTAACCAACACTGTTCGACTCTATTTCACGATAGTTGATACCCATCAATGAGCCGGAGCAAATTACATCAAACCGACCATCGAGCTTGAAAAACTTCAATGATGTGGCACAATTTGGACATGCCTGCAACTCATCAAAAAAGAAAAGCGTATCACCGGGTATGAACTTCAATTCAGGATTGAGCAAGGAGATGTTCTTCAGAATCGCATCAACTTCAAACCCATCTTCAAAGATATCCCTATACCTCTTTTGCTCTACAAAATTAATCTGAATAACACATTGATAGTTCTGGCTGGCAAACCATTCAATAGAACGAGTCTTGCCAACCTGTCGGGCACCTTTAATAATAAGTGGTTTACGGTCTGGATTGTTCTTCCATTCCAACAAGTAGTTATCTACCTTTCTTTTGAGCAGTTTATCCATATTCCGATTCATTTATTATATGTGCAAAGATAACACTTTTCACATAATCCACACTATAAACACCAAAAATTTCACATAATCCGCACTATAAACACCAAAAAATTCACATAATCCGCACTGTAAACACCCAAAAATTCACATAATCGCACTATTGGAGCCCGTTTTTTCATCTTAATTGACTCAATTAGCTTTACAACTAAGACCGAAAATAGTCAACTCAACGCTTTAACCCAAGATGTCCAAGTTGTTTTTTTGCACGTTAATAGATGTTACTAAATTCAAACGCACTATAAAATAAACTTAAATACCAAAGTTTTTTCGACTGTCGCTTGCATTTTAAATTATAATATTCTATCTTCGTTGGCAAAAGGATGTATAAGCAAAAATCTAAAACTAAATTGTCTTTATATTCTAAACGTGCTTACTCTCATAAAAGAGTGGAGAATAGATCTATTGCAGCAGAATAGACTGCATCTCTCATTCGTCGTAAGACTTTCATTTTTTTATTTTGACCACTAACTCCAAAAAGAAAAATTAACAAACATCCCCTGCCACGGAAAATATCCGTTGAGCCACTTTGGCACATTCCACATGTAACGGGACAGAGACACATGTTTCTATGCCTTCTACAATGGGGGAAAGGAATATACGTTGTGTCTGTAGAGACTAAACAAGAAATATCATCGAGGAAACTTGTTGTAAGGTAAAATAACAATGAAATAACGGGGGCGATGCGCGTATTCAGCATCGCACCCAATAAAATGACACGGTATGAGATACATTATTATTGCATTACTAATGATTTTTGCAGTCATTTGCAATGCGCAAAATAAAATTCCAGCACATTGGGTAAGTGGAACTCACGCGGGGCATGATTATGCCGATTTAGGCCTGCCAAGTGGAACTCTATGGGCAACTTGTAACATTGGTGCCAACGCGCCCGAAGAATATGGCGATTTCTTTGCTTGGGGCGAAGTTGAGCCAAAGGATTGGTTTGTCCCAGAGAATTATCTATATCATACAGGGAAAATTATTCAAGATTCTAGATATGGTGAATTTTATGAATGCATTGATATTGGCTGGAATATAAGTGGAACAGAATATGATGCAGCAGTGAATCTATGGGGCAGTGGTTGGCGCATGCCTACCCAAGAAGAGCAGTACGAACTAACAATGATGTGCTGGAGTAATGGGATAATTGAAGAGAATGATGTAAAAGGACAACGTTTCTGTGGTCCCAATACGAATAGTATTTTTATTCCAGCAGCAGGGGCGGGAGCTGGTCCTGGGGCACAATATGAACTGCCAGAAGGACAATCGGCTGTATTATGGATGGGTGAAGCGAAATGCGACATCTACAATAACGGCGTACCAGATTCAACAACCTATGTCCCAGAAAGAGCTTATTGTATTTATTATGATACTGGTGCTGGCGCTGGAAAAATGATAGGATTAAAATATACAGGAAAAAACATACGTCCTGTATATAACCCCAAAGAGGCAACAGGCATTTTATCTATCTCTTCGCCCCCAAAAGTATTAATTGGATATAGCGAAGGAACTTTGTCCATACATGGATTGAATAATCCTGCAACGGTGAGGGTAACAGATATGTCTGGTCGAGAGTATAAATCCGCCAAATTCGGCAGAAATGCATCTATTGAGATGAATTTGCCACGTGGCTTCTATATCGTTTCCGTCTCTGACGCGAGCGGTACATTAACAACAAAAAAAATAATCGTAAAAAAGTAATCACATGAAAAAGTATATTCTTACAATCGTTGTGGTGTTGGGCTTAACGGCTTCAATATCAGCGCAAGCTACAGAGCTAACATTTAAGCAATGCTCACTTGATATTCGTGCCGCTTATTGGCCATTGCGGCAGATTGATTTTACATACCAAGAACTATTATCGCTTAACGACTCCACTGCCAAAGTATATAAGGGAGATGAAGTGATTGCCGAAGGTAAACTTGCCATAAACAATTATCATGGACATGACAGTTCGAATGCCTCAACTACACAACAAGGGACAGTAGAAGTAATGTTCGACGAAGCTCTTGTTCTGCCAAAAGGTGAAACTTTCACCGTGGTTATTGACGAAGGAACTTTTTACAAAGAAGGTGAGCCTGACATCGATAATGATGAAGTTAGATATTCGTTCACTATTCCCACCGACCTCGGCGAATTCCACACGGACATTGTAGACGGTTCCACTCTTGCAAAAGCAAATCTAATGACCTTCTATTGGGGTACGGAAACTGAGAGTGATGAACAACAAGCCGTCTTGTATCGCGAGGGCGTGCCAGTACGCCAGTTTCCATTTCAAGCCACATGGGATTGGGACTTAGGACAAGCATGTGTGGATTTTGGCGAATATATAAAATTCGAGAAAGGCGTAAACTTCGCCCTTGAAATACCAGAAGGAACTGTCTATGCCATGTACCGCCCCGACATCACAAACAAGAAAGCCGTATTGCATTTTGTAGGCGGCTACGAAGAGCCACTGCCATCGATTAACTACGTGTGGTGCAGCCTATTCGACAACCATCCGACGGACGTACTAGGTGAAGTGGCATTCTACTACAACCAAGCCGTGATGCTGTCCTGCGACCCGAAGGTGCAACTGTGGTATGGCGACAATTCGGAAATGGTCAAGGAAGTGGTGCCAACGCTGACGGAGGAAAACGGGCAATGGGTACTGAAAGCCGACTTTGAAGGCACGCCGCTGACATCCGATAAAGGCTACACCATAGTCATTCCCGACGGCACTTTGATTTCCGCCAATGGCGATGTGGTGGTAAATTCGCGCAGGACGGTAAACGTGGGCGATGCCACTGGAATATCGCAAGTCGGCTATGACGCTTTGTCGCTGCGAGCAACGAAGGGAGGTATCAGCCTGACGGGCTTGCCCACCAATACGAACATTATCGTTTGCGGACTTGACGGGAAAGTGGTTTATAGCGAGACGCCCAATGCCGCGAATGTCACCGTTCACCTAAACAATGGCCTCTACATTGTGAAAATAGGCAATGCGCTTTCGCGCAAAATGTATGTAGAGAAATAGGTTGACAGTAAGCGTATCCGCTTACGATAGACTGGTAGATAGGCTGGTAGATATCGCTCTCGGAAGCCTATCTACCAGCCTTTATCGTGCTCGTAATGTGCAAGTTACGGCAATTCTGGAAGATATGGTAGATTTTTTCACGTACTGAAACTTTACAGGACAATGACATATCTCCTTAGATTAGCAGACTTGTTATTTTTACAAGAAAGCAAGTCATTGGATAACAATAATCTACCTACAACGGCTACCAGTGGGACGAGATAGTGCGTCAATGTACAGCCGTATACAAGACATACGCAAATGGAGGCGTGTTGAGATAGGCTCGCAGGAAACGGAAGTGGCGTCGTGTCCTAATTTGAACATCTTTGGATTTTTATCGTGCAGATATGCGTATGCGCACGATAAAAATCTAAAGAATATAAGGAAAGACTTTGTCTGCTAATTTAAGGTAATAAGTAAAATGAAAACATAATTATACCCTTTCGGGTGCAATATCAAATAAATTTTATATATTTGCACCCGAAAGGGTATAATTGTATATATATGGAGACATCAATAGCAGCATTTGTAAAGGAACGCCGACGCATGTTCAACCTCACACAGGTGGATCTGGCGGAGAAGTCGGGCGTGGGACTGCGCTTCGTACGCGAACTGGAGCAGGGAAAGGAGACGCTCCGCATAGACAAGATAAATCAGGTGCTCGCACTGTTCGGACACGAAGTGGGAGCGGTGCCACAACATCTTAACAGTTCAATATCTCAACACCACAACATATGAAGAGTGCAAAGATATACATGTACGACCGCTACGCCGGTCGGCTGACGGAGGACGAAAACGGATTTCAGTTTGTGTACGACAGCGAGTATCTCGCGGCGGAGGGCGCTGAGCCTATCAGCCTCACGATGCCGCTGCGCAAAGAACCGTATGAGGACAAGGTGCTCTTTCCGTTCTTCGACGGACTGGTGCCGGAGGGATGGCTGCTGAACATTGCGGAACGCAGCTGGAAGATAAACCAGCGCGACCGTATGTCGCTGCTGCTCGCCTGCTGCAAAGACTGCATCGGAGCGGTGAGCGTGGTGCCGGAAGAGGGAGCAGACGGCACGGCGCACAACCCGAACTGAGGTATTGCTAACTAAAAAACTCTTGATTATGGAAAAATGCCTTTACTGTTACAAGCCGCTGAAGGAGGGACAGAAGGACTTCCACCCTGCCTGCGCACGAAAGATGTTCGGCGTGAAGGAGGTGCCGACGCTGCCCTACAGACGCAGCGAGATAGCCGACCTCGCAAAGCAGGTGGTGCGGGCGCAGACCACGCTGACCGGCGTGCAGGCGAAGCTGTCGCTCGACGTGAACCCGGGTGGAAAGAACGAGCCCGACCGCTTCACAATCGTGGGGCTGTGGGGACGCTACATTCTGAAACCACAGACCGACGCCTACCGCGCACTGCCCGAACTGGAGGACTTGACGATGCACATGGCGGAGGCGGCGAAAATAGCCGTCGTGCCCCACTCGCTCATTCGCTTTGCCGACGGAGAGCTGTGCTACATAACACGGCGCATCGACCGCGAACGCGACGGATCGAAGATTGCGATGGAGGACATGTGCCAGCTCACGGAGCGACTCACCGAGTACAAGTACAAGGGTTCGTACGAGCAGATTGCGAAGCACATAAAGAAGTATTCGGCAGTGCCGCAGCTCGACCTCGTGAACTACTGGGAGGTGGTGGTGTTCTCGTGGATTACGGGCAACTCTGACATGCACCTGAAGAACTTCTCGCTCTACAAGTCGCCGATGGGCTACTGTCTGACGCCTGCCTACGACCTGCTATCGACCGCAATAGTGATGCCCGAGGACAAGGAGGAACTGGCGCTGACGCTCAACGGCAAGAAGGCGCGCATAAGGCGCAGCGACTTCGAGAAGTCGATAATAGCTTCGGGCGTGAACGAAAAGGTGCTCGACAACATTGCGAAGAAATTCCGCAAGGCGCTGATGAAATGGATTGAACTTATAGAGGCATCGTTCCTGCCAGACGACTTCAAACGGCAGTACAAACGACTTATTCTGAAAAGGATGCTGATGCTAAGATGATGGTTTGAAGCATCGTGTTTATACCCTTTCGGGTGTAATATCAAGCGAATTGTTTGACATTACACCCGAAAGGGTATAATTATATATATGTACATATACAATAAAAACGCTGCAAGCAGTCGGTGAAGACTCGCTTGCAGCGTTTTCTCGTTTATGGTTTATACCGCCGTCCGGCTAAAGAACCGGACAGTGATATCTGGATTTATGCTTTATTCAGCTGACTCCTCGTTAGAGTAGTCGGTCACGTTGCGGCGGTTAGCCTGCATGCGGTCGTACTCTTCGCGTGAACCCACGATGAGCTTGTCCCACTGACGCAGACCGGTACCTGCCGGGATGAGGTGACCAGAGATAACGTTCTCCTTCATACCCTCAAGGAAGTCTACCTTACCGCGGATAGCAGCCTCGTTGAGCACCTTGGTTGTCTCCTGGAACGAAGCAGCCGAGATGAAGCTCTTGGTCTGGAGAGCGGCACGTGTGATACCCTGCAGGATCTGTGTAGATGTAGCAGGCACGGTGTCGCGAACCTGAACGAGACGGAGGTCGCGGCGCTTGAGGCTTGAGTTCTCGTCGCGCAACTTGCGTGCCGAAACAATCTGACCAACCTTGAGCACGTCAGAGTCACCAGCGTCGGTGACGTACTTCTTGCCCCAGATGCGGTCGTTCTCCTCAGCAAAGTCGAGCTTATCTACCATCTCCTGCTCGAGGAATGTTGTATCGCCCGGCTCGTCGATCTGCACCTTGCGCATCATCTGGCGAACGATAATCTCGAAGTGCTTGTCGTTGATCTTCACACCCTGCAGACGGTAAACGTCCTGCACCTCGTTAACGATGTACTCCTGAACGGCAGTAGGACCCTTGATGGCGAGGATGTCGCCCGGAGTGATGATACCGTCAGAAAGCGGTGTGCCTGCGCGTACGGCGTCGTGCTCCTGTACAAGAATCTGCTTAGAGAGCGATACGAGGTACTTGCGCTGGTCGCCGGTCTTCGACGTAACGATGATCTCGCGGTTGCCACGCTTCACCTTACCCATTGTCACCTCACCGTCGATTTCTGATACGACAGCTGGGTTAGACGGGTTGCGAGCCTCGAAGAGCTCGGTTACACGTGGGAGACCACCGGTGATATCGCCTGCAGAACCTGCTGCACGTGGAATCTTAACGAGTGTGGTACCGGTCTTCACGGTCTGACCGTCGTCGCATACCACGTGGCCGCCTACCGGGAAGTTGTATGTACCGATAACCTCGCCGTTTGCGTCGAGCACGTCGCAGGTCGGAACCTTCGACTTGTCCTTAGAGTCGGTGATGATCTTCTCGGTAAGACCTGTCGCCTCGTCGGTCTCAGCGCGGTATGTGATGCCCTCGATAACGTCGTTGAAGCGGAGCGTACCTGCGTACTCTGTAACGATAACGGCGTTGAACGGGTCCCACTTAGCGATGAGGTCGCCCTTCTTCACAACGTCGCCATCCTTGAAGTAGAGCGAAGAACCATAAGGCACGTTGACAGAAGCGAGTGCGATGTCGGTATTCGGGTCGACGAACTGCAACTCTGTAAGACGGCTCACTACCATCTGGCAGTTGACGTCCTTCTCGCCGTTGTTCTCTACAAACGGAACGACACGGAGGTCCTCAAACTTAAGCTTGCAGTCGTTCTTTGCTGTGATAGAAGCGTTGGCTGCTGCGTTACCAGCCACACCACCGGCGTGGAAGGTACGGAGGGTAAGCTGTGTACCCGGCTCACCGATAGCCTGAGCTGCGATGACACCGACAGCCTCGCCGAGCTGTACCATGCGCTGTGTAGCAAGGTTGCGACCGTAACACTTCATGCAGACGCCCTTCTTGCTCTCGCAAGTGAGCACCGAACGAATCTCTACGCTCTCGATTGGAGAGTCCTCGATGAGCTGTGCCTTAGCCTCTGTGATCTCCTCGCCAGCGTTGACGATAACCTCGCCAGTGCGCGGGTCGACGACGTCGTGTACTGACACACGACCGAGGATGCGCTCGCCGAGAGAAGAAACCACCTCGTCGCCGTTCTTAAGAGCGGTGCAGACAAGTCCGCGCAGTGTGCCGCAATCCTCCTCAGAGATGATTACGTCGTGCGAAACGTCTACAAGACGACGTGTAAGGTAACCGGCGTCGGCTGTCTTCATAGCGGTATCGGCAAGACCCTTACGGGCACCGTGCGAAGCGATGAAGTACTCGAGCACCGACATACCCTCCTTGAAGTTAGAGATAATCGGGTTCTCGATAATCTGATGACCCTCGGCACCTGCCTTCATAGGCTTAGCCATAAGACCACGCATACCAGAAAGCTGCTTGATCTGGTCCTTAGAACCACGGGCACCAGAGTCGAGCATCATGAATACGGCGTTGAAACCCTGGTCGGCCTCTGTCATCTCCTTCATAAGGATGCTTGCGAGGTCGTTGTTCACGTGAGTCCAGGTATCGATCACCTGGTTGTAACGCTCGTTCTCAGTGATGAAGCCCATGTTATAGTTGTCCTGGATGGCGCGAATCTCTTCGTGACCGCGCTCCACGATTTCCTTCTTTTCTGGCGGGATGATGATATCGTCGAGGTTGAACGAAAGACCTGCAACGTAAGCCATACGGTAACCGAGGTTCTTGATGCCGTCGAGGAACTCGCAGGCACGAGCCATACCTACAGCCTTGATTACGTCGGAGATGAGTCCGCGCAGAGTCTTCTTAGAGATGATATCGTTGAAGAAGCCTACTTCCTCTGGGATGATCTGGTTGACGATGACACGTCCTACAGATGTCTCCACCATGCGCTTCTGGAACTGGCCGTCCACTACGTCCTTCACGATCACCTTAACCGGAGCGTGGAGGTCGCACTTGCCCTCGTTGTAAGCAATGATAGCTTCCTCGTCGCCGTAGAACGAAAGGCCTGAGCCCTTTGCACCCGGACGGAGCTTTGTGATATAGTAGAGACCGAGCACCATATCCTGTGACGGCACTGTGATAGGAGCACCGTTGGCAGGGTTGAGGATGTTGTGGCTCTGAAGCATCAGCACCTGAGCTTCGAGGATAGCCTCGTTGCTCAACGGAAGGTGAACAGCCATCTGGTCGCCGTCGAAGTCGGCGTTGAACGCCGTACATGCCAACGGGTGGAGCTGGATAGCCTTGCCCTCAATGAGCTTCGGCTGGAACGCCTGGATACCAAGACGGTGAAGTGTCGGCGCACGGTTGAGCATTACCGGATGGCCCTTCATTACGTTCTCGAGGATGTCCCAGATAACCGGCTCGCGACGGTCTACGATCTTCTTTGCGCTCTTAACGGTCTTCACGATGCCGCGCTCGATGAGCTTGCGGATGATGAACGGCTTGTAGAGCTCGGCTGCCATGAGCTTCGGCAGACCGCACTCGCCCATCTTCAGCTCCGGACCTACAACGATAACCGAACGTGCTGAATAGTCGACACGCTTACCGAGGAGGTTCTGACGGAAACGGCCCTGCTTACCCTTCAAAGAGTCAGAGAGTGACTTGAGCGGACGGTTGGCGTCGCTCTTAACGGCGCTCGACTTGCGTGAGTTGTCGAAGAGGCTGTCTACCGCCTCCTGGAGCATACGCTTCTCGTTGCGGAGGATAACCTCAGGAGCCTTGATCTCTACGAGACGCTTCAGACGGTTGTTACGGATAATTACACGACGATAGAGGTCGTTGAGGTCGGATGTTGCGAAACGACCGCCATCCAGCGGCACGAGCGGACGGAGCTCCGGCGGAGTAACCGGGATAATCTTCATGATCATCCACTCCGGACGGTTTACGCCCTTGCTTCCGCGGAATGCCTCTACAACCTGCAGACGCTTCAGAGCCTCTGTCTTGCGCTGCTGCGAAGAGTCGTTGTTGGCACGGTCGCGCAACTCGTATGAAAGAGAGTCGAGGTCGAGACCTGCGAGAAGGTCGTAGACAGCCTCTGCACCCATCTTTGCGATGAACTTGTTCGGATCGCTGTCTTCAAGAAGGTCGTTCTCAGCACCGAGCTTGTTCTCTACGATGTCGAGATACTCCTCCTCAGTAAGGAGGTCCATCTTGTGCGAACCGTTGTACTCGTCGCCCTGCTCGTCGGTGCGTCCTTCGAACGCACCGGGCTGGATAACTACGTACTTCTCGTAGTAGATAACCTGATCGAGTTTCTTTGTCGGCATACCGAGCAGATAGCCGATCTTGTTAGGCAGCGAGCGGAAGTACCAGATGTGAGCTACGGGCACAACGAGCTCGATGTGTCCGCTGCGCTCACGGCGTACCTTCTTCTCAGTTACCTCAACACCGCATCGGTCGCAGACAATGCCCTTGTAGCGGATGCGCTTGTACTTGCCGCAGGCGCACTCATAGTCGCGTGTCGGACCGAAGATGCGCTCGCAGAACAAGCCGTCGCGCTCGGGCTTGTAGGTGCGATAGTTGATGGTCTCAGGCTTGGTAACCTCACCATACGAATTTTCCAGGATCTCCTCCGGAGAGGCAAGACCGATGGTAATCTTCGTGAAATTATTCTTAACTTTTGTATCTTTCTTGAAAGCCATATATTTCTATAGTTTTGGGATGTTCGGATTAATCAAGTTTGATGCTCAGACCAAGACCGCGGAGCTCATGCAGGAGCACGTTGAGCGACTCTGGGATGCCCGGTGTAGGCATTGGGTCGCCCTTAACGATAGCCTCGTAAGCCTTTGAACGGCCCACTGTATCGTCGGACTTGATTGTCAGAATTTCCTGAAGCACGTGGCTGGCACCGAACGCCTCGATAGCCCAAACCTCCATCTCACCAAAACGCTGTCCACCGAACTGTGCCTTACCACCGAGTGGCTGCTGTGTGATGAGCGAGTACGGACCGATTGAACGGGCGTGCATCTTGTCCTCAACCATGTGACCGAGTTTCAAGAAGTATGTCACACCTACTGTAGCCGGCTGGTCGAAGCGCTCGCCTGTCTCACCATCATAAAGGTGTGTAGAGCAGAGGTGCGGCAGACCTGCCTTGTCTGTCCATTCAGAGAGGTCCTCAAGGTGAGCACCGTCGAAGATAGGTGTAGCGAACTTGACGCCGAGCTTACGGCCGGCAGCACCGAGGATAGCCTCGAAGATCTGACCGAGGTTCATACGAGAAGGCACGCCGAGCGGGTTCAATACCAAGTCGACCGGACGACCGTCCTCGAGGAACGGCATATCCTCCATACGTGTAATCTTCGAAACGATACCCTTGTTACCGTGACGACCTGCGAGCTTATCACCTACGCCGATCTTACGCTTCTTTGCAACGTATACCTTAGCCATCTGGAGGATGCCTGAAGGCAGCTCGTCGCCGATGGTGATGGCGAACTTCTTACGCTTGAGTTCTGCGTCGAGCAGCTTGTACTTGCGTATATAGTTCATAATGAGCTTAGAGACGAGCTTGTCGGTGTGCTCGTCGCCGGTCCAGTCGTTCGACTGAATGCCGTCGTACTCGAGGTTCTTCAGCATTGTAGCTGTGAACTTTGTGCCCTTTGTGATGATCTCTGCACCAGAGTAGTCCTTAACACCCTGCGAAACCTTGTCCTCGGTGAGTGTGAGGAGCTTGTCGACGAGAATGTCCTTCAAGTCGTCGTTCTTTGCCTCGTACTCCTCGTCGATCTTGGCGAGAATCACCTTGTCCTGCTTCTTCGACTCGCGTGTCTTGACGGCACGAGAGAAGAGCTTCTTGTCGATAACCACACCGCTGAGCGACGGGTTAGCCTTGAGTGAAGAGTCCTTCACATCGCCAGCCTTATCGCCGAAGATGGCGCGGAGCAGCTTCTCCTCCGGTGACGGGTCGCTCTCGCCCTTCGGCGAAATCTTACCGATGAGGATGTCGCCCGGCTCGATGCGTGCACCGATGCGAACGATACCGTTGTCGTCGAGGTCCTTTGTAGCTTCCTCCGAAACGTTAGGAATATCGCTTGTGAACTCCTCCATGCCGCGCTTTGTCTCGCGAACGTCGAGTGAGTACTCGTCGACGTGTACAGATGTAAGCACGTCGTCGCGAATCATGCGCTCTGAAAGCACGATGGCGTCCTCATAGTTGTAACCCTTCCACGGCATGTAAGCCACGAGGAGGTTGCGACCGAGCGCGAGCTCGCCGTTCTCCGTAGCGTAACCCTCTGTGAGGATGTCGCCCTTCTTAACGCGCTGACCCTTGTTGCAGATAGGACGCAAGTCGATGGTCATGTTCTGGTTGGTGCGGCGGAACTTCGGAATGCGGTACTCCTTGAGAGCCGGCTCGAAGCTTACGAACTCCTCGTCGTCGGTGCGGTCGTAGAGGATGCGGATTGTTGTAGCGTCTACGTATTCGATAACGCCCTCGCCCTCTGCAGTAATCATTGTACGAGAGTCCTCGCACACCTGCTTCTCAAGACCTGTACCTACGATAGGTGCGTCGTTGTGGAGCAATGGCACTGCCTGGCGCATCATGTTACATCCCATGAGTGCGCGGTGACCGTCGTCGTGCTCCAAGAACGGGATAAGACCTGCCGATACAGATGCAATCTGCTGCGGAGAGACGTCCATGAGGTCTACGTCTGATGGCGGCACAACCGGGAACTCGGCGTTCTGACGGCACTTAACGTTGTCGCGGATGAACGAGCCGTCCTCGCGCAGAGGAGCGTTACCCTGACCGATTACGTGGTCTTCCTCTTCCTCAGCGGTGAGGTATACTACGTGGTCGTTATTGAGGTCGACGAGCGAATCCTTTACGCGGCGGTAAGGAGTGGCGATGAAGCCGAGCTCGTTGATAGTTGCGTAAACGCAGAGAGACGAGATAAGACCGATGTTCGGACCCTCAGGGCTCTCAATCGGGCAAAGACGTCCGTAGTGTGTATAGTGTACGTCTCGCACCTCGAAGCCTGCACGCTCACGTGACAGACCGCCAGGACCGAGTGCCGAGAGACGACGCTTGTGAGTAACCTCGGCAAGCGGGTTGGTCTGGTCCATGAACTGCGAGAGCGGGTTGGTGCCGAAGAACGAGCTTACAACGCTCGAGATTGTCTTAGCGTTGATAAGGTCTGTCGGCTGGAACACCTCGTTGTCACGCACGTTCATACGCTCGCGGATTGTGCGGCTCATACGTGCCAGACCGATAGAGAACTGGTTGCTGAGCTGCTCGCCTACTGTGCGTACGCGGCGGTTAGAGAGGTGGTCGATATCGTCAACAGTTGCGTTAGAGTTAACCAACTGGATGAGATAGCGGATGATGGCGATGATATCCTCCTTTGTAAGAACGCGTGTCTCAGAGTCGATGTCGAGACCGAGCTTCTTGTTGATGCGGTAGCGACCAACTTCGCCGAGGTCGTAGCGCTTGTCAGAGAAGAATATGTTCTGGAACACCTCGCGTGCCGATGCGTCATCAGCCGGGTCAGCGTTGCGGAGCTGACGGTAGATGTAGAGCACAGCCTCCTTCTCAGAGTTAGAGGGGTCTTTAGCGAGAGTGTTGAAAATGATTGAGTAGCGTGAAGCTGCCTCTGCGTCCTTGTGGAGAAGCACTGAAGCGTTGCCCGACTCGAGGATGTCGTCGATGTTCTCTTCTGTGAGCACAGTCTCGCGCTCCATGATAACCTCGTTGCGCTCGATAGAAACAACCTCGCCCGTATCCTCGTCTACGAAGTCCTCGTTCCAGGTCTTCAGTACACGAGCGGCGAGCTTGCGGCCGATGGCAGCCTTCATGTTCTTCTTGTTCACCTTCACCTCCTCAGCAAGGTCGAATATCTGGAGGATATCCTTGTCCTGCTCGAAGCCCATGGCGCGCAGAAGAGTTGTTACGGGCAACTTCTTCTTACGGTCGATGTATGCGTACATCACGTTGTTGATGTCGGTAGCGAACTCAATCCACGAACCCTTGAACGGGATGATACGTGCCGAGTAGAGCACAGTACCGTTAGCATGCACACCCTGACCGAAGAACACGCCCGGCGAGCGGTGCAACTGCGAAACTACTACGCGCTCTGCACCGTTGATGACGAACGTACCGTTGGATGTCATGTAAGGGATAGTGCCAAGGAAAACGTCCTGTATGAATGTGCCGAAGTCTTCGTGCTCGGGGTCCGTACAGTAGAGTTTCATCTTAGCCTTCAAAGGTACGCTATATGTAAGACCGCGCTCAAGGCACTCGTCAATTGAGTAGCGGGGCGGGTCGATATAGTAATCCAAGAACTCAAGAACGAAATTGTTACGTGTGTCGGTGATAGGGAAGTTCTCAGAGAACACCTTATACAAACCGTCATTCTTGCGTTCCTCAGGCGGAGTGTCTAACTGTAAGAAGTCCTTGAAAGACTTTAACTGCACATCGAGGAAATCCGGATATGGCAACGGATTATGGACGCTGGCAAAATTTACTCTGTTATCAACAATTTTTGAAGCCATCAGAAGTTATTATGGGTGATAAAAAATCGAAATAAGCGGAAAGACACAAAAAGGTTAGGACCCACCTACTTGGAAGATCCTAACCATATTTGCTAATTTTAAAATATCGGGTTAACCTTTCCTAAATACTGCTTAGCAGCGTTAAACCCGACATTTGAATTGTAAGCTGTTATTACTTGAGCTCTACCTTAGCACCTGACTCCTCGATAGCCTTCTTCAAGTTCTCAGCCTCTTCCTTAGAGAGACCTTCCTTGATCTTAGCAGGAGCAGCGTCTACGAGGTCCTTAGCTTCCTTCAAGCCGAGACCACAAGCTTCCTTAACTGCCTTTACAACCTGGAGCTTAGCGCCACCTACCTCAGCGAGGATAACATCGAAAGATGTCTTCTCCTCAGCTGCATCAGCACCACCTGCTGCAGGACCAGCAGCTACAGCTACAGCTGCAGCAGCAGGCTCAATACCATACTCGTCCTTGAGGACTGTTGCCAACTCGTTTACTTCCTTTACTGTAAGATTTACCAATTCTTCAGCAAGAGCTTTAATATCTGCCATTGTATTTAAATTTTAATTGTTTTTAATGTTAATGTTCTTTGACTTGTAGTTATATTACTCAGGACGCTCGCCCAAAGTCTTAAGCACACCGTGAATAGTGTTTGCGCCTGACTGAAGAGCAGAGATAACGTTCTTTGCAGGCGACTGGAGCAGTGCAACAATGTCTGCAATAACCTCGCTCTTGCTCTTGATAGCTACGAGAGCCTCGAGCTGATCTGCGCCGAAGATTGTCTCCTCAGCATAAGCACCCTTGAGTGCAGGTACGCCATCCTTAACGTATTCCTTCAGGAGCTTAGCCGGTACGTTAGCTGTGTGAGCGAACATAACTGCTGTAGTGCCCTTGAGAGCGCCGTACAGAGGCTCGAAATCAATGTCGCTTGCCTGGAAAGCCTCGCGGAGAAGTGTATTCTTAACGACGATCATCTTGATCTCGTTCTTGAAGCACTTGCGGCGGAGGTTGCTTGTAGCCTCGGCGTTGAGACCTGCGAGGTCAACGATGTAGAAGTGAGGGAACTCCTTCAGCTTCGCACCGAGTTCGGCAATAATAGTATCTTTTACTTCTTTCTTCATTTTACAAAACTTTTAGAGTTACTCAACTGATTTAGGATCAACCTTGATACCCTTACTCATAGTGCTTGAAATAAAGATACTCTTGATGTATGTACCTTTAGCAGCAGCAGGCTTGAGCTTGATGATGGTAGCGATGAACTCCTTAGCATTCTGATAGATTGCCTCCGGAGAGAAGCTTACCTTACCGATTGAAGTGTGGATAATACCAGCCTTGTCAACCTTGAAATCAATCTTACCCTGCTTTACTTCCTTAACCGCCTTGGCAACGTCCATTGTTACGGTGCCGCTCTTAGGGTTAGGCATGAGTCCACGCGGACCGAGGATACGGCCGATAGGACCAATCTTACCCATGCATGACGGCATAGTGATAATAACGTCGACGTCTGTCCAACCACCCTTGATCTTATCGATATACTCGTCAAGACCTACGTAGTCAGCACCTGCTTCCTTAGCAGCAGCCTCCTGATCGGGAGTACAGAGAGCGAGTACGCGTGTTACCTTACCGGTACCGTTGGGAAGAGAAACCACGCCGCGAACCATCTGGTTAGCCTTACGCGGGTCTACGCCCAAGCGTACGTCGATATCGAGAGAAGCGTCAAACTTGGTTGTGGTAATTTCCTTTACCAGCTCTGAAGCCTCTTTCAATGTGTACATCTTCCCTGCTTCAACCTTGTCAGCTACTGATTTTTGATTTTTTGTCAGTTTCATTTCTTAAAAATTGAAGTTATTAAACATTTTCAGGGAAGTCTCCCTCTACAGTGATACCCATACTTCTTGCTGTACCAGCAACGAGTCGCATAGCCGATGCAACTGTAAAGCAGTTCAAATCTTTCAGTTTGTCCTCAGCGATTGCTTTTACCTGCTCCCAAGTTACTTTACCAACTTTCTGGCGGTTAGGCTGAGCTGAGCCACTCTTAACTTTAGCTGCCTCTTTCAGCTGTACTGCTGCAGGAGGAGTCTTAAGTTCGAAGCTGAACGATTTATCGGTGTAGTAAGTGATAACAACAGGAATTACCTTGCCTGCCTTATCCTGGGTTCTGGCGTTGAACTCTTTGCAGAATCCCATGATGTTAATACCCTTAGAACCAAGTGCAGGTCCTACTGGAGGAGAAGGATTCGCAGCGCCACCTTTAATCTGTAATTTGATTAATCCAGCAACTTCTTTAGCCATTTTGTCTGTTAATATTTAAATTGATTTAATATAAAAGAATTCTGAACGCATTCGTAACCTTGCGTTAGCCTTCTTTTTCGACTTGCATAAAACCCAATTCCAACGGAGTTTTGCGTCCGAAGATCTTGACCATCACCTTTAGTTTGCGCTTCTCGACATTCACCTCTTCGATGATGCCGCTGAAGCCAGAGAACGGTCCGTCTGTCACCTTGACAGTCTCGTCAACTACGTACGGGATGTCGATGTTGTCTTCAATCTCCGTTTCCTCGCATGAACCGAGCATACGGTTGATTTCCGACTGCGGAACTGGTGAGGGGTTGTCCAAGCCTCCAAGAAAGCCTAAAACGTTCGGCATGAAACGCAGCGTGTGTGCTACGTCGCCTACGAGGGCAGCTTCTACGAATACATAACCGGGGAGAGATATTTTCTCCTTGATTACTCTTTTGCCATTACGCAAAGATGCGTGTTTCTCGAGCGGCAGAACCACTTGCGAAACATGCGTCTGAAGTAATGGGTTGTGCTTGATCTCAGCGTCAATATATTCCTTTACTTTGAATTCTTTTCCGCTGGCAGCACGAAGCACGTACCATTTTTTTTCTGTCTTAGCCATTTTTCTTGAAAATGATTAACCTGGATAAACCATGCTCATTGCCCACTTGAACAGAGAGTCCATAGCGAACACCACAACTGCAATGACAAGGGAAGCAGATAATACAATCACTGCACTGTGGTTGAGTTCGGCATAACTTGGCCAAGTTGTTTTATGCGCAAGTTCGTCGTAACAAGTCTTGCAATAATTTACAAACTTCTTAAACATATTATCTTCTTTTTAGCACGGGAAGAGAGGCTCGAACTCCCGACACCTGGTTTTGGAGACCAGTGCTCTACCAACTGAGCTATTCCCGTAGGATAGTTCCCGACGCCGTAGCGATGCGGGAACTATTTTTATTTAGTGCAGCCTCTTGCGAGTCTGCGGTCCGTCGAATTAGTCTTCGAGGATCTTTGTGATCTGGCCAGAACCTACTGTACGACCACCCTCGCGGATAGCGAAACGAAGGCCCTCGTTCAGAGCAACTGCGTAGATGAGCTCAACCTCGATCTCTACGTTGTCACCAGGCATTACCATCTCAACTCCCTCAGGAAGCTTGATCTCGCCTGTGCAGTCCATAGTACGGAGGTAGAACTGAGGACGATACTTGTTGCCGAACGGTGTGTGACGGCCACCCTCTTCCTTCTTCAAAACGTAGATAGAAGCCTTGAAGTGCTTGTGAGGCTTGATCTGACCCGGGTGGCAGAGTACCATACCGCGCTTGATCTCGTTCTTGTCGATACCACGGAGGAGAAGACCTACGTTATCGCCAGCTTCACCCTCGTCAAGGATCTTACGGAACATCTCAACACCAGTTACGACACACTTCTTGTCCTCACCGAGACCAAGGAGCTCTGTCTCGTCGCCTACCTTAACGCGACCAGTCTCGATACGACCAGTAGCAACGGTACCACGACCTGTGATTGAGAATACGTCCTCGATAGGCATCAAGAATGGTTTGTCGAGGTCACGTGGAGGCTCCTGGATCCATGTATCAACAGCGTCCATAAGCTCCATTACCTTGTCAGCCCACTTCTCTACACCATTGAGTGCACCAAGAGCAGAACCGCGGATGATAGGAGTTTCCTCCTCATAGCCGTACTGGTCGAGGATCTCGCGAACCTCCATCTCTACGAGCTCGAGCATCTCCTCGTCCTCTACCATATCGCACTTGTTCAAGAAAACAACCATGCGCGGTACGTTTACCTGACGAGCGAGAAGTACGTGCTCACGTGTCTGAGGCATAGGACCGTCAGTAGCAGCAACTACAAGGATAGCACCGTCCATCTGAGCAGCACCAGTTACCATGTTCTTAACGTAGTCGGCGTGACCCGGGCAGTCTACGTGAGCGTAGTGGCGCTTTGCTGTTTCGTACTCGATGTGAGCTGAGTTGATGGTGATACCACGCTCTTTTTCCTCAGGAGCGTTATCGATCTGGTCGAAAGACTTAACATCCTCGCCGCCGAAGCCTCTGTCGTGAAGAGTCTTTGAGATGGCAGCAGTAAGAGTGGTCTTACCATGGTCAACGTGACCAATTGTACCAATGTTTACGTGCGGTTTGGTGCGCACAAATGTTTCTTTAGCCATAGCTTTCTTATTTTATATATAAATTGAATGTTCGTTTTTCTTCCGATTCTTGGTTTAAAGAACAGAAAGAGCTGTAACTGAGAGTTGAACTCAGGACCTCTTCCTTACCAAGGAAGTGCTCTACCACTGAGCTATTACAGCAACTTAGAGCGGAAAACGGGGCTCAAACCCGCGACCCCCAGCTTGGAAGGCTAGTGCTCTATCAACTGAGCTATTTCCGCAAAGATAAAGTGAAGTGGGTGGTGATGGATTCGAACCACCGAAGGCATAGCCAGCAGATTTACAGTCTGCCCCATTTGGCCACTCTGGTAACCACCCAATCTTTATTAGTAGCGTATCGCTTGGATACTGAAGAAAAACTGCGTTCAGGTTTTCTGTTTGTTTGAGCCTCTTGTCGGATTCGAACCAACGACCCCGAGATTACAAATCACGTGCTCTGGCCAACTGAGCTAAAGAGGCAGATCCTTGCAGCCGCTAAGGCTTGCGTTTAGGACGTGTTCTAAAACGGCTGCAAAGATACGACTTATTTTTTATTCGCCAAAATTTTTCGGCTTTTTTTTTACATCTTGCGTGTTTTTTCCTTGAATTTAGTTAGCTGCACCTTCATTGCGTCTACGCAGAGGTCGATGCCTTCCTCGAATGTGTCGCATGTTTTCTCGACGAAGAGCTTCTGTCCGGGGACGGTCACTTCGAGGCTTGTTTCCTTGTTCTGCGCGGTGGCTGGCTTCACTACTTTGAGCTGCACTTCTGCGCTGCTTATATCCTCGAATGTCTTCTCAAGCTTTGCTACTTTCTTCTCGATGAATTCCTGTAGTTTCTCGGTAGCGTCAAAGTGAATTGACTGAATCTTTACGTTCATAGTGTCCTCCTTTTCTTTGTTTAAGGTCGTTTATACTATATATATAATAAGGTATAGTGTCATCCTTTCGGCGTTTCGCTTCGGGGATGTGCCTCATTATATGCTTTCTTTAGTTGCTCGAACGAGGTGTGGGTGTATATTTCGGTTGTGGAGAGGCGCTCGTGTCCGAGCAGCTTCTGCACGTTTTCGATGTTGGCTCCGTTGTTGAGCATTGCGGTGGCGAAGGTGTGGCGCAGCACGTGTGGCGATCGTTTCTGAAGGCCGGTCACGGTGGAGAGCTGTTGCTTCACCATCTGGCGCACATGTTGGGGGCTTAGGCGCGTGCCGCGTGCGGAGCGGAAGAGCG
>ULWG01003152.1_pt1 | contig 24158 bp, 22 predicted proteins | sample 1960141 | NCBI WGS metagenome assembly ULWG01 (sample SAMEA4835806, study PRJEB28245) | human gut metagenome | biome: gut microbiome; material: fecal sample | place: Denmark | collected 2008
CCTGGAATAACCTCCCCAGACACAGAAATCCTGACACTCCCAACGATGGGTTACAATACTAATTGATGTCTAAGGAAGCTCTTCAAAAGCCCTCTTTAATTTTGCGCCCCGAGAACTTTTGTCTATTACACAAGCTAAATTTCTGTGCAAACGATTGTTCAGGGTACTTTTGAAGAGCTTCCCTAAGTAAAATTACTGAGGGGGGGGGTAGTGTCACTCTTTTGACCGAACCCTCCTTGTTGTACATGGAGTGATTAAATAATTGATAGTGACAGAAAATCCCGTTCCCACGACGTTGGAAGTCTGTGGTATTCGTTGTGATTTCCGTGGTCAACATGTAACATCCGAGGAATATACCTCCCTTCTTCGAACCGCTGAGGATCGTAATGTTCTCGGATCCTTCCGACGGATGATGGATGGAGAGGTTGTTAACTTGTCAGAAAAGCGAGCAGCGCTACACACGCTGTTGCGTTCGTCCAACTCTCCTTTGCCTCAGTATTCATCGGTTTTGGTCGAGCGCAATCGGATGCTTGATTTTGCCGACAAGGTCCGCAACGGCGCTTGGCGCGGTTTTTCCGGAAAGCGCATTCTGAATGTCATCAACATAGGGATCGGTGGATCGGAAACCGGTGTGCGTGCGGTGTATCACGCGCTGGTGAAAGGGATAACCATTCGTCTGCACTTTCTGTCGGCAGCCGACGGAATTCGATTGGATCGCGTTCTGGGACAGTGCGATCCTCGTTCGACATTGGTCGTTGTCTCTTCCAAAACCTTTACGACCCGAGAAACGCTGGCCAATGCCCGCAGTGTCGATGCATGGTTTGCCAAGCACGGCATTGTCGGCGAACGACGCCATCATCACATCGTTTGCGTATCGGCCAATGAAAATGCGGCAGACCTGATGGGCGTCCCGCAGTCCAATCTTTTTCTCTATTGGAAATCGATTGGCGGTCGTTTCTCGGTTTGGGGAGCAGTCGGTCTGCCTTTGGCCATTGTCTTCGGACGTGAGGTCTTCACGGACTTTCTTCGTGGTGCAGAGGAAATGGATCTGCATACCCGCAATGCGCCGATAGAACGCAATTTGGCTGTGATGCTGGCCCTGATGTCGTACCGTGCTTCAGAGAATCCGAAGATCAGTTCGCGTTGCGTGTTGCCCTATGACGAGCGCTTGCGGGAGTTCATTCCCTGGCTTCAACAGCTTGAAATGGAGTCGCTCGGCAAGCCTGCAGACCGCGACATGTCTTCGCGTACCGGCCTTTCTGTTTGGGGCGCTTGCGGTAACGACGGTCAGCACAGTTTTTACCAATGGTTGCGAGAGGGAGTTGCTTGCACGGCGATTGATCTTATTACCTGCGCCGAGTGCGGCCACACGCATGCCGAATTGGCGCGATCACTCAACGCCAATGCGGTGGCGCAGTCGCAGGCGCTGTTGCATCGAGAGCCTCCCTTTTACAACCTCTTAACGGCATTTGAGTTGAGCGAGATTTCCGCAAAGACACTCGGTGCCTTGATGGCCCTACACGAGCATAAGACCACCATGCTCGGCACGCTTTATGGGATTAATCCGTTTGATCAGCCGGGTGTCGAGCTTGGCAAGAAGATCAGCATCAAGGTCGAAGAGGCCCTGGCGAAAGATGCGATGATGGGTCAATAAACACAGATTACTTTTCTGCGGAAGTTCAAATGAAAAAATTATTAGTTACCGGAGGAGCGGGATTTATCGGTTCCTGCTTTGTTTTGCAACGCATCGCTGCGGGAGACAAAATCCTCAATCTGGATAAGCTCACGTATTCAGGCAATCTGATGAACCTTTTGGAAGTTTCCGATAACCCGAATTACACCTTTGTGAGAGGGGATATCGGTGATGAAGGGCTCATCAATCGTTTGCTTCGTGAATTTGAGCCGGATGCCGTGGTCAACTTCGCAGCAGAAAGCCATGTTGACCGTTCGATCGTCGATCCAGATTCATTCGTTCGAACCAATGTTATGGGCACAAGCGTTTTGCTTCGTTGCGTGAAAGACTGGTGGATGACCCTCTCTGAAGAGGCGAAGCAGGCGTTCCGTTTTCACCATATTTCGACAGACGAAGTCTTCGGTACGCTGTCGATGACTGACCCTGCGTTCACAGAGGAAACACCTTTTGCTCCGAATAGTCCGTATTCTGCGTCGAAAGCCTCGAGTGACCACTTTGTTCGTGCGTTCCATGAGACTTTCGGATTGCCGACGGTGATTACGAACTGTTCCAACAACTATGGGCCGCGACAGTTCCCCGAAAAGCTTATCCCTTTGGTTACGCTCAATGCCGTTCAGGGGAAAGTGTTGCCGATTTACGGTACCGGTGAGAACATCCGAGACTGGCTCCATGTGGAAGACCACTGTGAAGCCATCTATGAGGTGCTCACGCGTGGTCGCATCGGCGAGACCTACAACATTGGCGGCCGTTCTGAGCGAAACAATCTGACGATCGTCCACTCAATCTGCGAAATTCTTGATGCCGTTCAGCCTCGAAATGACGGCAAGTCTTACAAAGAGCAGATCACCTTTGTGAAGGATCGTCCCGGTCACGATCTGCGTTATGCGATCAATTGCTCGAAGATCGAAAAAGAACTTGGGTGGGTTCCTCGCCATAGCTTTGAGGAGGGGCTCAAGGAAACGGTGATGTGGTACCTGTCGAACGATGAATGGGTCAGGCAGGTTCAAAGCGGTGAGTACCGTCAGTGGATTGAAACCAATTATGCGGAGCGTCAATAAATGAAGCCGTGGCGTGGAATTGTGTTGGCCGGCGGTTCTGGGACTCGACTTTTCCCTCTGACGAAGAGTATCAGCAAGCAACTGATGCCTGTCTACGATAAGCCGATGATTTTTTATCCGATTTCCGTTCTGATTAAGGCGGGGATCCGTGAAATCGCCATTATTACGACGCCTGAACAGCAGCATCTCTTTAAGGAGCTTCTTAAGGACGGTAGTCAATGGGGCTGTCACTTTGAATACGTTGTACAAGCGAAGCCCGAAGGTCTTGCACAGGCGTTCCTTCTTTGCGAAGACTTTATTAAGGGATACAACACGTGCTTAGTGCTTGGGGACAATCTCTTTTACGGGCACGGATTTGCGGACATGCTGGATAGGGCAATGTCAAGGGATACCGGCGCGACAGTCTTCGGTTACCACGTCATGGATCCGGAACGCTATGGCGTCGTTGAGTTCGATGCAAATCGGAAGGCTCTCAGTATTGAAGAGAAGCCGGCAAAGCCGAAGTCGAACTACGCCGTGACGGGGCTTTACTTCTACGACTCTGATGTGATCGACATTGCCAAGCAAGTACGTCCGTCCGCACGCGGTGAACTGGAAATCACCGATGTCAACAAAGCGTATCTTGAACGTGGTGACCTGAATGTGGAACTCATGTCCCGAGGCATTGCATGGTTGGACACCGGGACGCATGAATCTCTTCTCGAAGCGGCGTCCTTTATTCATGCTGTTGAGAGCCGTCAGGGCTTAATGGTGGCCTGCCCCGAAGAGATTGCCTGGCGAAAGGGTTTTATTACGTCCGAACAGGTTGAGGCCCTTGCTAAGCCGTTAGCTAAGAATCACTACGGCAAGTATCTTCTGAAGATGTTGCAGGGAGAACGATAATGGAAGTGGAAAAGACATCGATTGACGGCGTTTTGCTGTTGAAGCCGAAGGTGTTTGGTGACGAACGCGGCTACTTTGTCGAAACCTGGCAGCAAAAGCGTTATGCAGAGCTCGGCATCGATTTGCCGTTCGTACAGGACAACCACTCAAAGTCGACAAAAGGCATTTTGCGTGGCCTTCATTTCCAAAAGAAGCACCCTCAGGGCAAGCTTGTCATGGTGTCGTTCGGCGAAGTGTTTGACGTGGCCGTCGATATTCGCCCGAATTCTCCGACATTCGGGAAATGGTTCGGAGCAATCTTGTCTCAGGAGAATCAGCATCAATTGTGGATTCCGCCGGGATTGGCGCACGGCTTTGTAGTGCTGAGTGACGTTGCGCACTTTCATTACAAATGCACGGACTATTACTGTCCTGGCGACGAAGGCTCCGTTCGTTGGAACGACCCTGATCTGGCCATCGAGTGGCCGTATGAAGGCATGCCTTTGCTTTCCGCAAAGGACGAAGCAGCGCCCTTTTTTGTTGCCATTTGCGAAGAACTGCGGAGTCAAGCTAAATGAAAGTGCTGATTACCGGTGCAAACGGTATGCTCGGTCGTACACTATGCCGCGAATTGCAAGGCTGCGACATTATTCCGACTGACAGACGTGATGCAGACATTACCGATGCACGTCATTTTGACGCTTGTATGGCTATCCATAAGCCAGATGTTGTCATTCATTGCGCTGCGATGACGGGGGTTGACCTTTGCGAGACCGAAATTGAACAAGCCTATCGTGTCAATGGGGTTGGTACAGCGAATGTTGCTGCGTCATGCCATCGGCATGGTGCACGCCTGATCGCGATCTCGACGGATTATGTTTTTGACGGGAAGCTCGGCCACCCCTATACGGAGTTCGATCAGCCGACCGGTGGCGCTACGGTATACGGCCGCAGTAAGTGGGCGGGCGAGCAGGCGGTGAGGGTGCATTGCCCGGAGCATGTAATCGCTCGTGTTTCTTGGCTGTACGGCCACGGCGGCCCCAGCTTCGTTCATGCGATGATGAAACTTGCTGACGGCACGCGTCCGGTTCTCAAGGTGGTGGATGACCAGATAGGCAACCCGACGAGTACGTTGGCTGTTGCAGAGAAAATTCAGGAATTGCTTGCTCGACCGGAAGTGGTTGGCACTTTTCATATGTCCTGTGAAGGTCGAGCGACTTGGTATCAGTTCGCGAAGAAGATTTTTGAATTGGCCGGGCGAGATCAAAAGGTAGTGCCCTGTAGCACGGACGAGTATCCGCGTCCCGCTCCAAGACCGAAGAATTCCTGTATGGAAAAACAGATGCTCCGCCTTCAGGGGTTCACGCCGATGATTAATTGGGAACAAGATCTGGAAAGGTTCCTCCATGACGAATTCTGAAGCAAACAACCGCTCGGTCAAGGTTTCGGTTCTTACGCCGCTCTACAACACGAATCCGGTGTTCCTTCGGGAGATGATCGAATCGATCCTGAATCAGACCTTTCGAGATTTTGAATTTATCCTGCTCAATGATTCGCCCGACAATCGGGAGATTGAGGAGATCGTTCGATCTTACCAAGATCCGAGGATCGTTTACGTGAAAAACGAGAGCAATCTGGGGATTTCGGAAAGTCGAAACAAGCTCTTGGCGTTAAGTCGTGGCGAATATGTCGCAATCTTTGATCATGACGACATTTCGTGTAAGGAGCGACTCGAGAAACAAGTCGATTATCTGGACTCGCACAGAGAAGTTGGTGTAGTGGGCTGCCATATTAAGCGTATCCCCAAAAATAAGATTACCCGGTTTCCTGTTGAAAATCTCGACATCAAGCGTGAACTCATCCACAGTTGTGCGGTACCGCATACTGGCTCAATGATCCGTAAATCAGTACTTGTTGAGAATGCTATCGGTTGGGAGAGTGCCTATTCTCCGGCTGAAGATTACATGCTGTGGGTAAAACTGATCGCAAAGACCATGTTCCACAACATACCGGAAGTGTTGATCCATTATCGAAGTTATGAAAGCAATACGTCAGTTCGGCAAAAAGAGAAAATGCGGGACCGCGATGCCCTTATCAGATGTTATGCTGAAAAAGAATACCCATTTCTCAGGAAATACGGACAAAAAAATAAGGGGTGGGTGTTCTTGTTCGGGATGGTGCCCCTAATTAAAATAAGAAGCAAGAATGAAATTGTTAACTATTATTTGCTTGGTGTAATTAAACTGTGTTCTGTTAAGCGGCAAGTTTGATAGTGAAATGTTCGCGGTTGACAAATTTTCATAAGGATCATGTTGTGGAAGTTCTTGAAAATACAAAAAAAAACGTAGACAATTTGCGAGGGAAAAATGTATTACATATAACGCACGTCGGAGGTGGCGGCACTGATACGTTCGTTTTTAATTTAATTGAAGACTTAAAGAATTGTGGGGTTAACTCATTCATTCTTAGGCCAACGAAGGCTAAGAATGGGAGATTAAACTGTGCTAAGGAGAAAAATCTTCCGGATATAGACTTTAAGGATGAGGAAAAGTTTATATCTATATTGGAGAAGTTGAATGTAGGAGCGGTGCATATACATCACTTGCTTGGTTATTCATCGAGAATTATTGATATTTTAATTTCGATAAGGCATCGCATTGGTGTTTGGATTGTCTTTACGGTACACGATTATTTTGCGTACTGTCCGAACATTGTTTTAATGCATCGAGAAAATTTTTTGTGCTTAAATTATGATGAGAGATGTTGCAATCGATGCCAGCCTAAAATACCTAAATTTGCAAAAAAATCAGAAGCAAATAATCCTTCTGATAGAAGAAGAAGTTACGAGCATCTTTTTAAGATGATCGATAAGGTGACGGTTCCAAACCGTGATTTGGTTCCAAGAATGGAATCTGCTTTCCCAGGAATAACTTTTGATGTAATAGAGCATAATTTTTCGAAGAAGACTGTCGAAAAAGTAGGGGTTCCTAGTTATAAAGGGAATTTTAAGGTTTTAGTTGTTATTGGACAAATTTCTCATCATAAAGGCTTTAGGGTAATCAAAGCCTTGGCGGAATTTATTAAGTCTAAAGAGCTGCCGTTAAAAATAGTGGTGGTTGGCTGTACTGACGACGACGAATCGTTGGTTGATCTCGGGGTAACAATAACTGGTCGATACAATGGGGACATTGAAGCATTGAGGCTTATTCAATATGTGGATGCGGACTATATCTTTATTCCTTCGATATGGCCGGAAACATACTCATATACTTTGTCGATAGGTCTTTCTACAGGGCTTCCTTGTTTTTCGTTTGATATTGGAGCCCAGGCCTGTCGGATTAAAGATTTAGGAATGCCTAGCAATGTTGTGCCGATGGATAAATCAGATGATCCAGAGTTTATATATGATATGTTAATTAATTCGAATTGCAGTAAGAATAACTTTAACGGTCATAAAACAAATCCTATGGAATACTACAAATGATGGTTTTTACTTCTTGTACGAACAATTATCTCGCGAAGGCGAGAGTTCTGGCTAAATCATGTAAACACTTTCACCCTGATTGGGAATTCTGTCTTTTACTTGGAGAAGAACCCCCGGCTGGTTTTGAACTAAGAAAGGAGCCGTTCGACAGAGTTATACAGTTTGATGAAATTGAAATAGATAACTATTTCGGTTGGCTTTTTAAGCATCGAGTTGTCGAAATCTGTACAGCGGCAAAGGCGCCTGCGCTCAAGTATTTCCTAACTCGTGAAAACCATGATAAGGTAATTTATTTAGACCCAGACATGGCAGTTTTTAGTTCATTAGAAAGTATCTCTAATGCACTGGATACGCACGACATTATTCTAGCTCCTCATCAGCTAACTCCAGCAAGAAACAAGCAAGGTGTAATTGATGAGGAGCTCTGCTCCTCTAAGCATGGAATTTTCAATCTTGGTTTTTTTGCAGTTGCTAACCGGCCACGAGGAGTTGATTTTGCTAAATGGTGGTCTGAGCGACTTTATGAATTCTGTTATGACGATATTCCGAATGGAATTTTTACAGATCAAAAGTGGTGCGATCATGTACCAGCTTTTTTCAGCGATGCGTTTCTAGTTCTTACTGATAAAACGTGTGATGTGGCTTCATGGAATCTATATGAGCGTTTTATTTCAAAATCCACAAGCGGCCAATATTTGGTCAATGGAGATCCTCTAAAGTTTTACCATTTTACAGGGTATGATTCGAGGGCTGGCCTAAAGATGTCTTCACGATTCTTTAAAGAGATGCCTCAATTAGAAGAACTTTGGCGCGATTATGCACTTGCGCTAAAGGCAAATGGCCAAGAAACCGTTGGTAAGATGAAATGGAAATATCTTTGCTTCGATAATGGGGAGAAAATTAGCGATGCGATGAGATATTTATACAGAGATAGAGAAGATTTGAAGAAGGCGTTTGAAAATCCGTTTAAATCAGATGGGTATCTGGCTTGGTATAAGGCAAATGTGGGTTTGACTGATGATGATTTTGACAGGAGCATTTGTGATGGACAGAGTAAGGTCCATTTTAGGGATGTTAAACAGCTCTTTGTCTTATATTTCAAGCAAAAGTGGAAAAAGTATAAAGTGAATAGAAAACTTAAGGCTCTTCGTGAGTAGTTGTGGATAACGGAGCCCGTTAGACACACGATTTGCGTGCCGCCAACACTGGGTTCCAACGCCTTGCAGCGGGATCTTAAGCGACGGGCAACAGAGCATCACCATATCGATCAGGTTGCCCAGGTTATAAAAGCTGTAGGCCTGCCGAATGATCAGCTTCGCGTATTCAACTATGAAGTGCGACAGATCTGAAAATCTGGGTACAGATGGTTCCATCTGGGGGCGCATGGCACAAAGAAGCAAGTGACGGTAGTCCTTCGATCAGTCGCCGTTTTCTGCGATCAGTCGCAGTTTGGATAGTGTGACTCCGTTGTGCGTGAACCAATCAGGTCCGCAGTAGGTGTCGGACGGCGTCCTCCTATCCGCCGGAAGGTAAGTGCCGACGAAGGGAGAGAGCTTGTAGATTCTCCCTTCGTATTCCACGGTGTCGTCCGAGGCGACGCGCACCTTCAGTCCCGTCGGTTTAAAGGTAACGAATTCTCCGATCTTGATGCCGGCCAGGCTGAACTTGAATCTTCCGCGGCGTGCCTTCTTTGGGACTGATTTCGGGGGCTGCTCGGTGTCCAAGCTGTCAGGGAGCGGTTTTCCGTCCCGATAGACTGTGATGACGGCATCGGCCAGCGTCGAAGCGACATCCCGGAAAATGTCGAGCGCCACTTCCGGAGGTACATTGAAAAATTCACGATTCTGTCGAATGCGAAGATCCGTGAGCCGGTCAATCATCTTGTGCACCATCTTTTCGACCTCGTTGAACTTGGCCGTGCGGATGGTGGCGTAGACCGCGAAGGGCAGGGGAACCGCCGTATTGTCAAGCTCCTTGGAACGGACGTCGACAGGGCGGGAACTCTTGCCGATTTTGATCCAATCCTGCCGGAAGCTCTCGTTGGTCAGGATGTATACGTACCCGGGTGCTGATGTCATGGCGGCTTGTGCGACGATGGAACTGATTGAAAGACGGTCCCGATACCGTTTGGCGTGCGGCAATAGGTCAGTCATCGACGGCCACACGCCCAGGAAAGAGAGACTTCTTAAAATTCTATCATTGGCATAAACCCGTCTTGAAGGATCATTCAGTCCACAGCATCACTGGATGCGGGGATTTCGAATTCAGAGAACTGTGGGAAGGGGCGAGGTTCAAGACAACAGGGCGCAGAGGTAAAATGAACACACATAACGTGCTTCTGGCTCGGTAGTGAGAGTGAGTCTGAGAGGCGTGAAATCACGCGCGAGCGGTGATCAATTCCATAAATGACACTACAAATGAAGTGAGGAATGCTCTCTAACGCTTGAAATTACTAGGTAGTTCGAATCCCGCCGCCCGACCAAATCCAGGAAAAGAGGTTGTTCAGAAATGAACAGCCTCTTTTTTTTCATCCGTACCTAGCGCCCGGGGGCCTCCGGTCGTTTCGAGCCGTAAGGTTCCCTTGAGGTTCGCGGTCTAACATTCATGATGCAGGCGTCCGCACGCGGCGGGCGCCTTTCGATTCCACGACCCAAGGAGAGACGTCATGACGCCGCAGGAAGCCGTCAGTGCATTTTTCAACACCATGAGGAGCGAGACCGATCAGGCGGGTCTCATGTACTCGCAGTTCGCCGTCGTTCAGGCGCTCGATTACGTCATCGACCGCTGGGAGGATCTCAACCCGCTCGCCCGCGACAAGGCGGGGAACCGCACTCGAGAATGGCTCGAGCACCTTGAGACGGTCTTCGGCGGCATGAGCACCGAGGAGCTCTGCGCGCACAAGTTCGACTTCTCCGCCGAGCTTCGCGACATCGCCGACCGCGGCTTCACCGAGGACCGCGTGATCCCCGACTACAGGGGCGACAACTTCCAGCGCGTCGCACAGGCCCGCGCCATTCTCGCCGACGGCATCTACGGCTCCGTCGACGGCATCGTCGCGCACATCAGGGACCAGGGCTGCCCCTACGCACTCCACGCCACGAGCCTTGAAATCGTCCGTCGCCTCGCTCGCATCGACGTCGAGCGCTTCGGTGAGGACAACTGCCCCGGCCAACTGAAGATGCTCGAGACGATCGAGTCGCTGCGCGGCTGATTTGCATAAGTCGACATATGCGCGTCCGAACTTCGGACGCGTACCCGAAGTCCCGTCCGGCGTCCGCCTGCGGGACTTTTGCGTTTGAGCCTTCATGCCCCTTCTTGCGCTTTCATCGGGCAGGCTTTGCTAAGATCGAAGGATGCCGCCTGCGCACGCCGCAGCCGGCGCTCAGAAAAAGAGGAGAGGATAGTGCGTACTGCATTCAAACTTCTGCCGGTCGTCGCCGGCATCTTCGCCGCGGCCTTTGCCGCTCCGTCCCACGCCGTCGGCGGCCCGAGCGGCCTCAAGGTGGGCTATGCCGTGCAGGGCACGCTCGGCGAGACGATCGTGAATCCCTACGGGCTTGCGCCCCTCACTGCCGTCATCAGGAACGGCGGCTACGTCCTCAAGCATGCGACCGTGCGCATCGTCCCGAAGGAGGGTGGCCAGGAGATCAAGTACGACGTTGGCCCGCAGACCCTGCGCACGCACGGCGGCATTCCCGTCTTCGGCCTCTACGCGGGCTGGCGCAATACGGTCGAGGTGACCTATACGCGCGTCTTTCAGGGCGAGGAGAAGACCGTGACGGAAAGCTACGTGATCAACACGCAGCCTGCCTGGCTTGAAACGACGGGAAATCCCGCGATTGCCCAGAACTTCATGACGGCCAAGGTGACGACGCCCGCGCCCAAGGAATTCTCAGATCGCCTCTACTTCATCAACAATCTCGGCGCAGCCGATGTGCGCGCGAGTCGCGCGGTCTGGAACAATCCCGTGGGCGGCGCCCTGCAGTGGAACAATCCGCCGCGAAACGCGATTCTCGACACGAAGGGCGAGATCCGCTGGTACATGAAGGCCGACCGCATCTATGATCCCGAGTCGCTCTACGACGCGGGCATCATGATGGGCTTCCATCAGAACGCCGACGGCGCGCTCTCCTGGGGCTACGGCCAGCACTATGCGAAGTACGATCTGCTCGGCCGCAAGGTCTTCAACCGCCGCCTGCCCGCCAACTACGCCGACTTCAGCCACGCGATGATGCCCGCTGAAAACGGCGGCTACTTCCTGCGCGTCGCTTCGCCCGACCTCAGGCGCGCCGACGACACGCGCGTGCGCACGGTCCGCGACGTGATCATCGAGGTCGACGCCTCGGGCGAGGTCGTCGACGAATGGCGCCTCTTCGAGATTCTTGATCCGAACCGCAACATCGTCCTCAAGTCGATTGACCAGGGCGCCGTCTGCCTCAACATCGACACGTCGCAGTCGGGCAAGACGCTTTCCGCCGAGCAGCTCGCCAAGCTCGAGGCCCAGCACGCCTTCGGTGACATCGCGGGCACGGGTGCGGGCCGCAACTGGGCCCACGTCAACTCAGTCGACCACGACCCCGTCGACGACTCGATCATCCTCTCCTCCCGCCACCAGTCCGCCGTCGTCAAGATCGGCCGTGACAAGCAGGTGAAGTGGATCCTCGCCGCCCCGAACGGCTGGCGCGACGGTCTGAAGGACAAGGTCCTCACGCCCGTCGGCAAGGACGGCAGGCCCCTCTCGTGCCGCATCGGCAAGTGCGAGGGCGGCTTCGACTGGACCTGGACGCAGCACACCGCCTGGAAGATCGATGAGCTGAGCAAGGGCGACATTGTCTACGTCTCCGTCTTTGACAACGGCGACGGCCGCGCCTTCGTGCAGCCCGAGGACCAGAACGAGAAGTACAGCCGTGCCGTCGTCTACAAGATCGACCAGAAGGCTATGACCGTCGAGCAGGTCTGGGAGTACGGCAAGGAACGCGGCCATGAGCTCTACTCGCCGATCACGTCCTCCGTCGAGTATCAGGCCGACAAGAATTCGGTCGTCGTCTACTGGGCGAGCATCGGCACGGGCAGCAAGACCGGCCCCGCGCCCGTCCTGACGGAATTCCGCTGGGGCGAAACGAAGCCTGCTTTCGAGATGCACCTCAAGGGCGGTATGGGCTATCGCGCACTGCCGATCGATGCGCAGAAGGCCTTCGTCCGCTGACGCTCCTGCAGCCTGACGGGCCGACAGGATGACAAGGGGAGGATTCCGCAGGGAGTCCTCCCTTTTTTATCTCGGGGGGGCTTAGCTCAGGCCATTTTGTCAGACAACGAACTAGCGGCTTCTTGTACAGGAGATTTGACGGGCAGAAGTTTCTGAAGGTGTGTCTTCGCCGCGCGGACCGCAAAAAAAGCGCCCGACCAAATGCCGGTCGGGCGTTGAAGGGGCGCGGAACTACCAGATTCCGCTAAAGGACCGGAAGAGGAACAATCGCGCTGCCGGCCTCTGGCAGAGCGAAGGGGAGGAGATTGGAACCCCTGATGTCCCTTTCCATGTGACACATGCTAACCCGACTCGGACCGGGGGTGGTTAAGCCCCGAATAAGAATCCGACCAAATCACTCGGGATTTGATCTTGCTCAATAAATGAGAACGTTTCTTAAGTGCTTTTAAGCAAAAAGGGCCCTGCGGCGGGGTTTCGGGTGTCATGAAATCGTCATGAAATGTTCACGGGGGCGTCAAGCCGGGTGTTCATACTGCGTTCACGTACAGGAGAACAGCACCTGCACGACTTTTAAAACTGAATGGAACACTTATTCATCATGCAGAACACCATCTTTTCCCGCCGCCGCGTCGTGACCTTCGTCTGCGCCGCCTCCGTCCTTGCCGCCTGCGGTACGACGTTTGCCGCCGGCACGCTCAACCTCAACGGCTCCACGACGGTTCTTCCGGTCATGCAGCAGGTTTCCGAAGCCTTCATGCAGAAGAACCCCGGCGTTGTCGTGACGATCTCCGGCACGGGTTCCGGCAACGGCATCAAGGCGCTCCGCGACAAGATGACCGATGTGGCCATGTCGAGCCGCGACCTCAAGGACAAGGAAAAGAAGGACTTCGAAGCCCACGGCATCAATCCGGTCAAGATCCCTGTCGCCCTTGACGCCATCATCCCTGTCGTCTCCCCGAAGAACGCCGTCGCCTCCCTTACGATGGAGCAGCTGCGCGACCTCTTCGCCGGCAAGATCAAGAACTGGAAGGAACTCGGCGGTGCCGACGCTCCCGTGGTCGTGGTCGGCCGCGACTCCTCCTCCGGCACGTTCGAATCCTGGCAGGAACTCGTCATGGGCAAGACCCGCGTGTCCCAGCGCGCTCTCCTCCAGAGCTCCTCCGGCGGCGTCGTTCAGGCCGTTGCCGGCAATCCGAACGCCATTGGCTACATCGGTGTGGGCTACCTCGACAGCCAGATCAAGGGCCTCGTCGTGAACGGCGTCCAGCCCGGTGCCAAGACCGCTCAGGACGGCACGTGGCCGATCTCCCGCGAACTCTACCTCTTCACCTCCGGCCAGCCGCAGGGCGACGCCAAGAAGCTCGTCGACTACACGCTCTCCGCCGAAGGCCAGCAGTTCGTCTCCAAGTCCGGCTTCGTTCCGCTCAAGTAATCGCCTGACCGGCGAGATGCAAGCGGTCAGAAAAACCGATTGAAGCACGCCGGCCGATCGCCCTCGATTCGGTCGGCGTTTCTTTTGCTCCAGAAAAGATCCAGCCTTTCCAAGGATCCCTCATGCTCAACTACAGATCAGCAGACACGCTGTTCAGAAGGGCCTCGGGCACCGTGGCGTGCGTGAGCGTGCTTGCGCTCACGGCCATCGTGCTCTTCCTGCTCGCACAGGGCCTTCCGATCTTCAAGGACGTTCCCATCGGGGACTTCCTCTTCACGACCGACTGGTACCCGACGGACGAACCGCCGGTCTTCGGTCTCGGCGCCATGATCGTCGGCTCCTTTGCGGCCGCCGTACTCACCGCCGTCATCGCCGTGCCGCTCGGCGTGCTCACCGCCGCGGCCCTTCACTGCGCGGTCCCCGCCTGGGCCGCCCGAATCCTCAAGCCCGTCATCGAGCTGATGGCGGCGCTGCCCTCGGTGGTCATCGGCTTCATCGGCATGGTGATCGTCGCCCCGTGGCTTCAGGAGACGTTCAACCTCCCGACCGGCCTCAACCTCTTCAACGCGGGCCTGATGCTCGCCTTCATGTGCATCCCGACGATCGCCTCGATTTCCGAGGACGCGCTCAGGAACGTGCCGGGCGCGCTTCGCGAGGCCTCGCTCGCCCTTGGCGCCACTCGCTGGGAGACGCTCTGCCGCGTCGAGCTTCGCTGGGCCATGGGCGGCATCGGCACCTCCGTCATGCTCGGCCTCTCGCGCGCCATCGGCGAAACGATGGTCGTGCTGATGGTGGCGGGCGGCGCGGGCATCATCCCCGAAAGCATCTTCGATCCGGTCCGTCCGATGACGGCGGGCATTGCGGCCGAAATGGCTGAGGCCGCCGTGGGCGGCGAGCACTACCACGCGCTCTACGCCGCGGGTCTGCTCCTCTTCCTGATCACCTTCGCCTTCAACCTCGCCGCGTGGTACTTCACGCGCCGTCTCTCCCTCAGGAGCGCATGATGAAAGATCTCAAGATGCGCAATCTCTCCGGCCTCGCAGGCTTCACGGTGATGCGCGGCGCCGCCCTCGTGTGCGTGCTCTCGCTCGTCTCGATGCTCGGCGTCATCTTCTGGAATGCCATGCCCGCCATGACCTGGGAGTTCTTCACCGAAGCCCCGCGCAACATGATGAGCGAAGGCGGCATCTGGCCCTGCATCGTGGGCACGTTCCTCCTCGCCGCAGGCGCCCTCGTGATCGCGCTGCCGCTCGGCGTCATGAGCGCCGTGTTCCTCAACGAGTACAACCTCGACTCGCCCGTCATCACCGTGATCCGCCTCTCGATCGCGAACCTCGCGGGTGTTCCGTCGATCATATTCGGCCTCTTCGGCCTGACGTTCTTCGTGGTCTTCTGCGGCTTCGGCGTGAGCCTTCTCTCCGGCATCCTCACGCTTGCCGTGTTGAGCCTGCCGATCATCATCAATACGACGGAAACGGCCCTCAAGCAGATCCCGCAGGACTGGCGCGAAGCCTCGCTCGCCCTGGGCGCCACGCGCTTCGAGACGATCATGAAGGTGATCCTGCCGAACGCGCTCCCCGGCATCCTCACGGGTGCCATCCTCGCGCTCGCCCGAGCCGCAGGTGAAACCGCCGCCGTGATGTACACGGGCACGGTCTTCTTCACCCAGAAGGACGGCGTCTCGCTCTTCGAGCCCGTCATGGCGCTTCCCTACCACGTCTACGTGATGGCCACTTCCGGCACGAACATCGAGGGCACCCGCCACCTGCAGTACGGCACCTCGCTCGTCCTCGTCGCGCTCGTCTTCCTGATGAGCCTCGGCGCCATCATCCTGCGCGAACGCCGCCGCTCCCGCTGAGACGGATGCGGCCGACATTGAACCGAATTTGAAAAGACACGAACATGACCAGCATTGATCTGAACAGCATGACCGCGATGAACCTTGACGGTCTTTCCACGAAGATCGCGGTGAACGACCTCAACGTGTGGTACGGCAAGTTCCATGCCCTCAAGCACATCACGCTCGCCATACCCGAGGGCCGAGTGACGGCCTTCATCGGCCCGTCGGGCTGCGGCAAGTCGACGCTCCTGCGCACCTTCAACCGCATGTACGCCCTCTATCCGGGCCAGCGCGCCGAAGGCGAGCTGATGCTCGACGGCGTCAACATCCTCTCGGGCACTATCGACGACTGCACGCTCAGGAGCCGCGTCGGCATGGTCTTCCAGCGCCCGACCCCGTTCCCGATGAGCATCTACGACAACATCGCCTACGGCATCCGCTTGCGCGAGAACGTCGCGAAGTCCGAGCTCGACGACCGCGTCGAGTGGGCCCTTAAGAAGGCCGCCCTCTGGAACGACGTCAAGGACAAGCTGCGCGAGCCCGGCACGAGCCTCTCGGGCGGCCAGCAGCAGCGCCTTTGCATCGCCCGCGGCGTTGCCGTCAAGCCCGAGGTCCTTCTGCTCGACGAGCCGTGCTCGGCCCTTGACCCGATCTCGACCGCCCGCATCGAGGAGCTCATTGAGGAGCTCAAGAACGACTACACGGTCGTCATCGTCACTCACTCCATGCAGCAGGCCGCCCGCGTCTCCGACTACACGGCCTTCCTCTACCTCGGCGAACTGATCGAGACCGGTCCCACGACCGACATCTTCACCCGTCCGCAGAAGAAGGCGACCGAGGACTACATCACCGGCCGCTTCGGCTAAAACGAAAGGAAACGACATCATGAACCACATCGTCAAAAGCTACGACCGCGACCTCGAGGAGGTCCTCGGCGAGGTGAGCGCCATGGGCAGGCTCGTGCGCGAGCAGCTCGTCAAGGCGGCCGACGCCCTCGAGAAGCTCGACGCCGACGAAGCCCGCTCCGTCATGACCCGCGACGCCGAGGTCAACGGCTACGAGGTCTCCGTCGACGCGAAGATCGAATCCGTCTTCGCCCGCCGCCAGCCTGCCGCCCGCGACCTGCGCACGCTCATCGGCATGAGCCGCGTCTCCGTCGACTTCGAGCGCATGGGTGACGAAATCCGCAACATGGCAGGCAGCGTCCTAGAGCTCAAGGGACTCGACGACTCTCTCCTTGAGAACCGCTCCGCCATCATCATGGCCGTCAACACGGTCGCCCACATGATCGACGACTCGATCCTCGCGCTCTCGCGACTCGACACGAACCTCGCCCGCGAGGTCATCGCACGCGACAGGCTCGTCGATGACGTCTATCGCACGACGCTCAGGAGCCTGATCGTGCACATGATGCAGGATCCGTCCTCCACCGAGGGCGCCATCGCGCTCACTTGGATCGGCCGCTCGCTCGAACGAACGGGCGACCACGTGAAGAACGTCTGCGAGGCCGTCATCTACATTGAGGAAGGTGCGGACGTGCGTCACGAGTTCTATACTGGCAAAATGGAATCCTGCCGAAACGGCTCTGCCGAAGGCTGATCCGCCCATCAACAATTGCGACAAGGCATCTATGGCAAAACTGCTCACCGTCGAGGACGAAACCGCCATCCGCGAGCTCCTCGCCTTCATCTGCGAGACAGACGGCCACGAGGTCGTCAAGGCCGCCAGCCTGGCCGAGGCGCGCGAAGCGCTGCGCCGGGGCGGACTCGACCTCATTCTGCTTGACGTGATGCTCCCTGACGGCTCGGGGTTCGACTTCCTGCGCGAAGTCCGCACCGACGCCGCCAGCGCCTCGGTGCCCGTCGTGATGATCACCGCCCGCGGCGACGAGGCCGACAGGGTCGAGGGACTGGACGCAGGCGCCGACGACTACGTCGTCAAGCCCTTCATGCCCAGGGAGCTCACCGCCCGCATCCGCGCGGTCCTTCGCCGCGCGAGCGCCGAGGGCAGGGCGCGCGAGTCCGCAGTGCCTCCCGCCGACGACCGCCAGGAGGAGATCGTCCGCTGCGGTCCGCTCCTCATGAACGAGACGCGCTTCGAGGCGACGGCCGACGGCATGCCCCTCAAGCTCAGCGTCAAGGAGTTCAGGCTGCTCCTGATGTTCGCCTCCCGTCCGGGACGCGTCTTCACGCGCGGCCAGCTCCTTGAAAACATCTGGGGCAACTCCTTTGTCGACGAGCGCACGGTGGACGTGCACATGCTTCGTCTTCGCAAGGCGCTCGCTGGCACGGCCGCGGAAAACCTCATTGAAACCGTCAGGGGTGTCGGCTACCGCTGCCGCCCGCTTGACTGACCTCCCGCAGGCACGCATCCTGACCGCCCCGCACGATCGAGCACGCGCCCATGCACAGGATTGAGAAAGGAGACACCATGCCCGAAGCACTGTCGGCTCGTGGACGCCGCACGCAGTTCCTCGGCATTCTGATTGTCGGGGGCCTCATTCTGGTCGCGCTCGTCTCGGCCGTCCTGTGGCTGAGCGTCGCGGCAGGCACGGCCGCGATCTTCTTCTGCATGGGCGTCTCGTTCTTCGCGCTTCTCGCCGTGTACGCGGGCAAGCTCATCGTGGACGAGGAGCGTTACATGCAGGCAAGGCTCGAGGCGCGCGACGCGCGCTACCGCCAGACGCTCGAGCTCTTGCCCGAGGGCGTCGTCATCCTCAAGGGCGAGGACGGCGTCATCGAATGGGTCAATACCATGGCGGGCGTTCATCTGGGAATCACGTCCGAAGACGTCGGCAGCGTCTTCACCGACAGGCTCATCGCCTCGCAGCCCGCCTTCTGCGCGTGGCTGCGTTCGCGCGACTTCTCGCGCCATTATGCGCTTGAGACCGCGGGCGGCTCCGTGCTGCTCGATGCGGCCGTCGTCGCGCCCGACGAGCGCCACACCATCATCGTCACGCACGACGTCACCGAACGCCGCCGCGTCGACGACATGCGCCGAGACTTCGTCGCCAACGTCTCCCACGAGCTGCGCACGCCGCTCACCGTCATCGCGGGCTTTCTCGATCTGGCGGACATGGACGTGCCGCCCGAGCTCAGAAAGCGCCATCTCGCCCTCATGCGCGACCAGACGGCCCGCATGAAGCGCCTCACGGACGACCTGCTGATGCTCTCGAAGCTCGAGAACAGGGACGAGCGGGGGACAGACCAGCCCGAGCTCATCGACATGTCCGCGCTCATCGACGACGCCGTGCGCGAGGGCATGGCCTACTCGAAGATGCAGCACAAGTTCGAGGTCGCACACGAGCCCCTTTCGCTTCTCGGACATCCCGAGGAGATCCGAAGCGCGGTCCTCAACCTCATCACCAACGCCGTGCGCTACACGCCCAGAGGCGGCCGAATCAGGGTGGTCTGGAAGCGCACGGGCACGGGCGCCGTCCTCACGGTTGCCGACACGGGCATCGGCATTCCGCCCGAGCACCTGCCCCGCATCACCGAACGCTTCTACCGCGTCGACAAGGGGCGCTCGAGGGACACGGGCGGCACGGGCCTCGGTCTGGCCATCGTCAAGCACGTCATGCGGCGTGCGGGAGGCGAGCTCTCCATCGAGTCGACTCCGGGCGAAGGCTCGAAGTTCATGCTCAGGTTCCCCGAGGAGAGGATCTTCTCGGGCCGCTATCTGTAGAACGGACGCGGCATCCTGCGATCGGAGCCCGTTCGGGCGCGCCCTTGCTGGCGCGATGGGCTAAAATCAGACGATCCAATTCACCGAAGTCCGCAGGATTTCCATGCACATTCTTGTCTCCAACGATGACGGCTACCGCGCGCCCGGCATTCAGGCGCTCGCGCAGGCCATGCGCCGTTTCGGCCGCGTGACGGTCGTCGCGCCCGACCACAACCACTCCGGCGCCTCCAATTCGCTCACGCTCAACCGTCCGCTCACCGTCGAGCATCAGGACGGCGACAGCCTATACGTGCTTTCGGGCACGCCGTCCGACTGCGTGCACGTCGCGCTCACGGGTCTTCTGCCGAAGCCCGACCTCGTCGTCTCAGGCATCAACTGCGGCGCCAACATGGGCGACGACACGATGTACTCGGGCACGGTCGCGGCGGCCATCGAGGGCTACCTCTTCGGCGTTCCCTCCATCGCCTTCTCGCAGATCGACAAGGGCTGGGCCGAACTCGACTCCGCCGCGAAGATTGCGCAGCTCGTCGTCGAGCGTTATCTTGAAAGCCGCGAGGACGAAAGGGCCGTTCTGCTCAACGTCAACATGCCCAACATGCCCGTCGAGGCCCTCAAGGGCATCCGCGGCACCCGTCTGGGCAAGCGCAACTGCGCCGAGAGCGTCATCCGCGAGATGAGCCCGCGCGGCTTTCCGATCTACTGGCTCGGCGCTGCGGGCAAGCCCGCCGACGCAGAGGAGGGGACGGACTTCTGGGCGACCTCCCACGGCTATGTCTCCGTGACGCCGCTGCAGGTCGACCTCACGAACTACAAGCAGGCCCCGACGGTCCGAGGCTGGATGGACGGCCCCGCCGTCTGAGATCCGCAAGGCACATTCAAGGGATAGAACGGAAAGGAAAGAAGGTTCAAGGACATGAACAAAACCGTACGCATTCTGTCGATCTCCGTCGCGGCCGCCGCCGCGGCCTTCCTGTCGGGCTGCTCCTCCGTGGACATGGGCCCGGCTACGGTCGTCGACCACTCCACCTACAGCGACGGCGCCGCGACCGCGCCCGTCCAGACGCCGAGCCTGCTGCCGGGCGGCATCGTCGACTCCGGCCGCACCCACACGGTGGCCGTGGGCGACACCATCTACAACATCTCCGTGCGCTACGGCCTCTCCGCCGAACAGCTCCAGCAGCTCAACGCCATCACCGATCCGACGCAGCTGCGTCTGGGGCAGGTCCTGAGGCTTCCCGCCTCCGTCAACGCGCCCCGCGCCTACACGGGCAATCCGCAGGTCCGCGTCAACCGTGTGACGAACGACACCGTGCTTGAGACTGCGCCGATCCGCAATGCCGAGACGGTGCCCGCTGCGGGTGAAACGACCGCCACCTCGTCGGCTGCATCCGCTGACGCCGCCGAAGCCGCCCGCAAGAAGGCCGAGGCCAAAGCTGCCGCCGAGAAGGTCCGCACCCAGGCCGAAGCGGCCAAGTCCCAGGCCCAGCAGAAGCTCAACGCCGTCACGCCGGGCCAGCGCATGATCTGGCCCGTGAGGGGCAAGATCAAGAGCGACTTCGCGAAGAACACCTTCGGTCTTGAGATCGCGGGCACGCAGGGCGACGTGGTCGTCGCGGCCATGCAGGGAGAAGTCATCTGGGTGGGCACGCTCAAGGGCTACTCGGGCACGCTCGCCGTCGTCAAGCACAGCCCGACGCTCATCACCGCCTACGGCGGCCTTGAGAACGTGGCGGTCTCCCAGGGCTCGAAGATCAAGTCGGGCCAGAAGATCGCCGACCTCAAGGGCGACACGCTGAGGTTCGAGGTCCGCGAGACCGGCAAGTGCGTCGATCCGCTCAAGTACCTCAACAAGCGCTGATCCTCGGAGAGTCAGTCAAAAAAGAGCGCCGGCTTCACCGCCAGGCGCTCTTCTTTTTGGTAAAGTCTCCTACCTGAATTTTTGAGGACGGCCGGATGAAGTCGGCCGCCCAGGGATCCCCGTTTTACATAGAGAGTCAAGAGTCATGGCACGACGCAAAGAGAAAACCCCCGAATACTTCACCGTCGAGGTGGAGCGCCTCGACCAGGAAGGCCGCGGCGTGGGTCATCACGACGGCAAGGTCGTCTTCATCGAGGGCGCCCTTCCGGGCGAGCTCGTCACCTACGAGCGCATCCGCAACAAGACCAGCTTCGAGATCGGCCGCGTCGCCCAGGTTCATCGCGAGAGCGTTCAGCGCGTCGAGCCCCGTTGCCCCAAGTTCGGCCACGGTCCCGGCAGTTGCGGCGGCTGCGCCATGCAGCACCTTGAGCCACGCGCCCAGGTCGCTTACAAGGAGCGCACGCTCATCGACACGCTCTGGCACATCGGCCGCGTTCGTCCCGAACAGATCATCACGCCGATCTACGGTCCGTTCTGGAACTACCGTCACCGCGCCCGCCTGACGGTCCGCGACGTCGCCAAGAAGGGCGGCGTGCTCGTCGGCTTCCATGAGAAGTCCTCCTCCTACGTCGCCGAAATGACGGGCTGCCACATCCTCACGAAGAACGTCTCCGACATGATCATGCCGATGCGCGAGCTCGTTTCCAAGCTCTCTATCCGCCAGCGCATGCCGCAGATCGAGGTCGCCGTCGGCGGCAACGGACGCACGGCCCTCGTCTTCCGCACGCTCGAGGAGCCGACCAATGGGGACATGGCCCTGCTCAACGCCTTCGGCGCCGAGCACAAGGCCGACATCTGGCTCCAGCCCAAGGGTCCGGACTCCGCCCACCCGGTCGATCCCGCCAACATCAACGCGCTCGGCCTCCAGCTTCCCGAGTTCGGCGTTCGCATCAACTTCAAGCCGACCGACTTCACGCAGGTCAACCATGAGCTCAACGAGACCATGGTGAGCCGCGCCGTTCGCCTGCTCGGCGTGGAACCCGAGCACAAGGTCGCCGACTTCTTCTGCGGTCTGGGCAACTTCACGCTCCCGCTCGCCACGTGCGCTTCGCACGTGACCGGCATCGAGGGCTCCGACGCGCTCGTCGCCCGCGCCCGTCAGGGCGCCGCCGACAACGGCCTCGCCGAGAAGACCGACTTCGTGGCCCGCAACCTCTTCACGTGGTGCGACCAGGACTGGGAGGCCCTCTGGAAGAAGATGGGCGGCATCGACCGCGTTCTCATCGACCCGCCGCGCGAAGGCGCCCTGGCGCTCTCCCGCGTGCTCGCCGCCACCGACAAGCGTCCCGCCCGTATCGTCTACGTCTCCTGCAACCCCGCGACGCTCGCACGCGACTGCGCCATCCTTCATCATGAGGGCGGCTGGCACATCCGCGCCGCCGGCATCATGAACATGTTCCCGCACACGGGCCACGTCGAGTCCATCGCCGTGCTCGAGCCGGGTCCCAGGCCCGAGAAGAAGTCCGAGGAGGCCGAGGCCATCGAGCGCCGCATCGCCGCCTCGGGTGACGACGACGTCAAGATGAACCTGTCGCAGTAACCTCAGACGGTTCCGTCCCGTCCCGCTGATGCGGGCTCGGGGAACGAGACTATCCAAGAGTCGAAGGAGTCGAAAATGTCGAAAAAAGCGCCGGACGCCATCGCGTCGCGGCGTTTTTTTCGCATTCCGGCTCATCGAACACGATGTTTTCCTGAGGCCTTTCACGGCAGGATCAAAAAACGCTCATGTTAAGTCGAAATATGCTCAACGGGAGGGTTACAATGGGCGAACAAAGCCCGTCATGCAAGGAGGAACAATCATGACCAGAGCCGCAGTCAGAGAAAGGGCGCAGGCCCGCCGCGCAGCCGATGCGGCCTTCAGGGAGGCGTTCGACGCCTACATGTTCGAATGCTTCGCCAAGCCCGGATTCAAGCTTGAGAGCGAGGCGCAGCTTGCCGAGCGTTTCGGCGTCACCCGCTACAAGGTTCGCAAGGCGATCGAGGCCCTTAATCAGGCGGGCGTGCTCGAGCGCGTCAAGCACGGCGGCTCCACCGTGAGGAGCGTCACGCCCGAGGAGCTTGCCGACCGCGCCGATCGTCTTCTGAGCGTCGCGGGGCTGCCCGCCGAGGAGTTCGAGGACGCCGTCTCCGATCTTGTCTGCGGCCTCGTGCCCGTCATCATGGACAAGGTCGACCCCGAGAAGCTCGCGGGTCTTGAGACCCTCGTCGAGACCGTGGGCGCCGCACGCACGCCTGCCGAGCGCCGCAGCGCCGTCTTCGACTTCCTGACGGGACTCGCAGCTGTCGACGGCAACCGCTACACCGCGCTCTGCGTGAGCCTTGCCGTCAGGCAGGCCGCCCGCCGCGAGGCCTATGACCTGAGGCTCGATCCCGCCGAGCTCGCCGCCGTCTGTCGCGGTGTTCTCAAAGAGCTGATGAAGGGGCGCCGCAAGAAGGTCGTGGCCGAGCTCGAGGATCTCTTCGGACTCGTGTTCCCGAAGCGCGCCGAGCTGAAGAAGGCCGAAAAGACGGAAAAGTCCGAGAAGGCTGAAAAGGGCGGCAAGTAGGACTCGTCCCGGAAAAGAAAGAGGGGCGCAGGCGGCATGGCGACGCCTGCGCCCCGTTTTTGGCGGGCGCAAAAAAGGCGGCTCGATCGAGCCGCCCGTCAGGCGCCTGGGCATTCACCTTGCGCGGGATGGCGTCACTTGGCGCGAACCCAGGAGTTCGGAGAGTTGAGCGAGATGTCGAGCAGGCGCTTGAAGAGGCCCATGGACATGCCGATGTGGCCGGCGGTGTCGCTCACGCGGGAATCGGGGACGGAGTCGGGCGCGGTGCCGTGAACGAGCGCGAGGAAGGTGCGGGCCATGGACTCCTTGTCGGCGCCGGGCGTGAGGGCCGCCTGCGTCATGCGCGAGCGGATCGTGCTGTAGCGGTCGAGATCCTCGGGGGAGAGCTTCGAGAAGAGCGGACGTCCGAGGGCTTGGTCGACGAAGGTCTGCATCT
>ULWG01014852.1_pt1 | contig 23632 bp, 14 predicted proteins | sample 1960141 | NCBI WGS metagenome assembly ULWG01 (sample SAMEA4835806, study PRJEB28245) | human gut metagenome | biome: gut microbiome; material: fecal sample | place: Denmark | collected 2008
GTTTCGATAACTGTTCCAGTAAAACAGCCGACTAGCGACAAATGCGCTAGTCGGCTGTTTGCAGTTTGCCAGTTGGCTGTTTATATTTTGCCAGTTGGCTATTTCCGGTTCTTGCATCAATCATCGCAAGTACTTGCATCTATCATCGTAAGTACCTGCATCAATCATCGTAAATACTTGCATTAATACACGCTATTTTGCTCGAAATGGGGTAAATTTACCACTTCGAGCAGAATAAACGCACGCTATTTTGCTCGAAATGGGGTAAAAATACCATTTCGAGCAGAATTTACTTAGCATTTACGAACCGATACTTCACTTTCGCCATCGGATAATTATCGTTCAGACAGCAGATGAATATCAATTTCTAATCATAAATTATTTATCCAACACACTTAAATTCTGATAGAACCAGACGTTCATCTGATTGGCTCCACGATGATTCCAGGCATAGTAAGGAATCAGAGTCAACACATTGTTCTTGACAGATACGCCATTGGCACCCTCTTCCAGAATCTGGGCATCAGCCTTGATAGCCTTGACAGAGAAGGCTGGAGCACCCTTGGTCTCGGTGTTCTGAATGCTGTAGTTATCCACCACAGAGAAGGCAGGCTTCTTGGCCATAACGGCACGGAGCACTGGCTCGTTCTGATTATCCACAGCCTCAGCGCAATATACCAATGGTCCACGCTCTACAGCAACCTTACCCTTATCATCTGCCACCTTGCCGTTAGCTACAACTGTACGGATAGGCATATCAAAATGGATACGGATGACATCGCCCTTCTTGATATTCTTGACAGGGAGATAACCCTTGTTGGCATCGAGATCAGCCTCTACAGCCTTGCCGTTTACGGTTACTGTGTAAGCAGGCTTCTCAGCATCGCTATACTTGTAAAGGTCGCTAGGTACTACCTGGTTGCGAACCCATCCAGGAATACGGACCAGGAGGTTGGCATTCTTCACGCCGCTCTTCTTCACAGCAATCTTGACATCGCCGTTCCAAGGATACTCGGTAGTCTCCTCCAGAACCACATCCTTGCCATTCACCTTGATGGTAGATGTATTACCGGCAAAGAGGTTTACATAGATGTTGTTGTCCTTCACACCATAGAGATAACCCGGCACAGAAGGGATGAAGCGGCTCAGGTTACTCGGGCAGCAGGCACATCCGAACCAAGGCTGGCGGGTGGTGTTGCCATCGGCATTGAAGGCATACTTACCATCGCTAGACAATGGGTTTGGATAGAAGAAACGACCGCCATCCATGCTCATACCCGAGATGACACCATTATATAAGGTACGCTCCATGCAGTCGATATACTTGCTCTCGCCGTGAAGGAGGAACATGCGCTCGAAGAGATAAACCATAGAGATGGCTGCACAGGTTTCATTATAGGCAGTCATGTTTGGCAACTCATAGTTCTCGCCGAAAGCTTCACCTGCATGACGGGCACCTACACCACCCGTAAGATAATATTTCTTGCCAACGATGTTTTCAAAAATGCGGTCGATGACCTTCATATAGGCAGAATCCTTGGTCAGGGCAGCCACATCGGCAATACCGGCATACATATAGCCGGCACGAACAGCATGACCTACCGCCTCTTTCTGCTCCAGGATAGGAGCCTGGCTCTGAGAATATGGGTTGCGGATATGGGTCTTGCCACGATAGTCGAGCAGATACTTAGCCTCATCCAGATACTTCTTCTCACCGGTCAGGGTATAGAGACGAGCCAAAGCCATCTCTGCAATCTGATGACCCGGAACGATGGTAGCCTGTCCTGGTTTAGGTCCAACCTCCTTTACCACGCAATCAGCATAACGCTTGGCGATATTCAGGAACTTGGTGCTACCCGTAGCCTGATAGTGAGCGCAGGCTGCATCTACCATGTGACCGAGGTTGTAAAGCTCGTGGCTCGCCTCCTCGTCCTTGACCCAACGCTTATTTCCCGACCACTGGTGTGGATGCTTTGGATTGATGGTACGGGCGGTATAGAGATAGCCATCTGGCTCCTGTGCCGCAGCTACCACATCGAGCACGCTGTCGATGTAAGCCTTCAACTTCTTGTTCGGATAAGTCTGTAGGATGTAGCTGGCACCTTCGATGGTCTTATAAACATCGGTATCATCGAAAGAGAAGCCCATGAACTTGCTCACATCCCACTCCTTGGTATCCAAGCCCGGGTGGTTAGGATGCTGCAAGGTATAGGCAGCCATCTCGAAGTTCTTGTAACGGTGCTCGCTCTCACATTTGCTGAAAGCCAATGACACGGTTACTTCTCGGGCAGCCTTCAAGCGGGCACCCCAGAAAGTATTCTGTGAAATCTTCACACTGGTGAATGGTACTTGAGTAAATGGATAACCATTGCCCAATGTCTTTGCATTCTTCGCCATGGTTGGCACAACTACGGCTGCCGAAAGCAATACTGCTGAAATTAATCTCTTCATTTTCAAATAGGTTTTATTAATTTTATATTATTGTTTGTTATTTCAGTTGCAAAGATAAGAAAACTTTCCGACTATAGTGTATAATAAACAATAAAAAGCAGGTAATTATCAGTCAAACACCTATATTTATATCATATTTAACGTTTTTTTTTGTTACAATCGTTTTTTTATCTTACCTTTGCAGCCAAATTAGAAATACAATAATATATCAAATATGAATCATCTTCCATACCGTGCCATCGCCCTTGATCTGGATGGCACCCTGACCAACCACGACAAGGTGGTTACCCCGAAAACCCGCGAAGCGCTGCTCCAGGCAGAAGCCGAGGGTGTTGTTATCATCCTTGCTTCAGGCAGACCGACCTACGGCATCGAACCGGTGGCAGAATGTCTGGAACTGGATAAGCGAGGCGGATACATCCTATCTTATAATGGCGGCAACATCGTGAATGCCAAGACTGGCGAAAAACTCTTCGCCCAGTTCCTGCCTGATGAGGTGATACCTATATTATATAGGTACGCGAAGGAGAAGAACCATGCCCTGCTGGGATATGCCGGCAACGAGATTATCACCGAGATGCCCGACGACCAGTATGTGAAGGAAGAATCGCGTATCAACAAGATGAACATCCGAAAGGTAGAAAACCTGTTCGAAGCCCTGGAGCCTCACCCAACCAAGCTCCTCATGACAGGCGACCCGGCAGATATGCTCAAGGCAGAAAACGAGCTTTCAGAGATTCTGGGCGACAGGATGGACATCTTCCGCTCAGCCCCATTCTTCCTGGAACTGGTTCCTAAAGGCATCGACAAGGCAAAGTCCCTGCTCCGCCTTCTGTCGAAAATCAATCTCACCCCAGCCGATATGATTGCTTTCGGAGATGGCTACAACGACCTGAGCATGCTGAAACTGGCAGGCATGGGTGTAGCCATGCAGAATGCAGCACCAGAGGTTAGAGCCGAAGCCGACTACATCACGCTTTCAAATGAAGAAGATGGCGTAGCTGCAGCTTTGGAACATTTCTGTAAAAAGGATTTTTAAAAGTAAAAAGGCTGAAGTTTCGCATGTGGTTCAAGTACGGGCTGAAGGCCCAAAAGCTCCTAGCCCAGGGCATCGCCCTGGGAATAATGGCAATCAGCAAGGCGCCCTGTAAGGGCAAAAGCTTTGTATATTGCCAGGTATTTGAAAGCTTTTGCCCTTACAGGGCGACAGGTTTGCGCCCATAAACACCCAGGGCGATGCCCTGGGCTAGGAGCTTCTGCCCTTTCAGGGCGTATGGGGCTTACTTTTTTACCTTTTTACTTTTCAACAATCAGTCCACCCTTAGGCTGCATTTCCACCTTCAGGTTTCCCTTCTTATCCACCTTTACGGTCTTCATCTGAGAAACAGGCCAGAGAGCCTTCTTGTCCTTGCTGGCAGTTTCATGATAATAGGTAACGCTCTTGCCGGCAAGCATTGGCAGATTCAGGGTGAGCTTCATCACCTGGTCGGTGCCGTTCAAACCGGCAACATACCATTTATCACCATGGCGACGGGCAACAACGGCATATTTTCCAGGATAACCGGCGATGAACTTGGTCTCATCCCAGGTAGTAGGAACGCTCTTCAGGAAATCAATCTCGTGCTGAGGAAGCTCAGAGAGATTATTCGGATAGATGGCGATACACTGGATAGCTGCCTGGTTCATGATAGCCGAAGCCATCTCGAAAACATCGGTGGTATAACGGCGATGACGACTCTTGTTATCCTTGGAGAGATACTTGTTCATGATGGTACCACCCCAATCCATCGCAGCCACGGCGTTGCGGCAGAATGGATGCATGGTCAGTTCAAAAGCCTCCTGCTTGGCATGATAATCAGAGAAGAATACATTCTCCGAAGCCAGTACAGCCTCGCTCGATACATAGTTAGGATACATGCGCTCCCAACCTCTTGGCAGGGTGCAGCCATGGAAGATAACCTGAATGCCATAATCGTTGGCATCGCTCAGGATGTCTTCATACTGCTGCATGGTATGCTGCTTGTCGCCACCGAAGAAATCTACCTTGATACCCTTGATGCCGATACTCTTCATCCAGGCCATCTCCTTCTTGCGGGCCACGATGTTATCCATGATGCCACGAGGACCCTGAGGTGCATCGTTTGCCACACCATTGGAATTATACCAGAGCATCAGACTCACATTCTTGCTCTGCGCATACTTGCTCAACTCTGCAATCTTGTCTCTACCAATCTGGGTATCCCAGAGCGCATCAACCAGCACATATTCATATCCCATGGTAGCAGCCAGGTCGATGAACTGCTTCTGGTCGTTATAGTTGCAGGATTCATCCTGCCAGATGAGCCAGCTCCAGGTATACTTGCCTGTTCCGTATTTCTGGGAAGCCTTGAATCTTGGCTCTACTACATCGTATGGAATGGTAGTCTCTACCAATGGCTTCAGATCTGAACCCACGGTGATGGTGCGCCATGGAGTGGAACCCGGAAGAATGAAAGCTGCCGATGTAGAACCGATGCCATCAGCCTCCTTCTCCATTGGGAAGGCTATCTGATAACCCTTTGCAGCATCGTAATCGCTGATATGACAACCCGGATAGTTGCCGTGAGTACCGGTCTCGCTGACCAAAACCCAGCCATCGCCGCCTACCTTGAAGAGGCAAGGGAAAGTATAGCCATGGCCATAACCCGACTTGGCTGTAAGAGGCTGATCCACCTTATAATCTTCTTCATAACTTGGTTTGGTGCGGGCAAAACCGATGAGCGGATCCGACTGTGGACAGAGGTAAGTGGTGGTTACCTTAGGAAGATTGAAGGCAGTCTTCTCCTCGTTTACGATGAGATGCTGAGCCTTCAGTTGATCAAAAGTATAACGGAAAGCCACATCGTTGTTGCTTACATTGAAGGTAACCGTCATCGGCTGCTTCTTGCCGTTGATGTATGTCACGTTGAGCTGGTTGGCATGATAATCTACATGCGAAACCTTGGCGGTGCGGAGGTCATAGCTCTTCTCCACCTTTATCTCATTCTTGCCCTGATAGGTCAAGCCCTGACTGAAATCGCCTACATCGGCAAGGAGTCCGAGCTGTGATTCCTCCATCATTCGCTTGCCTGCATAGTCGATGGAATAATAGAGTTTACCATCGCGGTCTTCTACCACGACATTCAACTTACCATCAGGAGAACTGACAGTATTCTTCTCTGCGTATGCACCGATGCTCGCCATCAATGCCAGCGCTACTACTAAAACGTTTTTCTTCATTTCCAGATAAAAGTAATTAGTTTATTTGTTACTATGTTTTTATGCCGCAAAGTTAAGCAATATTATCGAATAAACAAAAATTAAACCGAATTATTTTGTACTTTCTTCAAATAATAGTAACTTTGCACGAAATAAACTATACACATATCAGCAGTTATGTTACAACTTGACAATTTCTATAAGGCTCGCTTCGTGCTGAGCAAGGTAATAAGAAAGACTGAGCTGGTTCACACGCCAAGAATCAACCCAGAGAGTGATGTTTATTTGAAACCAGAGTGCCTGCAGAAGACCGGTTCGTTCAAGATTCGTGGTGCTTACTATAAGATTTCACAACTCACCGATGAAGAAAAGGCGAAAGGTGTGATAGCCTGTTCTGCAGGCAACCATGCACAGGGTGTAGCGCTGGGAGCTACAGCCATGGGCGTCAAGAGCCTCATCTGTCTGCCAGAAGGCGCTCCTATCTCTAAGGTAGAAGCTACCAAGCGACTGGGTGCTGAAGTCTGTCTGGTACCTGGCGTTTACGATGATGCCTACCAGAAGGCGCTGGAACTGAGAGATGAGCATGGCTACACCTTCGTTCATCCTTTCGATGATGAGAACGTCATTGCAGGTCAGGGCACCATCGGTCTGGAGATTCTCGACCAGTTGCCAGATGTAGAAGCTGTCGTCGTTCCTGTAGGTGGCGGCGGACTTATCTCTGGTGTAGCCTTTGCCATCAAGTCGCTGAATCCTAACGTCAAGGTATATGGTGTTCAGGCAGAAGGAGCAGCAAGTATGGTACAGAGTCTGCACGATCATAAACAGGAGAAGTTGCCTTCTGTAGCGACCGTTGCTGATGGTATTGCCGTAAAGGAACCGGGCAAGATTACTTTTGAAACCTGCTCCAACTATGTTGACGAAATCGTAACCGTGAGCGAGGATGAGATCTGTGCAGCCATCCTGAAGCTCATAGAGAGTGAGAAGATGGTAGCCGAAGGTGCCGGTGCGGCCAGCGTGGCAGCCGTGATGTACAACAAGGTTCCGGTGAAGGGCAAGAAAACCATCTGCGTGGTAAGCGGCGGTAATATCGACGTAACCATCCTGAACCGCGTCATCACCCGTGGTCTTGCCAAGAGCGGCCGTCTCTGCACCATCGAGATGGAGCTGGATGACAAACCGGGCGAATTGGTAGAGGTCTGCTCTGTCATCGCCGGATTGGGTGGCAACATCACCGGTGTTCACCACGACCGTTCTGCCAACCGCAACAAGGTGAATGCCTGCGTGCTCCGCCTCACCATGGAGACTCGCGACGAGGAACACGTAAAAGAAATCAAGGAGGCTTTGGAATCAAAGGGATTCCATCTCTGGATAGTATAACCGTGCAGAGACTTACAAAAATCCACAAAATATAAAAAGAGGGTGCGCCGTCAGTTGATAGCGCATCCTCTTTTTATATATCATTAAAAGCTTTATTACCATCAAGCTCTTTTGTTATTGAGCTTTATCTTTAATAGAGCTACTTTACTTCCTTGAGCAAGCAAGGGCGAACCTTCTCGGTTACACCAGCTTCCTCAGTAATCACGGTAGTGAGAGGCTTGAGATCGGCAGCATTCTTTGCCACCATCACCTTGTAATCACCAGCCTCAACCTGCCACTGACTATCAACCTCATTGAAAGAAGCCAGGTTCTTGTATGGGATGTCGATAGTAACTGTCTCCGACTCACCAGGCTGCAAATTCTTAGTCTTGGCGAAACCACGAAGTTCCCTGGTTGGTTTATCCATATCCTTGCCAGGAGCTGCCACATATACCTGAACAACTTCCTTACCAGCTACCTTACCAGCATTCTTCACAGTCACCAGGACCTTGATATTGCCCTGTGCATCCTTCGTTACCACAGGTTTGCCATACTTAAAGGTAGTATAGCTCATACCATAACCAAAAGGAAAAGATACAGGCACATTCTTAGTCTGGTAATAACGATAACCTACATAAACGCCATCATTATACTCGGTGTAATCCACATTCTTCACGTTACCCTTGCTACCGATGCCCTTGCCCATAAACATACCAAGCACATCATCAACCTTGACAGTCTCAGGGTTAGGGAAATCAGCCTTAGAAGGAACATCGTTATAACTTACAGGCCATGTCATAGGAAGACGACCAGAAGGATTCTCCTTACCCGCCAAGATGTCAGCAACACAGTTACCACCCTCCTGACCAGGCAACCAAGACAACAATACAGCATCAGGACCACCAATCCAACTCTTGGTCTCAACAACGCCACATACATTCAAGATGACAACCACCTTCTTACCGGCCTTATGGAAAGCGTTGCAAACGCCAGAAATCATATCCTTCTCCTCCTTGGTGAGATTGAAGCTATCAGAAATCTTTCGATCCAAGAACTCACCAGACGACTTACCAATAGTGATGATTGCCATATCGTTGTTTTTGACGGCAGCAGACATATTCAATTCAGCAAGGCTCATCTCAGGGATGAAGTGACCAGGCAAGAAAGCCTCCAAAGGATTCTTTGGCTTTGGCAAGTTCGCCTTTGCCTTTGGAGCATACTCTATGTATGCCTTACGGATATCGTCATCCACCTGATAGCCAGCATTCTTCAAACCATCCAACAAACTTACCACATAAGCATGGTTAACATTGCCAGAACCAGTACCACCAGCTATGAAATCATAAGAAGTATTGCCGAAGAGAGCTATGTTCTTAATCTTCTGAACGAGTGGCAATACATTCTTGTTATTCTTCAACAACACCATTCCCTCGGTAGCGGCATTGCGAGCTACCAAAGCATGTCCCTTCAAATCAGGGTTGTTGTCGGCAACATACTGCTTGAAACGAGGAGTCTGCATGATATACTCCAAGATATGGCGCACATTGCGGTCGAGGATTTCCATAGACAGGCGACCATTGAGCACAGCCTTGCGAATCTCCTTCACCTGGTCTGCCTTACCAGGCATCAACAGGTCGTTACCCGCTTCCATCTGGGCAGCTGCGCTAATACCACCAAACCAGTCGGTCATCACCATACCCTTGAATCCCCACTCATGGCGAAGAATCTCTGTTATCAAGTCACAACGCTCACTAGACATCGTACCATTGATGAGATTGTAAGAAGTCATCACTGTCCAAGGCTGAGCCTCCTTGATAACAATTTCGAAAGGTTTCAAGTAAATTTCACGGAAAGTACGTGGATTACCGATAACATTGTTACGAGTACGATTGGTCTCCTGGTTGTTCAGTGCGAAGTGCTTCAACGAAGTACCGACATCGTTGCTCTCGATACCATTCACCATAGCAGCACAAATGGTACCAGCCAACAATGGGTCTTCTGAATAATACTCAAAGTTACGACCACAAAGAGGATTACGCATAATATTGGTAGCAGGTGCCAACAAGACATCTACGCCATAATGCTTCACCTCGTCTCCCATAGAGGTACCTACGGAATACACCAAGTCTTTGTTCCAGGTAGAGCTCATCACAGTAGCCACAGGGAAGTGGGTACAATAGAACGTCTTGTCGGTATTCTTGCGCTTAGGGTCGATGCGAAGACCAGCAGGGCCATCGGCTACAACCGTAGCAGGAATGCCCAGACGCTCAATACCATTCACCTGACCTGCGGCACCCTGTACCAACTGACCTTGGTTACCAATGGTAGCCTCCATCTGGCTCTCATACTTACCCGTAGAACCTACCACCAACTGAATCTTCTCATCGAGAGTCATCGCATTGATGACATCCTGGATAGGAGACACACCCAACTTCGGATTCTGTGCTTGCACTACGAAAGTCGCAGAAAAAAGCACACATGAAGAAACTAATAATTGTTTTATCATTGTCTATACCTTGTTTTAAAAAAAATATTTTATTAAGCTATTACTTGAAAAACTTATTTTATCATTTGAAAATCTTCTGTGCGAACTCTGTAAGATACACACGCCAATTACGCCAGATGTGTCCACCCTCCGTCTCCAGATAGGTATATTTATACCCCTTCTCATCGAAGTAGCGACGCAAGTCTGCACTGCTCTTGTAGAGGAAATCGGTCTTGCCCATACCAATCCAATATAACTTTGGCTTGTTCTTAAACAGAGTAGCCAACTGTGTCTTAGCCTCCTCATTCCCCTGCAACTGCTTGTAGAAGTCATTACGGAAATCGCCAGTAGTACTCACATGCAAACCTGCAGAGAAGAGCCCGATGTAATCAAACTTGGTAGGGAAACGACGAGAGATATCGAAAGAATGACCACCTCCCATAGAGAGTCCACAGATGGCACGATGAGCCTTGTCCTTAGCAACCTTGTAATGGTTCTCCACATAATTCATCACATCAGGGAAACTCTCATCCATGGTGGCAGCTGGCTTGGCACCTTGATAGCCATAGAAAGAAGGAATGTATTGACCTGCCGACCACTCACCTGGAGCTGCCTGGCAATTAGGATTGCCATTGGTCATCACCACGACCATAGGCTTAGCCTTACCTGTGGCAATCAAATTATCAAGAATATGCTGTGCACGACCTAAAGTAGTCCAAGCATCCTCATCGCCACCAGCGCCATGGAGCAGATAGAGTACAGGATAATCCTTGCCCTTGTCATAACCTGCTGGAGTATAGACCGTCATACGACGCTGCATCTTGAGTGTAGGACTATCATACCATACCTTAGACACATTTCCGTGAGGCACTTCGTTAACGGTATAGAGGTCACCACAATCACCTTTCTTGTCTGAAAGAATGAATATATTGGTTTCTGAGGTAATATCACGAGTGATATACACGCTTCCCGGGTCAACGATCTTCACTCCATCCAAAAGAAAATTGTAAGAATACAACTCAGGGGAAAGCAATTGGCTGGTAAAAGTCCAAACACCCTTTTCATCTTTTTTCATATCAGCTACTCCAGGAGCATCATACTTTCCCAATGGTGTATCAATGGTTTTCGGTGCCAGGAAATCACCAGTAACCTGCACCTTTTGGGCATTAGGAGCCTTCAAGCGGAATGTTACGGTATGGTTGGCATTCACCTCGGGTGAGATAACAGGAGCATTGTCAAACAAAGCCTGTTGGGCAAAACTGCCAAGACTCATCAGCAAGGCAGTTGCCAAGAATGTAATTTTCTTCATTGTTATCTAATTTTAATAATTGTTAGTCTCATTCTATAGAAGGTCTCCTAAGATTTAGAAGACCTTCCAGCTAATTATTAGAATATTTTTTGGGCAAATTCAGTGAGATAGATTCTCCAATTTCGCCAAATATGTCCCCCATCAGTTTCCATATAGGTATATTTGTATCCCTTGCTATCCAGTTTCTTTCGAAAAGCGTTGTTGTCCCTGTAGAGGAAATCGGAATTACCTATGCCTATCCAGAAGAGCTTTGGCTTGGCGGCAAACAAGTCTGCCAACTTCTTGTCGAAATTGTCGTAGATATACTCATTGGCTCCATCGCTCCTCTGTTCCTTGCCGATGGCTGCGGAGAACAAGCCTACATAGCCAAAGGTCTTAGGATTGTTGATGGAAATGTAAAGGGAATGGAAGCCACCCATAGACAAACCTGCTATGGCACGGTTCTGACTATTTGCCAAAGTGCGATAACGGGCATCCACAAACTTCACTACCTCAGGGAAAGATACCTCGAAAGAGCCCTCCATGGTCTTAGGCAATCCCAATGTAGGAACTATCAGATTATCCGAAGTCTGTCCTGGAGCTGCCTCCTGAGAGATATTGCCATTGGTCATGACGACGATCATTGGCTTCGCCTTGCCTTGCGCAATGAGGTTATCGAGGATTTGCGAAGCACGTCCCAAATCCATCCACGCTTCCTCGTCGCCACCGATGCCATGCAAGAGATAAAGCACAGGATATTTCTGCTTGCTGGTCTCGTAACCTGCAGGAGTATATACTGTCATACGACGAGTAAGGCCAGCTTTGGCATCATCATACCAGACCTTTGATACGGTTCCATGCGCTACCTTGTTGACCTTGTAGAGATCTGCCTTTCCCCCACCTATCAAGAAATAGTTGGAAACGTTGGCGATGTCACGCACGGTATAGACGTTGAGATGGTCGGTAACACTGGCGCCATCCACCATCATTGTATAGCTATAAAGCTCTGGTGCCAAAGGAGCAGTGGTTGTAAAAGACCACACACCCTTCTCATCCTTCTTCAAATCGGCTACTCCAGGCATATCATACTTACCCATCGGGGTATCAACTTTCTTGGTTGGCAAGAAGTCACCTGTTATCTGTACTTTATGTGCCTCTGGTGCCATGCAGCGGAAAGTAACGGTCTTGTCTGCATGAATTTCTGGAGATAGAGGCATCTGTCCTCCGAACAAGGCTTGCTGTCCGAAGGCAGATCCACAAATCGCACACAATGTTATTGCTAATATCGAAAATCTTTTCATTGGATATAACGTTTTACTTTTTATATTAATTACCAAAACTCTATTATCTTTTTCAACAACTGTTGATTATTCAAAAACTATTGCTTGATTAAAGGTATCTACCTTCCTATTCAAGGCTTTACTTGGCGATGGCAGCAAACTTAATCTTAAATGATCCTTTACCAGCCGCTCCATCTACACCACTCTGGGTTTCAAGGTCAGCGCCCTCGAATGAGAATAAGTCTTGTCCCTCTGCATCCTTAGCGGTAGAGATGATGATCTTACCTACCGTAATGTATTGTGCGACACCAGCCTCATCCACGAAGTAACTACCACCTATGGCATTGTATTGAGGGAAAGCATAACCATTGCCCATCAACCAAGGCTCTGAAGCATTCCCTTGAATGGTATATTCACCAGCCAAGTCTGTATTACCGAGCTGATTGGCATTCACGGCTTCCAGATGAGCAGCAGGCTGACCTGCTGGATTTTTGATAGAGATGATATACTTGGTAGCATTAGGATTCACGACGACAGGAGCACCCGTTGACCAATCGACGATCTGAGTTGGAGCGATAGTAAGAGTATAGCCCGATGCCTCTGGGTCATCTACTCCCACCTCGAATGTCAAATTGCCATGGTAATCGAGTTTCACACGCTTGCCAGCTTGGTTGGTGAACAAACCACTGAAATAATATACACCTCCATAGATGGTGACATCGAGGCCGCCACTCTGCATAGCCTCACCATTCACCTTTACCACACAAGTCTTATTGGCAACTTTGTTAGATACTTCATAAGTAGCAGAAGGCAAAATCCACTCGCTACTTCCGAAATTGACAGTCACATCATTGCCTTGCGCATCCTTGATATCCACGTTGAGCGACTTGATACCTTTTCCCAACTTTGTGGTGGGCTGTACGGTAGCTTCATTAGAATGACAAATCAGCATATCGCCATACACACCTTGCAAATCATCAATCGCATCATTGTTGCAGGCGGAAAAGAACAAACCTGTTACAATTAGCCCAAATATAAAGCCTAAATATTTTTTCATAATTTCGTTTCTTTAATAATGAGTTATTGAGAAATGGCCCATCCATCATTTTGTTTGATGTTAGGGTTCAGTTCTATTTCCTTGAGAGGAATAGGCAGCAACTTGTGCTTGTTCTGGAAACCATAAGAAGAGTTGGTGTAATCCCAAGTCACCCCCTTGGAGCTGAAGTTAGGAATTTGCTTGCCCTGTGTGCCAAGAGCAGCCTCAGCATCACCCCAGCGCACCAAGTCTTGATAGCGGACAGATTCCAAGCAAAGTTCCAAGCGCTTCTCTGTCTTGATGTCATCCAAGGTTACGCTAGTCAAAGGAGTCTCCTTGGCACGTTCACGAATCTGGTTGATGTCATAGAGAGCCTTGTCTGGCTGACCAGCCTGTAAGTTAGCCTCGGCAGCCAACAGCAACACCTCTGCATAACGCATGATGCGACGGTCGGTATACTGAAATCCCTGAAAATAAGATGCATCCATGATACAGTCAGATTTCAACGGGCGATTCTTGAACATAAAATATCCCTCACATCCATAGACAGCCATACCTGGCGAAACTTTTGCGCCATATTCTGCCATTTGGCTTTCATTCAGCATCGTATGCTTGAGGCGATAACCATCAGGACCTTCAGCCTTAACAAAAGCATCGTACAAGGACTTACGAGGATTCAAAAATCCGTATGTACCCTGGGCAATTTCGTTGGCAGCAGTACCGCTCATATTGAAATAGGCTGTACGCCATCCCTGCATCAAGAAGGTCATGTCATATTGGCTCCAAGTTTGCTCTTGGTCGTTGCGCCACTGGAGTTCCAACATCGACTCACAGTTGTTGTTGTTGACGGCATGAAACTGCATGTCATAGTCGCCACGGAAGAGGTCGTACTTCTTGGAATCCACCACCTCATTGAGTACGGTTGCTGCCTCTTGATACTTTTTCTGGAAGAGATAAGCCTTGCCCAAATAAGCCTTTGCCACTTCCTGGGTAACACGCATACCCGTCTCCTGATCGTCCTTGTTCTTCTTGGAAGGCAAGGCATTCATGCTGATGGCATCATTTAGGTCTGACTCTACAGCTGCCCAAAGAGCCTCAGGTGTGCTGTTGCCTTGGCGATATTCACCAGGTTCCAACAAATGATCTACGAGAGGAGCTGTACCCCACAAAGTGACAAGTTCGAAGTTTGCCCAAGCACGGAAGAACTTTGCCTCTGCGATGGCACGTTTCTTGGCAGGAGTATCGTCTGCCACCTTCTCAATGACCAAGTTAGACTGGTAAATCAATCCATACAAGCCAGAGAACACACCTTGTATCATGCCATTGTCTGTGCCATAGGTATATTCGTTCAACTGCTCTAAGGAGGTGTTGTCGCCACGCTGACCACCACCGCACCATACATCGTCAGAAAGGAGATTCTTGATAAAGAACCAGTTGTAATACAATCCTTTCAGGCTGGAATACATGGAAGCCACAGCTTGCTCTGTCTGTTCATCAGTCTGGTAGAAATCATCCTGGCCGCCCATGTTTCCATGTTTCGCTATGTCGAGTCTGCTCTCACAACCGGCAAACAAAGCTGCCACTACGAGGAGCAAACTATATATGATATTCTTTCTCATAATACGCAAAATCATTAATAGATGAATAATTTGTATTGTCTAAAATTCCAAGTTGAAACCCATGACGACTTTCTTTGCCATAGGATAAGCACCCTTGTCGATGCCCATACCACTGGTGGCATTGGCTGAAGCCTCTGGGTCGAAGCCTGGATACTTGGTGATGGTGAAGAAATCATCAAGTGATACATAAAGGCGAAGGCTGTTGATAGCCACCTTCTTTAAGAGATGCTTTGGCAAGTTGTAACCCAACTGGATTTGCTTGATCTTGAAATAAGAGCCATCATATACCATGGCACTTGAGCAAGCGTACTTATCCATGTTGTCAGCACCTGCACGTGGCTTGGTTCCATTAGGATTCTCTGGAGTCCAACGGTTGTCATAGAATACCTCTTTCAACTTGTTGACCATCTGATAGTCAGGGCGGTTGATACAGTTGAAAATCTTATTGCCAGAAGCTCCACTACCGAAGAGGGTAAAGTCGAAGCCCTTATAGGCCGCTGTCAAGGTGATACCATAGGTGAAGTTAGGAATGGCATTGCCGATGTCGGTCAAGTCACCATCAGAGATGTCACCACTGTTGTCCAAGTCGGCAAACTGAGGATTACCAGTCTTTGGATCAACGCCAGTGAACTTATAGCCACGGAAGTAATAAACAGGATAGCCCTGCTCAAAATAGGTGATGGTGTAAGTATGGAAGTTAGAACCTGGCAAACGAGTGATGGAAGGGTCGATGTAAGTTACCTCGTTCTTCAAGGTAGCGAGGTTGCCACGGATGCCATAGCTGAAGTCGCCGATATTGTCACGCCAACCCAACTCAAACTCGAAACCCTTGTTGCTTACATTACCTGCATTCATTGGAGAGGTGGAACCTCCGATAACCAATGATGGGGTTGTGCCGTTTACCAACAAGTCCTTGGTTTTCTTGGTGAAGTAGTCGATGCTGAAGTTCATGCGTCCCTTAAACAAGAGACCATCGATACCGAAGTTGGTCTGCTCAGAAGTCTCCCACTTCAACTCGTCATTACCCATGGTAGAAGGGCGAACCACTTGTGTATAGTTGTTTCCACCCACCAAAGGATAAATGCCACTCTGTGCCATATCGGTGCTGTAAGCATAACCACCCAAGGCAGCTAAACTACCATTCTGACCCCAGCTGGCTCTCAACTTCAAGCTCGTAACCACGTCACGCAAAGGAGCAAAGAATTTCTCCTCGGAGATAGTCCAACCAGCAGATACAGCAGGGAAATATCCCCAACGATTGGTAGATGGCAACTTAGATAAGTCGGCAGCATCTGCACGGAGAGAAGCCTGCAAATAATAGCGGTTCATGTAATCATAGCTCAAACGTCCGAAGTAAGAGTACTTGGCAGAGCGAGTTTTTTCACCACCGACACCCTTGGTGGCAGAGGCAGAAGCATAGTTGAGGAAGAAGAACAACGGATTATTTTTCTTGACTGCGTCCTCTTTGTTTGCAGCCAACGAACCATTTACATAATCGTAGGTAGATTCTTGGAAAGAGATACCTGCCATGGCATTGATGGTATGCTCGCCAAACTTCTTCATGTAGTTGGCAAAGTTCTCCCATTGATAATAGATGGAAGTAGAGGATGAGGCACTATAGTCCACGAAATCGCGAGACTGTGTAGCGTTGCCATAGAAAGGAAGTGAAGCCGAAGAACTGCGAGTACCAGAGAGACGATAGCCCAAACGAGAGGTGAGCACAAAGCCCTTGAATGGCTTGAAGTCGGCATAGATAGAACCGTTGACATTGAATCCACTGTTGCGAGATATGCCATTGTCACGCATGATGAATGGGTTGTATTGCTCACCTGCATAGAAAGCAGACACACCATAGTAGTTACCATTGGCATCTGTCAAGAGGTGCTTGCCATCGGCCAAAGCTTTTGCCATGTGGGCTGGGAGATTATCTGGAGCATAGGTGACAGGAGTCAAAGGATCCATCTGAAGCACAGCTGTCAACATGCCACCATACTCATTGTTCTCAGAAACAGAGCGAACATTATATTTTTCAATCTGATTGGTTGTACCCACCTTGAGCCAAGGCTTGATCTGATATTCCGCATTGATGGTAGCGGTCATACGGCGATAAATGTCATTATCGCCTTTTACCATACCATTATTATCAAGATAGGTGAGAGAAAGGTAATAGTTGCCGTTCTGGTTGCCACCATTGAAACCTATGTTATGCTTCTGCATGTGTCCCTTGCCATAGATGGCATCTACCCAAGAGGTATTGGTCTTGCCATCCCAGTTCTTCAAGAGGTAATCCTCTGTGAAAGTCTTGCCTTCCTTCATATATTGGATATACTCCTCTGCATTCATGAGCTTGGGCACCTTGGCTAAGCTTTCTGTGGTGTACTGAAAATCATAGGTGATTCTGCCTGAGCCCACTGTACCTTTTTTGGTGGTGATGAGAACCACGCCATTACCAGCCTCTGCACCATATATGGCAGCAGAAGCGGCATCCTTCAACACTTCCATGGAAGCAATATCGTTAGGGTCAAGACCACTGATATCACCCAAGCGTACACCATCTACTACGTAGAGTGGGTCAGAAGAAACGTTGGAAGAGTAACCGCGAATACGAATGGTTGGAGAGGAACCTGGGGCAGATGATGATGAGATGACCTGTACACCTGCTGTTTTACCTTGCAAGGCAGACTTGGCATTAGTGATGGTACGATTCTCGATATCCTCTTTCTTCACCTGAGAGATGGCGCCTGTTACAGAACTCTTCTTCTGAACGCCATAGCCTACAACCACCACATCGTCGAGTACCTTATTGTCTTCACTTAATGTAATTTTGAGTCTGGAAGAGTTGGCTAATACCTCTTTATTCTTATAGCCAAGATAAGAGAAGATAAGGGTCTTACCTTTTTGCACCTGGATCGTAAAGTTACCATCCATATCAGTTACAGTACCACCCTTGTTGTCTCCCTGCACACGCACGGTAACACCAATCAAAGGGTCGGCATTTTGGTCAACTACGAGACCAGCGACTTTCATCAGTTCCTGCGCCAAGGCAGCAGAACCGGAAATCATTAATAAGAACACGAAGGTTAGGAACCTTCTGTAATCATTCATTTTTCTCATAGATTTTTCTCATTAAGATAATACTTTATTAGTTGAGCTTTTATTCTTGTAAATCTGTTAATTGTTTACGGCTGCAAAGGTAGTACTTTTTATCATACACCTTTTTCTAACTTGTTTTTTTGTGTTACGTTTTTGTTCAAAATGGGGTTTTCTATATGTTCAAAAACTTGCTTATTTGTTTAAAAAGCCTTATAATCTTTGTATATATCAGGGTTTTATAGTACTTTTGCAGCTACAATCAAAACCATCGATTATGAAACGAACAAAGATATTTTATAACGTACTCATTCTCTTGGCAACCCTTCTTCTGACTGCTTGCCAGGAACAAAAAGACATCCCCGAAGTCTCTTCACCTGAGAAGAACCTCGTCCTGTCTGATCATATCTCCAACCAAAAGGTGATGAGCATCTGCGAAGACAAATATGGACAAATCTGGATAGGTACCTTCCGTGGTCTCAACAAGTATGATGGCAACCAGTATCACCAATACTACTGCGTGGACGATTCACTGGGATTGCCCGACAACCATATTACCCACATTTTTCGTGACTCCCACAACCGACTCTGGGTAGCTACCGTCAACGGCGTATGCCTATACCAGGCCAATGGCAATTTCAACCGAATAAGTATCAATGGCACTAACAAGAACATCGAAAAAATCCTGGAAGACAAGGAGGGAAGAATCTTCTTCCTCACGATTACAGACCTATATCAATATGACGAAAATACCAACACAGCCATCATCAGGCTCTCCAAGATGCTGGAGAAGAACTGCTATAATATCTCTTGCCATATAGACCGAAAAGATGTGATGTGGATTGTTACCCCTTACTCTGTCAAGGGGTATCGCACCCAAGACCTCAAACTTATCGCCCAAAGCCCAGTACAGAATTATCCCATCGTCTCTTTTCTCCTCGATGGGCATCAGCTCTACCTCTCTGGCTACAATGGAATGCAGTTCTTTGATACGAACACCCGGAAATGGCAACATCTCCCTGCAGCCTTGCAAGGCTTGCAAATCCCCAACGACATGGTCAACTGCATCCATCCCTATGGTGCAAAAGGCAATCTTCTGCTCAGCACCACCAAGCACGGATTATTCTATTTCAATGCCCAGGAGGGAACCATCCTGACACAAAGCGACAAGAATTTCCCATTCGAAGTGCCTGATATGCAAGTCAACAAGATATTAACCGACTCCAAGGGCAACCTTTGGCTCGGGTCTGAAGACGATGGTGTAAAAACCATCTACAGATACAAGGATATGTTTAACAGCATGCCTGCCCTTCAACGTGCCATCGGCAAACAGCCCGTACTCTCCGTAGCCGCCGACAGGAATCACCACCTTTGGATTTCTACCAAGAAGAACGGACTCTATATGTATGACTTGCAAACCCAGCAACTCAAGGACATACCGATGGTTTCCTACAGCAACGGCAACAAGAAGAATGCCACCACCAACATCTTTGTGGATAGCAGCAATCATCTATGGCTAGCCAATGGCGACCATGTGGCAAAGTGCCAATACGATGGCAACCATCTCAACAAGGTAGCCTCCTACCCTTGCTTCATGCCTATAGACATCAGCCAAGATTCAAAGGGAAACATCTGGGTATCCACGGCATCCGTCAACATCTACTGCATTTCAGCACAAAGTGGAGAGATGACCAAAAAACAACTCTTCCCTACCACTTTGTGCTTCATTCCCTGCATCATGCACTTGCAGAATGACAACATGCTCATATCAGCCTTCTACAAACCCATCCTCGAAATGAATGGAGACAACTTCGATGTCCAAGAGTTTAAAGTGAATCCGGATGACTGGAAGAAGTGCATCAAGCGAAGTGTGTATATCCCAACCAAGAACTATCAAGACCGCAAGGGCAACATCTGGTTGGGTACAGTTACCAACGGACTCTTGAAGTATGACGCAAAGAGCCACAAGCTGACCACCATAGCAGGAATCTCCTGCTCCGACATTTCAAGCATAGAGGAAGATAGAGATGGAAACATTTGGGTCAGTACGCTGTATGGACTCAACAAGATAGATGGAGAAACAGAAAAGGTAACCACCTACAACGAGGCTGACGGTGTAAAAGGCTTCCAATTCTATGATAGGGCATCGTGCAAGCTATCAGATGGAACACTCATCTTCGGCGGTACCCAAGGACTCACCATCTTCAATCCACAAAACGTAAACACGAACCAACAGATAAGTCTGCTTTTCGAAACACTCAAGGTACATAATGAGATTATGCTTCCTGGTAAGAATGGATGTATCGAGGAGAGTATGGAAGAATCACCCCATATCCACCTAAGCTACAAACAGAACAGCTTCAGCATCGCCTTTTCTGCCATCGACTACAGCGACTACAAGCACATCCATTACTTCTACCAAATGGCAGGTTTCGACAATACATGGATTGATGCCGGCAATAACAACGAGGCGTACTACTCTAATCTGCCTGCTGGCAACTATACCTTCAAGGTCAAGATGGTAGGCAGCAACTCCGACAATACCATCGCCGAAAAAAGCATACAGGTAAGCATCGCCCCTGAGCCTTGGAACTCTTGGTGGGCTTGGTGTCTATACCTTATTATAATGGGGTGCGTCGGCTTCGTAATCTACCGGCAGAAGATGCGCATCAGCATCGAGAAGAACATGGTTCAAAAGGCTAAGGATGAGAAGGAGCAAGAACAGCGCATCAACAAGATGAACATGAGTTTCTTCGCTAACATCTCGCATGAGTTCCGGACACCCCTCACCATGATTTCTGGACCTGTGGAACAACTCTGCGAAAGTGAAAGCATCAACAAGCACGACAAGTTGCTATTGAACATCATCAACCGAAGCGTGGATAGAATGCTGAGACTCGTCAACCAGTTGCTCGACTTCAACAAGTTGGAGAACGACACGCTCCGCTTGCACGTCAAGCAAACCGACATTATCACCGAGATGAAACGCATCATGGACCTCTTCATCGTGAATACCGAGGAGAAAGGTATCACCTTGAACTGTCACGGACTAGAAGGTTCCTACCTGATGCTTCTGGATTCCGACAAACTGGAAAAGATTATCAACAACCTGATGTCCAACGCCATGAAGTTTACCCCTCGTGGCGGCAAGATAGATGTATCTTTCGACACCGGTACCACTAACAAGGGAGAACAGATTATCACCATCACGGTGGCTGATACAGGCAAGGGAATCCCACAGAATGAGGTGGAGAATATCTTCAAGCGATATTATCAGTTGAACAACCAGTCCACAGGCACCATCAACTGGGGTACTGGCATCGGACTCTACTATGCCCGCAGCCTAGCCGTCCTTCACCATGGCGATTTAAAGGCGGGCAATCGCAAGGACTGCCAGGGAGCCATCTTCACCGTTACCCTGCCTACCGATGAGAGCCTCTATGCCGCCAACGAGAAAGCCCTTTTGGAGCAAGACCAGAAGATGGCTTTTCCACTGCACGACAGTCAGAAAGTGGCAGACAAGGTAAGTCAAGATAACAGTACAGACAACCGTCCGAAAATACTCATCGTAGATGACGACACCGAAGTGGTGCATTATCTTCGTACCCTCCTGGCATCATCCTATCGCATCATCTATCGTTTCGATGCCGAGAGTGCCTTGAAGGCGACAAGGGAGGAAGAACCTAGCCTCATCCTCAGCGATGTGGTGATGCCGGGAATGAGCGGCTATGATCTCTGCAAGGAAATCAAGCAAGACATCCAACTCTGCCATATCCCAGTCATCCTGGTAACGGCAAAGACCACCACCGAAAACCAAGTGGAGGGTCTGAACAGCGGAGCAGATGCCTACGTTACCAAACCATTCACCCCCAAGGTTCTCCTGGCAATGATCAACTCGCAACTCACCAACCGTGAGAAGACCAAGACCATCCTGACCAACGCCACGGAGACCGACAAGAACGTGGAAGAAGTGCTGTCGCCACAAGACAAACTCTTCATGGACGAACTCTATCATATGATGGAGCAGGAACTAGCCAACTCGGAATTGGATGTCAACAAGGTAACGAAACTGATGCACATCTCCCGCACAAAGCTCTACTACAAGGTCAAGGGACTCACAGGAGAGAATCCAAGCGTCTTCTTCAAGACCTATAAGCTCAATCGTGCCGCCACCCTCATCGTGGAAGGCAAGTACAACATCTCGGAGATTGCCTACATGACGGGATTCAACACCCTCTCCCACTTCTCAACCAGCTTCAAGAAGCAATTTGGATGTACACCGAGCGAATATAGTAAGAAAACTTATTAAATTTTGATGTGAAATAGACCTATTATGGGAAAAAATGCTTATCTTTGCATCTAGATTGATTTAATAATAGAAAAAGAAAATAAATTATGAACGCAATTCACACAGACAATGCGCCTGCAGCTATCGGTCCATATAGCCAGGCTATCGAAGTAAATGGTTTTGTTTTTGCATCGGGTCAGATTCCTATCGACCCTGCAACAGGCAATTTCGTAGAAGGCGGCATCAAGGAGCAGACTCGCCAGAGCCTCACCAACGCCCAGAACATCCTGAAGGCAGCAGGTACCGACCTTTCTCATGTGGTTAAGACTACAGTTTATCTGAACAGCATGGACGATTTCGCAGCCATGAACGAGGTTTATGCCGAGTTCTTCAGCCAGCCATATCCAGCCCGTTCTGCCGTAGCTGTAGAGAAGTTGCCAAAGGGCGCCCTCGTAGAGGTTGAGGTTTTGGCAGCCAAGTAATTCTTCCTCTTTTCTATCAGGAAGTAAAGTTTCAAGGTGAAAATATTCTTTAGATGGTATCAAGCATTACATTAAAGAATCTGATTATAGGCTATCGTTCGAAGCATCAGCTCCGGGCGATAGCCTCACCTGTTCATGCCTCGCTCCAAGCCGGTGAACTGACCTGTCTCATCGGAGCCAACGGAGTGGGCAAATCTACCTTACTCAGAACTTTAGCCGGATTTCAGCCAGCGCTTGATGGCGAAATCCTGATTCAAGACAAATCCCTTTCTGATTTCTCTGCCCAGGAACTCGCCAGAGAAATCAGCATCGTTCTCACATCGAAGACAGACCATGCCCAGCTCTCAGCCGAAGAGATTGTTGGCATAGGCCGTTCTCCCTATACCGGTTTCTGGGGCACATTATCTGCTGCCGACAAGCAGATTGTTGCTTCTGCTCTTCAGGAAACGGGCATTCAGCATCTTGCTCAGAGAAACATCAGAGAACTGAGCGATGGTGAGCGCCAGAAAGTAATGATAGCCAAAGCCCTAGCGCAGCAAACCCGCATCATCATCCTGGACGAGCCAACCGCCTTCCTCGATTTCCCCAGCAAGATAGAAACCCTACAGATGCTCCGCCGTCTGGCGCACGAACAGCATAAATCCATATTACTGTCAACCCATGATGTAGAGTTGGCGCTCCAGCTCTCCGACCGTCTCTGGCTGATGGAAGAAAGCCGTTTCTCTATCGGCACTCCTAAAGAACTGGCTGCCGATGGTTCCTTATCCAGATTCATCAATCGTGACGGCATCCGATTCAACAAGGATTCCCTCCGCATCGAAATCAAATGAGTTTTCGTAATTGATTTTTTCTATGGTTGCACGCAAGCACACGAAGAAAAATTCTCAAGTGGCTCAGTTTGCTAACTCAAGTAGCTCAATCTGCTAACTCAAGTAGTTCAGTCAGCGAGTTCAGACGTCTCAGTTAGTTGATGCAGACGTCTCGGTAAGCCTACGGATACGGCTCCGTTAGCCTACGCAG